>Ga0210384_10001097_pt1 | contig 38143 bp, 35 predicted proteins | sample IncBWH2MmetaG_FD_160574 | JGI IMG/M metagenome (GOLD analysis project Ga0210384, IMG submission 160574) | Forest soil microbial communities from Barre Woods Harvard Forest LTER site, Petersham, Massachusetts, United States - Inc-BW-H-2-M | ecosystem: Environmental > Terrestrial > Soil >...
CACCGTGCCGGTTTCCATGACCATTCAAACCGCCGCCAGCCCGCCGCCAATCTTAGGCAAAGCTGCCATCGAAGTGCTCGGACAGAGCGCCGCCATTGAGAATGTCTGGGAAGGATCTTTGACGGTGGCCGATGCTTCCGCCCCCGACTACACGCTGGAGGTCGCCCCGGCGACCTCTCAAACCGTGACGCCCGGCAGTTCTGTAATCTATGACCTGACTCTCACGCCCAGGAATGGCTTCACCGGGACCGTGACGTTGGCTTCCTTCGGCGCTCCTCCAGGCAGCAGCGCGTTTAGTACAGGGCAGCTTAGCTTTTCTGGACCGTCTCAGGCGCAAACGGCCACACTTACACTCAATACGTCGACTACGGCCAAAGCCAAAACCTACTTTCCATTGATCACCACTTTCAGCGCAAATCGGCTTCACGACTTCCAGGGTACGGTGACGCTGTCCAATTCTGCTGGCCCGGACTTTACGATTTCTGCCACGCCAGCATCGCGAACCATTGCCATTGGTGGAAGTACCACCTATGCGGTGACGATCGCGGCGCAAGACGGATTCACGGGGACCGTGGCCCTCAGCGCAAGCGGTTTGCCTTCCGGCGCGAGTGCCAGCCTCAATCCAACGTCTACGAGTGGCTCCGGTTCTTCCACGCTTACGGTTACGACCACCAGTTCGACTCCCAGCGGAAACTATACCCTCATGAGTACGGGCACCAGTGGCAGCTTGTCGCATTCCGCCAGTGTGGTGCTGACGGTGAGTACAACAGCGCCGCAACCGCCTTTGAACCTGGCGGCGACGGCAGCGTCTAGCTCGGCCATCAACTTGAGTTGGACGGCGCCGGCAACCGCGGGCGCTACGTATGATGTCTTCCGCAGCACGACTTCGGGCTTCACACCTTCCGCCAGCAACCAAATTGCGAGTGGGGAGACGAGCACATCGTTCGCAGACTCCGGGCTGAGCTGTAATAGGACCTATTTCTATGTGGTGGAGGCTGCCAATTCGGCCGGAACCTCGGCGGCCTCGAACCAGGCGAGCGCCACCACGCAAGCGTGTGTCTCGCCGGTCGTCCAGATCAATGGGGGAGGACCGGCGGTAGCACCGTTCGTGGCCGATAAGGATTTCACGGGAGGGAGCACGATCCGCCACGCAAACACCATTGACCTGAGTGGGGTGACGAACCCCGCGCCCATGGCCGTGTACGAGACGGCGCGGGTAGGAAACTTCACATACACGCTTCCAGGATTTACAGCTGGAGCAAGCCACACAGTGCGGCTGCACTTTGCCGAGACGTACTTCAACACGGCGGGCAGTCGGAAGTTCAACGTGACCATAAACGGCGCGAAGGTATTGGGCGCATTCGATATCTTCGCGGCGGCCGGAGCCAGGAATAGAGCCATCATCGAGCCGTTCACTGTAAATGCGAATGCCAGCGGCCAATACATCATCCAGTTCACCTCGGTGGTGAACCAGTCGCTGCTCAGCGGGATCGAAGTGCAGTAGTGCCAAGGAAGAATCGGGTGAGAAACGTCCCATGAAATGGAATAAGGTGTTCTTCGCACTTGCTTTCTGCGCCGCGTCAGCCCGGGGCGGTGGGCAGGGAAGTCGGTTGGCTGGCTCGGCTCAAGATTCGCAGTTGGTGCGCGACTTGCGCGCGGTTCGTAAAGGTGACAAGGTCGTTCTCACGTGGAGCCAGCCGCGTGACGCAGAGAATCGGCAATCCTTTGCGGAACATTTGGCGGTTGCCAGAATATGCCGGAATATCTCATCGACCACTTCAGACTCTGGGTTCGGCTGCCCACACCCGCTGCGGCAAGTTAGTCTTGAAAACTCGATGGCCCTCGCTGCGAGTGCTTCCTATGGGAAGCCCCATGCGGAAACTACGGTTCGGTTGATTGACATACTCCCTGAAAGCCAGGACGACTCCGAGCACTTGCGGTTCGCGGTCTACAAACTCGAGTTGCTCGACGATCACGGGCGCAGGGCCGGATTTTCCAATGGTGCAGTACTGCCCCTTGCACCTGTTCTGCCAGCGAAAGGCTTGCATTCCGAGCTCGACGTGCGTGGGGTATATTTGATTTGGGAAGAGGAATCCGAAAGCCGCTCTTCGTCATTGAAGTTCGACTACCGTATCTACCGGCGTGAAAAGGGCTCCTCGAAGCGGGTTGCTGTGCCATATCAGCGCGCCATAGTTCACACGACGGAAGGGGAGCGATGGAGCGGCGTGGATACGGGCATCGAATGGGAGAAAACCTATTTTTATTCGGTTGCACCCGTAACCAGAGTGTACTCGCCGGAAGGCGACTTGATTGCCGAAATTGAGGGGGACGATTCTGAGCCGCTGGAGGTCACGACGCACGATGTCTTTGCACCCGCCGTGCCAGAAAGGCTGTTGCCGGTGGTCGGCCACATTCCTGGGAAGAGGTTCGTTGACCTCCTCTGGACTCCAAATACAGAGAAGGATATTTCCGGCTACAACGTATACCGTCGGGAAGAGAACGGCCAGTCGGCGCGCATCAACTCTGTTCCAATTACCACGGTATCATTCCAGGATGTCAACGTATCGACCGGACACAAATACCTCTACTGCATTTCCGCCGTTGACGTTCGTGGAAACGAGAGCGCCAGGTCGCCCGAAACAACAGCAGTGGTCCCCTAGATTGTGCTAGTTTCAGCTTGACTCGCGGAACCGTCCAGCAAATATTTGAATAACAGCTCTCATCGATACCGAATTCTGGCATTCTAGGGAAGCAAAAAAGCAGGAGGCTACACGCCGCCATCACGGCACTCTTCTCGGCGGATCGTGACCATGCCGAGGGATAACCTGACGGGCTGATCGAGACGATGAAACGGATTACTCCCGGTTGAGCGACCGTACACCGAGGTTCCCGATGAGCGCACAAGGGCGCCCCGACAAACAATTAAACCTTCTTGGTCGAGTCGCAGTCGTGACCGGCGCCAGCCGCGGCGCAGGTCGTGCTATCGCGGCCGTCCTCGGGGAGCACGGCGCGACAGTTTGCGTCTCCGGCCGCAGCGTCCGAGGACAGCCGACCACCGATGACCTTCCGGGCACAATCGATGACACGGCTGAAGAAGTCACTCGGCGCGGCGGAACCGGTATCCCGGTGCGGTGCGACCACGCAAATGAGCACGATGTAGAAGTTCTCTTCAAGAGGGTCCGCGAGGAACAAGGGCGGCTGGATATCCTCGTCAATAATGCGTGGGGAGGTTACGAGGGTGGACGCCTCATGCCGGCGTACTTCTGGAAGGCACCGCTGCGGCTTTGGGAAGCGATGTTCGAGCGCGGACTCAAGGCGCACCTCTTGGCGACCTACTTCGCTATTCCGTTGATGATCGAGAGCCCCTCCGCAAAGACACGGATGAAGACATCCAAACCACCTGATCTCATTGTCAGCACTGTTGCTTGGGATCGCGACAGGTATATTGGCAGCTTCTACGACGTTGCCAAGCATTCGATCGTGCGTTTGCTTTGGGGGTTGGCACAGGAACTGCGCGAGCACAATGTCGCGACGGTCGCTTTGGCACCCGGATTCATGCGAACCGAGCGGGTCATGTCGCACGCCAGCGGGGAGACGGACTGGAAGAAGATACCGTGGCTGAAAAAAAGTGAATCGGCGGAGTACATCGGCCGAGCGGTGGCGGCACTCGCTGGCGATCCCCATGTGATGCGCAAAACCGGAAAGGCCTTCCATGTAGGCGAACTGGCGCGTGAATACCGCTTCAGTGACGTCGATGGCAGGCGAGTCCCCCCGTTTCGCATTGTCGAATCATTTGTGAACATGGTCAAGAAGTTCGAGAAGAAACACGGGGAACACGGCCCAAAACCGAGGCGCTGATCCGGCGCGCTCGACCCACGCCTACGGAGATGCCCATGAACACCTCGTCCACCCCCGTCGAATGTGAGCAAGCCCACGCTGGCCTTGCCGTCACCGACATTGCTGCCGCTATCGACTTCTATAGGAAAAAACTCGGCTTCCGCCTTGCGTTTACCTGGGGCGATCCGCCGACGTTCGCGGGTGTGAATCTGGACAAAGTGCAGATGTTCCTGCGGAAAGGCACGCCCGATCCGAAGGGCTGCGTGGTGTATTTCCTCGTCAGCGACGCCGACCAGCTGTACGAGTTCCATCGCGCCAACGAAGTCGCAATCGTGGAACCGATCGACGACCGGCCCTACGGAATCCGCGACTACGTCGTGCGGGACCTGCATGGATACAATCTTTCTTTTGGGCATCACCTGTTCAACGCCGGCCCACCAATCAAGATCGAGCGGGTGGACATGCCGGTGCGGCTAGAGAAGCGTCTTGCCGCTCTTCTGCAGGATTTGGCCAAGCACAAACGCATGAGCGTGAATAGCTGTCTGGAGGAAACGCTGCTGCATACTAACGATGGCGTCGGGCCGCATACGCAAACAACGCTCAGGCACATACAAGAACTGAAGAAAAAGCATGGGATCGACTACGACAGCCACGCGAGCTACCGATTCGCCGAAGAGTAGGTGCGTTGCGGAAGGCAAACTGAGACAGTCTTTTAGCATCCAGTGTCGGACGATCCAGGGGTTGAACAGTTTGGGCAATTCCAAACATTGTTCCTTACTTAAGAATCGTAAGAAGTAAGGAGAATGGTCCTGGCCAACTTGCGCCTATTCTCGCGGGTCTGCCGCTTCCACACCCAGGAGGAAACTAATGTTCTACAGGACCGCAGGAATTGACGTACACACAAAGTGCTGGTGGTCGCTGTCCTACGCCGGCTTGGCCCCGATGTGTTCCGGTTGCGTATCACTCAAAGCGATAGCGGAGAGCTTCTGATACGGCCCGATACCCAATTCGCCGGTAGATAGAATTCGACGTGGGATTACCCAAATCAGTGTAGAGGATGCAGCGATATCCACCGTGACTGAGCTGTTTCGAAAGAGCATGAACGCATGCCGCCGCGTAACCATGCTTCCGTTTTTCAGGTGGCGTGTAGACGCCAGACAGACGGACCACGCCATGTACCGGCTCTCGGCTAACGGCCATAGAGACCGTTTCTCCGCTTCGATCCCATAGCCACAGTTGACCGGACGCCAACCCTCTATCCACACGGAGTTCCGTATCGTTGGCAGACTCACCAATTTCATGCTGGAAAGCACGGGTCCAGAGAATCATTAAGCTGCGCTCTTTCGGACCGGCCTGCCGTAACGTGCCTTCAATGTCGGAAACTTCTCCGATCTCCAAGAGTTCGTAAAGGCGGTTCCCCTGGAAAGGCGTGGCTGCCGATTTGGAGCGCTCACTCCATTGGCCGGCGAACATCGCTGCTGTTGCAGCCTCGCCGTTGATTCCCGGCAGGGCGACGCCTGCCTCCGCAATCGCATCGGCCATCGCCGTGGCCACCGGCGGTTCCATGGGTGTCAGCGTCGCTGGAAATGTCAGGGGCGACTGTACTACCACGCCGACAGTGTCGTCCCGTTGAATTGCCATCCAATAGCGACCTGGATCGCCTTGCGCAACCCGCGCGTGGAGGATCGAGAGAATCAAATTGTGGAGAACCGGTTGAGAGGAAAGGAAGACACCAGCTCTGCTCAAGACGAATGCAGGATCTTCACTGAACAGCACCTTGAGTTCCATTCGCGAGATCTTACCTCATTTGGTTTGAATGGGCTCATTGTGAGGCGCGCAAACCCGGAGCGAGTCACGGGCCATTTGGAACTATGCGACAAGGGGGTCGCACGTTCCAGGAGAACGTCGAAAGTCAATCGCCTTCTGGCTCAGCGAGCGACTGTCAGCCTGCATCCTTGCTGTCGCAAGCTGGGCCACCTAGAATGCTTCAAGCAGGGGGAACCATGCCATTTGTTGATACTGACAAACTCAATGTCATTGAGCGCTTGCCGGGTTGGTATGGACGGTATTTCCACTCGCCGAGCATGACGTTCGCGCACTATGATTTCGTGCGTGGCTCGGCTATCCACGAACACTTCCACCCTCAAGAAGAAGTATACGAGGTGATCGATGGCGAGCTCGAGCTGACCATCGACGGAGTGACGCAGATCGCCCGAGCGGGTATGGTGGGGATCGTGCCAAGTAATGTTCGCCACGCGGTCAAGGCCCTCACCGACGGCAGGGCAATCATCGTCGACTATCCGGTGAGGCGTGATTTTGATTAGATAGGTACGACAATGGGACGCAAGTTTCTCTCGGCTCAAGAGAGCTGCTTCCTCTGTCGGCAAGTCCCTGACGTCGCCGTGTTGCAGTATTCCGCTATTTTTGTTCGAGCTCCTTCAGTTTGTTCGCTGCGTTCTGGTTTTTGGGATCGAGCTCGAGCGATTTGCGATAGTTGGCAATGGCCTGTTGTTTCTGACCGTCCTTGGCATAGGCCTCGGCCAAGCTGTCATAGACGTTGCCTGACTTGGGATATTCTTCCACATTCAGGTTGAAGATGGCGATGGCGTCGGCATTCCGACCCTTTTCGAGGAGCATGTAGCCGAGCCGGTTGAGAGCACGTTCGTCGAAATTATAACCATTGGGATTAGTGCGCTTAAGTTCGCGGTATTGAGCAACGGCAGCATCGGCACCACGATTGACCACGATCTGGCCGAGGTCGGGGACGAGTGAGCGTTTCGGAGTAGCGGGCTCTTGGCCATAGAGGATGGCGCGAACGCCTTTGGCCATTTCGCCCAGGTCCGCACCTGGGGTGTTGTTGAAGATGATGATGAGGTCGTGATCGCCGACGAGGCGCTGTTCGAGAGTGTTGAAACCGTTGATGCCGCCCCCATGGGAGATCATGGTTTGTCCAGCGCCCGGCTCATCGGCGGGAATGACCCGAATGTCCCAGCCGTATCCGTAGTGTTCCAGATTCGGAGTGAAGAGCTTCTGCTTGAGATCGTTATGAACAAGTTTGTCGGTATACAGAGCCTGGTCCCACTTATAGAGATCTTCGACAGTGGAATAGAGGGAACCGGCGGCATAGGGCAGCGCCATGTCTAGATAAGGGGCGTTCACAGCTCCGGCCAATTCTTGTTGGTAGCCCGAGGCGCGCTTGGGAAGGATATCGGCATAGTGGTCGTAACCGGAGTCCTTCATTCCAAGTGGGACGAGAATTTCTTCCTTCAAGAGCGCTTCGTAGGTTTTCCCCGTAACATGCTCGAGAATCGCTCCGAGAAGGAAAAATCCAGAATTGTCGTAGTGGAACTTCGTGCCGGGCTCGAACTGCAAGTCGCCGCTGCAGAATTTTTTTACGAAATCGTCGACGGCGTAGTAGTTGCGCGAAACGTCGGCAAAGAATTTGGGATCGTCGGTGTAGCTGGGGATACCGGACGTGTGGCTGAGCAATTGGCTGATGGTGACTTTTGAACCGGTCTCCGGGCGGTAGTACGGGAGATAATCGGAGATACGACCGTCGAGCTTGATGGAGCCCTTGGCCACCTGCTGCATGATCAACATGGAAGTAAATTGCTTGGTGATGGAGCCAAGCCGAAACTTCACGTCCGGCGTGTTGGGGATATTCCACTCGCGATTGGCCAAACCATAACCCTTCTTGAAAATGACCTTGTCGTGGTCTGAGACCAGGACCGCACCCGTAAACGAGCAGCAGTCTGCATACTGCGCCGTGAACTTATCAATCTTTGCGGCCTTGTCGGGTGTGTCCCTAGCGTAGTCAGACGGAATTTGGCAGAGGAGAGTCAAAAGAAGAACGCACAAGATCAATTTTTTCATGTTTGGTCTCCACACTTAGAGGTGGCCTTGCTTCTCGATGCAGGAGAGATTGTACATCTGGGACGTCGGCAGTCCAGCGGGCCATCGTTTAACAGACCCGAACAGTGGCTTCGAATTCGTTGGCCATTGTCCATTGGCAGCTTGTACATTGGCCTAGCGCGCGCCGGAATTTCCTTGGTCTTGTCTGGAGCCCTGACACTGATCCGGCACTCCGGTGCAGAGATTAGGATGAGCAGGAGTGGAAGCAAGTCATGAGCACCCATCCCCACAGCAACCTCTTCACGCAGGTCGACCGCACCAAGGATCCTGACTTCTTCGTTCGGTTCATGGATGAGGCACAGAAGCCCGCAGGGATCCAGGCGAGCAAGCGGCTCATGCTGGAACGGATGGCTCTGGCGCCCGGAGAGGCAGTACTGGAGGTTGGCTGCGGCCCCGGAACCGATGTGTTCGACATGGTGGAATTGGTCGGTACGGCTGGCCGTTTGGTTGGGCTCGATGCGAGTGAGGTCATGATCGCTGAGGCGCGACGGCGCACTGAAGCACTCCGCGTCCCCGTCACCTTTGAGGTCGGCGACGTGCAGGCCCTTCCTTTCCCGGACGGCACATTCGACGTGTGCCGCGCCGGAAGGCTGCTAGAGCACCTCCCAAATGCCGAGCGCGCACTAACCGAGATGGTACGGGTAACCCGGCCAGGAGGACGCATCGTCGTCTTCGATTTCGACTGGGACACGCTGATAATCGACCACCCTGACAAAGAAACCACGCGAACTATTGTCCTGTCCTACTCCGACTCGATGCGCAACGGATGGATCGGTCGGCAGCTACCGCGCCTCTTCAAGGAGCAGCGCTTGAACGTGCTCTCTTTTGATCCGGTGCAGGTCTTTGTACACTACGCGATGGTCGAGCTCTTCCTCGGCAGTCACCTCGCACTGCTTCAGGAAAACGGAACGCTCTCTGGCAGTCGGGCCCAGCACTGGTGGGAATACTTGCAACAGACACACGAGCGAGGAACGCTGATGATCAGCTTCACTGCCTTCATCATTCTCGGCGCCAAGAGTGGATCAACGGTTGGCCTATAGCTGTGAAGATTCATACCGTTAAGCCTCTGCAGATAGACAAACTATGTCTTTCTGCGGCGCACACTAGACTGCACCCCAGCCCGCCACGGTTTCCGACGCCATTCTAGGCGTATCGCGGATACCGGAATCAATCCCAGCGGGCCCGGTTCGCACCATCACTACCGGTTGGCCGACAGCAGGCACCCGTTCTAACGCGAGCGGAACCCGCGACACAGGCCCTCATCCCAGATTCGGACGTTCTCGGCGTTTGCTCGGGGGCCAAGGATTCGCGACAGAGATGCGCCACTCGGCCGAAACAAGCCCGTCAGATGCCGGCGTACCAGGCATAACCTCCATCTGAAGAAGCGGAGCCCAGACCCTTGCCGAACCCTTTCAGACTGTCGGTGACCGTCAGGTGGGTGATGTATTTCACGCTCTTGTAGCCGAGCTGGCGAGGGAGCCGCATGCGGAGCGGCCCGCCGTTGCCCACGGGAAGTTCACTGCCATTCATTCCATAGGCGAGAAAGGTCTGCGGATGCATGGCATCGGCCATGTCGATGCTTTCCCACCAGTCGGGATCGATCGAGAAGTAGACAATGTATCTGGCTTGCGGGTGGATCCCCACGACATCCAGGACGTGGGAGAGAGGCACACCGATCCACTCGGCTATATACGACCAGCCCTCCTCACACACCAGTTGAGTGATCTGGCTGCGAGACGGGTAGCTCTTAAGCTGGGCAAGCGAAAACGAGGCAGCCCGGTCGACCATGCCGTTGACGGAGAGCCGCCAGTCAGCAAATCCTCCGGCCTGAAGGCGCTTGAATGCTTCAGTCAGGGGCGGAATTTCGTTCGCGAGCGGAGGCTTCGAAATCTGGCTCCGAGGGAACTCACGAGCTAACGAGTGCCTCGTCAGCAGCCGCTGGGAAGCATAGGTCAGCGTTTCGCCGAGGCCATAGATTCCGCCGTGATCGGGCGGGACCAGTCCATACTTTTGCGCCATGCGCGCGGCGACGCCCAGGCCCGATACGCCCGCCGTGGCAGCAAGTCCGGTTATGATCAGCTTGCGGCGCGAGAGATCGCTCATATGGGCTCCGTATGCGTACCGGTCCTGCCCGTGATCATCGCTCGCACCCGGCTCCTGAATCCGGCAAGACAAACCATGACGACGTGGACGAGCAGGAAGAGCAGGAGAGACAGAGAGACGAAGAAGTGAATCGTGCGCGCGGATTGCTGGCCGCCCAACAAATTGACGGTCGCCGGAAACGCGGAAACAAAGGCGGGTGACATCGCCAAGCCCGTCCAGATTACGAGTGGGAACAGAACGAAGATCACGAACAGGTAGGTGAGCCGCTGGAGCACGTTATACGACCAGGCTTCTGCCTCACTGGGCCGTTGGAAGCGCAGATGGTTAGCGACTGCGATCGAGAACCTCCGCCATGAAAGATCGGCCCTAGCAGGGAGCAGGTTTTTCCAGAAATGCCCTGTAAACAAGCCGGAGATTGCATACAGTAAGCCGGTCAATACCGCAACCCAGGCAGCTTGAAAGTGGAGATACCGGCTCCAGCCGTTCTGGTCCGGCAGCACGTATCCGTAACCAGTCGGCACCAGTGCTCTCGAGGAAGGGATGTGCAGTTGGAACAATGGAGTAGTCAACACGTTTCCGGTTTCGCCCCAATAGAAGCGAGGGTGAGAGATCACAATTTCAACTCCGCTGACGAGCAGGGCAAGAAAACACAGCGTGGTGATCCAGTGAGTGACGCGGACAAGAGCGGAGTGCCGCGAGGTAACCGTCGTGGCTGGGACGGCCGAGGCAGAACTTGGAGCGCAGGCTCCCAGCGGCACCTGCACGGATCCCAACCTCGCCATTTTTAGCCTCCTGTTGGCGCTCCGACCTGCTTTCCGAAGATCGGGTCATACTACCACGGTAGAGGGACTGAAACGCCAGTTGGCCGGCAATTTTCGGCTATGCGGAAATCATTCCAGTGGACTCGACTGCAACACGTGTGGGGCGTCATCGATGCCGAGCAGAAACAAAATAGAGTTCACGCTGGAATAAAAATGGGTGACAATGCGTTTACGTACTCGGAATGGTGAGCTCGATGTTCATCCGATGTTCAGGTTGCGCCTGCTTGGCCCTCCTGCTAGTGGCTGCTGCCTTCGCTCAGGAGTCCTACAACGAACTCCTTCACCATTGGGATTACGACAAGAGCGCACCACTGAACATCAAGCAAGCCGGAATCGAGGAGCGTGGCGGTGTAGCGATCTATGACATCTCCTTCTCAAGTCCCGTCGGTGAACGGAGCATAGCCGTCGGGCCGTACGGCGGCACGGTTACTGCCTTCCTGATAGTGCCTCGAGGGCCAGGGCCGTTCCCGGCAGTGATCTACGGGCATTGGTGCATGCCTGGCTCAGAGAAAAAGAACCGCAACGAGTTCCTCGACGAAGCTATCGCGCTGGCGCATTCTGGGGTCATCTCACTATTGCCTGATCATGTGATTGTTCACCCTGGTTTTGTGGAAGACAGCACACCTCTGAACGAACAGCAGATCGCCGTGGAAGTACAGCAGGACGTGAACCTCCGTCGAGGTGCCGACCTGCTTCTCGGACGCAAGGACGTTGATCCCCAGCGCCTTGCCTACGTTGGACACAGTTGCGACGGCTCCGCTGGTGGCTTCCTCAGCGGCGTAGAAAAGCGTTTTAAAGCCTTTGTCATCATGGCCGGTGACCTCTCTTTCGAGATCGACAAGAAAACGAAGGCCCTCCAAGAATATCGGCAAAAGACCGGCGCGGATAAGTTCGATGCCTTTGCTGCCAAATATTCTTGGATGGATGGTGGAAAATACGTCTCCCACGCTGCACCCGCGGCAATGTTCCTACAGTACGCAACCGATGAGCCCTTCTTGAATGGCGAGCTGGCGAAGCAATACTTCGAGATCGTGAGTGAACCGAAGAAGCTCAAGATCTACGATGCGCCGCACGCGCTCAACGCCGAAGCCACCCGCGACCGCATCGCTTTCCTCGCGGACCAGCTCTCCTTCAAGCCGCCAGCCGCCAAAACCATAACCGCTATCCCAGCTCTCGTTCAGCCGCCTTGGCCGAAGCCTCCCCAATAAAAAGCTCAGCGCGACGCAACGCGAGCGATCGAACTGGGCAGCACTGACAACGCGGAAAACGTACTAATGTTCGCAAGAGACCCGACGCTCGAAGTTTGGCTGCCCCGCTGGAGGAATCCCCATAGATCACAGCGGCAATCGCAAGAAGCAGGCATCGGACATGCCGGGCGAATAAAGAGTATGGGGCAGCATGTTTCATCCTGCCCCGGGGCCGTTCACAACCATCGAGCGGTTGTTAGTGACTAATCGTGGTTACCACCTGGTTTGTGAAAACCGGCAGCGCAGTAGACGAGGAGACTACCGCGAACGCCGCCACCGACCGGTCTCTGTGATTTCCGTGACCCTCCGAGGACACCGTTGTGTCGACGGATACAGTTTGTTCCGCGCCAGCTGCCAAGCGTCCGACGGTGACCACAACTACGTTGCCCTGCACCGTTGTCGTGTCGCCGGTCGTTCCAGCGAAGATCACGTTGGAAGGCAGAATCAGTCTTACCTGGGTGCCGTTGAGCGAATATTGCGAATTATTCTTGAGAAGCACCGAGTAGGTGACGGTTCCGCCGAGGTGAATATGCCTGGGTGCGGAGAGGGTTGCCGAGACCGAAGAAGAGATATCCGGCTTGGTGACGGTCCATTTATCGAGCAGGGCGGATGCGCCTGTCGCCGGAGAGGAAACGACCAATCCGGTCGAAGGATCTACTTGCGTATCCGGAATGGGGTCGTTCAGCGGCTTACCATTGATATCCGTACCGTAGGGGGCGGGATCGGCGGAAGTGGCTGAAGAAGTTGTCTGCAGCGGCTCGCTGATCTGGAAGAGCGTCAGCTTGTTGCGATCTACCTGCACGTCGCCGAAGGAGAAGACCTTTGCTTTGAATTTTGTAGTGATCTTTTCGCCCGCGCCTGCATTGGGGAGAAAGTTGATCATTTCTGGATTGGTTAGATTGGTGTCCAACCAAGAAGCGGGGCCTTGCGGAACCGTCAGCCCGGGTTCGTCCGTATGCGTTCCGGTAGCTGAGTCATCCTGATCAAGGCCCACGCCGCTGCCGCGAGGCGGAGCCAAATCGCCATCGAAATCGCGGTTTCCGCCCCCACCTTCCACTAGATAAAGGACGCCATCGGGCACGGTGTGCGTAGTTCCGTCAAACAGGCTGTCTACATAGACGGCGGGCGTTCCGGCTGTGGTGCTCACCGGGCCCGCAGTGCGGCTGGTGGATCGAATGGGAAGGCTGCGCTGGTAGTTGTGCTCGTGGCCGTTAAAGACCATGTTCACGCCGTGATCTTCCAGCAGCTTGGCCACTGCGCGCATCTGGTTGTTGACGATCGTGGCGTCTCCGGAAGAAAACGCGGGCTGGTGATAGACGACAATCTTCCAGAGCTGCTTGCTGGAATCCAGGTCGTTGATGACCCAGCTGCCCAAGGCGGTAGGATAGGAGGTGAAGACGGGTGGCGGCGCGTTGAAAGCGTTCGAACCGGGGAGATTGTCGTTGAAGAGGTGGGGGTTGGCATCCAGAAAAAGGAAGTGGGCGTTGCCGTAGTCGAACGAGTAATTGCTCTGGTGATCGATCTGCGACTTCGGGCCATTGCCGGTGTCCACCGTGGTGGAGTTGCGAAACGCCTGGATCGCGGCCGGAGAGGTATACGTTTTTTCCAGATAAGTAAAGATCATGCCTGTGGCGACAGAGGTGTCACCATTCCAGGCGTACTGAATGTCAAAGCCTTGGGGTCCGTTCTGGGGAAAATAGAAGTCGTTGAAATAGGAGAGCGCGTCTCCGCCATCAAGATTGCCGCTGAATCGGGGAGAAGAATCGCTAGCGAGAAGATTTGCCGATACGCCTGTGCTGCCGAGGTCGTGGTTTCCGTCTACGTGAAAATACAGCTTGTGGCGGAGGATGGGCGCGCCGGTTTCGTTGGAGTCCACGTCGCTGTTATAGACCGGGAAAAAGAAGTCCCGGTAATTTCCTTCCGAGCCGTAGGTGTAAACGTTGTCGCCAGTGTTGACGATGAGGTCCGGCGCGGGCAGCGAAGGCTCATCTGGCACCGAGATCTTGTCGGTGCTATTGATCAGGTGAGCGATGCGGGCTTCATAGTCGACCACTATAGCGGGGCTGGAATTCGGTACCGTTGGGAAGAAGCCCTCATCGCCCACGACCGCGAAGGAGAACTTTGGCCCTCGTTTGCGGGTGCGGAAGTCGGAGGTGAAGCCACCGCCCGGCATACCAGGGCCGGTCACGGAATATTGGTAGACCGTGTCATATTCCAGGTCGGCCAGGACAGCCGTGTAGTTTGTGTGCGCTCCGTACGCTCCTGGTATCGTCGGAAGCGAAGGATCGGCTGCAAGATAGTTATCGACAACGCGAGCGCTGGGCGTGACGGAGCGGTGGTGTTCCCGCTCCTTTTCCGACTCTCTGATTTCAACTCTGTATGCGGCAGCGTTGGGTGTGCTCTCATTGGTTTGCCAGGCGATCACCACGTGGTCCGCAAAGCCAAAAGTTCCCGTATCACCCAGCTGGATATACGGAGCAAATGTGACTTGCTGGGCGAAGGTCGGGGCCGCAAGTGCGATACAAGCGGTCGCGGCTAGAATGCTGAGCCTTGAGTTCAGGCCCACAAACGGGGACGCTTTCATGAGGATCTCCTATGGCTGCAATCGTGACTTCGCAGTCGTCGGGCCCTGCAATTTGCTTAGCTTCACCCGATGTATACAGCGAAGACGCGCGTGAGCGTACCCTCCGACTGGTAAAAGCTACATGAATAGGAGTTCAATATTTGTGTTTCGTGGGCAACGGCCGGGGAAGCGGGATAAAGAAAACGCGGGCTTTAGAGCCGAGTGGCGCCCAAAATGAGACCCGACCGCCAACCAGAAACATTAACATTCCCGCAATCTGGTTCGTTCAAACTCAGGAATTCGCAGCTAGACGCTCACATTTGGATCGCCACATCTTTGCATCGAAGAGTGTCAGCAGGAAATCCAGGCTTATGGACGGAATAACGAATGCGGACGACCAGACGGCGCTTCCTGGAGAATATGACTTGGATGACGGCAGCCTTTGCGGCGCGTGACGCGCATGGCGGGTACCCTGGCGTCGCCGTTTCCGGGAAGTTGCTCAACACCAGCGCGCTTGTCCGTTTTGTTGATCCGTTGCCGATCCCGGCTTCGGCGAAATCCGCGGGTCTGCGGCCAAGTCCGGTTGATCCAAAGTTACAGATCCCATATTACCGAATGGCCATGCGGCAATTTCAGATGAGCGTACATCGTGACGTGCCACCAACTACGTTTTGGGGATATGACGCTTCGTGTCCCGGCCCAACCATTGGTGCACGCAGCGGAAACCCTCTGCTGGTGGAATGGGAGAATGAGCTGCCGCATCAGCACATCTTCCCCATCGACCACACACTTCACGGGGCGGAAGCCGATAAACCGGAAGTACGAACGGTGGTACACCTTCATGGCGGCAGAACGGGTCCGGAAAGCGATGGCTACCCGGAAGACTGGTTTGTGCCTGGGCAGTCCGCAACAAGCTACTATCCGAATCGGCAGGAAGCCGCGACGCTTTTCTATCACGATCATGCAATGGGTATTACTCGGCTGAACGCCGTGGCCGGTTTGATGGGGCTTTACCTGATCCGGGACGAGTTCGAAGACGGATTGAATCTGCCGAAAGGCGCTTATGAAATTCCGCTGGTCATCTTCGACAGGTCTTTTCAGCCGGATGGCCAGATTCACTATCCGGTCTCAGGAAAAACTGGCGCACCGTGGGTCTCTGAGTATTACGGCAGCGCCATTCTGGTCAACGGGAAGATTTTCCCGTATCTCGAAGTCGAGCCGCGAAAGTACCGATTGCGGCTCCTGAATGGCTCGAATGGCAGCTTTTACCGGCTCTCTTTTTCAACGGATCCGTCAGTCACTTCGACAGGCCTCGCGTTTCACCAGATCGGCAGCGAACAGGGATTTCTGGCAGCGCCGGCGCAAATGAATTTGCTAATTCTGGGTCCCGGAGAGCGCGCCGACGTGATTCTGGATTTCAGCGGCCAGTCCGGCAAAGAGATCTATCTACGAACGAACGTGGCCATAATCATGCAGTTTCGCGTCTCCGCAAAGAAGGCCGCTGATTCCAGTGCCCTGCCGGCGATGCTGCGCCCGGTACCCCGCATCCAGGAAAGCACAGCGGCTATCACCCGCGAACTGACCATTGCTGACTACCAGGACCGTCTGGGCCGTTCGAACGTCATGTTGCTGAATGGCGCGCGTTGGAATATGCCAGTGACCGAGAGACCAGTGCGGAACTCCACGGAGATCTGGTCGTTCATCAATCTCACCGATGATTCCCACCCGATCCACTTGCACCTCGTCCGCTTTCAACTTCTGGACCGCAGGCCCTTCGATCTTGCCGTCTATCAGTTGACAAAGAAGATCGTGCTGACGGGCCCGGCCGTCGAGCTCCCCGCCGGTGACTTGGGCTGGAAAGATACCGTTCGCGTAGATCCCATGACGATCACGAGGATCATCGTCAAGTTTGAAGCCTTTGCCGGAAAATATGTCTGGCACTGTCACATGCTGGAGCACGAGGACAATGAAATGATGCGGCCCTACATCATCACCGAATCCTCTAGCGGACGCATGCTGTCACAGACTCCCTAAAACCGCGCTTCGGGCCAACTTCGTGGTGGCCAGAAGCTTGTATCTGTTATTGCGCGGGTTGCCGCTTCCTCGGCGCAGACAACGCTAGTTCTCCATCGCTCACCGTCATCACCACTCCATCCGCAACTTCTGTGAACGTGACGCGAGCTGTGGGAGCCCCGGCGGGATAAAACGTAAGATTTCCGAGATGGAATAAGGGGCGGGTCATGGTGCCCTTTCGTGTCCAGTTTAACTGCGGGGGATGTGTATACATCTTATTGTTTGCATACATCTTTAGGTCTGCAGTCAAATCGACCTGTTGCGTGATGCCCACGCCAAACACGTATGTTCCCACGAGCGCTGCGATCTGACCCTCTGACAGAGAAATCGGTGCGTCCGCATCGGCGTCTCTGAAAGATTGCAGGAAATCGAATACAGGACGCGCTGCTTGGTCCCCCATTCTCGCGTGTGCGAGCAGGCTGATGCTGTGTGGCCCGCGCATACGCTCGACGCCGGGCGCGGCGGCCACTAGGGCCTTGACCACCTCAAGTTGACCGAGCATGACCGCGGAAAACAGGGATGGCGGCGCACCTTGCGAGATCAGGTATTCAGCGATCGGCCGGTTGCCCATGTGGGAGGCCGCTCCCAGGGCCGTTTCCCAGTCGCCGAAGCCCCAATCCCAGGCTGCTTTCGCAAGCGACTGACGCGCGCCGACCAGCTCTTTGACCCGCTGTAGATCGAAGTGCGCGATTGTCACCATTTCGCGCGCCAACTCCGGCGGGTGCGCCGGGAAAACGTCACTGATAATCATCCGATCACTCCCAGGATTCATTGTTTCGGCCTCGAGCAACCCTGCCGACAATCTCAATGGCCTGAGCGGAAAGCCCAGCGAGGCAATCCTTAGCAGACTTCGCCGCGATAAACGGGTAGACACCCCGAGCGCCTCCTAATGCGGAGCTCTCTCTTCAGGAATCAAGAGCCACACTGCCAGGTCAGGCGCGGTGTAGGCAAATGAGTTCGCAGTTCGCATCGCACAGGAAAAGCTTAGGAGACAATTGCCTGAGATTTCAGGGACTTGCAGACGGAAATGAGGTGGCGCGGCGGGGATTTGCCGACATTCGAGCCGAGAATTCCGCAGCGATCTTGCCCGCGGCTTCGGATTCCAGGGTCAGGGGATCTGTCAGTGAGCCATCCATCCGTACGACCCAGATATGCGTTTGATCAGACAAGCGGATAAGGTGGGCCAGAATGCGCACCTGGGCGCCCTCGGTTTGTACCTGACCCAGAACGACATAGGCCGCATGTAGTGAAGAAGCAATGGCCTTTAGGTCTCGCTCTTCGCGCGGCGACCTGAGGATTTGCGCGTTGCCAATTACGCGGTAGTTGCCGCTGCCGAGCGAGGTCAATTGCTCTACAACGTTGTCGGTTAGAGCATCGCTGAACCTGGTGACGCCAGGATCGCCGGTCTCGTTGTCGAAGCGGAGAACCGCCAGTATGGGGGCCCGACTTGCACTCTGGACGGACCGGAAACGGAAGCCAAAGAAGGCCACAACAGCCAGGACTGCCGCCGCCAACATCAGAGCGGTTCCTCGCACCGCGGACGTCTCGCGCCGCGCACTGCCAACCTGTAATGCCTCTGGCGGCTGGTCCGAGATGCGCTGAACGGGAGCGATGAACTGATAACCGCTCTTTGGCACCGTTCGGATATATAGCGGCTGCGCGGAATTGTCTTGTAGGGCCGAGCGAATCTGCGAGATGCAGAAGTTCAGGCCACCGTCGAAATCCACGAATGTCCCATCGCCCCAGACAGCCTTGCGCAGGTCGTCCCGTGAGACGACTTGACTAGCATGCTCGATCAAACACGCCAGAACTTGAGCAGGCTGCGACTGCAGGTGGACAAGAACACCCTCACGGCGCAGCTCAAAGGCTCGACCATCGAACTCGAAGAGACCAAATCGGAATCGTCCGTCAGACATCGCAAGCCATTCTCGCATGGTTTCAGCACGCAAAATGCGTCGTTCCAAAATCCCGACGCGAGTTTAGCCCGCGAAATCGGGCTGCAACTCCCAGGACCTGTATCCTATCGGAAAATCCATGCCGTCAACTGCGGCCGACCATACGGAAATCGGCTGAGTCGGCGACTTTCTGGCGCCCCGTTCTTCAATTCATGAAATGTGGTGTCCTGAACTGAGGAAGGACGTTCTGCCCGCCGCCTCAGTCATGAAGCCAAAGGTCCGAATGCATTGTTCGCTCTGAGGCATGGCCGCCCCTATTCTTCGCGCAGTGTCTTGGCCGGGTCGATCCTTGCAACTCTAAGGGCGGGCGCTGCTGTGGCGAGAAGCGTTACAACCGAGAGCGTCAGCACCACGACCAGGATGGTCGTTACGTCGTACACGTCAACGCCATAGAGAACGCTACGGATAGCGCGAAGCGCGCCCGCGCAGAGGATCAGTCCCACGACCAATCCAAGAGCCGCAGCGCAGACTCCCGACAGACCGATGTGGATCATCGCCTTCTGGATCGTCGAACCCAGGGCGATGCGGATGCCGATCTCGCGCGTCCTTTGTGTTACCATATTCGCCACCAGTGCGAAGATACCAACCGCGCTCAGCAATAGCGCGAGCGCTGCCATGGCAGCCAGCAGCGCGACCTCGATCCTTTGTGTCACGAGCGTCGCAGCCATAAGATCGTTCATATCGTAAAAACCGGAAAAAGGCAGATTAGGATCGGCGCTCGCCAAAGCACTCTGCATTTGGGCAGTCAAACCTTGCACCGGCCGGGAGGTGCGAACAATCCAGCTTGGCTGGAACCAGGCATGTACGACGGAGAGAGACTTGCTATCAGTGAGTTGGGCAGCAGGGAGATAGATTGCCTCCTCGCTCGTAAGGGGCGCCGACCCCGCGTTCAGCTTGGCGGCCGAGGACAGCACGGTATCGGCCACGACTCCCACGATCAACTTGTTCTTGTTGTCCGGCTTGGGAAACGACAAAAGCAGGGATCGTCCGACGGGATTCGCCCCCTGAAAGAACTTGCGTGCGAATGCCTGGTTGATGACGACGACAGGCTGCGAGTCCGGAGCGTCCGAATCGGTGAACGTTCGGCCCGCAAGCACCGGAATCTGCAAAGTATCGAAATAGCCCGGCGTCACGTACACCTCATTGGTTGTAATTTCCCGTCCAGCTTCCTTGCCGTCGCTGAGGACGACGCCAGAAAGCAGGGCACGCTCGTACGGCAGGGTCAATCCGGCAGAGGCACTCTGCACGCCGGGAATCTGCCTCATGGTGGCCAGACTCGCATTGAGCAGCCTTCGGAAAGTGGCAGGCTCGTAGTATCGGACATCATCCAGAGAGGCCTTGGCGGTGATCACTCCGGACGGGTTAAAGCCTGCGGGCATGGTTTCCAGGTGGATGAGTGTGCGGATGAGCAGCCCAGCCGCCGCCAGAAGCACCACGGTTAGCGCAACCTCCCCAGCGATTAATCCTTGGCGGAGGCGAATACTGCCGGCAGCTATTATTGAACGGCTGACGATAGAAGACCGCAGGTCGACTTTCCTAGAGGTAAGGGCAGGCAACATGCCGAACAAGACGCTCGTCAATAGTGAGAGGAAAAGCGTAAAGATCAGGACGCGGGTGTCGAGAGGCACGTTCGCTACGGGCAGAAAATGTTCTGGGAGTAGCAACAATAGGCCGCGCAGTGCAAGGAAACCCACGCCAATACCCACGGTTGCCCCAAAAAGAGCGAGCAGCAGGTTTTCGATCCAAAGCTGTCTCTGAATCTGCCAGCTAGACGCGCCCAGCGCCACGCGAGTGGCTATCTCGGCTGTGCGACGCAGCATCCGCACCAGGGTCAACCCGGCGAGGTTTGCGCAGGCAATGAGCAGAATAAAGCCCGCCGCCAGCATCAATGCCAGGACCTGAGGCTGCAAACTATCCGTTTCACCCTTCTGTAGGGGGACGGAGTAGTAGGCGATGTGCGCGCCGGGATTGCTCTTGACAAAATGTTGCACACGAAGGCTCCGGAGCCACGCCCGATTCATCTCGGCATCTGCCTGTTGCCAACTTGCGCCGTCGCGCAACCGTGTGATTGCTTGAAAGTTCGTTCCCATGCCCTCGCCTTCGTTGCTGGCCTGGAGCGCGGTATACAGATCTGCGTTTAAGGGGGTGGTTGCGCTCTCGGGCAGCACGCCAATGATCGTGTAGGGCTCGCCTTTCAGCAGCGTGGCTTGTCCCACTACATTGGGGTTTGCGCCAAAAGCCGTACGCCACAAAGCGTAGCTTAGGATGGCTGCTTTCGGGCCATGCGGACGATCCTCGTCGTCCGAGAAATTGCGCCCCAAAATGGTATGGAGCGCCAACACGTCGAAATAGTGGGCCGAGACGCGTCCTGCATGAAGATATTGCACCTGGGACCCCGCCTGAAGGTTCACCCCAGAGGTCCTTCCGCCGGAAACGGCGGAGATCAGAGAGGGCACGTTGTCGCGCAGCAACTCCCATTGTTCACCGTCTAGATTTCTTCGCATATCGTAGGAGTCAGGTCCAGTAGTTCGGGCGTAGATTGACCCGATGCGCTCCGGATGGGCGTAGGGTAGCTCTTTCAGCAGTAGAGCGTTCACAATCGAAAAAATTGCCGTGTTGGCGCCGATAGCAAGAGCAAGGGTAAAGACTACCGTAACGGTGAAACCCGAGTTCCGCGCTAACATTCGCAGGCCGAAGCGAAGGTCCTGCCAGAGATGATCCCACCAGAGCCAGCGTCCGGATTCGTAGAAGCGCTCTTCCACCTGCATGACATTGCCAAACAAGCGGTGTGCTACGGCTCGCGCTTCTTCTTCACCCAGCCCCTGTTCCCGCAAGCTCTCGATCTCCTGCTGTATGTGAGTTTCAATTTCGGCCCTGAAGTCGCTTGCCTTCCGCTTACGTCGGAACATTGCACTAGCCCTCCTTTGCGATGTCTAGGATCCCCCTATTGCCGCAGCCACGCGCTTCCACTTGGCGGTCTCCTTTATTAGGTGTTTGCAGCCGCCGGCGGCCAGCGAGTAAAAGCGGGCGTTTCGGTTTTTTGAAGAGGTTCGCCACTCGGCAGAGCTCCAGCCGCGTTCCTCCAGCCGCTGGAGCGCGGGATACAGCGCACCGTGTTCCTTTGGCAATTCTTCTTCCGAAGTCTGCTGGATGGCGTGGTGCGATCCCTTGCCCGTGCTGCGATCCAAAGATCAGCGTACGCAGGATCAACAGGTCCAGCGTGCCTTGGAGCAGTTCGAGCCGTTCTCCATTTTCTTGGGTAGACATCTAATCCGAGTATGCACACGTTTGGGTAAGATATCAACCCAAAGACAATTGGCATACGAAAGCTAGCCTTCCCTGGCTGCCGGTTAAAGGCCTCTGGACGGATGGTACCCGGTGCCGGTGGCGCACTCGGAAACTGTTCCGGGGCAGAGGCTCCTGTTGAAGGAAATAAGATGCTACGGAACGCCGCTGGCGCCCCGATCTCCTCGAATGCCGTTGTGGCCGGTGTCCGGCTATGCGTCGCATCGGGACTTACCCTAAGACCGTGATATAAACTGCTGGTCCGATTCGGTGAATCTGCGATTTTGCAAACGATGATGCCTTCCGTCATTCAAGTTTCCGGAGTTCGGAAGACCTACGGGTCAATGGTGGCGGTCGATGAGGTGTCGTTCGAGGTCAACGAAGGTGAGATTTTTGGTTTGATCGGTCCCAACGGCGCGGGAAAGACCACTACGATGGAATGCGTCGAGGGTCTGCGGACGCCGGACCGGGGGAGCATCTCGGTTCTGGGTCTCAATCCTTTCCATGACGTTTACAAGTTGCAGGACCGGATCGGAGTGCAGCTCCAGCAGGCGCAGTTGCAGAAACGGATCAAAGTCTGGGAGGCCGTGGATCTGTGGGCGGCGCTGTACCAGAAGAAAACGGTGGATGGCGAGCGGTTGCTGGAACAACTCGGGCTTGTCGAAAAGCGGAATGCCTGGTTCATGAACCTCTCGGGCGGCCAGAAGCAGCGACTGTTCATTGCCCTGGCATTGATCAATGATCCAGAGGTGGTGTTTCTCGACGAGCTGACCACCGGGCTTGACCCACAGTCGCGGCGCGCAATCTGGGATCTGGTGCGCGGTATCCGCGAGCGCGGCAAGACGGTTTTTCTGACCACTCATCTGATGGAGGAGGCCGAACGGTTGTGCGACCGGGTAGCCATCATCGAGCACGGAAGGATCATTGATATCGACTGTCCGGAGAGCCTGGTGAAGCGGCACTGCCCGGAGCGAACCGTCATACTGGCCACAGATGTTCTGGACGCTGCCGAGCACTTTCGAGTGATTCCGGGAGTTGAGGAAGTAATCTGCAGCAATTCGCAATTCACGATTCGCGGCCGGGGCGACGATCTGGTGACTGAGGTGATTCATTGTTTGTCTGAGAATCAGATCCGGGTCACGGATTTCCGCACCGTCCTCCCCAACCTTGAGGACGTGTTTTTAAAACTTACTGGCCGTTCGATTCGGGACTAGGCTCGATGACCATGATGATGCGGGGACTTTGGAAGCTGACTTGGATCGAGATCAAGATCTTCCTGCGCGAGCCGCTGGGCGCGTTTGGGACGATCGGTTTCCCGGTGCTCGTGTTCCTCGTATGGGGTCGCATAGCCAGCCCCAAAATGGTGACAACTCCAGCGGCTGCCAGCGGATTTATACGAGTGGGTCTGCCGGTTCTCGCGTCTTTGCTGATCTCCGTGAGTTCGGTGCTGTCGCTGGTGACGATTATTTCGATCTACCGAGAGGGCGGTATCCTGAAGCGATTGCGCGCTACGCCGCTCCGCCCGCAAACCATCCTTACCGCTCACGTGATCGTCAAGTTGATGCTGACGGCTGCGACCCTGGCGCTGCTGTTGATGGCAGGCAAACGCTATTACCCGGTCGGAGTTCAGGTTCCATTTTTCGCTTTTGCGATGGCGCTGCTGATCAGCACATGGAGCATCCTGTCGATCGGATTTGTAATCGCCAGCATTGTTCCCACAGCGCGCTTTGCGCAACCCATCGGGGCCATTATTCTGTACCCGATGATCGCGCTCTCGGGGCTCTTCGTGCCCCTTGAATCGCTGCCGCCGGTGCTTCACGCGGTGGCGCGAGTCCTGCCGCTGACCTATGCGGTGTCACTACTCGAGGGAATCTGGAGCGGCGACGCGTGGTTGGCGCACGTGGGCGACGTGGCGGCATTGGCTGTGGTATTTCTAGTTTGCACGGCGCTCTCGACGAAGGTGTTTCGTTGGGAGTAACCTGGATCGCACAGCAGTGCAAATTGGGCGCCAGTGACGGCGTTCCCTAAGACAGTGGTAAGCCCAGGACTTAGCCGTGCCCTCGGCAGATCCGGTCCGGCAATACTTCCGAGTAGCTGAAGATGCGAACGCTGGCAGATGGTCAGCATCCAACTCGCCACGCCAACACTTGAACCGAGGCGCACGTCGCAAATAGGATGCGCAGGTCCTACCTGACACCAAATCGGCTGTAACCCTGGCATGGTCAAACGTTGAAGCACCTTGACGAGTTGAATGCCGCCAGGAGGAAGGCAAAATGAACCCACGCCGAATTTCCAAAAGATTTCTACAGTCGACCTGCTCCCTTACCCTCTTCAGCTTTTTGCTGAGTTGCGCGTTCTTGCCATCGGCTGCCGCCCAATCCTGCGGCTCGCACGGTGTTGCGGCCCAAGTGCTTGGCTCCGGGGGGCCAGAATTGCAAGACAAGCGTGCTTCGAGCAGCTATCTCGTATGGAAGGACGGGCAGGCGCTGGTACTGGTTGACGCGGGCGGAGGCAGTGCTCTTCGATTTGGAGAGAGTGGCGCGCAAATGTCCCAACTAGACGTGCTTCTATTCACTCACTACCATGTCGACCACAGCGCCGACTTTCCGGCGTTGATCAAGTCGTCTTGGTTTGAAGATCGCAAACGTCCCCTGCCAATCTACGGGCCGGCGGGAAATGACTTTATGCCGTCAACTACAGAGTTTGTATACGATTTCTTCGGAGAGAAGCACGCTGCATATCGCTATCTCAGCGAGTTGCTGACGCCCGCAGAACAAGGCAGCTACAAAATGCAACCTCACAACGTGGCAGCCGGCTCCACACCCGTTGCTGCCTTTCGTAGCGGCGATCTAGCCGTGTATGCGGTGCGCGTCGTTCATGGGCTGTTTCCCGCACTAGCCTGGCGTGTGGAGGTCGGTGGCAAATTCATCGTGTTTAGTGGAGACACGAACGGCGACAGTCCAGGCCTTGCACAATTGGCATTGAATGCTGATCTGTTCATAGCTCACAACGCCGTGCCCGAAGGCGCTGTCGGAATCGAGAGGCGCCTGCACATGCCTCCTTCAGTGATCGGAAAAATCGCCGAGGACGCTCACGTCAAGAACTTGGTTTTGTCTCATCGTATGCTGCGGACATTGGGGAAGGAGGATCAGACGCAATCTGAGATCAAAAAACGGTATTCAGGCCCGGTAGAGTTCGCTAACGACCTCGACTGCTTCCCTGTAAAATAAACGTTTACGAGGACTCCGGGCGATCGTATAACGTACGGCTTAAGGAACTGAGATGTTCGCCTGGCAGCCAGCGGCCGTAAACCGACCGCTTTCTCGTTCCTGCCTCGTGATTCGAGGATCTTTCCCATCAATCGCGTCAACGCGACAGGACATGCAGAGAGCTCTATTGGTTCTTTACCGTGTAATCCTCGGGGACCTGAAAGAGTGCGGCGTCAGGTTCTGCCCGCTTCAGATTGGTCATTCGGCTTTCTCGGTCTCCGGAACGCAGGTCGGAGTTTTTGTCCAGAAGCGTTATCCCCATCTCTAACGAAATCCAAATTTCCTGTACGACCGTTACATCGCGATCGTTGCCTTCCGCACCTGCCGGAATGGTCCATCTGGTTTGCGTTCCGGTCACCAAAATGCCTTCCATTTCCTGGGGCTCCAGTTGTTTGACGCTCTGCTTTGACCTTGATTGCTGCGGGTGCGGGGAGGCAGAAGCCGGAGCCGAGGAGTTTTGAGGCTGGACGCCGACTTTCGGGTTGCTTGGAGGCTCATCCATGCTGGTGCGGATGGCAATCGCAGATTGCGGCCGAACCGAGTACGCAAATCCTGCCACAGGATCGTATATTTGAACTACGGTCGGTGCTGAGGGGACATTTTCGGTGATCTTCGTGGGCGCATACATCTCCCATCGAAGCCTTCCCCAGGAATCGCGGTAGATGAGATCTCTATTCCTCGTCTGAACATGGGTTCCGTCAGCCAACGTCTGGGTGCGCTCGGTTTCGATCACGGCTGAAAAGGGGCACCCGGCAAGAGAGCTCGCCCAGAAAAGATGGACGGATTTCCCGGCCAGTGGGCATACTGCGGATTGAACCTGTGCCATCGAGGTGTAGCCTGTGACTGAAAGCAATCCGCACGCGAACAGCACATTGAGAAGAGCCTTCGTCATCGTCCCCTCCTGGCGCGCACTCAGGTTAGTCCGAGCGGGCGATACTTCGTTGTGCGGGCATTCAGCCGCCAGGTAATAAGGTACCTCCGATATCTGTAAGATGCCCCTGCGGATTAAGGCTACTTTCCGGCTAGGGCGAAAGTGTCGGTGCGAAAAGGTAGCTGACGCGAGGGTCCCATTCCAACTCGAAGACAGGCTTCCGGAATCCGTTTTCACAATTCTGACACTTTCAAAGTTGTATGATCGTCCGCGGAGGTCAGTGATGAAAATGGGCCTCGACGCGGGAGCCTTTCGGGTCCGACTGTCACCGCTAAAAACAACGCAGATATCAAGACGGGCAAGACACATCTCCGCCGAAATGGTCCATTTAGATTTCAGTTTATTGCCAGCGACTACTCAATCCGAATTTGCTTCGGATCGGCCGCGATAATCTCCGGCAAGCCATCATACGCAGTGATCTTTCCGGTGACGCAAATCTTTTTGTCTTTGTAATCTTCCTCGGGGGCTTTGAACTTGCTCCGGTTGCTGCCCCAGATTACGACAGTGAAGACTTGATTGGGGTACGGTTTATCCAGGTTAAGGAATGTAGGCTGCCCTTTTGTTGAATCGGCGTACCGCGTGCTGACCACGGCTCCGCAGACCGTCGCGTTTTCGCCGAAATGCTCCTTGGCTTCCGCAGCCGTGAGTTTCTTCTGCGCTCGGATTGGCGATAGAAGAACTGCCCCAATCAGCAGGAAGAGCAGCGTCCTAGTTGTTCTCATTCAGACCTCCGTGCTCTGGCGAAATGTCTATTTGCAGACACCGCACTTACCGCCCTCCTTCGCGCAGTGCTTGCAATATTTGCAGTTCTTGCAGGCATGACATGGATCGGCACCCGTGCAGGTCGCAGAGAGAATATCGAGCGGGACTTGGTTGAGGAGAAGAGCTGACATCATGACCTGAGCTGTGACTAAGAGGAAAGATGATTTCGTCTTGAACATGGCTGAGCGCTCCAACTCGTTGATTTGTCCTCATTCGAAAAGCTGCGGAGACTGCTTTTCCAAATTCGCGGTAAGTTGCACTTCCGAACCGCTCTGCACTGTGATTTCCTTCGACCAATCCGCATAGCGGGACATCCTTACAGTAAGAGTGTGTTTCCCTGGTGTGAGTTTGAGTGCAGCAGGAGAGTTTCCGACAAAATCGCCATCCACGAGGACATCCGCTCCAGACGGATTAGAGGAGACGTTCACAGTTCCCTTTACGGATTCCGCTGGTGCGCTTTGGGATGGCTTGCTCTCTGCGGGCTTATTTTCGGCGGTCTTTTCTTCCTCTCCCTTGGACACTTCTGTTCTGACGCTCACTGGAACAAACTCCCGGTCCTTTTCGCCGACGGCTACGGGTGCGCCCGTTACGCCTTGGAGTGCAACGAGGATTGCACGATAGTTGTCCTTGTCGCCTTGCAACAGGATGCCGCCAGTCTTGTTGTCCGTGGTCGTGTATTGAAGACCGATGTAGTGGAGCCGCGTCTTGTGAAATAACCCAAACAAAGCGACCGGAGCGACGAGTATGGCCAGGGCGATCATCGTTCCGACTCGTCGGTGTGCCTCTTGACCGTAGCTCAATGAAATAACGGATTTAGGTGGGATTTCGACCTTCTTACCGTCTTTCAACGCCAGAGTGATCAAGTCCGGCGTGACAGTCAGCTGGTTGTGCCAATCCTTTGGATCGACTTTGGAGTCCACCGATCCGCCGTTGTAGCGAACCTTGTCGAATGAATTGCCCTGCGCCCAGACTGCCACAGCCGAACATAGAAATAAGGCAAAGAGTCTCCTAAGAATTTGCACTGCGCCTCCAGGAATAGTTTTGGAATCCAGGAAACCCGATACCCAATAAGAACTATACTAGAAACTAATACGGTGATTGTTTTCTGTGTTTAATCAGAACATGGCGCGGTGGTCGTGTGCTACGGGCTTGGCTGGCAGAACGCGGGAGCCATCCTAGCAAATACGTCTTTACGTCCCAGAAGAGCGGCCGGGTGCACTTGAGCCAGTTCTATCGAATATTCTCTGCCGCTTCGGAAAAAGCTGGATTGCCAGCCGACAGACGGCACCCGCACTGCCTCAAGCACGCGCTAGGCGTTGCGCTGGTGGGAGCAAACGTCAACTTGGCCGTTATCAAACGCTCTCGGCCACAAGTTCATCGCCAGCACCGCCATCTACACCGTGCCCACGGATGAGACAGCGGGGAAGGCCGTCACAGCGGCGCTGGCCAGTATGTTCTGATCACCGTGGAGGCCGGGCATGAAACTCGCGTTACAAGCCGCCTTGGTTGTTCTTCTAGCAATCGCTATTTATTACCGTTTCGTCCGCCACGACGCTCTCAAATACTATTTGTTCTTCGGAGCGTGCGCGGTCGTTCTCGGCATGTACGTGTTTCGGTTCACGAGTTCCAAATAACCCATGTTTCCAGAAACCACGGCGCGGAACTAATGCAACAAAATGGAGGAATCGTTGCGTTATTCGGGATTTTTGGTCTGCAACGTATTGAGTTCTCTAGGTACAGTTTTTCTCACTATGCGAAGTATTGATGCATTTCGGGGTCGGAGAGTCCACTATGGGCCGGCGGTTTGCACCTTCGAGTTCAGCGTGCAGCCTCTAAGGTGGAGGTTCGCAGCCGCATGAAAAAGAGAATCAAGTTGCCGCCACGAGCGGCCGTAAGCGTCTGTTACAATTGAAAGCCACGACGACAATGGAAGAACTCTTCAAGCAAAGGGATGCCACCGAGCCGGGCTCCAAAGAAGAAGATCAGGCTGTTGATCGGATCATGGGAGCCATGTTTCCCGAGCCAAGAGATCGTCTACAGGCGGCATACGAAAAGTTCGTAAATACTCCGAAGGGGACGCCCGAACATGAACAGGCCGGAGACGAACTCACGGATGTCCTCTTCGCCAACGCCAAGTAATCCTCCCGGGCGTCCGGGCATTTTGCAGGAACGGTTGAATGATTACTTGCCTTTGCCCTGCTTGGCAGCATCCGCGGCCATGAACCGCAGCATCTGCTCCTTCAATTGCGCATCCACCTCATCCGCGATGGTCACAACGTCGGGAAGCAGCTTGCTGAATTCCAAATTGTTCGTGTTTTTGTGCAGCGTGGCAAAAATGGTGACCTGCAGTAAACGAGACTCCTGCACCGCCATTGCTACCGTGTAGCCTTGTTTACGCCGTAAATCCCCGTGTGCGGCCGCAGACTTCGAAATCGGAGCTTTCGTCCCTGCATCCAGACGCAACCGTGCAATTATGTCATGCAGAAGTTGCGGAAGATGGCCCGTGCGATCTTCAAAGCTCAGCGGGATACTCCTCAGGTCTGGCTCCTCCTCGACTCGCGCAAGCCAGTCCACAATCACATTTTGGTGTTCACGCTCGATAATGTCCGCCACACTCTCAATAGTGGCAGCCCCTGTCGTTTTGGTTTGCCCCCCCCCCGACATTATAGGTTTGGTCATTTCACCCTCTCGTTTACCGCTCAATTCATCAATCTAGTATAGCGTTGTCGCCGGCGATCTCTCGAATACCCAATCTTGTGCAATCGTGTCGCTACTCATTTCGTTGACCAGCTTCTCACTAAGACTGGAATGCAAGCTGTCCAATAAGCAACAACCCGCCCTCTGAAGCTTTCTGGTGTACAAAGAATAACCAGCAAGTTCGCAGCTCGATCAAGCGGAAACCACTAAGAACTTCGCGGGCCAATCAATGTCGCTACTGTAAGCGTGATCGGCACTAGGCTATTCATCATTGGCAGTTGGCCGAACTTGCGGTAAGAACTAGGCGGGCGAACTTGCCGACGCGGAAGCTGGGCTCTCCATAAAACCGAGCATCGCCTGCTTCAGTTGCGAATCCACTTCGTCCGCGATGGTCATCACGTCGAGCAACACGGTGCCGAAATCGACGCTGCTCAGATTGTTTTGAAGAGTATTGAAAATGCTGACCTGTAGTATTCGCGATTCTTCCACGACCATGGGGACGGTATAGCCTTGCTCGCGACGGAGAACTCCGTGCTCATATGCGGCGCGGGAAACAGGAAACTTGGCATCAGGAGGGAGACGAAGACGGCAAACGAGGTCGCTCAAAAGGAGCGGTAGATGGCCGGTGCGCTCTTGATAGCCCAGTGGGACGCCGGACAATTCTTCGTTTCGCTCGCGCTAGCAGCCGAAGTGTACGACCGAGCAAACCTGAATGACATCCGGTCAGCACTTGGCGTTGTAAGCAGGGAGTTGCTACCAGTTGGTAGCAACTTGGAATCTCTGGACTGAATCGCTGTTGAAAACAAGGCATTTGGTGAACCGGGGAGGACTCGAACCTCCAACCCGTTGATTAAGAGTCAACTGCTCTACCATTGAGCTACCGGTCCACAGATAGTTTTTAATTTTACATTGGACGCGCATTTTTGTCGAACTGCTTGGGTAAGGGCCGATGACTCAGTTTGCTGGTGAGACAGCACCGCTTGGCTGTGCGCCTCCTCGTCTGGACTGCAAAATCGCACAGGCAGGAATGTCTGCGCTACTTGGCGCGGAGTTGGGCGGCTAGGTCGCGGGCGACCTGGCGGGCGCGCGGTAGGTCGGCTGGGTCGAAGGAGATGGCGGAAACGCGGGCGTGGCCCCCGCCGCCGAATTTCTCAGCTAGTGAGGCGAGATTTTTGTCGGCGGTGGCTTGGTTCCAGGGGTTGGTGCCGAGCGAAACCTTTGCGCGGACTGCAGAGGAACTGACGCTTACGGAATAGACACAATCGGGATGGAGGAGATAGGGGATGAATTTGTTGTAGCCCTCGAGGTCGAGATCACTGACGTCGAAGAAAATGACGCCATCGAGGGCCTCGGCGCGCTGTCGAAGAATCTCGATGGATTTGCGATGGCGTTCGAGCAAAGGGCCCAGGTGTTTGGCAACGAAGGGAAGCTTGACCATTTCGGCCAGTGGGCGGTAGGCGAGCTCGGGGATTATGCGGGCGGGCAAGCCGTCTTCGGGAGCGGCTTCGATGACCAAGCCTAGCTGCGTGGCCGGCTCGGTCAGCTCGACGGCGGATTCTGGCGTGGGGTACTGGGCGCCATCGATGATGTCACCCCAGTGAATCAGTTCCTCGAGCGGTTTGGTGTCGAAGGCGAATTTTTCTTTGGCAACCGTGGCGATAAGTTTTGTGCAGGATTTGTAGTCCGGCTCGTAAAACATGTGCAGGCCGGGATGATTGCGGAAATGCTCGGCGTCGGCAGGCGTGAGGAACGCGCTTTGATGGTGGTCGAACCACCAGGTGACTTTGGGAGAGTTCGAGTACTTGAAGTCGACGATGGCGTTTTCATCGCCATCGAAAAGGTCGGGAGTCCAGGGTTGGGAAGCGCGATGAGTCATGCCGGTGAAACCGAACTCCGCGGCCGGGTCGAATTTTTCCTTGTAAAAGCGGTAGAAAAGAGCGGCGGAGGCGGTCCCATCAAAACAACGGTCGTGGAAGCAGAGCCGGACGCGGGTCATGTCGTAGCGGTGGCGCCTTTCTTTTTTTCCTGCCTTGGCAAAGCAGGGACAAAGCCTTTTAGGGTGGCGGGACGCGAAAAGGAAGTCAAGCGGAAAGCGCGGATGTGAACGATCAAAAAAAAGAGAGCCGCCCGGCAGAACTGGACGGCTCTCGAAAAACGTGAACTTCGGCAGCTCCTACTTGTTGACCATCTTCTCGACTATATCTCCGATGATCGGCAGCTTGAACATTTCGTGGTTATACGCCTTGTACATCAAGAAGATCCAAGTTCCCAAGAATGCTAAGGCGATGACCGGCCACAGAAACACCGCCAAGAAACCAATCGGGAAGTGCAAGAGCGCAGTGACAAACGTGAGAAACGCCACGACAATCCAGAATGCTATTCCCACCGCAGCCATCGCGATGTTGAAGGCGATGTCCTGAGCTGCGTGAAACTTTACGAACGGCCGTTTGTCGATCAGAAGAAAAATCAAACCGGAAATCCACCAAAATATGTAACAGAGGAGACCGGCAATGTTTTCTTCTATTCCTGCTGTGGGGTAATCCCCAGCCCGAGCTGGGGCGGATGGGGCGGCCGCGGGAGCAGCGAACGCGGCGCTCGGTGAAGCGGCCTGGGCGGCCCCACACTTGGGACAAAACGTTGCATCGCCTGCATCCTGACCACACGCTTTGCAAAATGCCATGAACACACCTCCCGGAGGGCTGAACTGTGCGCGGAGAGTAGCAAAAGCGGGATGGGAGAGCAATGGAATTTGTGAACGCGAGGTGCCTTAGACCGGTGACGCGGAAAGGGAGGACGCTCAAGCGCCCTCCCTCTCCGCGTTGAAGTTGCGTTTGGCGCGCGCTACTACTTCTCGCTTTTTTCCTGCTTTTCCGCCGCAGGGGCAATCGCGGGAATGTTGGCTCTCTGGATGGCGGCGTTGAGCGAGGCGAGATCCTTGGATTGGATCTCGTGCCAGGCGGCCAACTGCGCTTCGAGGCGCGTATTGAGCTCGTCATAGACGATGAACGACGCGGCGGTCGGGGCGGTGTCGGCGCTTTCCACGGTTTCCTGCAGGGCTACAAGCTGGTCGGCCACCTGAATGGGATAATTCAGCGGGTCTTCGCCGCTCTTGGATTTGGGTTGGATGATTTTTTCTTCGACGGCGTTCATTTTCTTGGTGAGCGCATCCGCCGCGTCGATGACGGGCTTTGCGCTGACGTCTGCCGAGAGACGTTTCTTCAGTGCATCAAGCTGGCCGCGCACGCTGCGAATTTGATTCACGGCTTCGTGTCCGGCAGTCACGCGATCGCGGATACGCAGCGCGAGCTCTTGCTGCTTCTCGAGGTCGGCTTCGGACGCCGTTACACGCGGATCTTTGACGAGCTCAAAACTGGCGGTTGATGATTTTCCGGAAACGGTTAGTTTGATCTGGTACGTGCCCGGGACTACCAGCGGACCTGCTGGGCGGCCACCCCAGCCTACGGCGCCGGGAACCTTGGTTGGAGATTCGGAGTGCAAATCCCAGACGAAGCGGTTCAAGCCCACTTCGGCGGGAAGCTCCTCGCCGGGCCTGCTGATGCCAAATTCCTCTTCGTCTGGAGAAGCGCCTTCAGCGACTTTCTTGCTTGAGTATTTGCGAACCAGCTTGCCGTGGGCGTCGAGAATTTCGAGTGTGATTTGTTCCTTGGGCGCAGATTTCAGCGAGTAATTGATCACCGCACCAGCCAGTGGGTTAGCACCCACTGGAATGCTGGCTGGGAGGGTGAAACCTGGTCCCCGAAAGCGAACCGTTGAGGAGGGCTGGTAGAGATGCGCCTCATCCGTTGCGGCAGTTGAGTTCATTTGACGGAGGGGAGCGATGCCGTCGAGAACCCAGAAGGCACGACCGTGCGTGGCCACAATGAGGTCATCGTCTTTTATCGCGAGGTCGTGAATGGGCGTGGTAGGCAGGTTTAGTTTCAGAGACTGCCAATGCGCACCATCGTCGAAGGAAAGGTAGATGCCGTTTTCGGTCCCGGCATAGAGGAGGCCCTTTCGTTTCGGATCTTCGCGGACGGCGTGCGCGTAACTCGTGTCGGGCAAACCCGTTGTGATTTTCGTCCAGGTCTTGCCGTAGTCGGCCGTTTTGAAAAGGTAGGGGTGGAAGTCATCGAGCTTATGGCGATCGACGGCCACGTAGGCAGTTCCTGCGGAGTGCGGCGAAGCTTCGATGATGCTGACGAGGCTCCACTCGCCGAATTCTTTGGAGGCGACATTGGCCCAGTTCTTTCCGCCATCGCGGGTGACCTGCAAAAGCCCGTCGTCGGTGCCGGCCCAAATCAGGCCCTTCTCGACGGGCGATTCGGCGAGAGCGAAGACGGTGTCGTAGTACTCGACGCTGGTGTTGTCTTGCGTGAGCGGGCCGCCGGAGGACTGTTGCTTGGTCTTATCGTTGCGCGTCAAGTCACCGCTGATGGGAGCCCACGTCATACCGCCGTCGGTGGTCTTAAAAACTGCTTCGCCGCCGTGATAGACGACCTTTGGGTCGTTGGGCGAGATCATGATGGGCGCGGTCCACTGAAAACGGTGCTTCAGGTCTGCGGCGCCTGAGCCCATCGGATTAAGCGGCCAGGAAGTAATGTCCTGCACTTGACGGGTCCGCTTGTCGAAGCGCGTGATTAGGCCGTCGTACGAGCCTGCGTACACCACGTCGGCATTTGTGGGGTCAGGAACGACGAAGCCTGCTTCGCCACCGCCGACGGCGTACCAATCGGGACGGTCGATTACGCCCTCATCGCTGCGGCTGGCGATTGCTACCGTGGAATTGTCCTGCTGAGCGCCGTAGAGGCGATACGGGAACGCGTTGTCTGTGGCTACGTGGTAGAACTGCGCGGTTGGTTGGTTCCCCTGGGTGGTCCAGGTCTTGCCGTTGTCATGAGAAATGGTAGCGCCACCGTCGTTGGAATTGATCATCCATTCCGGATGAGTGGGATCGATCCAGAGGCCGTGGTTATCGCCATGAGGGGAGCGAATGACGCCGAAGGTGTGGCCGCCATCGGTGGATCGGTACACGGCGGTGTTCAGAACATAGACTGTGTCGACGTTTTTGGGATCGGCGAAAATATGATGGAAATACCAGGCGCGCTGCGTGAAGCGGTGATCGGGATTGAGGAGCTGCCAGGAATCGCCAGCGTCGTCGCTGCGGAAGATCCCGCCTTTTTCTGCTTCCATGATGGCATAGACGCGATTGCCATCGGCGCCGGAGACGCTGACGCCGATGCGGCCGAGGACGCCCGAGGGAAGGCCGTGGCCTTCGAGACGCTTCCAGGTGGCGCCATCGTCGTTGGATTTGTAGAGGCCGCTGCCGGGTCCGCCGCTTACGGCAGTCCAGGGATAGCGCTGCGCTTCGTAAAGGGCGGCGAAGAGAATATGAGGATTTGAAGGATCGAAAGTCAGGTCGATAGCTCCCGTCTTGTTGTCCCTGAAGAGAACTTTTTGCCAGGTTTTGCCGCCATCGGCTGAACGGAAGACACCGCGCGTTTCGTTGGGGCCGTAGGCATGGCCCATTGCGGCCACGAAGACCACGTCGGGATTTGCGGGGTGGACGATCACCCTGGAGATGTGGCGCGTGTCTTCCAGGCCGATGTGCGTCCAGGTCTTGCCACCATCGAGGGACTTGTACATGCCGTCGCCGTAGGAGATATTTCCGCGCCAGCAGGACTCGCCGGTGCCGACATAAACGACATTCGTATCGGAAGGAGCTACGGCAATCGCGCCGACGGACATGATGCCGGTCTTGTCGGTCATCGGCGTCCAGGTGTTGCCAGCATTGGTAGTTTTCCAAACGCCGCCGGCAACTGAGCCGAAATAGTAAGTCAGCGGGTCGCCTGCGACGCCGATGACAGCGAGAGCGCGTCCGCCGCGGAACGGCCCGACTTGGCGCCACTTCATCCCTTTCAGCGCGTTTTCATCGAGAGTCTGCGCACGAACAGGAGCGCAGGCGAACACCAGCAACAGGATCGTGAGAAGGACGGAAGAGACACTCGTCAAGTGTTTCAGACCACTCATCGTTTCGCCCCCAGAGAAACATTTGTTGCATCCGCAGGCCGCCGCATAGAAACACGCGGAGCGGAATAATACACCCTGTCCCGCAGTGTGCGCCAGAAACTGTGGATGGATGTTTGTTTCTTAGTTCCTGACGCGCTGCGGAGTGCTTTTGGGTACAATCCCGGCGTGACCAACCCGCCTGCGCCGCACTTGTCTGCTCCAGATTCACCTGCGGCGGCACCCCCAAAAAGATCTCGACGGGTGTTTAGTTTCGATTGGCTTCGTGATGCGACTCCGCCGGAGCGGAGCTCGCTGATCGCTGGCGGGCTTGGCTGGATGCTCGACGCGATGGACGTGATGCTCTACTCCCTCGTGCTCGCCTTCTTGATCCGCGAATTCTCGATGGGTACGCGGACCGCAGGCTTGCTGAACTCGCTCACGCTGGTTGCTTCCGGCATTGGCGGTCTTCTTTTCGGAGTTCTCGCGGATCGCATCGGCCGCATCCGGTCGCTGATGGCGGCGATTCTTGTATATGCGCTGGCGAGCGCCGCGTGCGGCTTCTCGCATACGATTCCCCAACTGGCCACGTTCCGATTCGTGCTGGGGCTGGGCATGGGTGGGGAGTGGACAACCGGGGCGGCACTGATCGCTGAGACCTGGAGCGCGGAGCATCGCGGGAAAGCGCTGGGATTCATGCAGTCGGCATATGCGATCGGGGAGGCCATCGCTGCGCTCGTCGTAGCGCTCGTTTTGCCACACTTTGGTTGGCGGCCGGTGTTTTTTGTGGGCGTCTTGCCTGCATTTCTTGTCTTCTGGATTCAGCGCCGCGTACCGGAGTCGGAGTTGTGGAAACAGCGGGCGGCGCGCAAAGAAAAGGTGTCTGTGCATAAGCTCCTTGATAAAGGAGTTCTGCGAAACGGCCTCTTGGCTACGACCATGAATGCGTGCAGTATGTTCGGCTACTGGGGATTGTTCACGTGGATTCCTGCGTATTTGTCTTTGCCGCCCTCGCAGGGCGGCCGAGGTCTCAGCCTCGTAAAAACGACGACATTTTTTTTGGTGCTTTGCTTGGGAAAATGGCTGGGCTACGCGCTGTTTGGTTTTTTTTCCGACGCGTTTGGGCGGCGTAAACCCTACTTCCTCTATCTGATCATCGCCGCGGTGCTGGTGCCGATTTACGGAATGTCGCGAAGCGCGTTCTGGCTACTTGCGCTCGGGCCGCTCGTGGCATTTTTCGGGACAGGCTATTTCTCAGGGTATGCGGCGATTGCGAGCGAACTTTTTCCCGGTGAAATTCGCGCCGCTGCCATGGGCTTAAGTTACAACATCGGCCGCGGGCTTTCCGCTGTAGCACCGTTTGCCGTCGGAGCGTTGGCATTGCACTACGGGATTGGACCGGCATTTTTCCTTCAGGCAGGGGCGTTCTTGATGGCGGCCCTGCTGGCGCTAACTTTGCCGGAAACACGTGGGCAAACTTTGGATTGAGAAGGGTCGTGATACAGGAGACTGACGAGGCCGAGTGACTAGGCGACCGCTGACCGGGAGTGGATGCGAGCACCATTCGCGCTTAGAGTGAAGTTCATCGCGAAATAGGGAGCCTGTGCCAGGATTTTGTGGAATTCATTTTCGTCAGCATAGGCCCGCTTGGGAACGCGCCGCGCAAGAATGCTGATCTCCAGCGGATTCTTCTGGAAAGGATACGGCTGTAGGGTGACGAAACTGGTTCCCGCGGGCTGCAGATCCCAATCTGCTTCACTGCCGTTGCCATTTACCGGGACGGCGTCGATCGTAGAGCCATCCAGGGGCGCAAGGCAGAAATAGAGTGAGAGACGATCGAGGGCCTCGAGGCGCTGCAGATTCGCTTGCAGCGCGTTGTCGTCCGCGTAGGCTTTCAGGAGGGGGTCAGCCCGAAGATCGACTTTCAGCCGCAATTGCTGAAGTCTCAGCCGCTGCAGGAAATCCGATACAAGATGCGATTCGTTGGACTTCACGTACTTCGCAGAAAAACCAGGCATCGTGGCGCGCGTCCGGTCGTAAAGTCCGGCGCAGTGCATGCTAACGAGTAGGCCCGCGTAACGGTCCGCCCGAACCACGCGTTCGATTCCGCGCTGGTACAGAGCGATGTGCTCCTCAGTCGGAATGGACATGAAATTATACGGCGTGAAGGTCTTGGAATCGATCTGTGGCAGAAGTTCCCACTCGTTCCAGCCGTTGTCATGCTCCGCGGCTGCCAAACAAAAGGATTCAAAAGGCTCGGGGCGGCTGAAGAGTTCGTTGCCCAGCGCGCGCGCAAAAAAACCCGACAGCATGGCATGGTCGGTCTGCCGAATCAGAATGAGCTGATCGCCGTGCTCCTGAATAATCATGGCGCTGCCCTCTTTCGCAGCGGGGCCTCGCGATGGCGCCTGCCGGGGAAAGGCGTCCGCTTCGGCCAAGGGGATGGCCAAGCAAAACATTGCGTACGAGGCTATTATGCTCCTGAGGTAGGGCACAATCCAGCCCCATCGTGGATCATCGTGGATGGGGCGGCGCGGGGCCGATTCCCGGTGTATCGGGCTGAACCGCTGCAGGAGTGGCGGAACCGGCAGACGCGCCAGACATCGCGAGAAGCAAAATGCTAAGGAGCAGCTACCAAAAGAACCAAGGCCACGAGTTCGAGTCCCGCCGTCCCCGGCACATTAT
>Ga0210384_10001098_pt1 | contig 38131 bp, 50 predicted proteins | sample IncBWH2MmetaG_FD_160574 | JGI IMG/M metagenome (GOLD analysis project Ga0210384, IMG submission 160574) | Forest soil microbial communities from Barre Woods Harvard Forest LTER site, Petersham, Massachusetts, United States - Inc-BW-H-2-M | ecosystem: Environmental > Terrestrial > Soil >...
GCGCCGCCCGCGCCGCCCTCGACGCCCGCGCCGCCCGCGCCGCCCTCGACGCCCGCGACGCCCTCGACGCCCGCGCCGCCCGCGACGCCCGCGCCGCCCGCGCCGCCCGCGACGCCCGCGCCGCCCTCGACGCCCGCGCCGCCCTCGACGCCCGCGACGCCCGCGCCGCCCGCGACGCCCTCGACGCCCTCGACGCCCTCGATGGCTCGAAAGCTCTAAAGCGCTTTCTCGCTTGGTGCATTCAAGCCGGCGGCTGGTGGTACTGGCGGTGGGAAATTTCTTGGGTTTCGCTTACACACATTGGAGCGTTGCAACTCAAATCATCTAACGTTCAGAAATGGTCAGCACCTTTGTTTGAAGCCTACCTTGCTGGCTGCTGGCTGCTGCATTGGACGGAGGACACTTTGTATTGGGTAGCGAAGCCATGCATTTCCGTCGAAAAAACAGAAAATACGCGGCGCTTGCATCACGACACACACGCCGCGATCCTCTCTGATGTGGAGAATCTTTACTTCTGGCACGGGGTGCTTGTGCCGGCATTTGTTGTTGTGAAACCGGAATGGATAACGATCACGCATATTACTAACGAAACTAACGCCGAAGTTCGTAGAGTGATGATCGAGCGTTTTGGCGAAGATCGTTACATTCAAGAATCGGGGATGAAGCCTGTTGCACACGATGAAGTTTTCGGAACCTTGTACGTCGAGCGTTTGGACGCTGGACGGCCGATTGCAAAAATTCGCGTCATCAATCGTTCGCCGGAACCGGACGGGTCTTTTCGTGCGTACTGGTTGCCGATAAATCCTGACTTGTACGATGGCAACGCTGGCCGTATTTCACAGGCAGCTGTTGCTTCGACGTGGCGCACGCATCCTGGAGGGAAGGAACTGGTATACAAGGATTGGAAAGAGTACGCGCCAGGATTTGAATCATGATTCGCGCGATACGCCGTTTCTTCCTGCGGATGGAGATAGCGCACCTTGAGGCGCGTGTATATGAGGACGAACGAGCGGTGGAAATGTGGCCGCAAACGAAGGCGGTCTACCTCGTCGAACTTTCGCGCCTCAAGCAATCGCTCGACAGGCTCAACGGGCGACGTGATCCTTTGAATTGGGCTTTCACTCCGAAGGAAAAACAATGAACCAGCGCATCTATTGCGTCGAAGACACCACGCTGCTCGAAACGCATCCCCCGCGCCTGATCCAAGCGCCGAACGCTGCGGCGGCTATCCGGATGGTGGCCGCGAAGTATCGGGCCACTGTGCCTAACGGTATCCGCATCGCTGAACTGGTGGCCAGCGGGATTCGCGTGGAGAAGGCATAGTGAAAATGTCGATGCAGGAATACCTCGACCTTCCGGCGGTCAGCGCAGGGCTGATAACGGACGTGCTCGATTGCCCAGCTAGAGCTTGGTGGAATAGCTGGCTCAATCCTAACCGCGTGCGCGAGACTTCGCCAGAGATGGACGCGGGAACGATTGCGCACGCCGTGCTACTTGAAGGCAACGCGGACTGTTGCGCTGTCATTGACCCGGAAGATCATCCAGCAGAGAAGACTGGCGCGATCCCCGTGGGCTGGACGAACAAGTCAATCCGCGCGGCCCGTGACGCAGCGCGCGAGTCCGGCAAGATCCCTATTCTCAAGCAGGACATCGCGGAGATTTCCGCAATGGTCGCGTCGGCGCTTGAGTTCATCGACTCGCTCAAGGAAACGGAGCCGGCGATCTACGCTGCGTTTCAAACGGACGGCGGCGAGAGTGAGCTGACGTTCACATGGGATGACGGGCCGACTCCGTGCCGCATCAGACCTGACCGGATTAGCACCGATCACAAACTAGTTGTGGACGCGAAGTTCACGAGTATCGAAGGCGGTCCTCGCGCATGGATTCGCACACAACTATTCTCAATGGGCTATGACACGTCAGCCGCCTTTTACTCGCGAGGGATCGAGCAAATTTACGGTGTTGTCCCGACGTACATTTTCCTTGTCGTTCCAACAAAATTGCCGTGCCTCCCGTATCTCGTCGGGCTGGACCCGAGGTCGATGGACCTTGCCGCGCAGAAGGTTTCGCTCGGTTTGATGGAATGGAAGTCGTGTGCCAAGGCCGACAGTTGGCCCTCGTACCCCAGAGTAGTCCATTGGGCTGAGGCACCCGCTTGGATGGAGGCGCAGATCGAAGTACGGCAAATGGACGATCCGTGGAGACGCGACAAATGAACCACTTTCGCAAGGCGATAACTTCCGAGGCGAAGCCTCTCATCGGGTTGTATTCAGAATCCGGTTGCGGCAAGACGCGGAGTTCGTTGCTCATCGCCAAAGGGTTTGCGGGCGATATGTCGAAGGTGGGGATGATCGAGACGGAATCAGGGCGCGGAGAAACCTACGCATCCGATGCTGAGGTAGGCGGATACAACGTGCTGCCAATCCGCGAGGAGTTCTCGCCAAAGACATACGGTGCGGCGATTAAAGCGGCTGAGGATGCGAAGCTGCAATGCCTCATCGTGGACAGTGCTTCGCACGAATGGGAAGGCGTCGGAGGCGTCCTGGCGATGGCCGCAGCGAATCAGGAGGCCGGCAAGAAGGGTCCGCTGGTGTGGCAGGTGCCCAAGGTTTCTCATGCCCGCGAGTTCATGCTTCGTCTGACGCAGACGCCGATTCCGTTGGTCATCGTGTGCATGAGAGCAAAATATCCGATGATGGAGGTTACGAAAGACGGTAAGAAGGAATGGGTGCGCTCGCCGAATCTTTCGCCCAAGCAGTCTGAGGACATCCTGTTTGAAATGTTCGTCCATGGATGGATCGACCAGGAGCATCGCTTTCACGGAACGAAGTACACTCTCGACGTTCTGCGCAAGGTGTTCGTTGACGGAGAGCCGATTACTGTTGGAACCGGCGCTCGGCTCGCGGAGTGGGCTGGCGGTCACTCTGAAGTACAACCAAAGCCTAACGGTGCGCAAGAGCCGTACATACTGCCCGACGACGTAGTGATGTTGGAAACGCTCTGCCAGACTAAAGGTATTCCACTCGAACGACTAAAAAAGAAGGCTGGCGTACCATTGCTCTCCATGATGCTCGCCAAGGATTTCGAGCGGGCAAAGACCTGGATCGAGGCCCACGCATGAAGCTCCTTTCATACCTAATCGCGTTCATCGCTGGCGGAATGCTCGGGATGCTCGTCATGGCGCTCTGCGTGATGGCTGGAGAGCCGAGGAGATCCGTCGACCCGCAAAGTTTAAGCCCTTGGCTGGATCGTCCAACCCAACAGGGCGGCTCATGATCCCCTGCGGAACCTGTCCCTGTTGTCTATCCTACTCTGCGAAGATTGCGGAACTGGAACGCGATGTGCGCGATGTGATCGCCGCCCGCGCCGCCCTCAGTCCAGCCGATAAGACTACAGGAGATGAGTGAACTCACGGTCGGCAGTCTGTTCTCCGGAATCGGCGGATTCGACCTCGGCCTCGAACGAGCAGGGATGCGCGTCATCTGGCAAAGTGAAATCGACCCCTACGCAAGCGCGGTCCTGCGGCGTCACTGGCCAACTGTTCCCAACCTTGGAGATATTAGAGGAATCACAGGAGAAGGATTACGGTCATGGCGGGATTGGAATATTGCCGACCCCGAGCGCGAGCATGGCAGAACGTGGGGGGCGCGGCGATCTGTTGCAAGTGATACGTGGCAATCCGAGTCCGAGCGGCCACTTCCGGACGTTCTTTGCGGCGGCTTCCCCTGCCAGGACATCAGCAACGCGGGCAAGCGGGCAGGGATCGATGGCGAGCGCAGCGGATTATGGAGCGAGTTCGCCCGTCTTATTGGCGAATTACGACCGCGCTACGCGATCATGGAGAACGTCGCAGCTCTGCTTGGACGGGGAATGGAGCGAGTTCTCGGAGACCTGGCCGCGCTCGGGTATGACGCGGAATGGCATTGCATACCAGCTTCCTCCGTTGGTGCGCCTCACCGACGGGATCGAGTCTGGATCGTGGCCTACGCCGACTTGCATGGACGCGGCAGAGAAGCCGATGCCACCACGCCGATTCAATCCGTCTGGGGGCCAGGCGCCGCCGCTTATTTCGGTAATAGGTGGGAGTCTGAACCCGACGTGGGTCGAGTGGCTCATGGGATACCCCGCCGAGTGGACCGTTTGCGATGCCTCGGCAATGCCATCGTCCCGCAAATCGCGGAAATCATCGGCAGAGCCATCATTAGCGCCAACAGTAAGCCTTTGCCGCCCAGCCGATAAGGAAGGGGAATAGATGAGCACGAAGAAGCCTGAGCCAGAGCCGAATAAAGAATTGGGCGTCGATGTCATGTCGTGCGGTCGCTTGACGCTTTTGTTGTTCCGCGACCCGGTGCAGTTTACCGAAGACGACGTGAAGTTCATGCGCGAGCGCGATGTGCTGCTTGTAAAGTCTCCGAATCTGGCTAACGACATGCGCGCCATTGATATTCAGACTTACAGGTCTAAAAACGTGCTGCGTGAAGTCATGTTCGATGCGGCGATTCAATCAATCGGGTACGACACAGCTACGTTCGGTAGGAATCTCCTCGCGCTGGTGAAAAAGTAGCATGAGCCTCAGTTCACCAGCTTCGGCGGTGCATCCTCGAAAGTAACTGTGCGCTCGCGCACTTCCTTGATCCTAGGCGCGTTCTTTCGATAGTCGTCGTTCAGCTTCTTGAGAAAATCTGGCAGCGCGTTATTGGTAGCCTCGGGTGCCTCCAAGTTTCCAACCAGCTTGCACGCGGCTAGGTATTTGAGATGATTGTTCGCGGAGTTGTCGCTACGCGGCATCATCGCCAGATCGTGCAATACGTCGAGCGCATCACGCCGGTACAGCTTCATCCGCTGCAATACAGTGCGCTCGAATAACTTGCTACCTACCGTGCGAGCCAACGCTTGCTTGGTCATAAATCCGCCAGCGATCGGCGACGCTTTGCGAGGATACTTCTTCTTTGGCTTTGCGGTACGCTGCTCGTCGGAAATGTCCGAGTCAATCTCAGTGCCTTCGTCAAGCCCAGGCATCCCGACGTCTTCCTCGTCGATCTGCTCGCGCTCCGTGCCGGGGATCGGTTCGGTCATCACATCACCCTGAAGTTGGTCGCGAATCCGTGCTTCTGGATCGCAGGGAGGCCGGCCGTTATTCTACCCGCACCGATGTCGGTTCGATAGAACGGATCGGCTGGCATCTTGATCTTCTTGACCGCCGAATACGCGCTGCGACGCGCCCCGGTGATCGTGTCTCCGCACCCGGTAACGACTGCGATGTAATCGCCGCACGACACGTAATGCGGCATCCGGACAATGCTATCGCCTACCTGCACTGGAACATCCTCGCCCATCATGACCTCGCACAAGTGGACATGCTCACGATCGGTCGCGTTGTAGATCGGGATGCCGTTCACCAGCTTGGCGGTGTACTTCGAGTAAGGGAAATCTGGGATTGCAATAACGACCGAGATACAGACCACATTCTCCTTCACCTTCAGCGTGTCGCGCCCAAGCAAAAGATCAAGCATCCATTGCGCCGGATCGCCTTCGTGCGTCGCGGTCTGATTGTAGAACGTAGGCCACCCCGGGCGGGTCGTAAACTCGAAGGGCCAGAACTCTCCGCCGTCGTCGATCATGCCGCTGATGTCGATGAAGCCTACGTACTCCAGACGCTCAAGTTGTTTCGTCATTGGCTTGAGCGCAAGGTCCGCTAATTTTGACCTCGACACGTACATCGACAAGGTGCCCATCTCCCCCGTGTTCTGGCCGAGGTCGCCGTTCATCAGCTTCTTGTTTTCAAAGTTCTCATACCACCATTTAGACCAGCCACCGGGACCGAACCATCCGCCGACCGCGAACTCAACGCCGGTAACCTTCTCTTGCAGAATGAACCCGTGCTTCTTGGCATCGCTGACGTACTTCTCGTTCCCCTTCCAGCGCTCGAACATATACGTCAGGCTCGCTGCGTCCTCGGCCACGTAGGAAAGCGCTTTGTCCGCCTCTCCGCTCGGCTTGCTCACAAGATAAGTGGGATGCTTGGCGACGTACTTGATCGCTTCGTCGTAATTGTCGAAGGCGACGCCGGGAATCGTCTTCAGCCCCGCCCTTTTCATCGCCTCTTGACCGATGCGGCGGTTTAGCTCCAGGTCGCCGGCTTCGGGTGAGGGGCCGAAGATCGGATAGCCGAGTTTGCGGTAAGGCTCGACCAGATCGGTGTAATGCGCGTTATCGGTGAGGAAAATCAGATCCGCCCAGCCGATGTATCGCTTGCGTAACAGCTCGTAGTCGATCAGCTTCGGAACGATCCCCTTGCCGGCAAGCTGAATCTCGTCAGGCTTCTTTTTTTTGCAGAACCACATTACTTCGTGGCCCCACTCCTGACAGCGCATTAACCAATCAAGAGCCTCCGAACCGGAGTCTATTGCCAGAATCTTCATTCACTGAATTGATTGGCGACGATGGCGACGAGAATCCCGAACAGGCACCAAAGTATAAAAGCAATCATTGCGGTGGCGGCTGAAGTTGTTGTGCTTCGGCTCCGGTGCCAATGCCGAGCGCGCGGACAAGCTGCGGCGGTAGTTTGCTCGCTTGGTAGGACGGTGTCTTGTTCTGGAGCATTCCGCGTCCAGCCATCGCCGGGACCGCGAGCCGACCGCCAATCTCGCCCAGTGACGCGCCGATCATCCCGGGGTGCATACTCCCGAGCGCGCCGGCTGCAAACATGCCATCGAATACGGTCAGCCGTGGCGCTGCCTCGCCGGTCGACTTTTGCGCGGCCTTGCGATAGGTCTTGGCAAAGTCGGCGGCATCCTTGAACGCCCCCGTCAGGACGCCCTTGTAGGCTTTCGAGTCCGACAGCGACGCGAGCTTGGTCAGGTCGACCTTGCCGGTGGCGTCGTTGGTGATCCGTTCGAGCAGGTAGATCTTGGCGAATCGCTCGCGCGCCTTCTTGAAGTTGTCGACCAAAGCCTGATCGCCGGTTTTGGCAAGGTTCTCCTGAAACATATCTTCGAGCTTGTTGGCGATGCCTAGCCGCGCGGTGGCCGTCTCGTTGTTGCCCTTCTGAAAGTCAGCCTTGGCCCATTTCCGCTGATTCTGAATATCCTTTAAGGTTGCTTCGGTCGGAAAGTCGGTCTGCTTCTCGAATGCGCGCAAGAGGCGTTGCGATGTCTTCAGCGGCGCATTGGCTTCCGGGTTACGCTCCAGCGCTTCGTCGATCCCTTTAAGCGTCGCCTGGATCGCGGACCGGAATGCTGGCGTCGGTTCCAGCTTCGGGCCGGCAGCGGCAGTCATCGCCTCGTAGTCCTTGCCGGCCTCATCCTTGAGGCGCGCGAATTCCTCTTTGCTAAGGCTGCCGCCTTCGGGCGTGCCGACCTCGGCCCCGAGCTTCACGGTTGCGTTGTCGACGTTCTTTTCCGAGATGATCTTCTCGACCTTGGATTTGCCGGCCAGCCCTGCCGCGCCTGACTTGATGCCGTGCTCTGGCGGGGTGATGTAGCCGGACGCCTGCGCCGTGTCGCGCACGGTGTCCTTCATTACGTTCTCGCCCTTGGCGACGTCGAGCGCCGCCTGCTTGGCCGGGAGTCCTTCCGCGAGCTTGCCGCCAGCTTTGGCACCGAGCAGACCAGGTGCTTGCTCAATCGCCTCTGTGAGCCCAGATCCGAGCGCTGATTGCACTGGGCCAGACGTTTGCGGCGGCGCAGCAAGTTGTCCTGCTTTGCCGGCCATCGACGAGATGAGCTTCCCGATCAATGCCAGCGGGTTGTATTGGGTCGTCGCTTGACCAGCCTTCGTGCGCGGCTGATAGGTCATCGACTCCTGCACCTCGCGTTTGAATCCGGACGGATCGCCGCCGCCTGGAGTCGGGGAAATCATTTCCTTGCCGGTCGCCGCAAGCCCTGCGACGTCGGAAACCGGCTTGGCGACCATCCCCGAGCCCATCGCCATAACCGGCTCGGCAACGGACCCTACAGCCTCGCGCATGAGCCCTGGACCCTTCTTGAGCATGCCGAGCATGCCTTCGTCTGCTGGAGGCTTCTGCGGGCTTGGCGTGGCCGCTGGTTTGACGACCGGAGCGCTCGCCCAAGCAGGTTTAGCCTCAGCCCCGACGATCGGCGCTGACTCCCACTCGTTCACGGCTTCTTCCGGAGCTGCTGGTCGGGGCCGACAAAGAACTTGCCCGAGTCGATCGCGCCGTACTGCTCATCGCCGGTAATCATGTAGGGTGCCTGCTCGGTCCCGCGCCCCTTTACCTTGACGCCGCCCTTGAGGACCGTTTCGTCGACCGTGCCGGATCCAGCACCGCCAGACGCGCCCTTCCCCGCCATCCTCTTTTTGAGGTCGCCGGCTTCACTTTCCATCGCCGCAACGCGGTTCGTGCCGTCCGACTTCATCCGATCGAGCACGCGCTTCGTCGCTTCCAGAGGCATGTCGCCGCTGATAACGCCTTCCATCTCATGCCGCGCCGAGTCGGTAAGCTGCCCGACCAGCCGGGGATTGTTCAGCACGCGCGCGGCCTCAGTCGAGACAATGACCATCTGGGCGAGGTATTCGGCCACGTCCGGGTTGTCGCTCGCGTTCTGGCGCAGCCAATTGAGCGGCTTGTTCGCGAACTTGGCATCGGTGGCGATCGCCTTCTCGGCCAAGGTTTTCGCGATGTCGGCGTTCTTGTCCAGCATGACCTTGTACGGGCGGATCGCGGTCAGATCCTTCGTCACTTGGTTGTAGGCGCCTTGGACGGCTTTGAGGTCGAATTGTCCTGATACGACGTCGCCCGACGTCTGCCCGCTTTCCTTGGCTTGCTCTGCCGCGCGATTCATTATCATCTCGCGACCCTTCTGATCGCGGTACATCGCCGGCATGACCCCGGTGCGCCGGAACCGCTCCGCCGCCAAGTCGATCGCTTCCTCGGTCAAGAAGCCCGCACCCCCGGCACTCTTTTTGTCGGCGATGTCGATCTTTTCCTGACCCTGACGTAGCTTTTCCCCACCCTCCAGTCGCAGCCGTTCCTCCCGCATTGCAGCAACGCCAGCCGCCTTGACCTTCTCGTCGATCGCGTACTTTTCGAGTTTTTCCTTGTTCTGCTTGGACATCATCTCGCCCATCGCCTGAAGCACCGGCCACTTCTGGTCATCCGGCAGCTTCATCTTCTCGACGACCTTGATCGCCTGATCCATCGTCTGAAGCTGTGGCGGTAGGATGGTTTCTGGCTGACCGCCCATCGGAGGCGGACCAATCTGCTGCGGCTTACCGTCGGGCCCGGGCGGCGGTTGACCGCCCAGCGACGGCGGTGCGGCAGCGCTCGGCCTCCAGCCTTGCGGCGGTGGCTGCATGGGTGTCGGTGGCGCAGCGCCAGCGCCCGGTTGTGGCGGCGTTTGCATGGCACCTTGGGGCGGTTGCGCGCCGATCGGCGGCGGCATCGGCCCCGGCGTCTGTCCCTGTTGCGGCGGTGGCTGCTGCATCGGCTGGGAAGGCTGGCCGGGGGCCATCTGTTGCGGCGGTGGGCCGAGCTGGGTGTCCCGCGCGGCTTGGAACTTGGCCGCGTCGAGCGTTTGCTGCTTCTGTTTTTCTTCTTCGAGTTGCTGCTGTTTCCAGCCGGCTTGAGCGATCTGCTGAAGGATCTGCTGCGTCTGCGCGTCCTCCTGGCTGCGACGCGACGCCGAGTTTACCGCGCTGGTATACCCGCCCTCATAGGCCATTACACCGGCCCCCAATTCCCGCCGAAAACGTCACCCGGCTGTTGGCTAGCTTGTTGGCCGCCGCCGCTGAAAAGCTGGCTCAACCACGATCCGGGATTGTTCATCTGATTGCCGAACTGCCCCAAGCCGGTCGTCAGGTTGTTGAGTCCGGTCTGCTGCTGGCCGAATCCAGCTTGGCTCGCGCTCTGGCCGAGTCCGAGATAGGGGTCGATCGCGCCCATGCCGCCCATCATCTGCTGCAACAGCGCGCCCTCCGCCCCGCTGTACTGGTTCGCGTACCCAAATGGAGCGCCCGCCGCCATCTGGGCCTGCTGGAACGGTACGTTGCCCTGCTGGAGCGTGTATTGCGGCTGCATAGCCCCGAAGGCCATCGAGCCGGCGAGGTTCTGCCCCGCCTGCTGCCCCTGCTGGCCGGCTCCTTGGTACGCGCCGGCCATGCCCTGCAAGCCGGTCGCTTGTCTGCCGAGCTGTTGGTTCTGCCAATTTAGGAGAAAGTTTTGCATCGCCTGATTCTCGGTTCCGACACCTTGCGCGCTGGTGCCTAAACCAGCCGCCGAAGCGTTCGCGCGCGATGAATCCGTGACCTGTTGCTGGAGCTGCTGCTGGAGCTGCTGCTGCGGGTCTTGCGCGGTTTGCCAGAGCTGGTTGCCGGCGTTCATCAGGTTTTGCTGCGCACCCTGGTTGACGCCGGCCTGACCCTGCATCTGCTGCTGGTACTGTTGGGCGAGCTGCGACAATCCGCCGTATTGCTGACCGGCCTGCTGCCCAGCCTGAGAGACGCCAGATGTAGGGATTCCGAGCAACTGCTGGAACGCCTGCGCGATCTGCGGCTGGATCGCTCCCGACTCGCCGCCCTGGCCGCCAAGGAACTGCTGGAGGAGCCCCTGCCATCCTTGGTCGGCTTGCGGCTGCCCTCCCGGCTGATAGGTGCTGCTCGCGCCCCCGCCGGTCCCCGGAGCGCCCCCGCCGCCACCTAGCAGGCTGTTTGCCCCCGAGGCGATGCCGATGATCGAGCCTACGGTGCCCAGTCCAAGCGTGAGGTATAAGCGAAGCCTATTCATCGAACACCTGAGTATATAGGCGCTCGATCGGCTTGAACCCGAGTCGTTCGAGCACCGGCCCGATGTCGTGCGCGAGCTTGGTGCCCATGTAGACCTTTTGCACCCCGCGTTCCTTCACGCTGTCGCGGAAGAACTTGAGCATTCGATAGCCGGTCATGCCCTTGCGATGCTCTGGCTTGAGGTAGAAGACATCGGTGAAGCACGTCAGGCTCGCCTTGTAGTGAAGGTGCGCGCGGATCATCGAGAGGTGGTATCCGACCAGCTCGTCCACGATGCGCGCGGTGACGAGGTGCAGGATGCCAGCCTTCGCCATCGCCTCATAGGTCGCATAGTCCGGCGACAGCGCGATCGTTCCCTTGTCCAGCGCGATTTCTGCCCAGTGCTCGGGTAGGAGCAAGCGCAGTTCGGGCAGCACGTCCATGTATTGCTCGACCGCAAACTTGGGCACCGTTACGACGGTCGGCTTGTGCCACGCCTCATCGAAAGGAACTCCCGGGTGCGAGTCAAAAAACTTCCTTTCGACGGACACCCGAGAGGCCATGCTGGTGTTTCTTACCGCAATGCAGCCATCTTGGCGATGGCAGCCTTCGCCGCAGCAACAGCCGCAGGCGGAGGAACCGGAACCGCCGGGGTCGGCAACGCTGCCGTCAGAGAAGCGGTCGCCGCCGCAACGGTCTTCGATACGGCTTCAGCCGCCGCGTCGTCGCCCGAAGCCTGCGCTGCGACTGCCGCAGCGGTGGACGCCGGTACTGCCTGGATGAACGTCACGGCCAGCGCTACAGCCGCTTGCAGTGCGGTGACTGCGGTTTGCAGATCCTGTGAACCTTGTCCCATGTGTTTCTCCTTGTGTTAGCCGGCTTTTGCCGGAATTGCAGATGTCAGTGAAGCAGTTGCTTGACTGATACTTTTTGCCGCAGATTCCTCGATCGCATCCTGACTACCCTGCGCGACGAGTGCGGCGATGTTTCCATTGATCGCTGTCAACACCTCGATGAGACCGGGTGCCTCCAGCGTTACGACAATTTCAAATTGCATGGCCGGTCCTTTGTATTTTGCTGCGCATCCACTGGTCGCGTGGAATTTTCCTTCGCTCGCGCCGACTGCCCACCGGGGCGCGGGCCTTGTACATCGCGGCGGGAGACTTGTCGGCGGTGATCTGCTGCCACCCGGAACCGCTGGTAACGTTGTATATGCCGATGTAGCCGCCCGCGAGCAATTGCAACGGCTGCGTGATAAGTTTCATGTAGTCCAATTGCGTCCCGGTCGGAAGCGATGGCTGAAACCACGCCGGATAGACAAAATCTGAAACGTCTATCGTGTCGATGATGTAGCTGTCGTTCTCGCAGGCGTCGCACGTCTCGTAGGCGTACAGCACGCCAACCGTATTGCTCGACTGCACGAACACCGACAGATTGATTTCAGGGTCGGCCAGCATTTCGAGCAGTTCGTGACTCGCGGTGCTGGTCCATGAGATGCCGTTCTGCTGCGCCGTCTTGGCGAACACCTTGCCGAGAGGCAGACCGGTATCTGTTAAATCATGGTATCCGAGCGCCCCAGCCTGATCCGAATCGTCGAGGATCGTCAGCCACCACCATCCAGGCTCCGGTGCAGTCCCCTTGGGTACGAACCCAAGGTTCGCATTGATTCCCCACACGGGCGCGAAGTCTCGATGCACCTGCGTCTCCAGCCCGTTGATCGCGGCGATGACGTCGGCGTCCGAGACAACCGTACTCTCGTTCATCAGCGCGACGTGGACGTCAGCGATCAGGACGTTCATTTGTTCCAGACGACCTCGTAGCCCAGCCACATCAGATCGAGCAGCTCGTCGGCGGTCATACGCACAGCCACAGCAGGTACTGGCACATGAATCCAATGGGATTTATATATATGACTACCTCGGTCACCGTGACTCCGGCTCTTGTGGTTCCGGGTATTGCTGCTGTTGCTGTTCGTAATAGTGGCGTTCCATCTGCGCGAGATATTGGGCGTTGTAGTCCGCCTCTTCGGCCTCTCGCTCAGATCGTGCCAGCGCCTGTCGCTCTTGAGCGCGCTGTTCCTCTTCACGTTCCTCTTGCCGACGCTCGATGGCTCGGCGTTCGCGGTCGTATTCCTCCGTATAGACTGCCTTGCACGGATCGTCGGCCCATCTGTCGTACATATCGTAGTCGCGATGGCCCCAGCGAGCATCGCGGCGAGCCTGATCTTCATGCTCGCGCTCGTTCCAGCAAAAATCATATCGGCTCATTGTCTACTCCTTGTTGTCAGGGAGTTAAGTATGTAAGTCCCAATCCGATCGGGCCTTCGTTGGTGATCCACGGCAGCAGCGGCAGCGCGGCGACGGTCGTGCTGACGAGAAGCAGCGTCCACAGGAGTTTTTGCTTCATGGTGCCGCCGGAATCGGAATAGGACCGGAATTTGGAGAAGCCAAGTCGTAACTGAGACACGCTACCTTTAGCTTGTCGACCGACGCCTGCAACTTGTTCAGATCGAGCGGAGTGGCCGCACGCGCCGCGTAATAATCTGCCAGTCCAGCCTGCATTCCGGCAAGTACGCTCGCCCGAGACATGAGGATGGACGCTGCGTCCAGCGCTTCGTTCTTGATGACGCTAATCTCCGTGTTGGTAAAGCCGGCAGCCGCGCCGAGTCCTGCAATGACGGATGCCGCTGCGTGGCGCACGACGGCGATGGGCAGAAAGACGGAGCCGAGAAGGCCACCCGCCGTCTGGAGAGCCACCCCCCAGTATTTAGCCTGCGTCGACTGTTGCTCGAACCCAGTCAGCACCGACTGGCATCCGGCGAGCGTGGTGTAAAAGTCCGTGTCGATGGTAGACGTCGACATTGCCGCTAGTGGGCGCGGCTTGTACAGGTATCCCCTCGCCGTAGGCGTGACCGTTGGTGTGGTCGCGCAGGCGGCGAGGGTTAGAACTAAGATTCCGAGGGTCAGAATCTTCATGGCTTTTAAGGAATGCTCACGCTCAAATTCAGCGCGTCAGCCGGCGGGCCGGCGGCAGCGGTGACGTCGGGAAGCGCCGCCGCATCGGTCAGCACGGTGCCTGCCGAATTGACCGCCTGCACGGTCGCCTCATTGCCGGTTCCTACGACGGCAGCGGTGTAGACCGCCGACATATTGTCGGCTGCAGGGACGATGGTGTATGCGCCGGCAGGCACGCAGGCGTAGACGACGTTGGTTACGGTGGCCGGTGCCCCGGCGGCGGTGGGCGCGATTTTCGCAGTTGCGGTGAGGCCGATGCTAAGTGCCATGTTGTTTCCTTCAATGGTCAGATTAAGGGTGTCGGCAGAGTTTTCGAAGCAGGCAATCAGCCTGATGATGATTTTCTCAATCCGAATCAATAGTCTGCTCATGACACGGCACAGACTATACCTAAGCGAGGGCTGCTGCAACGCCATAGTAGAGAGGGGCGGCGAGCGCCCTTTGGCCCTGTTCGTGGTGCCAGACCGCAGCAGATAGGGCCAATAATGGCCACTGTTCGTCGAGGCGTAACGGATAGTCCCGCGCAATTCCCATGTCCTTGCACACGTCGACGATGTACGCCTCGGTGTCGTTCTCGGTCGGCGGTGCGTAGTGGGGAATGATCGTTGCGACAGTGTTGAGTCCGTGGATGAGCCACGCATTCTTGAGGTCTATGCATCCTGCCCGAGCGCCATCGTTGAGCGTAGCAAAATCACAGAATCCGCGCGTCTGCCCAGTCTGCCCGACCCAGCGAATGCTGGCGACAAACCGAAGGTCGAACGGATTGTTGCGACCGATCATTTTTGATAGGGCAACGGCGATTGAACGGCTGGCGGGAATACGCGGGTGCGCAACTCTCTCAGGTCATCTCGAACACGCGCATCGTTGGCTTCCCGCTCATGCTCGATACGAGTTAGGGATTCCTTGGTCGCATCCTCGACTCTCCGCGCCGCTTCGAGCCTTTCCTTATCGACACGATCAGAGGCTTGGCGTTCAACAATGTTGGTTTGTTCAATCACGGACAGGCGGCTTGATACATTCGCGAGCCAAACAAAGAACCCGATGATGGCAACGAGCAGCGCGCCTCCCACCGACCCGGCCAGCTTTGCAAAGCCACCGTCTGCTTTTGGTTGTTGCTGCATGTCGTCACGAAACCGCCACTATCGAAGTCGAGTAATCGTCAGTTGTGCGAACGCGATCTTAGCCGGTCCGCCAGAAAACGGCACGTTGACGTACATATTGATCGTTCCCAGCGCCGCCAGCGTGACCGACTCGACCCACGTTCCGGCCTGAGTGACGGTGACCGGCGAAATGACCGCGCCGAGCGCACAGTTGACCGACGAGCCGACGCGCGACAGGGCAAGCGCCGAGCTGAACGTGCACCCGTTCTGATTGATGTTGACCATCGCGCTGACCAGATAGACGCCCGCCGCCGTCGCCGTGAAAATCCCCGTCACGGTAGAAAACTCGCCCAGCGTGTCCTTAACCACCGTTCCGCCCTGACCGATCGGATAGTTCACGTTGTTGGTAAGGCTTGGCGAAGCAGTATTCGTTACCTGAATATCCGTTAAGGATGCCGGCGTACCGGATGCGTTCGCGTTCACTTGCGAAACGATCCAGTTGAAATTCGCCATCACGGGCACTGCATCCGCGATCTGCCCGTCCAGCAGTTGAACCGGCAGCGGGCCGATGATTGCGCCGAGCGTGAGGTACTGTCGAAGTCGTCTCATGATCTTCCTATGGTCCGCACCAAAATACCACGCAATAGCCGCCAATGCCGACGCCACCCACTGTGTTCAACAGCGTCCGGTTGCCCCCGGCACCGCCGCCGCCTGCTCCATAGGCGGTTCCAGCCGCAGCGTGGCCGTTGAAGTCTCCCGCCCCGCCAGCGCCACCAGTGCCCCACGGCGATGCGCCACCGCCACCGCCGCCGCCGTCAAAGCTCCCCGGATCGCCTAGCCCATGTGGGCCACCGGGGACCGATTCCGCCGTTCCCCCCGGACCACCTGCGAAGTTGACGCCACCGGCACCGCCGCTGCTGCCGCCTTGATAACCGTTCGTTTCAGTGTACGGACTAATCACTCCAGGCATGTAGCCGGACCCCAATAATTGCGGCAGTCCACCACCAGTAATATCGTAACAGCCGCCTCCATCACCACCACGGTTCGAGCCGGATACCGCCGGCTGAAGCTCCGGGTGATACGGCACGTGTGTTGGATTCTGCGACGATTCCACCCCGCCCCAACCGCCATCGGCCTGCGCGGTGCCAAACGAGGTTATCCCTCCATGACCGCCGGTCGCTGCCCCAAGCGTCACCGTGCCACCCGCACCGATGGTCACCGTCATGCCACCGGACACATGAAAAAGACGGTTGCGCACAAACTCGGCGGCCCCACCGCCACCAGCGCCGTTGGGAGTCGGAGGCGTCCCGGTCGGCAGATAAGACCCGCCGCCGCCGCCGCCTCCGATCATGGTCACCCAGACCCCAGACACCCCCGCCGGCACAGTGAACGTTCCACTCGACGTGAACTCCTGACATTTCAATGTCGAACCCATCAGCTGATCCAGCCGACCAAGACATAGCCGGACAGCCCATTGCCGCCCGAGCCTGTCGTTCCGGTGATGCCGCCCGAGCCACCGCCGCCGGCCCCGTAGCTTCCTGCTGGCGCATTGTGTCCACTGGTCCCGCCATCGCCACCAGCGCCGCCGGGGCCCCAGAGCGTGCCTGCGCCACCACCGCCGCCACCTTGAGCCGTCACCAGCGCACCGCCAGCCCCGCCAATCACAAAGCCCCCCGAGCCGCCGCCGATGAATCCAGCGTTTGCCGTGTCGCCACCACCACCGCCGGAACTTCCACCGAAATAGGTGGGCGACTCGGCATTGCCTAACTGTCCGTTGCCGACCGTGCTTTGAGCGCCATGTGCGCCACCACCGGCCCCAGACGATCGCGGAGACGAAACGACGCCACCAAAGCCAGCCTTGGCGATCCAAGGTCCAAAACTCGTATCGGTGCCATTCGCACCGGGGAGTGAACCGCTCGCCGCAATCGCACCCGCCCCGCCGGCACCGATCGTCACCGTGACCGCGCCGCTGATCGGCACCAGCATATTTTCTACCAGTTCGCCGGCCCCACCAGCACCACCACCGGAGGCCGACGCTTGCGTGGCCCCTCCGCCCCCGCCGCCGACCATCGTAATCCACGCGCCGGTCACGCCAGCTGGCGGAGTCCACGTTCCACTCGATGTGAACTCCTGCGACTTGAGCAGTCCGCCACCAGCCGACACAGTTTGCAGCGACACGGCAGTCGTATGCCCATCGGCCTCTACCGTCACAACCGGGTAATGGCTGGCATCCCCGTAAGTACCAGGGGTGACTCCGCTCGCGGCGTGGCTGACGACGCCAGTTCCGGTGATTGGACTCGGCGTAACGACAATCGGCGTCACCGCCGTTATGCTGACCGCCCCGCCAGTGCCGGGAGTGCCCTGCGGACCTTGCGGCCCCGGTGGCCCGGGCGGACCCGCCGGACCGACGCCGCCCCCAGGCGGATTGACGACGATGTTGTTGATGGCGTTCAGCAGAAACTGAAAATTCGCCATGACCGGAATGGTCTCCGCGAGCTGCCCCGGCATGGTGCTCGCCGGCAGCGGGCCGATCAGTTGCCCGGTGGGTGTCGTGCTCCCGGTCTGGGGAGCCGGACCCTGCTGATTAGTGGGTCCGGTTCCTAGATTCGGAGAGGCCGGATTCAGCGGCATGTATCACACGGCGTAGAACATTGACGACGCTATCGTCGAGTTGTTGGCGAAAGCGGTGTCGGTCAGCGCAGTTACTCCGGTGGCGCTGATGACGTTCAATATGCCCATGCGGGTCGTATTCAGAACGAAATTCACCATGAGATAGCCGGACGCAAAGGTCACGTTAGCCGCAAACAGCGGGCCGCCATTGTTGCCGAGCCAGTTGGCATTGACCGTGTATGGCAAGCCACCGATGGCCATTTGGCCGGTGGAAGAACCTTTGCTTGAGAGCACGACAGCGAACGCGAAGAAGACCATGCGTCCGACCTTGAACGCGATGCCGGACTGAGTGCTGTATGTCACGCCGACGCTGGCACCACCGAAAGAGACGGTCGGCGTCCAGTTGATGATGTTGGACCCTTGCGCCGAGTTCATCAGCACATAGGCCGATCCGTTGTCCTCGATGTCGTACACGCCAGTCGACAGCAGCTCGCTACCACTCATTGCCGTGCCATCGGCATAGACCAGATTCCGAGCCGCTAGGCCATTGGTCGCGATGGTGGTCGCGCCAGTGTTCGACGATGCGGCGGGGAAGCTGAAGCGCTGCCCGGCGGCATAGCTGGTAATGACTGGGCTAGGCGTCAGGGTGATCGCGTTTGCCGAGCCTCCAACCGAGCCGGAAGGAACGAAGGTCGGGATGCTCAACGAGTTCGCGCTTGATCCAGCCGCAGCATTGGCGTTGACCTGACTGACGATCCAATTGAAGTTTGCCATGACCGGGACTGCGTCGATGATCGTGCCGTCGACGATGTTGTTCGGCAGCGGTCCGACTATCACGCCGAGGTGGAAGTACCTACTCAGTCGTTTGAACATTTTGCGTCTCCTGTTCCTCGTCCGTAATCAATTCGTTCAGCATCGTGATCCCGCCGCGCAGCACAAGTATCTGCTGCTGGGTGGTGCGTACCAAGTCCTCGGCCTTCGCCAAGGATGCCTCAAGTTCCGCGCGACGCGTCTTCTTGTCGATCATTGCTGCCCGGTCGTCATGTATCCCGTCTTCTGGTAGCGAGCATAGAACGTCCCGATGCCAACTTCAGCCGATGCCGTCGCCGTCACCAAGAGCTGCATCTTCTCGAACACCAGCGGCGCAGCCCATGGAACCGGGTAGGTATGCGGAACATTCTGCACTCCAGCGCCCCACAATACACCAGACCCGGCAGCGGCGGTCCAGTAGGCTGGAGGGTTGCCCAGCCAGAGCGTGCCGTCGCCCCAGTACGAGCCGAGCGCGCCCCAGAGCGAGCCGCCGCCCCAAAGGTTGCTCGTCGACCAAAGCGTTCCGTCGCCCCAGTTGAACGACCCCCATGCGGCCCCTTGATTGATGACCGAAATCTGCGCAAAGCCGATCGTCCTGCCCTGCTCGTCCTGCGCCGTGATGTTGTAAGTAATATTGCCGCTCGATGCCGATAGCTCGATCTGCGACTCTGCTACCTGCTTCACGAACATATCGCCGACCTTGGGAAAGGTCGAACTGAGCATGGTGCAGGTCATCAGTGTGCCGAGGTCGGTGTTGACGAAGTTCATGTTCTGCTGGGTATTGCTCTGCATCAGCAGGCCTGGATTGCCGACCGACGAGAGGACGAAGAACCCGCCGAGCGCCGACGCGCAGTCGTACTGAAAGGTATGCGGACCGTTCCAGCGCCGCTTGTGCTCGTCGAACCAGTAATCGTTGACGCTCGATATGCCGCGAACAGTGGTCCCACCGCAGACGCGATAAATCGTCGAGTTGTAGGCTCCCGCCCAGCGCGTAGGGAAAAACGCATTCTCGAACGGCGTCTGTACGTCCGGCTCCAGCGTTTGCAGGCTGTTGGTCAGCGGACGAAGCGCACCGAGCAAGTCGATGAAGTACGGGCCGCCAGTCGACCCGAAATACGTCCCGTAGGGCGATAGGCCAATCGAGCGCGGCGCATTCGTGCCGACCGTAAGGGAGATTTGGTCAAGACCCAGATTCCACGTCGCAGGGTCGCCTCCAACCTGCCAGACTTGCGTTGATTTAAACACAGTGAGTGTTTGAACGATGCCAGAACCAGCCGTTTGTACAGGAAGTCCTGAAAGCGCGTTGACGATGCCCGAATCTCCGATGGTGATTGCTTGAGTTGCGTTAGTCCGAGTAAGGGGATTGGTAAGGACGTCGGTGTACTCCAGTTGATTCCTGACCGCGAACCACGCGCGATTGTTGAAGTTGGCAACGGCGGTCGGGACACCATCTAGAGGATTCACCGCCGTCGTGGTCGAGTTCCAGACCAGCGCGTTCGGAACCGTGGTGTCGATGGTGCCAAACGTGTAGGCGTCACCCCAGAGCGCGTTGCTGCCACCCTGCGAGGTACTGCCCCAGAGCGTTCCGTCGCCCCACAGGTGCTTGCCTAACCCGCTGAAGCCAGCGTGCGTCACAATGACCAGCGTTCCCACCGATGTCATCGTCGGCGGAACCCAGTCTCCGAACAATGCCGGTGTCAGCGGCGTCGTCAGCGCCGTCACTCCCGAGATAGGAATGAACGTACTCGTCGCCGTGTCGTAGCAGAATGGCTCATCGTGCCCCGGGAAGCGTAGCGTCGCCACCATGCCATAGATCCGCGTACCAATCGCAATGTGGATCGAGATGAACGTCGGGCTGGCAAAGCGTCCAGTTGCCGCGAGGTCGACCAGCAGCGTGACCCCAGGACGCGACACGACCAATTCAGGATTAGATTGGTCGAAAATGAGATTGCTTAACTTCTGCGATGCGCCGGGGAATTTGTCGGATGCGTCGAATGCGTCCACCAGACCGCGCGGCGTGAAACGCATTGCCTTTGAGTTGGAGATAGCCACATCAGAAGGGATACGCTTTTACGGGCTTCAGGCCACGCGCTGCACGGAATCTACGCGGATCTAGTCGCACATTCTTTACGGTCTGCTGCTCGTCCCCCTCCATGATGAGGTGCGGGCGCAGCATTTCCTGAGAACGATCGTACAGTGACTTTGATCGATCATCCCCAGTAACTTCACACATCCTAGCAGCGGTTGCGGTAATCAAATAGTCATCGTATGGGAACCACGGTATCGCCGTTGAAGTGTGAGGCGACGGAATATCTGGTTGGTTGACCATGTATCGATGCGTGAGCGCGATCTGCCCCGAGGTCTGTGGGTAGATAAACAAATTGCCAGCCGATGTCGCCCCCGGAATAATCAGCGCTGCGGCAGCCGATGCTGTGATCTGCGCTTGCGTAGATAGATCGGTGGCGAATTCATACGGGTAGTTCGTCGTGGACGGGCTTTTGAATTCAGCATCAAACTGTTCCATGGTTATTGGAGTTAGAAATATTGTGATGCCTGACGAAGTTCCGCCGCCAGAAGCCGGGATAGGATAGAACAGGTCGTAAGTCCGGAGGTAGTCCGATTCTAGGAGGAATGGACCGTATGTTCCGGCTTGAACTACGAGGGTCTTGGTGACTCGGTTAACCTTTAAATTTTTATTTAGAACCAAGTCTTGCAAAACTAGATTGAGGAACTGACCGGCAATGCCCACCATCCCGACCCCGCCTTTCGCGATCTGGGAGGCCAAGAGGACAATTTGTTGCGCTTGCATTCACTTTGCCGCGCCGTTGAGCTTGCGCTTGCCTTCTTCGATGGCCGCCGCCACGCTTTCTTTGGTGCGCATCCAGTGACGCAGCTGGTCGTCGAAGTGGCTCATCTGCTGGACCTGTTGGCTGGTCAGCTTCTTGCCCGCGCTCTGCCGCTTCGATAGCGCTTCGTTGTGCGCCATCAGCTCGACAACGGCTGCCTCTGCCCGAGCGAGTTCCGCCGTCTTCGTCACCATCACGTCAACGCGGATCGCTTGGCGGTCGAGCGCGTCCTGATAGGCGTCTAGCCGAGCGTTGATGTCGTGCGGAGTGTCGTCGCTGTAGACGTATCCGGTCAGGACCAGCTGCCGCTTGTCGGTCAGCACCGCCGTCAACTGGAAGTTACCGGAAAGCGTGCGCTCCATCAGAATCCCCGCGCGCTGATCCGTGGCTTGGCCTGATTGCGGTAGGCGTTCTCGTCGGTGCCGTGGATATTGCGGTCATGGTCCCACAGGCGGTAGACCATTTCCTTGACCGTGCGCAGCGTGTCGATGTCGAGCTTATAGGTCGCGCCGTGGTAGAACGGCACTTCGTTGATCTTCAAGTCCGTGCCGCCGACGGGGGGCATGTCGATCCGATAGGCGAACACCGGCAGCTTCACGTCCTTGAACACCGGGCGCAGGATGTCGCGCCCATCGTCCTTGTGGCCGACCAGCTTGTACTCCTTGAGCCGCTTGACGGTGACGTATTCTCCGGTCGGCTGCTCCTGATTGTCGCCCGGCATCAAGGGCGCGGCGCTCGCGAGTTCGATCGCCATCTTCTCGGCGTCGGTCAATTTGGCTTCGGCGATCGCCGCACGTTCTTCAGCCGCCTTGAGCTTGTCGAGCAGATCCTTCTCGCGCTCGTTGGTCATGCCCGCAGTTGAGGCAATCGCCACGTAGGCGTCCTTCTTGGCGGCGTGCCTAGCCTTCGCCCGCTGGGACGCCTGCTCGCGCTGTTCCTTAGTCCAGGCCATGTCAGGTCAAGTCGCCCATCGTCCCGGCGCTGTAGCCGACGGTAAAGGCGCTCGACGATTCGGTTCGAGCCAAGAAGGCTTGGTTGAGGATGATCGAACCGTAAAACACCTTCCACGACACTACCCGCGTCTGATTCAGGCGGTCGGACTTGTCGGCCCCGGTCAGGTAGAAAAACTCCGGGTTCTCCAGAATGACCTGTCCGTAGGAGTGGTTGCCGATAAAAATCGTCGGGAACACTGTAACGCCGGTTGCGGGGGCAGCAGGAGGAGTCTGCGCCGCACCGATGCCGGTGATGATGACCGTGGCTCCCGACGGAAGCTGCGTTGCTTGTCCGGCCAGTGGTCCGGTCAGCGGTCCGCTCGATGTCAGGCCGAGGTTGGTCGGGCTCGCGGTCGTGCCGATGTAGACGTTGAACACGTACCCCGGTTTGGTCGGCAGGGTTACGCTGATCGAGCCGGTCGGGCCGGTGACGGAAATGCTGCCCGACACCTGATAGATTTGCTGCTCGACCGACGTTTGCGACGGCGAGCCGGTCACTTGGATGTTGTAGGTCGCGCTGGTCGCCAGATTGCCGCCGCTGGTCGACGCGGTGCCGCTGACGAGCGCTACGCCCACCCAATACGGCATCATGTTGGTGCGTACCCAGCGCATCCCACCGAACGCGCCCAATTCGTTGTTGTACAGGCGGTTGATGTCGCTGAAGGCCCACGCGGTATTGACTTGCGAGTTCTCCCGCATGTCCTGCTCGACGAACGGGCTGCACATGGCGACATAGTGCTGCATCACGGCGGGTGACTTCGACGGATCGCGGTACGAACCCGCTTCGATCATCATGTCCTCGCGCTCGTCGCCGTTGAACATTGGCGCACCGTAGGCCGCGAGCGAGGCAAATATCTTGTTCGATTCGTGCGGGCTCATGACGTCGGTTGCGACCAGCGCGGCGCGGTTGGCGCGTCCATTGGCGAAGTTGACCTGATTCGCCGCGACCAGCGTATTGAGCGTGTTGCGCTCCAGCGTTTCCGGCATCTGGAGACTGACGAGCTGGATGGCTTGCTGGAACGGCGGGTGAAAGACGGTGATGTTGGCAACGTCGGTCAGGATGACGGAATCGCCCCACTGCTGCACGGTCGCCGAGACCTGCACCACCTGCATTGCTTCGCCGGATGGGGCCACACCCTCCTGCAACGGCGCGAACGGCAGCGGCAGGCGCTGGAAACGGCTCGCGGTATAGGTCAGGCCACGATTGACGTCGAGGTGAAGCGGCTTGCCGAACTGGTAGGCGATGAGTTGCCGTCGAGCCAGCGGCTCCACTTCCTCCTGAATGTAGTTGACGATGTCGGCCTGGAAGTTATCCGACGTCGAAGTGTTCACCGCCCCAAGGGTCAAGAACGATGAGAGTGCGAGGAACAGCTTGTTCATGGTTGAACTCCGCTTAAATAAACTGATTGCGCAAGCGTTCCGCGCGTTTCTGCTTCTCGTTCAAAGTGCCTTTGGCCGACACGTCGCTACGTGCCCCCGGCGTTCTGCCACGGTCGACCTTGGTTCCCGGCGTGGCCGTCGGCTCCGCTGGCTTGCTCGTCTTCGGCTTGATTTTCCCGTCCAAGGCGTCTTGTCCTATGAAAAAGGCCAGGATCGCGCGCCGAGGCGGCGGTTGCTGGCCGTTGCTGCGAAACTTGTTGACCGATTCCTCGACCCGATCCTTGTATGCCTTGTAGGTCTTTGGGTTGGTGTCCCTGACCCGGTCGAAATCGTTGCGGTCGTTGGTGTCCCTTGCCTCTAGGACGGCCTGCTGAGACTCGCGCTTGACCTCGCGGATGGTGCGGTTGGACTTGATCGTCCATTCCAGCATCGAGGTGTCTTGGCCGGCCTTGCGGGCCTCGGCGAGCTGCGCTTCCTCGCGCTCGTACTCGGAATCGACGGTCGGACGTGCCGGGAGCCTTGCCCTGGCTTCGTCCTCAAGGCGTCTGGATGCGCGCTCGCGTTCCAGCTCCTCGCGCGCCTCTTTGGCGATCTTGCGTTCGCGCGCCAGTTCGGCGGCGGGGTCGTCGGCGGGCGGCGGTTCCGGATCGGGAGCACCCAGCAGAGCCTCAAGCGACTCGTCGTTCTCGTTTGCCGGCGGATCTTCCGGAGGATCGTCTTCCTCGACGGCCCCCAGATGCAGATACTTCCGCAGGAGGTCAAGCATCAGGCGTCTCCAGCGAATACGCGGGTGATGACGAGCGTGGTCGCGGTCGCTACTTGAACCATCCATTTCCCGCTTACGTTGGTCGCCAGCGTGGCCTCGGTCGCCGATACCGTCGTGCTGGAGTCGCCCGCCGTCAGCGTTCCCGTCTGTCCCACGCCCTGATTGCTGATGTATAGCGGGAAGTAAAACGTGCCGTCAGTCGGGATCGTCGGTCCGAGCGCGGAGATAATGGCCGACGTCGCCGGCAGCGTGATGGTGAAGCCGCCGCTCGCGCCCGAGGTCAGGACAATGTTCTTGGACAGCAATTGCGCGGTCGTCAGCGTCGAGTTCGTTCCGGCGGTAACGATGGTGGACAAGCCCTCGGCGTAGGCATTTACGTTCGACATCAGCGCTAAAAGTCCGAATAGCGCGGCGGGGTCCGCTGTCACCCCGGCGGGAATTTTGGCGATGGTCATGGCTTACACGCTCATCGTCGCGGTGACGGTCGCCATCAGGCCGGTGATTGTGAGCAGCGGCGAATAGGTCACGGGGACAACCGCCGGCTGCACCATCGTCGCAGCGGTCGCGGTCCATGTCGTTCCGGACGGCGTTGCAATGACCATCGAGGTCGCGCTGGTGGCGGTCGTGATCGGATACCAGCCAGGGGGCAGCGTTCCAGCAGTGACGCCAACATAAATCAGGTTGCCCACGGTCGGGCTGATGGTGTTGGTGCCGAGAGCGAGCGTGAACAGGTTGCTCGATCCGACCTGGGTGATCGACGTGAATGTCGTTCCCGCCGTCAGCGCCGACCCCGTGCTACTGGTCAGTTGGGTGATTTGTCCGCGATACCAGCGGGCGGCGGCGGAAAGCACCGTGGTCGTTCCCGAGAGCGTAACGCTGGTGTCAAGCAGGGTTGGCGTTGCAACCGTGGTGCTTGCGTTGGTGACGATGATGAACGGGAACGATTGCCCATTGGTCGCGCCCGGAATGGTAGCGACGATGTTGTAGGCCGAGTCGATCGTCACCGTGCAAGCGCTACCGGCGGTCAGGCGTTGCAGCAGGTTGCCGAGGCTGGTGAGGGTGATGGTGGTGGCGGCGGAAGTGGCGAAGTTGGTGCTTCCGACCGACGACATGCCGTTTTGCCCGAGCTGGGCCGCGAAGCCTAACATGCTGCCCGCATCGACCACCGAGCCGTCGACTTGCAGGGGGGAGAAACCGATTACCGGGAGGTCGAAGTACTGGGCGAGCAGGCGTCGCTTCATGAACAGCTCCTTGGGTCAAACTGTGGGTAACTTAGTCCTACGTTTACGTTATGTCAAATATCAGGCTTTAAGGGCTTCCAATCGCTTGTTGAAGGCTTGGCGGTCGGCCTGGAGCTTCTGCTGGGCATCGCGTAAGGCTGTCTCGGCGGCGGCAACATCCGACTCGCGTGCATCGAGCGCCTTGGCGCGTTGATCCATGACCTTGATGTCGGTCGCCTTGGTCGCGTCAAACTGTGCGCGGTCGACGGAAAGTTTGGCGATCCCGGCCATAGTCTGCTTCTCGCGGACATCGGCGTCCTTCACCTTCTGCGCGGCGTCATCCGCCATCTTTTTAGCCGTGGCTTGCGCTGCTTCGGCCTGCTCCTTGGCGGCGGTGAAGGCGGCGGCGGCATGGGCCTCCGCTTCGTGCTTGATCTGGTGGGCTTGGTCGAGCGTTTGAACGATTCCTTCGCGCTGGTTTAGCGCGTCGATCGCGGCCCTTGTTTCGGCAATCTTGGCATCGAGGACACCCGATAGAATGATCGGCATGGCGAGCGCTTCGTCTCGCAAAGTGATGATGTTGCTGGCGCTCATGGTGGAACCGCTTTTAGTCATCATGGGGTATCCCCGGTTTCAGAGTCCACTTGCGAATTTACGCTTATCTTTGTTTTGACGCCAATCGCCTTGACGAACCAGGAGTGAAAATTCTGGGTGGTGCTGGGGCCGCTGTTGATGCTTAGGCTTGCGACTTTCCCGGTCTTGACCAATCCCCCAGGAACGGTGGTCCCTGCGAATGGAATCGAAAGCGTTGCGATGCCTCCGGTCTTGGTCAATGTCCCGGCAATGGTTCCAAAGTTGCGCGCGAAGGCGATTGACCCCACGCCTCCTGTCAGCGGCTTGTTGCCTGGAATGGTGGTGAAGTTTCGTTGGAATGAAAGCGTCGCAACTTGGCCGGTCAGAGGCTTGTTGCCGACAACGGTGGTGAAGACATTGCCTTGAAACAGCGCTCCCACCTGCCCGGTTTTGACCAGACCTCCAGCGATGGGGGATAAATTTCTCTGGAATGACAGCGTAGCGACCTGTCCAGAAAGCGGTTTGTTGCCAGCTACGCTTGTGAAATTGTATTGGAGCGAGAGAGAGGCAACTTGCCCCGTGAGTGGCTTGTTGCCGGCAATCGTCGTACCGCTGAAGTTTCCGCCCAATGGCAGCGTTTGCGAACCAAGAAACGCAAACTCTCTGCCGATACGCGCAGGGTTAGGCCCGACGCCCGGCTTGATCCACGGCTGATAAACTTCGCTATATGGGGCAGTTGCAACCGCCGACGACCCGACCCACACCCTTCGCAAACGAGGTCGCCAAACCTGCCACGGGTTGTCGCAAAACCCTTCCGCCTCTGCCGCAGACCATGCATAGTTGTCGGCGCGCAGGAAAAGCGGCAGCGTAATCGTCGACCCCGTATTGGCTGCGCCTTGCTCCCCGTATCCGAGCACCAGACTCGGCGAGCTGTATCCGGTGTAGCCGTTGCCAGAGATGCCGGTCGTCTGCTGGATCATTACACCGTTGACGTAAATCGTGAACGCACCGCCGCCAGCCGTGAGCACGACAATGTATTGATTACCGGGGGTCGCAACGGGGCCAACGTTGACGCCGACGTTGATGGCACCGCCGGAATATATATAGCCTATGAAGCTATAGGTGCTCCCGGTGCCGATGTAGAGCGCCCGGTCCCGAGTGCCGCCTCCGGGGCCTTCGGCAACGACGGCAATTGCCTGCAACTGCTGGACAGCAGGACTGACCACGCAGGCATAGGTCCACGGATTCGCCGCGTTGATTTCCGCCGCTGTCAATGCTTCCGACACGTAGCCGGCTGCTCCCACCGGCTGCCATCCGATGCCAAGGCCCGTATCGGCCCGGCTTACCGCGCCGGAGATCGCCGGCACACTCTGTGAATTGGCGTAGTTGCGCGGCTTGCCCGAGGTCGGATCGCACCCGTTGTACAGCTGCTTGACGTTCGTCAGCAGCGGCGACTTCCAGTCTGGCTCGACCGCACCGGGCGGTTGCTTGCGCCAATTTCGACGAATTAGAATGCTGGCCAATTTGTGCCAGCCTAGTATTGGCCCTCAACCGGGAAGAACTTCAGTGCCCAGTTCACGCTGATGGTTTGCCCACTTCGATTGATGATGTACGGGGTGTAAAGCGTCGGCCAGCAGTCTCCGATAGGGCTTGAAAACCGATAGTTCGTTGTCGCGGACGGCGACGCAAGCGGATTCGTAAAAGAACCGAATCGGTTGGCGCTAGATATGTAACCAGCGGACGCCGTGGTATCTACCGTCGCGTAGTTCGTACCGTCGATGGACGGAACAAGATAAAGATCGGCAACGATTGTGCCCGAGACAATGTTGGTGATCGTCGCCCACTGACACGTCAGCTCGAAATAGCCGGCGATTGGCTCCAGCGCGCCAGCGGTCCCACCCGCGCGCATGTCCAGCGATCCAGCGCCAGCGCTGGTCGCGCTTCCGTTGGTCGTAGACGCGCCGGTCGAGGTGATCGTAATGCCGGTCGCGGCGAGTTCTTTTAGGGAAAGGGTGCCCATGTCACCAGCCCATCGCTATCGCTACGTCGGCAGGCTGGAGCAGGTAACCGAATACCTGCGACACCGCCGGAGGACCACCGGCGCCGAGCAACACTTCGAGGCGAGTGCCAAGCCGCTGCGCCACTGCGGTCAGATTGGTAAGTGTCGTCTTGCCGGAAAAAAGCGTACTGAACGCGGCGCGCACATTCGCACTTGTCGCATCGACGATCGGCGGATGAATGAGCGTCTGAAATGCGAGCTGCGCGCCGGCGGTCGTGTTAAGCGCAACCACCTCGGTCATCACACAAGCCGCGACCACTTGCGAATTCGTCAAGTCCGAGCGCCAGATCGCGGTTGCGCTCAACGCGTTGTAGAAATTCGCCACCGCAGGAGCATCATGCGCAGCCCTCGCAATCACAAGCGAACCCTGCGCGTTGATGTCGGTTTGCAGCGTCGTGTTCTGAGCAGTCGTCAGTGACATGTCAACCAACGACCCATTGCTTGCCATCCCAGTAACGGGTCGAGCCGGTGCTGATCGTCTCCCGGATGACGCCGGCTTGCCACGCCAATTTTATCGCCTGCCCCCCTTGCGTTGCCTGAACTCCGTTGAGCAGCACCGGATAACCATACGGCTGCATCACGGTTCCCAGCGTCCACACGCCGCCGGATGCATCGGTGATCGAGGCCGCCGGGGGGATGATGGTCCCGTCTGGCGACGTGCCGGTGGTAGGCGGCGCAGTGCCATCCGCAACAAGCAAGCCGACATCGGCTTTGAGCTTGTCGATCTGCGCCTGCGTTACTTTTCCGAGGACCAGCGCCCCGGCATCAGCCACGATAGTGTCGATGAGCATTTGCGTATTCCCTGTGGGTGGCGGTAACGAAGCGGTGCCCTTGAACAGCACGCTCTTGATCGCCATGATCGAATCGGTAAAGATCGTGTCGTAACTCAGGCTGTACGTTCCCGGGTTGGCGCTGCGACTGTCCAGCCCCAGCACTCCGTTCTGGTCGTATCCCCACGCAACGACTTCGTGATTCGGCGGGTAGAACACGCAGAGCGGAATCCCGGCGGCAATGTAGGTTTGCACCTTCTCGATCATTCCGGCTCTGGTCGTCGGATAGCCGAAATCCATCGGATACTCGTAATCGACCAGCTTGTAATTTTGAGCGTCCGTATACGCAGCGAGACTCGGGGTGGCATTGACAGCAGCCATGAACGCCGCGTAGTCATTCCCGAAGTCAGACGGCACAACCATCGGCCAAAGCGCTTCCGAGCAAACGCCAGTTGTCGCCGCAACAACTGGATACTCTCCGACGACGAACAGGAACCGCTCCGATAAGCGCACCGCCGGATAGCCCTGCAAAATGCCCCGCAGTTCCATCGCGTAGCACATGGAAGCCGCCACGCAGTCGCCGAAAGGATCGCCCCAAGGGCGCGGAGGCAGCTTCGCAAGGTAGGTCGGCGTCCAGTCGACGGAGACGGGAAGGCTCACAAATTAGTCCTTGCCCCATGCCTTTTTCTTCCCGCCGCTCGCTAGACCCTCGGCAACCTTGAGCAACCGATCCGCAGACTTGTGCTGCGCTCGCATGATCTTGGTCAGGCCCTTCATGTCGACCGAGTACGTCCCACCGTCTCCGTTGGTCACGCTGGGCGGTGTCTTTCCATTGTCGGTCGTCGTCTCCGTCAGCGTAACCTTGAATGGACCGGCAGGCGTCTGCTTGATCTTCCCGATAGCGCCAACCTGAGATATTCCTTCGGCACGAATGCCTTGAAGGTCAGGCGACAGTTGTAGACCGTAGTACGTGACGCATCCCTCAGCGTGCGGCGCACCGTTGAAGGTTATGGTTGTGCACAGCTTCTCGTCGAATGGCTGGGCATAAACCGCGCCGGCAACCACAAACAAAAATGCAAGGACTAACGTCTTCATTTTGAAACTCCTTCCAATTTGGAAAACACAACCCACGGCATCCTGCGCCCCGCGCACATGCCGTAATGAGTAATCTCGAACTTGGCCCGCCCACGACAGGACAACCGCATCAACCGCGCCATAGAGTCCATCACATAGCCTTCCAACGTCTCGACACCGACCTGTTCGAGAATCTCATTAAAGTGATCGCGCAGTACAAAGAAAAACTCCTTGCCGACAATGGAACTCATCCATCCACGGTCGCCATATTTGCGAATCTGAGCCGAAGCAATGTAGTTGTCCTTGTCGTCGCCATAAACACGGACGACGTACTGATTAGGCTCGATCTCAAAGTGCACAATTTAGTTAATCGAATCGATTGAGAACTGGTGAACCGTGATGCTGTTGGCCGCATTGTTGACGGACCATGTGCCGAAGTGGTCGATCTGCTGCGCTGCCGTCGAATCGAAGCCAGTGCCGACCGCTGGAGCCGTTGACGGAATGAGCAACGATCCGGTGCCGCCGGTTGCGGCTGCGATGCCGCCGATAGCCGCTGCGGTCGTCCACAGGCCAGTGTGCATGAAGTTTGCCGACGTTCCTCCACCGACTGCGCGGCATGTCAGATCCCAGTTGAGAATCCACACATCGTTCGTCTGTGCGGTCACGTTTAGCGCGAACGCTGGCGTCGTCGCCACGATTACCGCGCCGAACCGAATGTCAAGCGTCAGCGTTCCGGGAGCCGCCGTCAGCGTCGAGATGCGCCCTGCGACGCGAAAACGAAGCGTCGTTCCTATCGACAGAAAATTAGCCGGCAACGTGTACTTCGCCTGCGTCGGAAGGATGGATGTCGGAGTAGTGCTTGCAGATAGTGCGGGTCCGTCGACCTGCGCGGTCATCAGTGCCCATGAATAACCAAGCATGTTTTATCCTATGGCGTGTGCGTGATGGTGAGCAGGCTACCAGTGATCGTGATCGTCGAACCAGAAGGAGTGAGCGGCACGTCGGCGGGTGTCGCATCTCCAAGCTCGAAACCAATCAGCGGCTTGACATGCCCGTTCAGCGTCGCGTTTACATACACCACCATCCAGCGCCAAGCTGGAATGCCAGTTCCGGTAGCGGTCCACCCGGGAGACGGCCCAGTAAACGCAAACGTCGTCGTTCCAACCGATCGCGTAAGCGTTACTCCGGTTAAAACAATGCCCCCAGTGGTGTATCCCTGCCCATTGGCGACTTCGTTGGTCAAGTCTCCGTACACCTGGAATCCTGACGAGGTAAGCGAAGCTCCAGACTGGATCAGCACCATCTGGAAAGCGTTGGCCGCCTTGAGTGAATCAGTGCCGTCTGCCTCCCACAACGTAGTGGTGTCGAACGCGGTGAACGTGCCCATCACACCGAGCGAAAGGTATCTCCACAAACGCGCTAAAAGGTTATGCATAGAAGCTGACATTCAAGACTGGAGAACCTGCGCCGATGATCCACTGAATCATCGTTAGGTCCCCCGAGTAATCGAGTTCCTGACCGCTAAACAGGCGCATGCCTACGTTTCCGGATAGCACGGGCGCGGTTCCATCATCACGCCACAATCCGAAGTCTGTAGCCGCCGCTCCTGCGCATTGAATGATTGCGTATCCCGGATACAGTCCGGAATTGGCGATCGGCGTCGGAAGCGTAAGTTTCAACGCTGAACTGGTCAGCGTCAGTTGAAAGTATCCGAGCGGACGGCGGTAAGCAGATACAGTGGACCCGTCGCGCGTCGCGCCGAGCGTCAGGTACTTAAGCAGTCGCATGAATCCTCTCCCGCAGGTGTTTCGCGCGCTCCGCGTAGGTCGGATAAAAGTCTCCGTCCTCGACCCGGAATCGCTGAATAACTCCCAACAACTCTACTCCGTATCCCTGCTCGACCGCAAACGCATCGGCGTCCATCTCCTGACGATGCGTCACCTTGAGCACCCAAGTCGTCCAGAAAAGGGGCAGCATCAGCAACCGCTTCTCCAAGTGGAACGCGAGGCAATGCTTAGCTTCGTGCATGAGCACCGCCATGCGCGAGCCGCTGTTGAGCGAGAACCACGCCGGACCGACAATGATGCGCTTCCACGGCCAGATTCCTTTTGCCTCTGCTAGTTGCTTGCTTTGCGGATTGTAGAAAATGGGGATACCGAAGACACGTTGCGGAGGACGCGGCTCCAGACCCTCGCCCAAAGATCGCCACTTCGCTCCGCGTTTCATCCACGGGGGACGGCCATCGGGTCGGCCATCTGATCCGAATGCACAGCGCCTGGAGGCTGCTGCCCGCCCGGTCGCGGCGGTCCCGGCATCGCGCCGGGTTTAGGGCCACCGGCAACACCCGGCCCACCACCACCGGGACCGCCGGGCGCACCGGGCGGCTTCTGCTGCGCCATCTGCATCTCGCGCTTCTTCTGCATCTGCATCATGTGCATCTGCATGTGCGCCTTGTAGAGGCCGAGGATGTCGCCGTTCATCGAAGCGGCCTTCATGTGCGCCTGCAAGTGCTCCGGATCTTCGTCGGCTTCGTGGACCTCGACCGGCATCCCGTTGGCGAGGATTTCGTTTTCCACCTCGGGGTCGATCTTGTACTGGTTGCGCTTGTCGATCAGGATGCGCGGCGCGATTTCCGGACCGAACATATTTTCTGTGCCAGACATCAGGAACGGCGTCAGGTCGAGCGTGAGGCCACCTAGCATCTGCGGCGGGATGCCCTTCAGCACGTTCACCCAGCCGGTTTGCTGCTGCATGAGCTGCATGCCGACCATGAACGACGTCCCCGACCAGCGAAAGAAGTAGCGCTCTCCCCACTGTTGCACCGGGATCGTTTCCATCTTCGCCTTGACGCCAATCTCGCCGCGCGATTCGATCATCAGCTCCCCGTCGCGGAACTGCTGGTCGAACTCGAACAGCATCTCCACCAGCGGATTCAGCACCACGTCCTCGTAGCGAGAGGCATGGTCGGTGATGTTGATTTCCTGCTCCTGCTGCATCTTGCCCATCATCTGCGCGTTCTTCCGGCCCTGCGGCATCTGGCCCATCATCCCGGGATTGACATCGAGCGATTCCCAGATTTGCTTTTTGATGACGTCGCAGAACGCAGCGGAATCCTTCCACAACTGCGGCGAGGTGATCGGCTTCACGTCGGCGGGAGACACCGGCCAGATCGCCGCCAAGCCCATCGTCAGATTAGCCCACTGCGGCGTCTTCAGCGGATCGACGGCCCAGATCGGCAGCAGGGAATACTGCGCCGAGTCGACGCCCATGTTGAAAAAGTCGTTCAGGTTCCACTGTAAGAATTTGACCGGCTCGATCTTCGACTTGCCGAAAAAACTTCCCTGCATCCGTTCCACCGGCTCGGAGATGATCGGGATCTTCCCGCTCCACAACGGATTCTTGATGATGCCGACGATGACCGTGGGGGCGGCGTAGTAGATGATCCCCGATTCCCTGTGCTCGCCGCCGAAGTCGAGCTTGGTGTACACCTCGTAGATCAGCGCGTACTTGTCGGTGCCGTAGGTCTTGACCCCCGCATCGCTGGTCTGCTTCTTCGGCGGGCTCTTGCGGTCGCGCGATTGATCGACCTTGCAGAAATCCTCGATGTCGGTGTCGGCGGGTAGGATGAACACGCCTTCGTCCACCATCTCGCGCACCTTATCGGCACTCATCCGCAGGCGAGTCGCTACCGCTTTCGCTTTCTGCAAATTCACGCAGGTCGGCGGCACCACCGCCAGATCCTCCGTAGCAAAGTCGACAACCTCTGGAGTTTCTTCAATGATGTCCTCTTGCTCGGTGTCCTCGTCCTCCTGCGAGGTGTCCTCTATTTCAAGATCGGCGATGTTCTCGCCATCTAGCTGCTGCATGATCGGATTGCGCTTGACGAGCCGCGTCACGCTGCGCTCGGAAGTCGTCCAGTCGACGCGCAGGTTCCACTGCCCGGTCACGTCGCCCGCGATCAAGTCGCTGCGCACGGTCGATTTGAGCTTCGTCTTCCGGATGTAGTGCTCAAGCAGCGACAGTTGCGTGAACGGCGTGTGTCCGTCCGACGACAGACCTTCGACGTGCTTATTATTTTGAGGAAACAGCTGCTTCAGCGCGCGCTTGGTGCGGGCGTTGATGGCATCGCGGACCGCTGGAATGTAGCCGGTGGAGTTTCCGTTGTACTGCTGATTGTCGTCGGGGACCGCCGAATGGATGTTCCAGTATTCCTCGATCCGGTCGGCCTGCTCGTCCTTGTTGTCGTAGCTTTTCTGAACAAGCGTGTAGAGCTTGAGCGCGTCTTGGTACGGATCGGAATCTGGCTTGTCAGCCCAGTTGTCTACCGGCTCGGCCTTGGAATCGGTCGTTGCCGATTCTGGCTCGTCATCGTCGATCCGTTTTTTTGCGCGAGCCACATCAGATCATGATGCCGCGAAGATTCTTGTGGCGCTTGGCCGAGGCGTGCTTCGCCAATCCTCCCGGTTGCTTGCCGCCGCGCATCTTGCCGGGGGTGTCATCCGGCCCCGGCTTCTTCTCGTTCCGGTGGAAAACCGCTGTCGGCTTCGACAGCTTCTTGACCTTGCGTTTCACGACTTCTTGCCGAGCGTCTTGCGTCCAAAAATCTTTTCACGCAGCGAGCCGCTTTTCTGCTTGTCGGGCATGATCGCGGTGCCGCCGTGGGTACCGCCGCTCTGCTTGCACGAAAAGAAGTCAGCGGGCGCTTGCGAAGGCGATTTCTTCTGGATCGAACGGGCGACGGCCATAGGGAACTCCGGTTGGTTGGCGCAAAAGAGTGTGCGACTGGCGGTTCAGGCTGTCAAGTTTGCACGCGCGGGTTGGCGGTCACGTAGCGCTTGCCCCCCGGCGTGTAGCCGATGTTCGCGCCCTTCGGGATAGCGTCGACATCGCCGACCTTGTCGAGCGTGGCGACCATCGTCTCGATGGCCTCGGCGATCAGGCGCGAGATCCCTGGTTCGGGCTCATGCCCCGAGCGCCCACCCTTCTCGGTGGTCAGCGCGTAGCCGGCGGCGAGTGAGTTGAGCGTGAGCTTGGCCGCCTTGTCGACCGTCAGCAGGCGCGAGCCGTGCCAGACGCTCCTGATCCGCTCCGACAGGCACCCTCGCGCCACCGCCACGTGCTCGGCCCGGTAGGGCGTGAACTTCTCCACCCGCAGTGCCGGGACTAGTGAAACCCGCTGCCACTGGTCGTAGGTTTCCGCTGGAACCCACGACTGGAGGGACGCTCTAGGGTAAGCAACGCGAACCTCGAATGCGAGAGTCTTGACGGCATCGGAGGTAGCTCCCGACGCGGACCAGTCGGCAGCGACGCAGAAGCGCCTGCCTTCCCGGACCAGCGCGACGGCCACCGCTTCAGCCGGATTGGCGTGAAAAGCGACGTACACCGTCTCGCCCAGCCTCGGGTCAGGCGCGTCGGCAATGTTGGCACCACTAAAATCCTCATACATCGGCACCCCCGCGAACATGCGCAGAGAATACGCCAAAGCGTTCATCACGTCGCGCGGCCCGTTGGGGAAGTTCGACCACTCGGCAACGAGCTGCGGATGCGCCGCCTTCCCGCCGACCAGCACGATGTCGTGGGCCTGGGCGAACGGTTGCAGGCCGCCGATGAACTCGTCCTTGGAACGGTCCTGGGGCGCGATCAGCGACTTCAGCGGCAGTGCAATGCCGCGCCGCATCATTTCGATCCGGATCGGCTGCAACAACCAGTCGTCCAAAGAGTTTTTTTCGATCCCGATTCTGGCGGGGGTGTGCTGCTCCTGGGTGAGGAACAGGTCGGCAATGAACTCGTCCGGGCGCCAAAAATTCCCGGATGATTCATGAACCAGAATCTTCGAGCCGAGGCGCGACACGACAACTTTTCCGGTGCGGTCCGATTTCGAGGCATCCTTGGTTCTCCTTTCGTTCGAGGTCCGCGACGGATCGTAGATCGCATAGCGCGGCATCCAGTGCCACGGCGAAACGTCCATCTGCCCGAACATTTCCTCCTTGAATGGTTTGGCCGAATAATCGGTCGCTTGCAGCATGTAGCTCTGCAAAAATGCGCCCAGCATCCCTGCGTTCTGGTATTTCGATCGCTCCCGCCGTATCCACTCCATCGGGTAGCGCTGCGGCCACAGACTCTCGGTGCGCGGGTCGTCCGGGTCGCCGTTGCAGATCGGGAACGCCCGGTACAGCCATTCCGGATCTTTGGCGAGCCGGGTCACCATGCAGTCCTCCGCCCGCCGCGCCTGCAAAAACCGGATCTTGCGCCGCTTCGGGTCCAGCGCCGGCATGAGCTCCAGGTAGAGCTTCTGCATTCCGCGATCTACGGCTTCGGTATCGCGCACCCGCTCCTGATTCTCGACGTCGTCGAAGTAAGCACCCCCGGGCCGGTCCGCCTGCTCCTTCAGCCCCTGCAATTCCTGCTCCCAGCCCATCGCCTCGATCAGCGTCCCCGAAGCAAACCACACCTTGTTCTCGATCGACTTCCGCGCCAGCACCCGCCCACCGAACAGGTGGTTGAGCTTCCGGTTGGTCCGGCACTCGTAGTCGATCGCGGCGAGCCGCTGGCACGCCTTCGAGTACGTCTCCCCGAGAAGCAGCCAGTACGGCTCGTTGCCGAAGCAGCCCTCCATCGTCAGATGCTCCTCGGAGAGCGTCGACTTGGCAGCGCCACGGAACGCTTCGATCAGAACGTAGGGGTCCGCGCAGCGCCACAGGTCGAGGAGTTCGACATGGAACGGCGGCGATTCCTCCGAATGCCGGTGCGAGAACAGCAGCGACGAACCGAGCGCCCGATCGGCGGAAATCTGCTCCAGAAGCTCGACATCGAAATTCACGTCGTCCTCGCCAACGCCACCTTGTAATCCGGGTACTGGTGCGCCCAGAGCGTCCCCGCCCCCTTCCCGAACGCCCCCCAGCCGGCATAGGTGACGTTCACAATCGCCGGCTGTCCGTTGATCCATGGCAGCGACGGAGCCGTCCCGGTATCGGGGGCCCAGCCGTTAACCGCGTCCCACCACGCTTCACTGTAGCGGATCGCCAGCCGGTTGTTGTTCGCATCCCCCACCCACGCCGCATTACGGATCACCTGCCCGAACGTGTAATCGGCCTGCCAGTAAAACGCCTGCTGCCGCGAGCCAACCGGCGGCGGAGCGCTCCAGGCATAACCCCACTGCCGAATCCGCCACGTCCCGCTCGCCGGCAACACCTGCGGGCACATGATCCCCCCAACCGGGCCCACCGTGAACCCGGCCATGTCGCGCACCACACCCGTCCCCAGATTCGTCCAGTCGCACTTCACCACCTCCTCCGGATACGCAATCGTCGGGTCCGCGCTCGATCCGTAATGTTGCAGCGCACCCCAAACTTCGCCCCCACCGCGCGCGTCAGCCAGCAACGCATGATGCTCCGTGCTCGTCCCCCAGATCACCACCCCATGCGTCGCATCCACCGCCTGCGACAAAAACGGATTCGCAGCCACCGGAGGATTCCCCGGCACCCCACTCCCGTCTACCCCAACCGGATAGTACGTCCGCGTCCCCAAAAACGCCGAATTGTACGAACTGTAAAGCTCACCGACAGGCGGAACGTCAGCAGTGAGCGCCGACACCTGTGACGTCAAAACGCTAACCGTCTGTTTCAATGCGTCTATCTGTGCCTGCGTCGTCATCGGTCATAACCTCAGTCTATCGAAAAAACAAAAACCATAAATTTCGCTCGTAGTTCCGGCGGGGCCTCAGCTGAAACTTCCACCCCGTCCGGCGGCCCCGAGGTGGTCCCCGAGTAGCCTTGTCCTACAAACTTTACATAATACACATTATGAGCAACGCAGCATGTAATCAATGGCTTACAAACCGATCTGTATGTCGATCAGCTTGGAACCGCCAATTGCTGCACTGCTTCGGCCTCGAACCTTGCGCCAACCTTGCTGGATCCTGACAATCTGCTGACAGTCCTGGCGGCTCTCGGAGCGATCGTTGCGGGTGACGTGCTGTCGATTGTTGCTTGAATGCGACACTGTCTCATTTTGGTTGTTGTAATTTTGGTGTTGCGTTCATCAGGTCACGGAGCGATCGGCCTGTGGTGGCTTTGGTTGTTGGCTCGGTTGGTTGGTCTGGTGGTTTGGATGTTGGGTCATTCTGGCCGTTGGCTTTGAGCTTTGCGGCGAGCTTGGCGATGTGGGCTCGGGCCTGGTCGGCTGTTGCTTGGTCT
>Ga0210384_10001099_pt1 | contig 38120 bp, 29 predicted proteins | sample IncBWH2MmetaG_FD_160574 | JGI IMG/M metagenome (GOLD analysis project Ga0210384, IMG submission 160574) | Forest soil microbial communities from Barre Woods Harvard Forest LTER site, Petersham, Massachusetts, United States - Inc-BW-H-2-M | ecosystem: Environmental > Terrestrial > Soil >...
CTGGATAGCGACGGTATCGCCTGCACGTCCGGTGTTGCGGAGCGCATTGAACGTCGTGATGCCGGCGCAAACCAAAGGGGCCGCGTCTTCTGATTTGAGTTCATCCGGTATGAGGGCCAGTGCGCGTGCCTCTACGATCATCATTTCCGCATAGCCGCCATCACTTGTCACGCCAGTGATAATGGGGTTCTGGCAATATGCTGTGTCGCCACGACGGCAGGTCTCGCAGGTTCCGTCTTCACCTCCAAAGAACCCGACTCCTACACGCTGGCCGACCTTCCAGGTCGTGACACGCCGGCCAACCTCCTCGATGCGGCCAATTGCTTCATGGCCCGGCACACGCGGATACACGACGCCGGGCAGTTGTCCCTCAACGGTACCCGCGTCTGAGTGACATACACCGCAAGCCTCTATGAGGATACGTACTTGATCCTCACCCGGCCCGACGACAGGCTTTTCGACGAGGCGAAAAGTCCGGGGTTTGGTTATCTCGATCGCCTTATATGTTTTTCCCACTTTCGTCTCCTATCGATCCGGAAAAACTCATGTGTCGCCTTCCACAAAAATTGCGGACAAGCGGAGGGTTGAAAATTCGCCCTTGCTCGCGATCCTAGCTCTATGTCGCGAGACAGAGCTCGGTCAGAGGACGCCTTTGTGACCAACTAGGCCGCTCGCATTATTTTGGAAGTTTCAATCCTTGTCTTGATTGAAAGTGCCGCAGTTTGGCGTTTCTGTTGGGCTTTAGTGGGTGGGAAACGCGAGTTACGACCTTTACTTCTCTTCAGGCGCGGGGAGGTTGAACGCCTTTGGCATCGGCGCATTTGCTCTTCGCCACTGCCCCGGTGAAGTTCCGACAATCTCACGGAAGCTTCGATTGAAGGCTGGTTGATCAGAGAACCCCACTTCTAATGCAACCGTAAGCAATGATTTATCGGAGTGCAACAACATCGACTTCGCGGCTTGAATTCGTCTCTGAAGCAAGTAGCGGTGTACTGGAACACCAAATGACTTCTTGAAGGCGCGCATAAAACGACCCGGCGATAGACCGCATTCTTTTGCTAAATCGGGAAGTGCAAGATCACCATCCAAGTGTTCGTGCAGTAGTTCGATTGCTCTATCTTGCTGCCAGACAGCTAGTCCTCCGGTGACAACTTCCGTGAATTGAACCGAATCCTGATAGGTCCTGGTCAGATGAGCGCATAGCAATGTAATCATTTCATCGAGGACCAAGCGCGGAAGCTGCATCGCTCGATCAAAGTAGGGCATCATCATCCGTGCCCAATGGAGAACCACGTCATCCTTGGTTCCCGGAATGCAATGCAAGTTGCGAACCCGCTTCTGCTCGTTCTCGTCGCTAAATCGATTGATAACTGACCGGGGTATATAGACGTGAACCGAGTCGAAACCTGAAGTTCGCAGTGCGACCGGCTCCGACTCCATATCGAATATCTGAATCCCGCCGGCATCCCATTCGGTGACCCGATGAAAGCGTCCGTCGAGCCAAGTTCCCCAGCCCTTAACGCTGTCTGGACGGCGCAGGTGCACGGATATCGAAAAAGCCTTTTCTGGCGGAATGTGTGGCGTGGGTCCAGGAAAGCCGTTCGGCATTCGCATGCGTGTCAACGCGACCTGAGAATTTCCTCTGGGACCAAGGGCGAGTGAGGAAGTTTCCAGCAGAGAGAAATGCTCTGCCAATCTTTGCCCAAACATGCCTTCAAGCATACATTCTGCCTCGTACCGAATTAGAACTTACCGTTGCTGTTTTTCCATTGCTCGCGAGGTGGGATCGCCTCGAGCGTATCCCAGTGTTCGGCGAGCCTACCCTGTTCTATGCGGAACAGATCATAAATGCCAGTGGGTACGCCACCAAACGTAGCCTCGGCAACGACGAGGACGAAGTTACCTTCGCCAAGTATCTTGTGCACGCTCTTGTATACGACCGCCTGACCTTTGGCGGCAAGAGCCCGCAAACCCGCAATTAGCCCGGGGATTGTATCGGCGACCCAAGGATTGTGCTGGACGTATTGGGTTCCGTTGAAGTAGCTCGGGAAGGTCTCCCGACGCCCTGCGAGGAGGTCCTCCATGTAGCGCTCCATAAGCGCCTTATTGGCCTCCGTCTTGTCCAGATCGGAGGCGATCGTGGGACCGTCGATCATCGTGTGTCCGCTCGGGCTAGGTTCGGTCGCGGTCTCCTGCAAATTATCCCAATGCTCGACGATCAGGCCATCTTCGAACCGGAAGATGTCGAATCCGATGCGTGGTCCGAAGAAGTTGTACTCCGTGTGAGCGAAGACATAATCGCCATCTTCAAAGACGCGGATCGTATTGACGGACGCATCAGGCGGCATGTTCTTGATGAGGGCGGCGACGCCTGCCGGGCCAGGCCCGACCTGCAGGTTGTGTTGGATGTATTTATTCGGATTGACATACGCGAACGGAACCGGATCTCTGGTCTCAAGCGACTTCAGGAGATCGATGACCTGTTGTTTGCGGCCGGGCGGCATGGCTCCTCCAGGACAAGCTCTCATTGCAATAATGGACCATTTGGTCCGTTATTTGCAAGCCTCCGCGGTGAATTGAGCGATAATGTTGCAATGGGACGACGAAAACTGTTCACCAGAGAAGATGTCCTCAACAAAACGATCCCCGTCTTTTGGAAGCACGGCCTTGCCGAGACGAGTGTTCAGGACCTTGAACAGGCCACGGGAGTGCGCAAATCCGGCTTGTATGCAGAGTTCAAGGACAAAGAGGACCTGTTTGTCGCAAGCATGCGCCAATATTTTGACGTGCTGCGGGCACGCGGAGCCCTGAGGAAGCAGCCTTTGGGTTGGGACAACGTCGAGGGCTTTCTCAAGGTCTGTTACGGGAGTTGGGGACGGAAGGGGTGCTTTTCCGTGAACTCCATGCGCGAGTTTCCGGATCTTCCCCCCAAAGCCCGCCAGATCATGATTGCGAATATGACGAAGGCTCACCAGCTCCTGATCGAGAATCTAACCGCTGGACGTGGAGAGGCCGGCGATAATCAATCCCTGGCTAACCTCATCATCACGTTTTTTTGCGGAATATGTTTGGAGCAAAATCTTAGCCCCGATCGGGCACGGGTTACGAAAAAGATTGAGCATTTCATGAAGTTGATTCGTGGAATTGACCATCAAGCCTGAAGCCAGGCCTCCGATCTGCTGACGAAGATAAGCAGTGTCGAGCGATGACCTCTCGACCACGCCGGCGAGGGAATAGGAGTCCTAAAATGCTCAACTTACACGGCGCAAAGAATCAATTCAGTGCGGAAAGGGATGAACAAATTGTCTAAATTCGGTACGTATAGGGCCTGTGCTAATAAACATTCTGCCTGGATTTCACGATGGTCGTGCACGATTGTAGTTTCCAAGCTGCCCTTTCCGTCCAGAGTCGCCGCCAAGGTCGGAGATCACTTCCTACAAGCGACTTCGCAGGACTAATCCGGCTGGGGAAGGCCGAACGACGACAAAGTTGCGTTTATCCGCGCTTGGTTTGCGGCGTGATCTGCACGGATCTGTGAAGCAGATACACCACGAAAAATTGGAGGACGGCGATAAAGAGCGGTCCAGCGCATTTCCCGAGATCACGCTCATATAGACCGATCCCGGCATCCAGTAATTGCATGGCGCCGGCGAGCGCACCCAGGGTCAGCAACGCAGGCATCGCCTGCTTGTAGATCGCCCCCAATGCGAAAAAAGCCAAAGGAATTGTGCGCGCCGCCGCGTACATCGCCAATATCAAGCACGTCTGCGTTGGAACGGATTCGACAGGGACCAGGTATTGCGGACGGATGATTCCTACGATGGAAAAACCAGTCGCGACCAGGACATTGATTGCCGTGACCACCGAAGCCAGCCGAAACGCGTTTGCCGTTGTCATTGATTCTTCTCTCCGGGGGTTGAGCCTAAGCGCTGTGAGCCTTCGTGTGATACGCGGGTACAAAAACATCCCGCACAAATGTTTCAAACGTAGTCGGCGTGCTGTTCTGCGGAGAACGCGGCTCCTGCGCAGCGAGGACTCCTCCATTGATGGCCTCGAACATCTCGATGTACACGGCGGCTTTCTTCGGCGACCATCCCGTTTGCACTAACACCTGTCGCACCTGGTCATACGAAAACTGCTCATAACGCAGGTCCGGCTTGCCAATACCGTGAGCAATCGCGGCCGTAACTTCCGTCATCGACAGATCGCGCTCGCCAAGCACTTCGCGTGTTTCCTTGCCGGAAAAATCGAGGTGCAGAAGGCGCTGGGCGGCGTAGTCGCCCACGTCTCGTGTCGCGATCATGGGCAGCTTGAGGTCAGGCAGCAGCGCATGCCCGAACAGGCCCATCCCGCGAATCATGTCGACCGCCGCCAGATTGTTCTCCATGAAATACGCAGCTCGCACGTGCAGAACGTTCAAACCGTTGATCGCGTTAAGTTTTTGCTCGGAAGAATGCAATCCGGTGACTGGCCCTGTACCCTGCGGGACCTGCGCGCCGTAGCTGCTCAAGTGCACGGCGTGACACAGGCCAGACTCCTTCACGCCTTTCGCGATTGCATCGCTCTGTCGCTCTTGCTCTTCGCGGGAGTGCAGAGGCGGCAGTATCGCGTATGCCGCCCGCGCGCCGGTGAAGGCTTTGGTGAGCGCAGCTGCATCGGTCATGTCCGCGGCGAAAGCTTCCGCGCCTTTGCTCACAAAGCGCTGTAGCCGCCCCACGTCGCGCCCCACGACCCGCACTTTCTCGCCCTTCGACAGCAGGAAATCGGCAATGATCGAGCCGGTGTTTCCGGTCGCTCCTAAAATCACATACATTGCATTCGAAACAACGGGTGAAGTCATGGCTACTACCTCCTTGGTTTGGTAAAAATGGTGTCGAACGCCTTCAATACGGTCGCCTGTTTTTGGTTGTCACCTGGGGAATGTGTCGCCGAACATGGGAAGGCCGCTGACAGATTCGGCCTTGGTCGCCTCGTCCTGCAAAACGTCCCAATGCTCTTTAAGAAGACCGTCTTCGAACCGGATAACGTCGGCCGCGATCCATGCGGTGGGCCTTCCCATCCCGGTGAAGCGGCCATGCGCTATGACGTAATCACCTTCGGCGACGATGAGCTGGTTCTGATAGTGCAACGTCGCCGGTGCTGAGCGGACGAGATTGAATAGACCCTCGCGGCCTGGTGCTATGTGGGCGCTGTGCTGGATGTAGGCCGGTGACCAGAAGCGTTCCGCCGCCGTGTAGTCGCGCTTGTTGAACAGTGTCTCGAATGCTTCGAGCACGATTGCCTTATTTCGTTCTGGGGATGAGTTGCTCATGGCTTCTCCTGTGCTTGGGACGGCTTGCTCTGCGCTTTCACTAATATAGAGTATGCTCATACTCCAGAAGTTGCACGATATTTTAGGAAAATCCCTGTAGAACGTCCCGCAGGGCTTCACTCGCTAAGGATAGTGCTGGCGTTTAGCGTTGACGCAGGGTGTTTCTCGCATCACAGTTAGATGGTTTGCATCCAATCAGTGAAGAGTATGCTGATACTCTAGGAGAGGGTGATGGCAGATGGGCTATTCGAAGAGTGACAAGGCGGAGACGCACGCTCGGATCGTGAGTGTTGCCGCCAAGAGGTTTCGCGAGCTTGGCCTCAAAGGCATCGGTGTTGCCGATGTGATGAAGGAAGCCGGTGTTACTGTCGGCGGGTTTTACAAACATTTCGATTCACGCGACGAACTGGTAGTTGAGGCGCTGGCTACCGCATTCCAAGACCTCGATGGCTGGGAGGAAAATACTGACACGCTAACGAAAGGTTTAAAGGCCTATTTGACCGAAGAGCACCGGGACGCTCCGGGAACAGGCTGCGCTCTGGGCGCGTTGCTCGGTGACATGTCTCGGGCGAGTCGATCGGCGAAGGCCGTATATACCGCACGACTCAAGCGCACCTTGGCATACTCGACGGATCTCGTTCCTCCAAATGGCGACTCTGATCGGCGCTCCCGTGCGATTCTCACGATAAGCGCAATGCTAGGGGCGATCAACCTCTCTCGCGCTGTGTCAGACCCGAACCTCTCACGCGAGATTCTCAAACGGACTCGCGATGAACTGATCAGTTTGAACAAAACGGACAGCGGGGAGGAAAGACCGGAAACCCGTTGAGGGCTTGCGGTCACCGCAATGTTTGATTTAGAAATTCGTATGTGCGCGCATGGGCGAGTGTTGCTGCGGCGGGATTGTAGTGCGTGCCACCGTGCCGAGAGAAGGCGTGATTCTGTCCCGGATAGCTATAGACTGTCGCGTTTGTTTTGCTGGCGAGAGCCGCTTTGATCTCAGCTTGCGCAGCCTTGGAAATGAATTCGTCTTCCTCGGCCAGATGCATCAGCAGCGGCGCATGAAGCCTGTCGGCCTCGCCTAAGTATTTCTCCGTATCGCCACCGTGATAAGCGACCGCAGCGTCCACGCCATCGCAGCGCACGGCTGTCAGGAAGACCATCAACGCACCAAGGCAATAGCCGAGGATGGCAACCTTGCCGTTGCACTCCGGAAGTCTGCGCGCTGCGTTGATGGTGTCCTTGATGTCCTTGACGCCCGCGTCTCGGTCATATGCTCCGTACAGACGAAGACCGTGTTGCCAGTCGGCCTCGGAGGTGACATTTAGGTCGACACCTGGCTCCTGCCGCCAGAATAGATCTGGCGCGACCGCGAGGAAGCCATATTCCGCAAGCTCGTCGCAGGTCTTGCGGATGTCGGCGTTCACCCCGAACAGTTCCTGCAGAACGACAACAGCCGGAGCCGGCAAGGTCTTCGGTCTTGCGATATAGGCGGCGAATGCACCGTCATGCCCTTCCACGGTGATGTGATCTTTCATTGTGTTCTCCTTATACGGCTGCGTTGATTCGCAAAACGCGATTCCCTGAGCTTCGCTACATATTCCTGCGACACCTGCGCTTTCACGGCTTGGATTACATTAGGTGCTGCAGCAAAGCGCGCTCACGGAAAACGATCCAAAAGAACGCTCGCCACGAAGTGCAAACGCAATTCGTCACTGATGCTCGTACCTCATCGTCCATACGCCGCGATCACCGCGGTGATATTCACTTCCGTCCCATGGAGACCCACATATGTGCAAGTGCGCGTAGGGAGTACCGGCGAACATCACCATGGTGCCCCCGTCCCGCATCACGGTGGAAAGGCCGGCGGCTTTCGCGTCGAATGGCCAAAGGATCATCCAGTGAGGACCGATAGGTATCGCAGGACTTGTCGTGTCGAACGGATCCGTAAAGCTTCTCTGGGTTGCGCCGTTCAGCATGTAGATTAGGCCCGGGGACGTATTTGTTGGTTTTGGCTTTCTGGCAAGAAGATCCTTGAACCAAACCATACCCATCGGATCAATGGCCATATCCGGACGCCCAACAACGTTCTGATCGCCTGGGATACAAACCCAATCGTTCGTGCCAGGGCGAAGCACCGTCATGTTCCCCTGGCGATCCATTTCCGCAATCTTTGCTTCACTTGTAACAAACGAGGGACCGGCCAACATCGCGCGACGGATCTTCTCCTTCTCGATCTCTTCAGCCATATGGTCTCCATCCGGTGCCGCCACGTCCTCGACAGCCTCGCCAATCGCTGTAGGCGTCTCTGCACTCCGAGCCAATGGATCGTGAGCATTCAATGAGGCGAGCCCCGCGCCAGAAACGGCGACCATACTGATGAACTTTCGACGTGCAAGAGGTTCCATTGTGAACATCCTTTCCGCTAATAGTCGAACCACTGATTGAGTGCTTGCAGCTTATCTTCGGTGTAGGGCGGAAACAATGGATCGATCGCTACGTCGGGCGGGGATAGGTCCGCATCTGGTGCGAAGTGGGTGGCCCAGACGACCTTCTGCTGCTGATCCGGTAGGTTACCGGCGAAATGCTTAATGCCTTCCGGGAGCATCCAGACGCGTCCGACTGCAACTCTAATGTGGCCGAGGATTGTTGTGGCGTACTTGTCGAGCTGGCTCCGCACGGTTTCACCAGCATGGTCAGCGACGGCGGAGATGTAAACCAGCCCGACAACCCGATTATCGGTCCTGGCAGCGGTGATGACGGCGCGGCCATATTGAGCGGCCATCACTTCGTGCCTATCCGGCCGAATCGTGGGGATCACCCTGTTGAAGCACGAGCCGTCGGCCCAGATTCCGTGACAGAACACGATGCTAGGTTTGATTGCCTAGGTTTCATTTCGTTCTCCTTTTCATTTTGTTCTTCTTTGAGGAATTACTGATTGACTGGTGCGGAGGCGGCAGCCTCTTCGATCAGCTTGGCTGTTTCCTTCGGATGAGACATGTAGGCCACGTGGCTCGACTTCACTTCGACCGTCTTAGCCTTGGCGCGCTTCGCCATCATGCGCTCCTGGTCCGGATTGATCGAACGGTCTTCGGTGGCAACCATGTACCACGTCGGCTTGGTCTTCCATGCGGGACTTGTGACCTTGTGAGTGAACGAGTCGGTGGAGATCGGCACCTGCGATATAGCCATGTAGCGGGACTCGGCCGGGGAAATATCCGCCGCGAAGTCGGCTGCGAAATGCTCCTGTTCTATCCACCAGTTGCCGTTGCTGTCCGGCTTGAACGCCTTGGACGCTTGCGGCAAGGCCTGTTCGATCGACCCACAGCTCTCACCTTCATCGAGAGCAAATGCGGCGATGTAGACAAGTGCCGCAACGTTTGGATGATTGCCAGCCTCGCTGATGATGGACCCGCCGTAGCTATGGCCGACCAGGACGACGGGCCCGCCCATAGCGTCGATTGAGGCCTTCGTGTACTTTTGGTCGTCGGCGTACGAGGTCTCGGGGGGCTGCGCGACCGATACCGTGTAGCCATCCTTCTCAAGGATCTTCGCGACGGCTTCCCAGCCGGAGCCATCGGCGAATGCTCCATGCACCAGAACCACGTTCTTGATGCCGGTTGGCGGCGCCGCGGAAACTTTAACAGTCTTCTCCAGCAGCAGAGTTGCGCCCATTAGCATAGCGAGTGTCACAACCCCGTAAATCTTCTTCATGATTATTCTCCTCTCGAGTTCGACAATGTTGCGTTCATAGCCCGATTTCGCTGCTCACTGTAAAAGCGACTTTCAACGTGCGTAAGACCAAATCGAGTCGAGACGGAGCACCTCTTTCGGGTGACCGTGCACTCTGATCACTAGGGTGTCAAAACCAGCTACCCTTCACATGACTTGGAGGAAACGCTCGAAATGCGTTTGTTGAGATGGGGTTGCGAGGTCCTGACGCGGCAGTTCGCATTCTTTCTTGCGGATGGCTGATCCAGTTTCGATGACTTGTGCGGGATGAAGCTATCGAGACGAATAAATCAATTCATTCTTCCAACGAAATGATTCCGCGCTTGAGTGCAATGGTTACAGCATGAGTGCGGTCGTTGGCTCCGAGTTTGGCAAGGATCGCCTTCACATGGCCCTTAACGGTGTCTTCGGCGATAGAAAGGTGCTCTGCGATATTTTTATTCGCATTCCCCGCTGCGATTTGTTCCAGTACTTCCAGTTCGCGTTCGCTAAGAGTGTCAGAGGAATGATGTTCTGCCATGGCCATGGCAATCTCAGGTGGAATTCGCCGCCGGCCAACGTGCACGCTGCGAATCGTGTCCAAGAGATCCTTCCTCAGAGTGCTTTTGAGCAGGTATCCGCAGGCTCCGGCGTCGAGAGCCTGGGCGGCTTGGACATCACCTTTATACGTCGTTAGGACGACGATCCGAGCATTCGGAAATTCTTTTCGAATAGCGACGGTCGCGTCGATACCATTCATCTCCGGCATCACTAAATCCATGAGTGTCACGTCGGGATGCAATTTGCGGAAGCATTCGATCGCTTCACGACCATTACCAGCTTCGCCGACTAAGACGATGTCGGCGTGATTTTCGATGATTGCCGCTATCCCCTCTCTGAGAATGGGATGATCGTCAACCGTTAGAACCTTGATCGGGTTCATGGGGTCTCTCCTCCTGCCACAGTTGGCGAAGCCTTCGCCAAGGCGAACCGTTCCCCTGAGCGTTGTAGGCAACGGATCCGGGAATCCTCAATTCCACCTCAGTCCCAGCTCCCGGCTGGCTCCAGGTTTCCAAGTGCGCACCGATTTTCGCTGCGCGTTCCCGCATTCCTCGCATCCCCCAGTGGCCAGGTTTACCACCAGCTTCGAGAATCCTAGAGTCGATACCGCAACCGTCGTCACGAATTCGCAAACGCAATTGCGAGGGATCGTATGCAATTTCAACTTCAATGAGTTTTGCACCCGCATGGTGCAGCGCATTTACTAGCGCCTCGTGGCCGATCCAATATGCTTCATCCCGGACCAGCGGGTTAAGCTCGCGCAGTTCTCCCTCTACGATAACGCTGAATTCAACGCCCTTACTGACAGCAAGGTCCTTGATGTCGTCAGTAAGGGCCTCTCGTAAGGTCTTCATTTGTGCGGTGAGACGGAGGTTCTTAACGCGATCTCGTCCTTGCACCAGTACTTCGTCGGCTCGGTCGAGGGCTTTCTCGATCATCTGGCGGGCAGGTTCTGAGGCAGGTATCCGTTCGGCCACGGCTTGGAAACGCAAAATCAGGCCTTGTACGCCCTGCAATAGAGTATCGTGCAACTCTCGTGCAATTCGTTCTCGTTCACCGAGTCGCTCTTCTATCCTCGCCCGAATCTCTGCCGCCATTTGCCTTAGCCGAATAAGATAGAGTGTCCAGAGGATGCTGAGGGTCGCCAAGATGCACAATGACCTGAACCAAAATGTGCCCCACCAGGGTGGCAGGATCGTAATCCCCAATGCTAGGCCGGGCTCGTTCCAGACGCCTTGCCTGGTTGCGCTCTGCACATGAAATGTGTATTCGCCGACCGGCAAAGTCGTATAGCTCGCTACCCTTCGATCACTGCCAACTTCAATCCAGTCGCGATCCAACTTCTCGAGTCTGTATCGATAGCGGTTTGCAGCTGGATTGAAATACGTGAGCGCAGCGAAACTCAGCGAAAAGATGTTTTGGTCGTGAGTCAGTGTGACATCTTTCGTGTAGCTGATGGACTTCCGGAGCGGGGATTTGGCTCCAACCTCTACCGAACGCCCAGCCAGTTGGAAATCGGTCAGAACCAGGGGCAACGGGTACGATGTGCTGATAACCTTGTCGGGAAAGAAAGCAACCCCGCCACTAAATCCGCCGAAAAACATCTCTCCGCTGGCACTCTTGAAGCATGCATCCCAACCCGTAAAGTCATTGCCAGGCAGGCCATCAACCGTAGAGTAGTTCGTAAATCTATTGCCGACGGGATCGAACCTGGACAGCCCACGGTTTGTGCTCATCCAGAGCATGCCGAACTGGTCTTCGAGAATGCAGCTCACAGCGTTGCTGGGCAAGCCATCCTTCTGGTAGTAGTGCGTGAATGTCCCGCTTTCACGGTTCAGCTTGTTCAAGCCATTTTCCGTGCTGACCCAAACGGTTCCCGAATGGTCGACATAGGTCGAAGTAACAGCGTTGTCACTCAAAGAACTGGGGTCATCCACTCTGTGTGCATACACCGTGAATTGAGCAGTCTTCGGATCGAAACGGTTCAAACCTCCCCAGCCGCCCATCCAGAGGAACCCGCTTTTGTCCTCAGTGAAATTGGCATACACCTCGTCGTCACTTTTAGGGTACTGCTTGTAGACGACGAAGCTCTCGTTCCGAGGGTCAAATCGATCGAGACCATTGTAGGTTCCGACCCACATGGTGCCCGCATGATCGATCAGCATCCGGCTGACTATGTTGTTACTCAGACTGGAAGGGTTGTCTGGTTCGTGAAGATAGGTCTTAAATCGCCCAGTCCTCCGATCGAACCGGCTTAATCCCGCGCCATAGCTTCCGATCCAGAGACTACCGGCCCGATCTTCAGTGATCGCAATTACATCGCTCGACAGTCCTTGGCCGGGAGGTTGGTAAGAAGTGGATTCTCCAGACCTTCGATTGATACGATTTAACGCTCCTGTCGTCGCCATCCACAAAGAGCGGCCGCGGTCCTCGTACACCGCGTTTACGATCTTTTCGCCGTAGCTGCGGGGGTTGCTTCGAATAACACGCAGAGGCATGAACGGCGCCGTTTCAGTACGGAAAAAGTTGGGCTCGCTCGCCAGCAAGCCCACCCAAACATTTCCTTCGCGGTCCGCGCGGAGTGACATGACACGGTCGTCTGCGATGCTCTCAAGATTTTGTGGATGATTCCGATACCGGATGAAAACGCCATGCTCTCTGTCCAGCTTTAATAAACCCGCCCCAAAACTGGCTAACCAAAGCGTTTGGCTGTTATCTTCGATTGCCGCCATGAACCCTGCAGGTAATTCTACGCCAGACTTCCTGTCATAGATGGAATAAGGGATCAGGCTATTTGTGGACCGGTCCAAAACGGCTAGTCCGCTTCCACTCTTGTTTGTAATGTAAGTAATCCAAAAGGTTCCAAGGTGGTCTTCATAGAACGAAATTACCCTTAGCCCGTCACTCACGCGGACCCGCGAGAGAACTCTTCCACTCTCACGATCAAACTCCTCCAAATTCTCCCCGGCGGCTACCCAGAATCGGCCTGTCCGGTCTTCCAACGTACATCTGACCTGGTTGCTGCCGAGGCTGGAGGGTTTTGCCGGATCGTGAACGTAGTGGATGATCTGCCCCGTATCCGGATTCAACCTAAACAAGCCACTCCCTGTCGCCAACCAAAGCATGCCGGTCCGATCCTCACTGATTTGGCTGACATAGTTCGCAGCTTCGCCGGCGTCGATACGATAGTGAGTGAAAGTTTCGTGAAGACTGTCAAATCTGTCCAGAAATTGATCGCAACCCACCCAAAGCGACCCTGAGCGATCCTTAAATAACGAGTGGATATAAACACAACTCAGGCTGTTCTCGCGCGCAGGATCTTGTGTGAACACCTTGAATTCATATCCGTCGTACCGATCCAAGCCATATTGAGTTCCAAACCACATGAATCCTTGATCGTCCTGCACGATTTCATTGGCTTGGGTTTGCGAGAGTCCTTGAGCTGTCGACAGTCGGGAAAATCGGATATCGTCGCCATCGATTACTGGAATTCGCATGGAGCGTGCGATGCCACTCTGCACTTCACCTGTGCCTGTCTTGGGGGCCGTCGGATTGTATTCTTGAGCCGCCGAAACGGATGCAGAGAAGAAGATGAGGGGTAATGCAAGCGCAGGGATGGCCTTCCATCCGCACCGTGTTGGTTTACGCGTCTCTAGTTGGCAAAGTTGCACGCGCAACTCTCCTGAACACCCTGTACCAGACGATTTCTTCCAACCTTCAGATTGTCTCAGTCGTTTCAGCAACCCTGGCAACAGAATTCATCAGACGCCGCGGCATTGAAATGTTATCGGAATTACGGCTCGTCTACCACGGCGCCCTCCGGCGCACATTCCGTAGGCCATTTAATGTAGCAGCAAGCAATGATCGCTCTTCGAGTCTGTGCTATCCCCCCTCATGAGGGTTGCTTGAGACCAACCCTTTTTGGGCTATCGATTGCCGCGAGTGCCCGAGTACGCTAATCGACCATAGCCGTTCTTAAGTCCTTCGGGAATGAGAACGGCCTCAAGAATTGCAGCTTTCTTGGTCGTGGCAATTACACCCCAAGACAGAGGATTCACTGCTCTGCAACGCCTATTCTCCATGTTTCCCAATGGATGGCCGGGAGCTGCTCTGCTCCTACTAAGACTGGTCACGGGTATTCTACTTATTTATGACGGAGTCGTTGCTCTCCGGACAGGGCCTGACCTGCAAACCACGATCCTCCAATCGGTGGTGGCTGGAGTCGGGACGCTGCTGATATTGGGGTTGTGGACGCCCGTCGCAGGTACGCTGGTCATGCTCATTGAAGTTTCTTTCCTGCTTCTCGGAACAACTCACGCGCGAAGTGACATTCTGCTGGGAGCATTGGGAGCAGCGCTCGCTGTTCTAGGACCGGGCAATCGATCTATCGACGCGCTACGCTACGGTAGAAAACGTTTTGATATTCGTGATCCATAGCTTTCTCGCGACAACGGCTGGAATCGCTCCCACTAACACAGCGGCTCGAACGAATATCCTCCAGCCGTTCTTCTGGGCCTGGACCTCCTTCGCGATACACATCGCGATACACAATAACGTTGCCTAGGATGTACTTCCAGTAACTTACAGTGCTGTTTGTGCTCTTCTATGTCGTTGAAAGCGCTTCAAACCCGCGTGCGGTCACGGCAGCGGTCTAAATGATTGTGTGAATCAGTACCGTTAAACGCGCTAGTGTTGACTGGTCTGGCCACCTTCCGGTGGTCGGCAACCCGAAAGCTATTCTGAAACAGGGTCTGAGAAATTCAGTAACTCGGCCAAATCTGGGTACAATAAGGGGACGATAAGAAGCGACATCCCGTACCTTGCTGTCACGGCAGAGGTCGCGAGTTCGAGTCTCGTCGTCCCCGCCATTCTTTTCAAAAGAGTTGCACTGATTTCGCTGCAACCAACGAGGGTGCAAAAGTGCACGTTTTCGTGCCCTTTTTACTTACCTGTTTGCCGACAGACTAGACAGAAATGCGAAGGCGTGCCGCATTGGTACCACATGTATTTTCTCTCAGAAGTAAACCAGAAAACTTTGGGCAGCGGCCCGACCATAATACTTTCTGTACCTATTGATCCATGTTCCAACATGGCTCCAAGAACACGGCATTTCGAGTCCGGCATAAAACGCGGACTGGCATAGAGCCGCTCAACTCCCCTCCATCAGCGCAGCGGCGCGCTTGCCGAGCTTCTTAAGCGCGACTTCCAGAGAACGAAGTTCCTCCGCGCTCAGTTCAGATAATACTCTCTTCATCTGCCCGGAATGTTTTGTGAAAGCCGGAACGATGAGGTCCTTCCCACGTGGGGTAAGGGCGATGATACGCACCCGCCAGTCTTCCGTGCTTTCAACCCGGGTTACCAAGCCCTTCGCGAAGAGGCGGTCCACAGCGATACTGATCGAGCCTGGGGTCAAATCGACGATCGGGCCGATCGTATTGACGGGCAAAGGTCCTTTATGCAGCAGGACTTCCAGCACGCCGAAATCCGATAGGCCGAGCCCGGTCTCTTCAATACCAGCGGCTGCGTACCTTGTCAGGGCGCGCATCGTCTTCATCATTACTAGCCAGGCGTGGTCCGTTCCTTGATTGCTTCGGGTCATGAAACTGCGTCCCTCTGAAGTATACCCAAATCAATTCTATTGGCATCAATATACTTGACGCCATACAATGGCGCAATCGCAAAGGAGAACCCGGTTATGAGAATCGCTTCCATAATTGCCCGATATCTGGCGGGCGTGATCTTTCTCGTTTTTGGGCTAAACGGCTTCCTGAACTTCATTCCCCTGCCCCCGCCCGGGGGTATTGCTGGACAGTTCATGGGTGCACTTTATGTCTCGCACTACCTGTGGGTGATTTTCGCGTTTCAGGTCATCGCAGGTGTACTTCTGCTGGTCAACCGTTACGTACCGTTGGCGGTGGCAATTCTGGCGCCGGTGCTTGTCAACATCCTTACTTTCCACGTCTTGATGGCTCCTAGCGGGCTTCCACTGGCCCTTTTCGCGGCACTGCTATGGATCGTGATCTTCATCGAAGTGCGACCGGCGTTTTCAGGGTTGTTTCAGTCGCGCTTTCAGTCGCGGGCCTGAGCCCATAAGAAAGGAGCTAAAACATGTCGCAAGAACTCACCGTCGTCATCACCGGATCCACTGGTAAACAAGGCGGCGCTGTCGCGCGGGGCCTCCTTGAGCGAGGCCACAAGGTCCGCGCCGTCACGCGCGACACAAACTCAAGCCACGCCAAGTCGCTCGCGAGTGCCGGGGCGGCGCTCACGCAGGCCCTCGAAGGAGCGACCTCTCTCTTCGCGATGACGACGCCGTCGGGCGGCACAGACGCCGAGACACGACAAGGTATTGCAGCCGCCGACGCAGCCAAGGCCGCAGGCGTGCATCTCGTTTTCACTTCTGTCGGCTCCGCCAACCGACATACGGGCATTCCGCATTTCGACAGCAAGTATGAGGTCGAGAAGCACATCGCCAAAGCCGACGTCCGCGCAACGATTCTCGCGCCCGTTGCCTTCATGGAGAACCTCTATTTTATAAAAGAGCAGCTCGCTAAAGGGATTTACGCGGCCGCACTCCCGCCGGCCAGAGCCCTCGCGCAGGTTGCCGTCGCAGACATCGGTGCGGTTGCCATTCGCGTGCTCGAGGACGCCGGTCGCTTCACCGGCAAGCGCTTCGACCTCGCAAGCGACGAGCTCACGGGGAATGACGCGATTGCCATTCTCGCGCGAGTCACCGGCCGCCCTTTTTCGCACTACCAGGTCCCACTCGATGTCATCCGCCAGCGTATGGGCGAGGATGCCGTCAAGATGTACGAATGGTTCGACCGCGTCGGTTTTGCGGTGGATCGCGCCGCGCTCCGCCGTGAATTTCCCGACGTCAATTTCCACAACTTCGAGTCTTGGGCGAAGATGCAGGATTGGAGCTCGATTCTGCAGAGCGCATAGAGGCCGACCCTGGCGGCTGGCTCAGCCTTCAGGAGATCGAGCGCCGAGCCCAGCGCCTTGAGCCTGGACATCAGATTGCTTTCCGTGAAGAAAGGAGAGTTCTCATGAAAGCCATCAGATTGTTGGAATACGGTGGGCCGTTGGTGGAGAGGCAAAAGCTTGGGATTTAGGACAGAGGCGATGAGAACGGATTCAGGACCCGAGATTTGCTGCCACTCGTTTTCCCAATCAGAAGGAGTAACCCTGTCTTCGCGGATGCGCTCGCGTGCACCGGGTCTTTGAGGCGCTCGAGCAGTTTGGCTTTGCCGCCATCGTGGGCCCACGCGGGATGAACGCAGAGAGGCCGTTGCCCCAAGAGAAGTAGAGACACCGACGGCGCCGTCGAGCATGGCCTGGGGACTAGCTCTTCCATCTGCTCTAGCTGCACAGGTCAGTATGCAATGCCCTAATTAGGTTTTTGAATGCAGAGCCTTTCCCCTTGCTAACCGTCATAAATCAGTTTAGTGGAGGTACTCGGGGTCGAGTGTGAACCTGGAGTGCACCGCGAAGATGGCTCCCCGCAAGGTGAATTCCGCCGAGTCGCGTTCAGGCCCGAGCAGAGGAGCGCCGTCGAGGGTCCGCGGAAAGAAGAAATGAACGGAGGAGCTCGCGCCAGTTCCGGTGAACTCGATTTCAAGCGGGGCAACGGTGCCACGGCGGGTCTTGAGCGTTGCGCGCAAATCTGGGCTCCCCGCCGGTGTGACCGCGAAGGGATCGAACCCAACGAAGCCGGGCTGCTCGAGTTTAACCGTAATAACGTAGCGATCCGCCGGAAGCCGCGGCGCCTGCGCCTGAAACGCGGCGAGCGCGCGTTCGCCGAGTTCCTCAAGTCGCGCAAAGGCTTGGTTCACCGGAACGGCCGATTCCCAGCGCACGAGGAAGGCGGTGGATGGCGAAAGACTCGGCGCCGCATTCGGCTGCCGGGAAGAATCAACGGGCGCTTCGATTCGCCCTTTCTGCAAGCAGTTCCCGTTTGCATCGATGGCATCGGGGTCGCAGTGCTTCGTGCCTGTGGGAATGCTATAGCTGGCTTGATTCTCTCGCCGGAGGAACACCACAACTTCCACCTTCGCCCAATGCGAGTGTCGTACAAGCTTCAAGGCTTCGGCATGCGACCACTGCGCAGGAGGCTTCTGCTTCCAGAAATCGTCCGCGCGGGCGAGTGGAGACAGTCCAAAAAACAGGGTCACCATTGGGAGAATCGTTCGGAATGCCGCGGGATGCAGCGCGGGGCGGCGCCCATTTGCGTGGCGTGCGCGGGGTAATTCGGGGATCGCCGTATTGCCTGGAACTCTCATACTTCCACTAGCTCGATCAGCTCGACTGTAACAGGTTTGCTCCGTCTCCAACAACTATTCTGCTTGCATTCGGATGACCGGTCAGCCTGGATTGGCCCGCCGCTCTCACTGGAGACGCCTTTCCTATGTTTCACCGGGCCGCATCGACGAAGTATTAGCTTCGACCCTCGAATTCCATCCGCGCCATCACCGAATTTAGGCTCCTGCGCTCGGGCCGCGCCCAGAGATCGGTCAGAATCCGGCCAATCGAAGATTCACAAAACCGCGCCGTTTCATTTGTGGAATTATCGGGAATTTAGTTGACAAACCCCCCACCCAGAATAGAATCACAACCAACTATAGGGTCATAGCACGGGCTTCTACATTTTGCCACGGGGGTGGGGTCCAATGGTTTGGTCTTATTCATTGCGGTTTTCATGTGTACTCATCCTGATTCTTGGTTGTGCGCTTTCTCTGCCTGCGCAGATCACTACCGGTGAAATTACCGGAACGGTGATGGATCAGAGCGGCGCCGCAGTGGCAGGCGCCACTATCTCGGCCGTCTGTCCGAACACGAACCAGACGCGTTCGGTGACCTCTGGCAGCGCCGGCGAATACCAGCTGTCCGACATGGCCATTTGCGTCTATAAGGTCTCGGTTTCCGCTCAGGGGTTCAAGACGACGGTGCGCAATGTGACGGTTGACGTCGCCCAGCAGACCAAGGCGGATTTCCGGCTTCAGTTGGGCGAGCGCACGGAAACTATTACGGTGGAAGGAGCCAGCCCGCTAGTGGAGTTCTCCCCGGGAGTCAACAACGAGGTGGATACGAAGTCTATCTTGGATTTGCCGACGGAGGGCCGTGATTTTAAGTCCATCTTGGCCCTTACCCCCGGCGTGCAGCGCTCGCCGGGTGGCGGGTTCCTGGACGTGAGCATCAGCGGCCAGCGCACCACCACCAACAATTACATGATCGACGGCATGCCCAACAACGATCGCTTCTACGGCAGCGAGGTCGTCGGTCAGCCCGGCGTCCTGGGGATCCCGGCTTCCGTTCTGGGCAACGATTCCATCACCGAGTACACCGTTCAGGAGCTTCCAACGGCAGAGAACGGAGTCAAGGGAGGTGCTGCCATCAACGTGACGCTCAAGAGCGGTACCAACGATTTCCACGGCACGGGCTTCTATTTCGGAGACTACGACTGGCTAAACGCCAAGAACTTCTTCTCGACAAGCACACTCCCCTATCACAATCACAATTACGGAGGCACGGTGGGTGGGCCGATCATCAAAGACCGCACATTTTTCTTCTTCGCGTTTGAAGGGCAGCGAAACAAATCCCTGGAGCCATATAATCTGCTCATCCCCACGCAAGGCGATCTGGCCGCGGCCCTGGCGGACTTCGCCAGTCCTACGGTCAACCCGAATCACCTGCCACTGAATACGGCAGGCTTGAACCTGCTGAAGTATTACCCGTGTTCGGATGGCGCTGGCGCGATTGTTTCCTGCACTCCCGCCGCGGCTAACGCCGCAGTGGCCACCGGCGGGTTCACGCAGACTATTTCCAGCCCCAATACCGACTCGATGAGCAGCTTTATCATCAAGATTGACCATAAAATGAACGACAAGATGCAGCTCTCGGGGCGGTATATGTTCGCTGACAGCACCCAATCCGCACCACTCGGTGGATATACGCTTCCGCCGGCACCTGGCAGCGGCCTCGCATCCGACGCGTTTAACTCCATCGCTCCGACACGCGTGCAATTGGCCGGTGCCACCTGGAGCTACACCATCTCTGCCAATAAAATTCTCGACGTGCGCTTCAACTGGTCGCGATACTCACAGATCCTGGCACCAAATAATAAGGTTAACCCCCTGAGCCTGGGCATCGACACGGGCCCCTTGAACCCCGCCGATTTCGGCGTGCCTCCGGTCTATGCCAGCTCGGTGACCTATGGGAACCCTGGTGGCATAGCAGGCTACCCGCTGAGCACCCGCCCGACGCAGACTTACGATGTGTCGGCCCACTTCTCGTGGACCAAGGGCAAACATAACTTTAAGTTTGGCGGCAACTATCAATACGCCTCCACGTTCAGCCTGAGGAATCGTGCGCGGCCTGTCCTAACCAGCGTCCAAGGCAGTTTTGAGACTCTTATTGACCAGTTGCTTACCGGCCGCCTCGACGAGGTTTCGCGCTCCTTTGGCGACACTTCACGCCACCTGTACCAGCCCTCTATGGGATTGTTTTTCCAGGACGAATGGAAACTCACGCCGCGCGTGACGGTGAGCTACGGATTGCGCTGGGACGTCAATGGTGCGTTGGGTGACGCGGACAAGAATGCATCCAATTTCTTCCCCTGCGCTCCGCCGGAGACTACGGTCTGCGCGCCAACCGGGTTTCCGAACGGTCTGGTTCAGGTGCAGCAGGGGTTCTCTCGCCTCTATAACCTGGACCTTAAGGACTTTGGCCCACGCGCCGGACTGGCTTGGGACATCTTCGGCAACGGCAAGACATCTCTTCGCGTTGGTTACGCCATGGCTTACGACGTGGCGAATTTTTCCGCCATCAGCGCACCTTACGTCTTCCAAGGTGCCCGAGCCGGGGCGTTTACAAACTCGGACCTGGGCGTGTTCTCGGTCACAGCATTGGGCGCACAAGATCCGAGCCGATTGTTCGAGGCGTTCGGGCCGGACACATGCTACAACCCTGCAACGAATACCCCTGGTGTTACGCCAGACTGGGTCTGCATCGGTCCGCAAGCGGGAAGCCCGAACCCGAACACACCTTTCCAAACCCTTGGCGCCAATCCGACCGGCACACCGCCGTTTAATATTTTCGGAACCGTCCCGAATTTGAAGACGCCAAGAATCCAGTATTACAACGCCACGATTCAACACCAGCTATTCAGAAACAACGTAATCACCGTGACCTACATTGGCTCACACGGAACAAATAGTCTTCTAGAGCGCAGCCTGAATAACCGCCCGGTTGGCTGTTGGGATGCCAGTAATGGCGGCCAGCAGACGGGGCCAGCCGGTAGCCCAACGAACACCACTAAACTAAATTGCAGCCGGCCGTTTGATTCCGTGTACCAGTTGAATGGCGTGCCCAACTTCAATTACATCATGCAATTGACCAACGATGGGTACTCCCGCTACAACGCCATGCAGGTGACTTACCGGCAGCGCGATTGGCATGGGCTCGACACCATGGTCAACCTGACCTGGTCGAACTGTATTGACACCAATTCCGTGAATCGTGGCGGTGGGTCTACAGTTCCGATCGAAGAGAATCCTTACAATCCCAGCAGTAACCAGGGCCCGTGCGACACGGACGTCCGGCTGAACTTCAATTCCGGCGTGACCTACGACTTTCCTCGATGGCACGCCGCGGGACGCATGGGAGAGGGCTGGCAGATCGGGTCTATCGTGACGGCGCTGACCGGGCGTCCTTGGACCCCGTTGTTGGGCAGTCTCTCCGACCAATCCGGCCAGGATCTGGTTTACCAAAGGGCCGACTGTTCGGGAGTAAAACCCATTTACCAGTTCAGTGACCCCACAGTCCCCAGCATTACGAATGGGACCGCGATATTTTCTATTCCGGCCCCCAACACCATCGGGACTTGCGGCCGCAACTCTTTCCGCGGACCCAAATTCAAGCAGTGGGATTTTAACCTCATAAAGACAACCAAGATCACGGAAAGGATAAGTTTCCAGGCCCGCTTTGAGGTCTTCAACCTGTTGAACCATCCTAACTTCAATCCGATTCCGAGCAGCACCACGATCTCTGCGAAGAAGCTCGATCCTGCGAACTACCCGACAGCTAACTTCTCGAACTTTTCGCAGACGCCGGACATCGCCGCCGGCAACCCGTACCTTTCTCAAGGCGGCGCGCGAGCTATGCAGATCGGGGGGAAGATCATTTTCTGATCTTCGGCTCCAAGCTTTGGTTCCGAAAAGGGAGTCTGCTACAATGCAGACTCCCTTTTCTCTTATGCGGCGCGCTTGCATCCTTTGCCTTTTCTTTCTGTTGCCCGCGCTCGCCGCGGCAGCCGCAGACCAGCCCAGCGTTATCCTAATCACATTGGATACGGTCCGAGCTGACCGCATGGGCTTTCTCGGCTCAAAGCTTGGTTTGACGCCGCAATTGGACGCGCTGGCGAGTCAGAGCGTGGTGTTCGAGCACGCATATTCCCAGGCGCCCATCACGCCGGTCTCTCACGCGACCATACTCACCGGGACTTTTCCGCAGTACCACGGCATTCGCAACTTCGGCGATCGCCTGCCTCCAAGCGTCCCCTTTCTACCCGAAATTCTCCACGCCCAGGGCTACCAGACGGGGGCCTTCGTCGGCAGCATCATCCTGGACCCGAAAAACGGGTTTGCCTCTGGATTCGAGCGCGGTTTCGATGTCTACAACGCAGGCTTTCACCGGCAGAAAACGGGGGAGCGCCGCGAGGCTTCCATGCAGCGCCGCGGCGAGGTGACCCTGGGCTTCGTGCTCGAATGGCTCGGCCAGCAGAAGGGCAAACCGTTTTTCCTGTGGTTTCACCTGTGGGACGCGCACGACCCCTACAATCCACCCGAACCGTTCCGCAGCCGTTTTCCGAACGCCCCTTATAACGGGGGTGTCGCTTACGTGGATGCTACTGTGGGGAAGCTGCTCGACTATTTGCGGAACCAGGGGCTGTATGACAATGCGCTGATTGCCGTCGCCGCCGATCACGGCGAATCACTGGGCGAGCACGGCGAACTGACCCACAGTATTTTTCTTTACGACGCTACCATCCACGTACCCCTGCTCCTCAAACTTCCCGGCAATCGTTTTAACGGGCAGCGAGTCAATGCCGCGGCGAGCTTGGTGGATCTGGCGCCAACCCTTCTCGAAGCGCTGGGGCAGACTCCGCCTGAGGCCATGCAGGGCCGTTCGCTCCTCCCTCTGATTGGAAACCCGCACCCTGGAAACCGTCCTTCGTTTGCCACTGGGGACCACTCCGAACGCTCGTTCGGGTGGAGCGCGCTTGTTTCCTTGCGCATCGGCAACCAGCTTTACGTGCGCGCGCCATCGCCCGAGCTTTACGATCTGGCCTCAGACCCTGGCGAGAAGATAAATCTCTATCCGGGCAACCGCGCCGCCGCGGTGCGCCTCGCAATCCAGTTGGATAATTTCCTGAAGCGCATTAGCACAGGAGCGCCTCAGGCCTTGCAGGACGGACTCGACGAAAAGAGCAGGGAGAAGCTCTCCGCGCTTGGCTACATGGCCTCTGGAAAAACCAGCCCGCCCACACGCATTGACCCCAAGGACCGCATCGACGTGGCCAACGATATGCACGATGCCAGCCTAGCCATCGAGGAGGGTAAGGAAGCCACAGTCATCCCGCTGCTTCTGCGCGTGGTGGCCAAAGACCCGCAAGTCCAGGCGGCGCAGTATTATCTGGGCATCGCCTACTCGCGGAAGGGCAACTTTGCCAAAGCCATCCCTCCCCTGCGCAAAGCCGTCGAGCTGCGGCCGGATGCGCTGATGGCGCAGTACGAACTGGCCATCTGCCTCTACGAAACCGGTGATCTGAATACCGCTGCCGCGCATTTCGAAATCCTGGTGGAAAACCGGCCCGATTGGAGCGACGCCCGCTATTCTTTGGCTTCCATTTATGCCCGTACTGGACGGCCCGAGGAAGCAGCCAAAGACCTGCTCGTAGTCCTCCAGGGAGAGCCTGATCATTACCGCGCAAATCTGCTTCTGGGGCGCATGCTGTTTCTGAACGGCACTTTCGCCGAGGCCCTGCCCTACCTGGAAAAGGCAGCGGCGGTACAAACGGATTCTGGCGAGGCGCATTCCTTCCTGGCGGACGAATACGAGAAGCTGGGCCGCACCGCGGATGCCGAGCGCGAGCGCGCCGAAGCCGGCCGGCTGAAGACCTCCACTCGATAACGGAAGGATCAACAAAAAAGTCGTTGATATCGTTACGAAACCGCGGGTGAGGGGCCTTGCCTCTGGAGTCCGAATCACTTCCGCGCTGACACCTGCTCGCCGTTCCAGTGGGCCTTTGCTGGACAGCCGCGATTCGCAACCTTATACTCAACCTTTCAAACTCCGGGGTGTTCTATGGTTCTCAAAAGACTTCCTTTGCTGCTATCTATTCTGTTGCTGTCCCTTCCGGTCTTCGCGCAAGAACAAAATGCTCCCAAACCAAAACCGCGGGTCATCGTCCTTGGCGTCAATGGCATGGAGCTAGACATTATTCGTCCGCTGCTGCTAAAGGGCCTGATGCCGAATCTGTCGAGTGTGATCGAACGAGGAGCGTACGGAAAGCTCCGCACGGTTTCCGCGCCAAACTGTCCGCGGGTGTACAGCACGCTGTTCACGAGCACGAATCCGGAGGAGCACGGCGTCACGGGATTTATCGTTGGCGGGATCACTGCCAACACCAACATGCTGAAGGAAGAGCCAGTGTGGTCGATGCTATCGAAAGGCGGGATCACCGTGGGCATGGCCAACGTCCCGGCTACTTTCCCGGTCATGCCCGTGAACGGGTACATGATCAGCGGGATGCTGACACGCGGCAAGAACTGCGAAGATGGCGTGCTTTGCGCACCCAAGTTGAGCGAAGTGATGGGCGGCGACGCGGTCTATCCCAAGAGCATGCAGGCCGAACTGCTGAAAAACGTCGGCGACTTTTATATTGACTGCGAGCGAATGCCGGCCGCGGCGGATCTGAAGGGTCACGAAACGGAGCTCATCGACAAGTGGCTTGGCAAGGTGCAGCTCATTCGCGAGCAGCAGACCAAGCTTTTCGATTATCTGCTGACTACGCACCCCACGGAGTTCACATTCTTAGCGCAATCGTGCGAAGACCGCACCGGGCATTGGCTCTACCCCATCACGCCGTTCAATGTTGGCTACAATCCGAGCATCAACAGCGTCCGGATTGATGCCTTCCCGGACCAGTACGTCGCTTTCGATAAAGTGCTTGGGTCGATCTTGAAGCATGTGGATGAAAACACGTATTTAATCATCTTCTCCGACCACGGCATCAAGCCCCTGCGCGAATTCGAAGAGAAAGATCCGCACGCGCACATGGACCATGAGAAAACCACGCCGGTAATCGCCAAGCACGATTTTGCCGATGGCGATGACGTCCCCGGCTCGTTCTTCGCCATGGGGCCCGGCATAAAGCATGATTTGCGGCTGATGGGTCTAGGAGCCAGCGTGTATGACGTGGCGCCGACGCTCTTGCACATTTACGGCATTGAGCAGCCGAAGCAGATGCGGGGACGCATTCTGACGGAAATTTTCGAGAACGCCGACAATAAAGTAGCGGCGAAGCAATAATCGGTTTGAATCTTTCTGCGAGACACAGGCACTTGCCTTGATCTTATCGGACGGCCGCTCACTGCGACCGTTGCGATTTTTGGAGCGACTTTGCCCTCAACTGAGCGCGCTGCGCATCTTGCCGCCGCCCGAGGCCGGCATAAGCCCGCTCGAGTAACTCAAATATTTCAGGATTGCTGCTCGAAGGTTCGGCAACCACTTCCAGCAACTCCACGGCTTCAGCAAATTTTTTCTGGCGGATCAACACCTTCGCAAGATTGAGCTGCGCTTCAGTACTTCCAGGTTGCAAAAGTACCGCAGCTTCGAATTGGTCCTCCGCCGCGTTCGAATTGTTCAAACCGAGATAAACTCGCCCGAGTGCGAGTCGCGCTTCAAACTGTTGCGGGTTAAGTTTCAAGCTCGCCAGCAGGGCGTCCCGCGCGCCGGACAGATCGCCGCTCAATTCCAGAGCTCGCCCGTATTCGAACGCGTCCGCCGCATCATTCGGGTGGGAGTCGCGCGCGCGTCGCAGGTAGCCGGCAGCTTTGGCGTAATTCCCGGTAGCCATTTCAATCCGGCCCAGGTACGTCAGAGCGAGCGTGGAACTTTCATCCAGTTGCAGCACCTTCTCCAGCGCCACCCGAGCCTTATCCTGCTCCCCGTCTTCTGACGCCATCATCGCCGTGTGCAGAAGATTCTGCTCCTCTATCTTGTCCTTGGGATCGGGCAACAAAGAGGGTTCGGGAACATCCGTAGCACTTCCAGCGTCGGCTAAGCCCAAATATCCGAGCGCGTGCAGTTCATCGATAGTGCTCGCGGAGACGGAGGCGGGCGAAGTTTTTCCAAACGCCGGCGATTTGGCGCTCAACTCCGCAAGCGTTTTACGCAATTTCTGAACCGTGCCATCCCATGGCTCGTAATGGTTGCGCGATTCGCCGGGGTCGTTGTTGAGATCGTAGAGCTCTGGCTTGGGCGCCTCGATAAACTTGAAGCCTTCCGTTCGAATCGAGCGAAGCGGGGCCCATCCAAACCGCAACGGATAGTCGGTTTGCCCGAAAACAGTACGGTGAGCCGCCTCGGTGCCGGCAAGGAATGGCTCTAGAGAATCGCCATCCAGATTTGCGGGAGCAGCAATGCCAAGCAGGCCCAGAATCGTCGGCATGATATCTGTCGTGCGAACCTGCGCGTCAACGGTCCTGCCCGCCTCGCGTTCGTTCGGCAGCTTCACAATCAATGGAACGTGGGTCGTCGAATCGTAGAGAAAGATGCCGTGAGTGTCCTCGTGGTGCTCGCCGAGCCCTTCTCCGTGATCTCCCACCACAACAATCATTGCTCCCTCATACCATCCCTGTTTCTTGAGGTAAGCAAGGAAGTGCCCCAACGCCGAATCGGCGTAGGCAATTTCTCCGTCGTAGAGCCGGCCCTTGTAAGTCTCGCTGTAAGGTGGCGGCGGCTCGTACGGATCATGAGGGTCATAAAGGTGCAGCCAGACGAAATGCGGCCCTGTGGGATGGGCATTGAGCCACGTTTCCGCGTGTTGCACGACCTCCATCCCGCGGCGCTCGATTCGTCCCCAGCGTGACTTAGTTTCCGCCTTCGCAGGAAAATTGTCGTAGAAGTCGAACCCACGATCGAAACCTGGGGCGAGCGCCTTGCTGTCCAAAATCACGGCGCCGATAAATGCCGCAGTCCGATAATCCTGCCTCTGAAGCAATTGCGCGAGCGTGGTGTGCCCTGCGGCCAGAGGAATTCCAAAGTCACTCACGCCGTGCGAGCTGGGAAGCAGTCCCGTCAGAATACTCGCATGGGAGGAATTTGTGATCGGGCTGGGTGTGAATGCTTCCGTGAAGCGAATCCCCTCCATCGCAAGCTGATCGATAGCCGGAGTTTGGATGCGGTCGTATCCGTAGCAATGAACGTGGTCCGCGCGCAACGTATCGATGGTAATGAGAAAAACGCCAGGATGCGATCCCTTGTCGGGTGCGGGCTCGCGGGCGAGGCCAGCACCAACAGCTAAATGGCAGCAGATGAGAACAAAAAAGATCCGCATAGCATCGAGCGTATCACAGCACGCGTTTCAGACAGCTTCTCTGCTTCTCCATCGCCGTGATTTAATCGGCGTTCCCCGCACCCCTCGGTATCCTCTTAACGTGCAAACAAATGCTTTTTTTACGTCACCTTTTGAAGCCTGACGCTTTGGTCGCCCGCCGACTGCCCGTGGTACACTGCGCTCGCTTAAGGCGAATCAAATACTCCCAAACGGAGACGGACGATGATTCGATGGCTAGTGGGAATCGCGGCATTGCTAAGCACCCTTGCGGCCGCGGCGCTTTCCAACGACACAACAGCCCCCGACACGCCTGAACCCGGTTCCGTCGAAGCGATCGCGAAAGCTACCGGCGATCCGCGTTTCCTTTCCCCTTGGGTTTCTTATCTTCCCCAAGCGCACGGTGTTCCCTCGCCATTCGCCTTTTTTGGCCGCATCCCCGGGGCCCCCGGTGAATTCGTTGACACTGCGAAAGCGCACGCCTATTGCCGTGCCCTGGCTGCGGCGTCACCGCGTGTTCGCGTTTTCTCAATCGGTCGCAGCGAAGAGGGCCGCGATATCTTAATGGTCGCCGTCGCCGACGAAGCCGGCATCCGCGACCTCGACCGCCTCAAGGCCGCCACAGCATCACTCGCTGACCCTCGCACTCTCTCACCGGCCGCAGCAGAAGCACTCATGGCCACCTCACGGCCGATCTACTATTTCAACGCTGGCTTGCATGCCGATGAAACCGGTTCCGCAGAGGCGGTGCTTGAACTCGCGTATCGCCTCGCCGTCTCCGACCAACCGAACATCCGCCACATCCGCGAACAACTCATCGTTCTCATCAATCCCGTTTCGAATCCCGATGGACGCGACAAAATGGTGGAATGGTTTTATCGCTACCTCAAGGGCAAGACCGATCGCGCCACCATGCCCCGCGAGTCTCCGCCCTACTGGTCCAAGTACGCTTTCGTCGACATCAATCGCGACACCCATCAGCAAACCCACGAAACTACTAAAGCCGTTCACCGCATGTTTCACGAATGGCATCCCACCGTCGTCCACGATCTCCACGAAGGCTCGCCGCTCCTGATGACCTGGAACGGAACCGGTCCTTACAATCCGAACATCGATCCCATCACCTATACCGAATTTCTCGAGCTAAGTTTTCATGAAGTCCAAACCATGACGGCCCTCGGAATGCCCGGCGTTTCCACTTGGAATTTCGGCGAAGCCTTCAGCCATCTCTATCTCGATTCCGTGGCCATGAATCACAACAGCATCGGTCGCGGCTACGAGACTTTGGGCAACGGCACCGCTGAAACCCTGCATTACAAGCTCCGCCCCTCGCAAACCTCCATGGAGTGGTATCGCCCCGCCCCTCCTCCCGCCGAATTTGACTGGTCCGAGCGCGACAACCTCAACTACAACGAAACCGGCGCACTTGCCGCGCTCGACTTTGCCGCTCGCAACTCCAAAGAGATGCTTCGCAATTTTTACAAGAAAGGCTGGGACTCGTGGCGCAAGGGACTCGACGAACCTCCCTACGCTTATCTCATCCCGGAAGATCAGGGAGATCGCAAACGCGTTGCCGACATGGTGGGCCGTCTCCTTGCGCAACGCATCGAAGTTGCCCGCGCCCAAAACGCCATCACTCTTAAAGAGGGCAACTTCCCTGCAGGCACCTACGTCATCCGTCTCGATCAGCCCTATCGCAATTACGCCGTCGATCTCCTCTCGCCTCAGGTATTTCCCAAGGACAAAGGCGAACCCTACGATGATGTCTCCTGGGAGTTACCGGCGAATTTCCATCTTGCCGCCATCCCGACCGCGGATGCCTCTATTCGATCCGCGACACTGACACCTCTGAACGAGATGCCACGGCCGGCGGGCACCGTTTCTGGGGAAGGTCCCGTGTTTCTGCTGAAAGATACCGGCCAGGAGAGCCTTTTCGCGGCCCGATATCGGCTCGCTGCCTTCGATGTGGAAATCGCCGGGCACCCATTCAAAGTGGGTGGCGTCGACTTTCCTGCCGGTTCCTGGATTTTGCCCGCCAAGGACGGCCTGGTCGGCGCAATTCGTTCTGTCGCCACCGAGCTTGGCTTGGACTTCGTCAGCACTTCTGCTTCTCCCGGCGTTGCGCATCACGCTGCGAGCGTTCCGCGCATCGGCGTTTGGGTGCCCTGGGCTGACACCGACTCCATCGGCTGGATCCGCTACATCCTCGATCAGCGCCGAGTTCCCTATACGTATGTTCGCGACGAAGACATTCGCGCCGGTAATCTTCGGGACCACATTGATGTGCTCCTCTACGGTCACGTCGATCTCGAACTCGCTGAGCAAATTGAGGGCCTGCCCAAGCGTTGGAGCCCGATGCCCTTCAAGAAAACGCCGCAGACCCCCAGCTTCGGCACGCCCGCCGAGTCCGACGACATCACCGGCGGTATCGGTTACGCGGGACTCGCGGAAATACAACGCTTCGTGGACAACGGCGGTTTGCTGGTAACGTTGGGTAGCGGTTCGATGCTCGCTCTCAACGGCGGCATCGTGCGTGGCGTGCGCTCTGTCGCTGGCGGCGTCCCGCGCAGCATCGCTGGCGGTGGTTCGGCTTCAGCCGCGGCCGCGCAGAATTCCGTCACACGCACTCCCGGCGCGCACGTGCGTGTCACTTTCGCTCGGCCGGATCACCCTATTGCCTATGGTTACCCGGCGCACACGCATGTCTTCCGCCAGAACTATCCGCTCTATAGCGCACCCCGCGCCTGGCTGCGCATGGCCTATTGCACTACCTGCCTCGATGGGCCCGAAGACCGTTCTGGGATCGTCCTCGAATGGGGCGACTCCGCTGGCGCTCCATTTGTCATCAGCGGCCAGGCCTGGGGCGAAGAAAATCTTCTGCGCCGCCCGGCAATTCTCGACATGCCAGTCGGCCGCGGCCACGTCGTCTCGTTCAACTTCAATCCTTTTCACCGCGACATGAATCGCGGCGATCATCGTCTCGTTTGGAATGCTATTTTAAATTGGCAAGCAATTCTTTCAGCCCCCGCATCGGCCCATGTTTCCGCGTCAGACGACTCGGATGATTCGGAACCGTAGCCTGTTTTTTTTCGCGCCCGTGTTAACAAGATGGAGACGTATTCTTACGGGTGTTTCACTTAGCGCTAATCGCGCCTGCCGAGCGCCGCCATTGACCTGCTGTTGCTCCATCTGTATCATCCGCGCATCCCAATTTCATTTCTATCGGAGAGGCTCACCATGTTGAAGCGTGCGAGATACCTTGTCGCGATATATGCCGTAGCGATCGCAGTGGCTGCGCTGCTGGTTGCTCCTTTTTTGTTGCAGGCGCAGCAGCCACCCATCAGTCCTGACGTGTACGGCCAGCTCAAGTATCGGTACATCGGCCCCGAAGGCAACCGCGCCACATCTGTCTCCGGAGTGCCGGGAAGACCAAACATCTGGTATGTGGGCGCGGCCTCCGGAGGCATTTTCAAAAGCACCGATGGCGGGATCCACTGGGATCCCATTTTTGACTCGGAACCGGTGGCGTCCATCGGTTCGCTGGCAGTAGCGGCGAGCGATCCGAATATCGTATGGGCGGGGACCGGCGAATCGTTCATTCGCAGCCACATCTCCGTGGGACAAGGTATTTACAAATCCGTGGACGCCGGCAAGACCTGGTCGTTGATGGGATTGGAGAAGGCAGGCCGTATCGGCCGCGTGGAGATCGACCCGCGCAATCCAGACGTCGTGCTCGCGTGCGCGCTGGGCCACGCTTACGGGCCGCAGCCGGAGCGCGGCGTCTTCCGCACCAGCGACGGCGGAAAAACGTGGGACAAAGTGCTATTCGTCGACGAAAACACGGGCTGCTCGGACATGGGAATGGATCCCAACAATCCGCGCATCCTATTTGCCGGCATGTGGCAAATCGAGATTCACACCTGGGGCCGCACCAGCGGCGGGCCCGGCAGCGGATTGTTCAAGTCGACTGACGGTGGCGTCACCTGGAAGCGCCTGGAAGGTCATGGCCTGCCGCATTCTCCCGTGGGCAGAATTGCCGTGCGCGTGGCCAAGAAAGATTCCAACCGCGTGTATGCGGAGATTGAAACTGGCGACGGCGTCCCGCAACCGAACAGCGCCGGGCAGCTCGGGCAACTTTGGCGATCCGACGACGGCGGCGAGAGCTGGGAAATGGTCAACTCCGACCGACAGCTCCGCGGGCGCACGCACTACTACACGCGCACGGAGATTGCACCGGACAACGAGAACGAAGTTTTTTTCTTCTCCGCTTCCTTTTCGCGGACGCTCGATGGCGGCCACACACTCACCAAGATGCCTTCCAATCCCGGCGGCGACAATCACGAGATGTGGATTGATCCCACAGACGGAGACCGCATGGCCGTGGTTAACGATGGCGGCGTTAATATTTCCGTGAATCGCGGGCACACATGGAACCACGTCAACTTGCCGATCGCGCAGATTTATCACGTTACAGTGGACGACCAGATCCCCTACTTCGTTTACGGCAACCGGCAGGACGGCCCTTCGTGGCGCGGCCCCAGCAACAGCCTGCAGTTCGGCGGCTTCGGGGGTAACAGCATTCCGCGCGGCGCGTGGCATCCGGTGGCCGGAGGTGAGAGCGGTTTCGCCGTACCGGATCCCGTGGACAACAACGTCATTTGGTCTACGGGCACCGGATCAGGCAGCATCGGCGGCACGGTTACCCGCTTCGACGAGCGAACCCACCAGGACCGCGAAGTCGAGGTGTGGCCCGACTATGTGGCTGGCGCGCCTGCGGCGGAGGTCAAGTACCGCTTCAATTGGGAATTCCCCATCGCCATTTCTCCCCACGACCACAACAAGGTTTACGTGGGCAGCCAGTTTGTACACGTCACCACCGATGGCGGCAATAGCTGGCAGATCATCAGTCCGGACCTAACGCGTAACGACACGAGCCGCCAACAGATTTCCGGAGGCCTCACTCCCGACAACATCGGCGTGGAATATGCCGGAGTAATTTTCGCTTTGACCGAGTCGTCCAAAGAGGCGGGCCTGATCTGGGTGGGCACCAACGACGGGCAGGTGCAGGTGACGCGCGACGGTGGAAAAAACTGGACGAACGTCACGAAGAATCTTCCCGGCTTCCCCGAGTGGGGAACCGTAGACAATATCGAAGCTTCCCGCTTCGATGCAGGCACGGCCTACCTGACAGTGGACGGCCATCAGGTCAACTTTCGCGATCCGTATGTGTACAAGACCGCGGACTACGGCAAAACTTGGACGCTGATCACCGCCGGGATTCCGCACAACATGCTCAGCTATGCGCACTGCGTGCGCGAAGATCCCGTGCGCAAGGGTCTCCTTTATCTGGGCACGGAAGGCGGGTTGTACGTTTCCTTCGACGACGGGAAGAACTGGCAGCCGCTACAATCCGGCCTGCCGCACGCGCCGGTCTACTGGCTGACCGTTCAGGAGCGGTTCCACGATCTGGCGGTGGCCACTTACGGTCGCGGTTTCTGGATACTGGACGATATCACCGCGCTCGAGCAGTTGACGACGGACGTCGCCACGGCCAAGGCGCATTTGTTTGCGCCCCGGGATGCTTATCGCTTTAAGGAAGTAGTGCAGGCAGCCGCGGTCGAGTACGACCCAACGACGGGAAAAAATCCGCAGTACGGCGCGCCCATTAATTTCTATCTCAAATCCAATCTGGGAGAGAAGGACGTGGCCAAGCTGACCATCACGGACGCCGCTGGTAAGAAAGTACGCGAGATCGAATGCCGCGCCCCCAAACCTGGTGCCGCCGAAGCCAAAAAACCCAGCGAGGATGATGATTCTGGCGACGCTGAACCGCCACCTTGCGAAACCAAGGCGGGCATCAACCGCGTGTGGTGGGACCTGCGTTCCGAACGCAGCACGCAAATTCGTCTGAGAACTACGCCTCTCTACGCGCCGGACGTTCCCTTTGGATCGGAAGGCTGGCGCAAGCCTCCCGCCGTGGGTCGACTATCGGTGCTGGCTCTGCCGGGAACGTACACAGTCACGCTGACTGTGGGAGAAGAAAAATTCACGCAGAAGCTGACGGTGCTCAAGGATCCGCACACCGCCGGCTCGGAGAGCGAAATTCAGGCGCAAACGCACGTGCAAACCGCGCTGTACGATGAGATGAACAGCGTGGCGGCCACCGTGAACCAGATCGAGTCGCTCCGTGCGCAACTCGTTGCTCTGGGGAGAGAGCTAGGCACCGACGAGACGTCGAAACCAACGCGTAAAGCCGCGGACGACCTCGGAGAAAAGCTCGCTGGCATAGAGGCAACCCTGCTGCAGCTCAAGCTGACTGGCCGCGGCCAGGACGACTGCCGCTGGTCGCCGATGCTGCTCCAGAAGGTAGGCTATCTTTTCAGCCAACTGGACAGCAGTGCCGATTTTCCGCCCACCACACAGCAGAGCGCCGTTCAAGATGAGTTGAAGCAACGCGGCGACAAAGCATCGCAGGACTTTCAGCAGTTGGTGGGGAAAGACCTGGCAGCGTTCAACGCCATGCTGCGCGAGCATAACATCAGCAACATTTATCTCAAGACGCCCTGACGCAGGGTCTTGAGCGAAGTCGTTCGGCCGCATCTCGGTTTCGTGGGCTTCTGCCGCTCGACGGCAGAGCCATTTCTTGGTCCATTCATGGTCCAATAATTGTTACTTAGGGTTCCAATCCGCGGTTCTGGGAGCCATCCGTGCCGCGTAGTTTCAAGCAGTTGCCAAAGATGGTGCACAGTCAGTCACGGCAGAGGTCGCGAGTTCGAGTCTCGTCGTCCACGCCATTCTTTTCAAAGGACTTAGCTCCGCTTTTGAAAGAATGGCGTGGTACACAAGAAGATGCACATTAAGCGACCCCTTTTGTGGCCACAGCCTTGTTCCCTTCCTGCAGGATCATTTCCACAACTTTCGTCTGTGCCCGCCGCTTCTTGCTAGTGACGGCACGCGTGTAGATGTTCATGGTGAAATCCCAGCCGCTATGAGTTTCGAGTGGGCGACGATATGCCAGAAATGTTGTGGAGGCGGGTGGCACTTCTATAAGTAGCGCGTCGTACAAACAAGCGGCTTAATTCCGAATGCGATCCCCGCTGATTGGTATTTTTGCCAGTTCCAGAATGACCGGCACTGGCCTAGCATCCAGTCGGGAAGCAGTTTGTTGTCCATCCGGCCGCAGTGAACCAGCCGGAGCGATTCAAAACAACTAAATTCGGGCCTTATTGGTTCTGCAGTTTGGCCCCAACATTTCAAGATGGAAAAGGAACGGAGAAAGACATGACACGAAAATATGGAAAGATTGCTGGGTACCTCGTGCTGGTGTGCTGCCTCGCTGCCGGGTCGCTCTACGGCAGGGGCGACGGCGATAAGGTCAAGATCAAAGGACTGATCACCACACGAACCGGAGAGACTCTGACCGTGAAAACCCAAGCAGGAAGCACCGTCACCGTCGTTCTAACAGATGACACCAAGGTGCAACAGCCAAAGGGTCTCGGTCTTCGCAAGAAGCAGATGTCAGCTGCTGTGCTCATCCCAGGCCTCCAAATTTCGGTTGACGGCGTCGGGGATGCGCAGAGCCAGGTGACAGCCTCGACGATTAACTTCAACCAGGACGACTTGCAGCTGGCAGAAACGATTCAAGCTGGGTTGACGCCGACCCAACAGCAGGTCCAGAGCAACCAGCAGAAGATTAAAGCGAACCAGAAGGACATCCAGGCTAATCAACAGGGTATTCAGGCCAACCAACAGGGCGTTCAAAAAAACGCGCAACAAATTGGAGCCAATCAAGAGCAGATTGCAGCCAACATGAAGGAGATCGAGGACACCACCAAGCGATTCACCGAGCTGAGCGAGTATGAGGTTAAGGGCGACGCTACCGTCAACTTCGCAGTTGCAAGCTCCATAATTTCAGCTAGCGACAAGGATGCGCTCACGAAGCTAGCGCACGATGCGGTGAACCTCACAGGCTACATCATCGAGGTGAAGGGCTATGCGGACTCGTCAGGCAATCCCGCGATGAACCAGACGCTGAGCATGGATCGAGCCCAGGCGGTCATCGCGTACTTGATGCAGGTCTGCAACGTGCCCGTACGGCACATCGTAGCGCCTGGAGCGATGGGCACGAGCGATCCGACAGCGACAAACGAAACGGCACAGGGGCGTGCAGAGAACCGGCGTGTCGAAGTCAAGGTGTTGGTGAACCGCGGCCTAGCTGGAAAGTGAACCTTTCCGCTTAGGGCTGAGCTCACTTCAAGTACTCGTAGTAGATGTCACTGAATAGCTGGTTGCCGATGTCGGACCCGAAAGCTATGCGGCATCCTTATTGAGTGAGTGACAGTTTCATTTGCGAGGGTGATCGTTAGGGCAGGCGGATGCTTCGTCTCTACCCGAATACTGAGAAGGTGTGGTTCGAGCAGACTCAACTCTCAGCATCATTTGTGCGCGATAGCCGCGACCTCGATGCGCGCACCCAGAGAGAGTTTCGCGACCTGCACAGTTGTCCGCGCCGGATAAGGAATCGTGAAGTAGCCTTTGTAGATGGAATTCACTTGGTCGAGCTGAGACATATCGGCCAGATAGATCTGAACTGAAACGACATCGAAGTAGTTCATGTGTGCACCTTTCAAATCGTATCCGACATTGTCTAAACAATTTCTAACCTCTCGGCCGAACTCGCTTGGCAATACATGGGTTTCCGGGTCCGTCCCCTGTAGACCTGAGACGTAAAGAGTTCCACCAGCCAAGAACCCCGGACTGTAGAGCGCGTTAGCCGGGACCAGTTCAGCGCCGACTGGAGTCTGGCCGGACTTTTCCGTGGGCGCGGAAAACAGCGGCAAGGTAGTTACAAGCAAGCAGGCCATCAACTTTCCCATCGGAGTGTCCCTTCCGTTCCTGGATCGTATGGCCGTGGCTCAGCTAATGTTCTTTTCATGGTTCCTTGCCGTTCTCTTTTGCGTATGCGTGCGCGAGAGCTCGCATCTCGGATTCGGTAAGCATTGCGGCAATCGTCCGCACACCCGATGGTGGTTCGGGACAGACACCCTTCATCGGGTGTCTGGTTAACGATAATGCGGACCCTCCCCCGGGTTTTTTGTAAACGCTGATTCTGGGGGACTTTAAGTGGAGCGAAATGAACACTTGCAGAAGTGTTGATTCCAGGGAGGTTGCGTGGAATAGGAGCGGGCGCGCGATTTTGTGGCGGACAGGAATTGAACTGGGTGCCAGCGGCGAGGAAACCATAGGGAATGTTAGCACGGTTTTCTATTACTGTCAATTACTATTATTGAAGAAGTATCATTCGAATGAGACGGGCGGAAGTTAAGGGTATGGAAGGAGTTGGCGGGATTTTGTAAGTTTGGTGAGACAGGACAGCAACAGCCAACCCAAGACCCAGGTTCAAAAAACGAACCTGGGGCACCCTCCGCCTTTTTCTAATGTGAGCAGAAAATGACGGGAAAGTATCTCCGGGGCACCCGCTTGATCCATTTCGTAAGTCAAGAAGTTAGGAAAATGTATCCGGGCCACCCGCCCGCCCCCAGCTCAGTTCCTGTCCCCGGTTTCCCTGTTTCCGTACTGTTGCACGCGGCTGGTTTCGCCCCAAAAACCAATTTCTTCACGCGCTCCTGCCCCCGATTTCCCGATTTCAAGGAAGAGTCCTTACGGTCGAAGAAAACAACCCGACCATAAGAACCCAGATTAAAGGAGCGACGAGCGAAGAGGCTAGCGCTCCTGACCAGTACGCTAGCGCGGCTCTGTCGCGCGTGGCATTCGAATCGTTGGTGCCGCTCCGAAATGATTCGAGCAATCGATAAGCGGAATATACGGCCCAAACTCCGAGAGCGAGGGCAAAATAGATTGGTGGTACCATTAAATGTATAAGCGTCAAGCAGACCAGAGATAGAAAACATAGTGCAAAAGCGACGAGCGAGCCGCGTAGCGCATGGATTAACATCAAGAGCCTACCTTCCGTCATCCAAGACAGGAATCATAAGCCAAATCGTTTCGAGCGTTGTCGCGTGATGTGCGGATGCCCGTTCCACCTAATCCTCGCATGTTTTCACGCCAGCGGCCTCAACGCACGCTCTTGGGCGTTTTTGATTTTGGTATAAAAAAAGGCGAAAATAAAGGTCCGCAAGTTGGTTAGTATTGATTTCTGGGTACCGTTGAAAGCCATATTCCTTTCCGGGCTGAGCCGGAGCATGCCACGGGTGAAATCCGGTCACATTGGGATTCGCAAAGGTATCGAAGAGCTGATCCCAAGCGTCGTCCGGATCGTCAAGTATGCCTCCGAGGTCAAGCTTGATTCCAAGAACTTGGAGTCCTTCGGCGCAGACTGTCGTGCAGTTGTTTGAATAGAAGTTATAGTCCGCCGCGTGCTTTTCGTACTGGTCGATCCACTCAATGACCCTTTGTGCCTCTTCCGGTGAGGTCCTTATAGTCAGGCTGGCGTAATTGTCCGTACTGATAATTGAAGGGTCTTTAGGAGGTGCAAAGTTTGGCGTTGAGGAGCTCCCCGAGAGTGTTCCCACGTCCGACCAAAATCCCCTCATTTGTGGATTTGAGTCTAGCGACCGCACCTCGCCGGTCGCTTGATTGAAAGCAGTGAAATAGATGTGAGAAAAGCCAGTATTCGAATAGAAGATTGTAATGTCCTTTCCGTTTGGATCGACATACTTGATCGGATTGTTGGCGGCGTACGCATATTTGTTAAGTGTGTTTGAAGGATTCACTAAGCGGCGCGCCGTCAGATTGATCGGGTCGGGGGACATGAAGCGGCCCATGGAGGAGGAGTCGAAGCGGGCGCCGAAGTTGTCGAGGCCGGATTCGGAGTCGCGTTCTTTGCCGGTGAAGTGGAGGGTGCTTTGGCTGCCGCCCGCACAGGTGAGGGCGTCGCCGAAGGGGAGGCTGGTGCAGGTC
>Ga0210384_10001100_pt1 | contig 38115 bp, 42 predicted proteins | sample IncBWH2MmetaG_FD_160574 | JGI IMG/M metagenome (GOLD analysis project Ga0210384, IMG submission 160574) | Forest soil microbial communities from Barre Woods Harvard Forest LTER site, Petersham, Massachusetts, United States - Inc-BW-H-2-M | ecosystem: Environmental > Terrestrial > Soil >...
AGAATCAAGATGTTGTAAAACACTTCAAAGTGGAAGCATTAGATGTACAATTAGTTGCCGATTCACTCTCAATATCATTTAAAGACGCAAATGACTTCATTAGATCTGAGATAAAGCAAAAGTTGAATTTAAAATGACAAAGATTGATAAATTAATTAATTGGTTTGATGGGCAAACCAAAGTACTTGTTGCGTTATCAGGAGGAGTAGACAGTGCACTTGTTGCATATACAGCACATAAATCACTTGGAAATTCAGCAATTGCGGTAACAGCTGATTATAAAACACTTGCACATGAGGAATTAGAATCTGCAGAAAAAATTTGTTCTGAGATTGGAATTAAACATATTGTGATTCAATATAACGAACTTGAGAACCCCAAATTTGTAAAAAATGATAAAACTAGATGTTTTCATTGTCGTACCGAGTTATCAGAACATCTTAAAGAAATCTCCAAAAAAGAGAATGCCAGTCTCATAGTTGACGGTACCAATCTTGATGATCTCGGAGAATATAGGCCTGGAATAAAAGCTCTAAAAGAAAATGGTGTGAGGAGTCCACTTGTAGAGATTGGATATACGAAAAACGAGATTAGAGAGTATGCCAAAAAAGTGGGTTTATCAGTATATGATAGGCCATCAAACTCCTGTCTTGCTTCCCGTATTCCTTGGGGACAAGAAGTGACAGCAGAAAGACTTGCAAGAATCGAGATGGGAGAAATTATGATAAAACAGCTTTTTGGCGCACGCCAAGTCCGAGTGCGTGATTTTAACGGTACCGCAAAAATTGAAGTTGGACGGGAAGAAATTCATCTACTTTTGGATCAAACCAAATTATCAAATCTTATAAAGAATCTAAAACAGATTGGATTTACATCTGTAATTGTAGATCCAGAAGGTTATAGACCAGGAAAGCTTAACGTGATCGTGGATTGATATATTTCGACAATGCTGCCTCAACCCCCGTACATGAAAAAGTAATTGAAGAAATGAATCCGTATTTCAAAGAACAATACGGAAATCCTTCATCCATTCACAAATATGGTCGGCTTGCCAGCTCAGCAATTCAAAATGCAAGAAAAAGAATTGCGTCTTTGATAAATGCTGAAATTAATGAGATTCTTATAACGTCTGGAGGAACAGAATCAAACAACACTGCACTTTATGGAATTGGTCATCGTAACAAGGACAAACATATCATAACCTCATCTATAGAACATGATGCAATTTTAGAACCCTGTAAACGTCTTGAGAAAGAAGGTTTTCAGATAACATATCTGCCTGTAGACAAATATGGTCTTGTAAATCCTGAAGATGTCGAGAGAGAAATATCATCTGATACCTGCCTTGTTAGCATAATGTTTGCAAACAATGAAGTTGGTACCATTCAACCAATCAGAGAAATTGGAAAAATTACACAAGAAAAAAAAATTGTGTTTCATACAGATGCAGTACAAGCAATTGGAAAGATACCAATTGATGTAAAGGAACTTGGGATAGATTTGTTATCAGTATCATCTCATAAAATAAATGGACCAAAAGGAGTGGGTGCGCTCTACATAAGAAAAGATGTCAAAATAGATCCTCTCATTTTGGGCGGGGGTCAAGAAAATGGGCTTAGGTCAGGAACAGAAAATGTAGCTAGTATAGTAGGTTTTGGCACGGCATGCCAACTTGCAAAAGATAGTATGATGGAAAATCAAGAGTATTTTAGAAAATTGAGCATGAAGCTTGTCACTGAGGTTCTAAAAGAAGTTCCATATACCAAACTTAATGGTCATCCTGAAAAAAGGATACCGAATAACATTCATTTTACATTTTTTGGTGTAAATGGCGAAGATCTAATAATCAAGCTTGACGAAAATAACATTGCTGCGTCAACTGGTTCTGCTTGTTCTGTGAAAGTACAAAAGGCATCTCATGTACTAAGGGCTATGGGATTTTCTCATGAGCAAATAACAGGATCTCTGCGTTTAACTATGGGAATAACAAATACAGAAGAAGAGGTTAATGAAACCGTACAGGTCTTAAAAAAAATAGTAAAAGAATTACGTGCAATTTCGCCATACAAAGAAAAATACAATTTTTAGATATGATAGAGAAAAGTATGTTTTAAACAATATTGTTTATTTAGAAACTACCTCTATGTCATACTCTGTTTTTTGTGTAAGGGGTAATGCAATCCCATTTTTGTCCCATACAAAAATTTCTACAGCATATTTACCGGCTGATTGAGGAGTCCAAGAGAGTTCCGCTGTTTTCTTGCTTACTGGATCAACATATCCGCCTACCAGGTTTATATACACAACTCTTTCGTTCTCATCTTTTACTTGTACAATGTAGGAATAACCTTTTGTCATTAGATTATCATTATTTGAAATCTCAGTTACAAAATTAAGATTTGTTCCAACTGTTGGTTTTTGTAATAATGGTCTATCAAAATTACCTGTTATCTTTGGATTTATACTAATTGTAGGCGAAGGAATTTGAGATAACTGCTGAGTTGTGGAAGATTGTGTGGTAGGAGAGGATTGTGCAGTAGGTGAAGTCAAACCTACAATAACTGATCGCCCCAAAGAATCCCTGAAATCATGGTACCATACTTGAACACTTCCACCTGTTGGTGAGATAAGTGCAGTTCCATCCTCATTACATATTTGTGATGGCATTTTGAAAATTCCTTTGAAAATTCCTGTTCCTGGTCCAGTTTCAGTAAGAGTAAATCCTGTTGCAGCAAGACCTCCATGAAACACACCGCCTACTGTGCAGTGATGAAATCTAAATCCTTTAATCCAGACTTCCAAGAGTATGTTACCGCTTGAATCACCCACAGTATCATCTGCAACAGAATTAGGATCACTTACCGTAGTATACGTCTGGATTGTGTCTGGACCTGTGACAAGATCTGGATCGTTTACAGCTATAATAACAGGTTGCCCAAGTCCATAGCTTTGTGAATCAAGTGTAACTATTCCTGTATGTGTTTGGATATCAGATTTTGAAGTCGTAACTGTGTTTTCGCCACTAGTTGAAACGCCAGAAATTGAGAGATTGATTCCATTATTATCTGTCAGTTGATCATTTACAAGGAATTTGATATCTTGACCAAATGTATGAAGACTTTTGATCAAATTGGGATCATATTGATTTAATTGATTTGTAACAACATAGTCGATAGTTCCCGTAAAAATACCAGAGTTAGGAGATGTTTCTTGTAGTTCTGCTCTGTATATTGCATTGTTTACTTTTTGATTATCTTTATTTCCAAAAGAGAACAAATCAAACACAATTGGTTCAGTTCCACTTGATATTGTTCCTACATTTGATGGACTACCAGATGTATCAAAATTAATTTCTAGGAAAACAGGCAATGATCCGGATATTGCATTTATTGCAGCTATATTAGCATCACTTATTTGGACAAGGCCGTTTCCAGACGATATACTACCTGGAGATAATATCTGAACAGGATTATTTCCTATAGCACCAAAGTATAGAGTCATGCTAGTATCAGAAAATGAGTTAATTCCAAGTTGAAATTGAAATGATCTTAGATCATAATTTATCCAATTTGTTCCGCCTGAATTTGGTTGACTCACATCTATAAACAGATTTTTCAGAGTTTGTTCTGTTATCCCAAGGTTTAAGGTAATTTTCTTAAAGGGACCATTGAGTGAGGTGGTAGTATCAGTTATCAATCTGGCGGAATTTGAATCAGGTACATTAGATGAAACTGATATTCCTCCAACAAAACCAGATGAATTTGGATAAAATTGTACGTCTGATGCACTGTTCAAAGTAACTGGATTTCCAAGCTTCAGGGTTGGTAATATTGCAGAGCTTCTAAAATCATCCAGATGTTCAATTGTTGCTGAATTAAAGTTCTGGTTACTATCTACAAGTGTTATGGTTGTTTTTTTACCAGGAGTGAATTGGCCATTAGGTGCACCTAGAGACAATGTTTCTTTTTGACCGGAATTAATTTGCCCATTGGATGGTGGTGTACCAAGAGACAGGTTTGCATTAGCAGTTCCAGACAATATAGATACGGATTCGGAATTGTAAGATATAGAGCCCGATTGAAATCTAGGAGCATTATTTAAAATCCCAATTGTAGATTTACTGGCATACGAGCTCTCAAAAATTCCTGAATTTGGAGTAGTTTCTACAAATGTAACTAATTTATTGTAAGTAGTTACTCCGTTAGTGATCGATGATGCAGTCTGAAGTTGATTTGTTCTCAATTCTACAACAGAACCAAGATTCATTTCTAGATGACCATTAAATTTGAAACCCAGATTGCTAAGAGATGGATACAAGTTTACTAGTGCTGATCCTCCAGGAGCTGAACCAGATTCTGGAAATGCCTGATAGAAGGTTGCTTCTGGTGAATTTACGTTAAATGTCCAAGAATTTACAGCAGTAGGATCTTCATTTAGTTGCATGTCATTTATTGTTGCAAAGACATCAGCACCTTGTGGATAACCGCTTCTATCAAGTTTCAAAGACATGTCTGTCATGTCATCATAAGTTAAGTTTACAGTTTCAGAACCTCCTGCTTTATCATATTCTATGGTTACATTATTGCTAAAAGTAAAAAGTTGTATAAGTGGCCATGCGTTAGGATTTATTCCGATCTGACCAGTTTTTACTTTAACGTTTGTGTTAAGGCTTGGCGGATTTCTAATCACACTCATTTGATTGTTAATTGAAGAAGTAAGATTACCTGCACATGCATTAAATGATGCCGTTCCTTGTGTTGCGCCTGTTATTCCGTTAGAATCAGGAATAGCAACACCGTCAGTTTGAGAAAAACCTATACCAAGTACTGATGATGGAGTACTTCTGTCACAAAAAACTCCAAAATCCAAGTTTTGACCTGGCATTCCAGTTAATGAGATTTGATCTGCTTGCTTTGCTTTATCCGCGTTTGCAAAAAAAGCATACCAAACTCCACTGGAACCTTGCACCATTCGAAGCTGGATACCATTTAACGTAACAGTTGGTTCGCCCTGTTGCTGGTCTATAGGATTGATATTACTGTCCCTAACAATAACTTCGATAACCATTGCTCCTGAAAAATGATTTTCAAAAAGACTATTTTCTGCAGAGACAAACAGATCAGGATGATCAGAATAAGCTTGCACATGAACGTTGCATAGTGGTGTTGCCACAAGAAGTACAATAAGAGAAAAAGCCAAAGAAGTCCGCAATTTTAATCCACAGTTACTAGATCAACTAACTTGCAAATATTGTTGTCGAATAAATGATACATTACGTAACTAAGAAAAATTAAAATTATCAACTTAAAAGGTGTATTTTATTTTCCTTCAATTTAAAAGAAATACCAAGTTTTAACTAGGGTTATCCTCAACTTTTGCTGTGAAAAAATTCAAACCAGTTATTATAACCAGTGCAATTTTTATAATTATCGGGATTGGACTTGCAATTTACGAATCCCAACTGGTAAATGAAAATGTTGCAAACCAACAACAAAATCTATCTGTTGGAGGATCGATGACACTAACAAAAGAACTCAATCCATCTGAGAATCAAGATGGAGTTTATTCTGTACAAATTGCCGACTTTCAAGAAAATGAAAATATCAAAGTGACGGTTTCTAATCCCTTAGGTGAAATAATTACATCAAAAACGGTAGCAAAAAATCCATTGCAAGAAAATTTTTCCGTTTCAACTGGCGGTAAATATAAGCTTCAAATCGAAAATCAAGGTCCACGTGAAGTTCAAGTTTTGGCAATAATTGGGAATTATCCACAGAACTTATCTTTACTAGATATTTTTGGTTTTATTGTGCTTATAATAGGATTAAGCGGCCTTGCAATAGGAATAATGTATTTTGTTAAGAATCGTGGTAGAACTGATGTTAGTTAAGGTATTGATCAAGCTCGGTTAAACCATCAACAACGCTTGAGAAATTCTCGTTTGTTTCCATAATTTTATTTAGTTTTTCATTATCAGCTGTAAAGATGATCTTATTTTCATCTTGATTTATTTTAACAAAACCGTGTTTTATTACATACGATAATCTTTCCTTTATCTCTGTATCTGAAATTTGTAATTTTTCTGCAAGATAGGAAGATTCTTTGCCTCCATCTTCAAGTTCTGATAATATTATAGAGACATCTGGATCCATTAAAATTTCAATCATTTTTCGTACGTTATAATTTTCATTCATTTTTTACAATGCCTGCTTGGAATTGAGTATTTTCTTTTTATTTGAAATGAAATCGGTAATCAATATCTTATCAATGTTCTCTGGGTTAATGTAATATGCTCTTCCTTTAAGATGCCTTTCTAATCCTTCAACATAACTCAGAAGTTCAACCTCTTCACTTACCATAATAGTATCAATTTCAATGCCCTCACGCTTACATTTTTTTGCTTCAAACAGGGTTTTTGCATCTATAACTGGATCAACCTGCCTATACCTGTAACAAAGATAGACCATTTTAGCTCCTACGTCCAATCTTATATCACATTCATTTTGTAATTTTAAAAGTGTAGATTCATCAGGCTTGTAAAAGTGAGAGTATGGTTTATCTGAAAGTATGTCTTTTTTTTGTGATTCGTTGTCAATAAAACTGGCACTTGGCTGACCATCTGTTATCATCACTATTCTTTTATTTTTAGAGCCGTCGCGTTTCAAAATTTTGAGTGCCAATCTAAATGCAGCTTGATAATTTGTATAATGCAAAAAGTTATCATTCGCATCATATGTTTTCAAGTACGGAATGTCATAAGGGTCAACTTCTGAGGCAAGAGAACCAAAACCCACCACGTAGACAGAATCATTGGGAAAGAATTTTTTATTTAGAACATATAGAGCCCAAAGCGCTTTTTTTGCAGCTTCTATTCTACTACCTTCTCCGGAACTGACTGAATACTTCATGGTGGAGCTCAAATCAATACAATATACAACAGCAACTTTATTCTCTTCCATTGTCTCAAATTCTTCAAAATCATCAAAGTTTAGACTTATTGGAAATTTAACGACCATAGATTTTTTTGTGATTCTTTGAATCGAATTTAGTATTGTTTGTGGAACGTTAAGATTCCTGATATCATCACCAAGTTCTAGTTTTTTTGTAGTATCTTGTATGGTACTACCTGTTCCAACATTATTTGTTTCATGGAAGCCAAATCCTCCCTCACTTATTGATTTCATTACATCATGGAGGAGTTTTCCACCAATCTCAAAAAATGCTTTGTTTGTTAACCATTTTTTTTTGTCTTTAAGATAGCCAATTTTTTGCAGGTATTTTGTGATTGGTTCCCCAGTACCTTGAATGCATGTTTCTTTTTCTTTTTGGTTTTCTTCTTCTGATTTTTCATTTGGCTGTTGTATAACACCCTGCAATATGCGATCAAGATCCTGAAGATTTGGAGTTTTTTCTTTTAGCACCTGATTGGCCATAGTTTGAAGGATCTTTTGTAGCATATTTTTTGATATCTCTGTATTAGATTTTTTATTTTCATTCTCTTGGTTCAAAAAATAGACGAAGTTTTTTGTATTAGGCAGCAACAAAACCGGCCTCTTTTTTATCCAAGATTTTTGGTTCTAAACAACACAATCCTTCTAAAACCATCTCTGTTATTGCTGCTCTAAGTTCACTTTTTGCATTTTCCGATATTGTGATAGATTTAGTTTGTATGCTATATCGCTGTGTTTTTTTCTCAAATTCTTCTTGTTCTTTGGATATTTTTTCGTATATTGTTTCAATAAGTATTTGCATGACTGCAAAATTTTTTAGTTGGTTTTCATAGGAAATTTGCATACTGTTTAATCCTAAAATTTTTTGAGAAACCTGGAATGTCTTACCAGAAAATTCTTGTTTTATCTTCTCCAAGGTGGAGGGGTCTGTTCCTTTTATGTACTCAAGTGAGATATCTTTGAGAGATATTCCAATCAAATCATTAAGTATCTTTTCTCTATTTAGAATTGTATCCTCCATTTCAGTGAGCTCAAACTTTGTTGCTTGACTTATACAAAATATATCAGATGGCCTAGGAATTGCTAATACTTTATGCAATACAGCTCGCGTTCTTTCAGCTTCACTAACTAAAAGTTCAAGGCTATGTACACCCATACGTACACTTACTCCCTTGTCCTGATTGATTTCATTACTTGCACGGGCATTTTGAATTATTTTTGCTAAAATTCTTAGCATAAAGATTGGAATAAATGATTTTGAAATTTTTGCTTCTTGAATTATAATTAACATTTCTTCCTCTATTGATTTTGGATAGTGAGTGTGAATGTGGCTTTTTAGCCTATCATAAAGAGGTTCTATTATTTTGCCAGAATGAGTATAATCTATAGGGTTTGCAGTTGCAAAGAAGACTGTCTTTGGTTCGAATATCACAGGATAAGCACCAGTTGTAAACCTACCTTCCTGAAGAACAGAAAGTAATGCAACCTGTTTTCTTGTGTCAAGTACTGGCAATTCATCTATACAAAAGAGACCGTGTTTTGCTTGCATTAACTGGCCTGGCGAATACGATTCAATCTGATACATCTCTGTTCCTTTTTTTGTAATTTTAATAGCATCTATCTGCCCAACAAGATCCTTGACTGAGATATCTGGTGTTGCGAGGACATACTTGTACCTATCTTTGCCTTCAACCCATTCAATTTTAGTATCAAGTCTGTTGTTGCGAATCTTTTCCATACTTTCAGAGTCCATGTAAAATTTTGGAACAGATGCTGTACTTTCCTTATCTTCTAATAATGAAATCATTTCATCTTGAGGCAGATCCATGGGAGTATCATTAGTTATACTTCCTTTGATAACTGGAATAGGCGATAAAAGATTCTTAGAAATGATTTGTGCAATCTTTGTTTTTGCTTGGCCAATTTGTCCCACTAACATAACATCATGACATGCCAAGATTGCTCTATCCAGTCCAGGAATTACATCGTCTTCAAATCCAATAATTTCCGGATATTTTGTTTCATCTGTTTGCATTTTTAAAATTAGGTTTTGTCTGAGTTGTTCTTTAGCTCCTACAAGCTTGTAGTTTATTTCTAAAAGATCACCAAGAGTCTTAATTTGTTTATAATCTTCAGGGAGACCTGCCATTACTCCTGTATATTTTGGAGTTGAAGAATAGCTTCGTCTTACAAGATTTTCAGATTCCTGCGTCAATATGGTAAGTTAGCCTAAATGCGATTTAAAGTATTGTTTACTTTAGCATGGTTTTTATCGGGGTTTAGGAAATTTTGGTTTACTTGTCTTCACAAGAATACAGACACATTGTAAGGATTGCAGGAAAGGATGTCCCTGGAGCAAAAAAAATGATCATAGGAGTTAGTCAAGTAAGAGGAATAGGCTACAATTTTGCCAAAGCCATCTTAGATGTTCTTAAGATTGACCAGAATAGCAACATCGGATTTCTCACAGAATCTCAAGTTGAGCAAATAGAAAAGGTCATGAGAAATCCGTCATCCATTAACATTCCTTTTTGGTTTTTAAATAGAAGAAAAGACATGGACTCTGGAGAGAATTTACATTTGATTACTTCGGATATAGAATTTAATGTTAGAAACGATGTTGAACGAGAGAAAAATACAAACAGTTGGAGAGGCTTTCGTCATACCTATGGATTAAAAGTTAGAGGTCAGAGGACGCGTACAACTGGAAGAAAGGGTGGCGCGGTTGGAGTTCGCAAAGGAGGTAAAATTCTTCCACCTGGTGCAGTTCCAGCAGAAGGTGCAGCAGCTCCAGCAGAAGGTGCAGCAGCTCCAGCAGCAGCTCCAGCAAAGGGTGCAGCAGCTCCAGCAGCAGCTCCAGCAAAGGGTGCAGCAGCTCCAGCAAAAGATACAAAACCTGCTGCAAAACCAGCGGAGAAGAAACCGACGAAATAGGTGATTTGATTGGGAGATCCTAAGAATCCACGTAAGATTTGGAGAAAGCCAAAACGTCCATTAAACTATGATTTACTAAATGAGGAACTTTTTGTGTTAGGAACTTTTGGATTGAAAAATAAAAGAGAACTCTGGAAAGCACATACAGAATTATCTAGGGTAAGAAAACAAGCCAGATCACTTTTAGCGTTAACTCAAGAGGTAAGAGAGAAAAAAGAACCAACCCTAATGAAATCACTAACAAGAGTTGGATATGTAAGAGAAAACTCTACACTTGATGACGTTTTGAATTTGAAGGTAACTGACTTACTCTCACGAAGATTACAGACCATGGTTCAGAAAAAAGGTTTGATAAAAAGTATGTATCAAGCAAGACAAGCGGTGGCACATGGTCATGTAATGATAGGAGATAGGGTAATCACAGTTCCTTCATACATAGTGAAGATAGAAGAAGAAAACCAAATTCATTTAGTTTCAGGCATAAGCTATGGACAGCCAAAAAAACAAGAAGTTGAGGCTGTTAGCACAGCGCAGCCACAAGAATAAAAGAGAACTTACACACATTTATTATTTGGAAAGAAAGTAGGATAATAATATGTGCTCAATTATTGGTTATCTCGGTGACGGTTCTGCTGCACCTATCCTTGTAAAAGGGCTAAAGCGTATGGAGTATAGAGGATATGACAGTGTTGGCGTTGCCACGATTTCAGGAAAACAGATTACTGTAAGAAAAGGTGTAGGAAAAGTTGCGGAGGTAAATAAGGCAGTAAATCTTGACACTCTCTTGGGTTCTGTAGGCATAGGACATACAAGATGGGCAACACATGGTGGTGTAACTGAAACAAATGCACACCCACATCCTTCAGGTTCTGGTGAAGTTGCCATAGTACATAATGGCATAATCGATAATTTCGCAGAATTAAAAAAAGACTTGCAGCAAAAAGGATATTCCTTTAAAAGTGAAACAGATAGTGAGGTAATAGCAAATCTTTTGCAACACAATTTTGATCAAACAAAAGATGTTAAAAAATCCATGATTCAAACTGCCGTAGCACTGAAAGGAAACTATGCTTTTGTTGCAGTGTTTGAAGACGGTACACTTGCAGCGGCAAGATTGCATGAGCCATTAATAATAGGAGTTGGAAAAAACGGCTATTTCATTTCAAGTGATGTTTTAGGATTTGTAGAGCATACAGACGAAGTGATTTATCCTGATAACCGAGAGTTTGTCATCATTAGTCCAAATGGAATTCAATTCTTTGACTTTGATGGTAATCCCGTACAACACCAGATAACTAAAGTTTCAAAAGAACTTGCTGATGCGTACAAAGGAGATTATGCACATTTTACTCTCAAAGAGATTTCTGAACAACCTGATACTATATTGAGAGCAGGAGACAGTACTAAGATGGAGCTTGATTTAACTGCAGAGTTTGTAAAGCTTGCAAAGAATCTTTACGTGACAGGGAGTGGTACAAGTTTTAACGCAGCTCTTGTGGCAAAACACATTTTTTCAAAATATGCAAAAATAAAGATAGAACCAATATTATCTAGTGAGGTAGCACATTCGCCTAACAATTTTGAACATCAATCAATTCTTATTGCACTTTCTCAGAGTGGTGAGAGTGCAGATGTCTTAGAAGCTGTAAAAATTGCCCAAAGCGAAGGAGCAAAAATTATCTCTATTGTTAACATGATGACCTCATCGTTAGTACAAATGTCCTCCATCTCTATTGGCTTGAACTGTGGACCTGAAATCGGTGTTGCTGCAACAAAGAGTTTCACATCACAACTTTCTATTCTGTACAAAATTGCCGACAAATTATGTGGAGGTTGTATTGGATTAGACCTTGAGAAGGTTTCTGTATGTGTATCAAAGATACTTTCTGACCATACCAAGATTCAAGATGTTGCAAGAAAACTTAAAACTATATCAGATATCTACGTGCTTGGTAGAGGAATTCATTATGCAATTGCTTCAGAGGCATCATTAAAGTTAAAAGAGCTTACCTATATCCATGCTGAAGGGCTTCCAGGTGGCGAATTAAAACACGGACCCTTGGCACTAATGGATTCTAACGTCTTTGTAATAATAATAAATCCCAACGATTCCACCTATGTAGATACTTTAGCAAGTGCTCATCAAATAAAAGCTCGTGGTGCAAAAATAATTGGAATCTCTGATAAACCACACGAAGTCTACGATTACTGGATAGAGATACCAACAATTAATGAGGTCTTATTTCCTCTTATCGAGATAATTCCAATTCAACTCTTGGCATACTATTCTGCTCTTGAAAAGGATACAGATCCAGACTATCCAAGGAATTTAGCAAAGTCTGTCACCGTGAAGTAACTCTATTGTATTCTCTTTCAGTTAACAAGAGTAGTTTTTCTGATCCAATGCCAGTTTTTAACATGCATGCAATTGATGCACCTCCAGCCCCTGCGCCTTCCTTTACAAATCCTTCCGCATAAGATCGTAGGCCAGAAATTTTTGATTCACCTAGTTTTAATTTTGCAACAAGTATTGGAATATCAGCGATTTGTTTTACTAATTCAACAAGATTTGCCGTTTTATCATTAATGATGTATGAAGTAGTACCAAGTATAGTATTTGTTTCGTTAAAACCAATATTTTTTGCAAATGCTAGAATTGCTGCCATCTGTGTGCCACCAGCCAAAATAACATTTGTGGATTCTGAAGCCGTACCAAGTATTCCTGCCACAGTAGGAATCATAGGATCCCCTAGTTGTGAAATAATGTCATAAGGATCTTTAGATTCTAGTCTTTTTAATGCAGATTGGATCGTTTGTTTTTTTAACATTATAGGATTCTCAGGCATACTACTGCTTACTGCAGCCTGCACGCCAAACCCATTCATTACAGCAAGAGCTGTTGTAGTTCCTCCAGGAATGCTTTCACCAATTATGAGGCAGTCAGTTGAAGCGCCAAGGGATCTTCCTACAATTCTTCCATATTCAACTGCCTTTTTGACAGAATCTTGATCAAGGCCTGGTTCTTGTGCAATATTTTTTCCTGGCTCTAAGCCGATCTCTAAACATGGTAGTTTTGGAACAATCTTGCTTCCGGCATTGATAACAAAGCTTGGAATACTTGCAGCCTCTAGTGCAGTCTTAGTGAGAAGAGCAGGAGTTGGTTTTCCATCAGGAGTCATAGGTATTGCATCAATTGATTTGCAATATCCATAATGAAGAAATTCGGCATCAGCCGCGGAAGTGAATTTTAACAGTTCAGGGTTTGCTCCCGCAACAGTAATTCCTGGAATCTCACAGGTAGCGGTATATGAAATAACTAATGAAAATATAAATTTTTTATTTTCAACTTTTTTTACAAAATTGATTCCCCTTTGAGCATTTCCCAAAATTTCTATATCTTGCAATTTTTATTCACTATTCATAAATTCAAGGAATTCTTGTTCTGTTCTTGGTTGCAAAACAAAATTTGTCATTTTTTCTTTTTCTAATGTAGAAGTGGGCAAGCTTCCATAGTCATGACCGGGATAAAGTTCTAGTTTTTTGTCCAATTTACAGAGAACGTCAAACAAACTATGATAGAGTTCCTTTGCACTTCCACCTGGAAGATCAACTCTGCCACAATTTCCAACAAAAAGTGTATCTCCAGAAAAAATTTTGCCATCGCCTACAAGGCACATACTATCCTTTGAATGACCGGGAGTATGAAAGACAGTAAGCTCTGAATTTCCAAATTTTATTTTATCTCCGTCTGATACTGTCATATCGTTCTTTAGTGTAGAGGCACTGTGTTGGATTATTTTTGCACCTGTAACTTTTGCTAGGTGATCATTACCTATAGTATGATCAAAATGATGATGTGTATTTACAATATATTTTACCTTCAGATTGTTCTTTTCTATCATTTTTTGAATTTCTTCAAGATCCCATGAAGGATCTAAAACTATTGCAGTATCAGTATCTTCGTCTTCTAAGATGTAAGTAAAGTTCTGCATGTTCCCAACTTGTATTTGATGAACTTTCATAGCACACCGACCTCAGCCTCTGGAGGTATACCAATTTTTTCAATCAGAATACTTCCACACATGTCCTTTCTCTTTGGCATTCCTATTTTCATTTTATGAAATGTGATGGTCGCATCTGCTTTGACACATTTATCGTTTGTATTTCCAGTATCTGGATCAAGACCTGATGGAATATCTATTGCAATCTTGAATGCTTTTAGTTTGTTTATAGAATCAATTGCAGACGCATATGGTTCTCTAATTTTACCAGAAATTCCTGTTCCTAAAATTCCATCAACAACAATATCTGCTTTTAGATCAAGGAGACTAAAATCGGATGCAATTATCAAATCTATTGAATTCATTTTTTCCAGTATCGCCCAGTTTGCCCTAGCTTCATCTGTTTTTATTTTGTCTGGATTTCCAAGAAGTAATACTTTGACATCGGCTCCAAACCCAGCTAAATGTCTTGCAACTACTAGAGCATCGCCCCCGTTATTTCCCAGCCCAGTAAAAACAAGAATTTTTTTTGACGAAATGTCTGGGAATTTTTCTGCCAAGTATCTTACAACAGATGCCCCCGCATTTTCCATCATAAGATTTCTTTTAAATCCCATCTGATGACCATTTTCCTCTATCTGCATCATTTGTTTGACTGTTATATCCATACGATAACTCAAAAATGGTGTCAAATAAGGGCTTTACCAAACGACTTTATCCTAGTTTTTTATTTATTCTCCCATGTCATTTAAGAAGGTAAAATCATCGTTATCCAAAATTTCAAAATCACTAGAGGAAGCTCAAAACTCACGCGAATATATCATAAAGAGAACACGTGAGGTAATTATCCTATGTAGCCAAGCAATAATTTCTGTTCATAAATTAGATATAGCAGATGGGAAAGAAAAAGTAGCCATCGCAAAAAAACTACTTAATGAAATAAGAAAAAGTGCTAACGCTGAATTGTACAGATACATCATGACATCAGAGCAAGAACTTGTTGAAGCATCTGCATTTCTTGCAATAGTACAGAAATCAGAAATACCATCAGCAGAATCATTAGGAGTAAAAGGAGAATCATACATACTTGGTTTGCTTGATTGCATTGGTGAACTAAAAAGACTAGTTTATGATTCTATAAGAGTAGGAAAAGCCAAGGACGCAAGCAAATTCTTTGAAATAATGGAAAATCTCTACCTTTCCTTGTATCCTTTTGCTATCTATGACAAATTGGTAAATGAAACACGAAGAAAACTTGATGTAAACAGAATACTAATCGAGGATGCAAGAGCAGCAATAACTGAAGAAATAAGGCGTTCTGCACTAATTGATTTAATTAAAAAGTTTAAAAAGTAATTTTTTTAAAATTAGTCAGACATAGTGTAATTTGTCCAAATATTATTAATAAACCTAAACTGCGGTGTCATTTAGACCCAATGCAATAAAGTAATCGCTTGAAGGAAAGAATCTATATTCTGTGCCATTGCGTTGAAATACAGTGATGGAGTAAACTACTATTATCAAGAAGATCAAATTTGATTTGTTCAGAAAATTTTCTAGTGCGGGAGAAGGGATTTGAACCCTCGAAATCCTAAGATACTAGCCCCTCAAGCTAGCGCCTTTGACCAGGCTGGGCGACTCCCGCATTATGCAAATACCCATGCATGGTTTTTATAAGCCTTGATTACTTTTTGAAAATATGTTAATTCCAGTCAGATGTTTTACTTGCGGAAATTTAATAGCTGACAAATTTAGGGATTATCAAACAAGAGTAAAATCTGGAGAGGATCCTGCAAAAGTTCTTGACTCTTTTGGATTCAAAAGATATTGTTGCAGAGCTATGTTGTTAACATCGGTTGAAACAATTCACCAAGTTATTCCATTCTACGAAGCAATTCGAAGAAGACAACAAGAAGTGCAATCTGAGTTAGAATAGGATGCCGAAAATTACTTCCATTAAAGGAAGAATTCTCTACAATAGCAGAGGGAGTAAAACAATTGAGGTGGATATTGTATCTGATAAATCATATCTTGGCAGAGTTTGCGCCCCCTCTGGTGCTAGTGTTGGAAAGCATGAGGCAAAAAGCTTTCCTGATAACAGTCCAGAAAAAAGTCTAATCGTCCTTAATTCAAATTTAAAAAAATTAATAGGGCTAGATCCTTCTGATTTGAAATCCATTCACGATACAATAAGGAAAATCGATCCTACTGCTAACTATTCCAAACTAGGAGGTTCTGTTGCTTTTGCGCTCACCATTGCTTCAGTAGATTCAGCAGCTAGAGCCCTTGATATGCCTCTATTCAAATTATTAACAAAGGATACCGACTTGAGGTTTCCTTTTCCGCTTGGAAATATTTTAGGGGGTGGTGCACATGCAGGTCCTGGAACTCCAGATATTCAAGAGATTTTGATCTGTGCCAAGGGGTCAAAGACAGTAACCGATGCAATAGAGGTAAATTTTGCCGTACATAGGGAGCTAGGAAAAATTCTTCAAAAAAATGATCCTGGGTTTACTAATGGACGAGGTGATGAAGGAGGATGGGCTCCTAAACTAGACAATCATAAGGCATTAGAAGTTTCTGCAACGGCCTGCGAAAATTTGGGTTTTACTTTAGGAAAGGAAGTTGCACTTGGGATAGATTTTGCATCCTCTACTCAATGGAATGAAAAGAAAAAGAAATATTTGTACGATAGAGAAGGTTTTGAAAACACTCCTGAAGAACAAATAGACTTTGTTTCAGAAATAATAAAAAAATACAAACTTGTTTACGCAGAAGACGCAGTCCATGAAGAGGCCTTTGAAGAAATGGCGGTTTTGACCTCAAAATTTCCAAAAGTTTTGATAACTGGTGATGACTTGGTTGTTACAAATACAGAAATTCTCAAAAAAGCAGCAAAATTAGAGGCATGTAGTGCAGCAATCTTGAAAGTAAACCAAGCAGGAAGTCTTTACGACGCACTTGAATTTGCAAAGGAAGCGCACAAAAACAAGATTAAATTGATCACATCTCATCGATCAGGAGAATCTATAGATTCACAGATAACCCATATTGGAATTGCAACAAAATCAAAGATGTTAAAAGTTGGCGTGGTAGGTGGCGAAAGAGTTGCTAAGCTCAACGAATTGCTTCGCATTTCAGAGTATGATTTAATACATGGAATGGCAGAGATTTAAAAACACAACATGAGTAAACAAGAAGAATTTGAACACATGGAAAAGTATGTTCTATCTACAGGCATAAGGGTAGGAACACAAGTTAAGACAAAATTCATGATTCCGTTTATCACAAAAGCAACTAACGAAGGACTCTACATTATCGATAGCAAGAAAACTCTTGCAAGAATTCAAACTGCTGCTAAATTCATCAATAGAGCAGAAATCTCCAAAGTAATAGTATGCTCTGGAAGGGAATACGCAACTACACCTATAGAAAAATTCTGTGAGGTAACTGGCGCAACTCCCATGCTTGGGAGATTTATGCCTGGAACCCTTACAAATCCACTTTTACCATATTACATAGAACCACAACTAATTTTCATTTCTGACCCACAAACTGATGAGCAAGCAGTCCTTGAAGCAACAAATGCAGGAATTCCAGTAATTGGTATTTCAAATACAGATAATGTTACATCCAAGATTGATCTTATTATTCCAGCAAACAACAGGGGAAGAAAATCTTTGGCAGCAATATACTGGCTTTTGGCAAGAGAGATCCTTTTGCAAAAAGGCCATCTTAAAGCAGGAGAATCAATGAAATACGAAATTGATGATTTTGAGACCAAGATAACAGAAGAAGAGTTAGAAGAAGAATCAGAAAGAGTTACACCGCGATTCAGTAGATCACAGAGGCAATAAGATAATGCAGGTAAGAACACCAGCTGTTGCTGGAATGTTCTATCCAAAAGAAAAAGAGGAATTAAAAACTGTCATACGTGATTGTTTTTTACACCCGCTCGGTCCTGGAAAAATTCCTCCAACAACAAGTAATGAAAAAATTTTTGGCATTATTTGTCCACATGCAGGTTACATGTATTCTGGGCCAGTGGCAACAAATTCCTTTTACTCCATATCGTCACAAAATCCTGAGCTTGTGATAATTATTGGTCCAAATCATTGGGGGCTTGGTTGTAATGTCGCAGTAATGAAGGAAGGCATCTGGAAAACTCCCCTTGGAGATGTAGAGGTAGATGCGGAATGCGCAATAGAGATAAACAAAATTTCTAAAGACATAGAGTTGGATTTTTTTTCTCATACCAGAGATCATAGTTTAGAGGTACAGGTACCAATGCTTCAACAAATCTATTCTCATAAATTCAAGATCCTTCCTATAATTTTGATAAATCAAGACTACCATACTGCTAAAAAGGTGGGTTCTGCAATAGCTAGGATTGTAAAGATGAGAAAAACCATGATTATTGGTTCCTCTGACTTTACCCATTATGAGGAAAATAATTATGCCCACAAGCAAGACTTAGCACTGATAGAACCAATTTTGGATTTAGATTTGGATGGATTTTACAGAGTTTTACAAGAAAATCAAATCAGTGCGTGCGGATATGGAGCGATTGCATCAACTATGGTAGCCTGCAAGGAGCTTGGAGCAAAAAGAGGAAGGCTGTTAAAGTATGCTACAAGTGGAGACGTAACAGGTGATAAGAGTTCTGTGGTAGGGTATGCATCGATTGTGTTTTCATGAAATCTGTCGCTTCAGCACCTGGTAAGGTGATTCTATTTGGAGAACATTTTGTTGTTTATGGAATAAAGGCAATACTTTGTTCCATCGATAAGAGGATTACAGTTACATCACAAATAATTGATGAAAAAAAAATTAAGATAAAATCTGATATTGGACATGTAGAAATAGGAATAGATTCATTATCCACAATCGATAGATCTATGGCTTTAATGAAACCCATTTTGTATATTGCAAAAAAAACATTAGAGAAATCAAAAAAAAATATTGGAGTTGAAATAAAAATCGAGTCCGAAATTCCTACTGGCATAGGTCTTGGCTCGTCATCTGCTTGTTGCGTTGCAGTTGCAGCGTCAGTTACTGGTTTATTTGAAAAGCTCCCAAAAGAAGAAATTTTGAAAATTGCAATAGAAGCAGAACGCACTATATTTGAGAATACCTCTGGGGCAGATTGTTCTGTTTGTACATTTGGAGGATTGATGGAATATGATATGAAAAACGGTTTCAAGAAAATCAATTCAAAAGCTAATTTTGATCTTGTAATTGCAAATTCAAAACAAGCTCATTTTACTAGTAAGATTGTTGAGAATGTAAGAATGTTTCGAGAAAACAATGAAGATTTATTTGCATCATTCTGTGACCAAGAATCACTCATAATTCAAAATGCGCTTATATCTCTGGAAAAAAATGATCTAGTTACTCTTGGGGCACTTATGTCAGAGAATCAAGATTTGCTTGAGCGGATAGATATTTCTACTGAAAAGCTGGACCTTTTAATAAAAGAAGCCAAAAAAACTTCCTTTGGTGCAAAAATAACTGGAGCCGGTGGAGGCGGTTGCATAATCGCACTTGTTGACAAATCCAATCTTGATTCCACTCTATCTAATCTTAAAGATTATAGTGATTGTTTTACTGCAAAAATAGACTATAATGGGCTTTCATATACTTAGGAACAAAATGCCAAAAGTACACATTGTTAAGATAATCAATGTTGAAAGGGAAAAAGCGTTCAAAGCAGGAACAGATTTTGAAAGTTTTAAACGAAAGCTACCACAGTATTTTAAATTAATTCGAATACGCTCAACTCGTAACCATACTTCTGTTATTGAAATTCATGCAAAAATAGCAGAAAAAGAATTCATCATGTTAACTAAACATGTGGTAGAACCACCTGAAATTCATGAAACTTTTGTTCTGTCTGGAGATATCAGGGGCAGCCATATTACAGAAAAATATGAAAATGTACCAACTGGTACAAAGATTACCATTGATGTGGATTTGAGATTAAAAGGTCTACTCAGATTAACTAGTATTTTTTCAAAAAATAAGATGAAAAATGGCATTAGTAATTTTTTTAATGAATTTGTAAAAATGATAGAAACATAATGTGTCTTTTTTATGGACTTTTCTTGATCTAACTTGTGCCTAAGCATAAAATTTTGATTCCCTCGCTGATAGATACTTTTTAAACCGAGAGGATTGCTGGAAAAATATGATTTTAGTAAAGCTTGGAGGTTCCATTATAACTAATAAACAAAAGCCTCTTACTCCAAATCTTTCTGCTTTAGGCAAGATTGCTACTCAATTAAAAAAAGTAAGAGAACCTATAATCGTAGTACATGGAGGAGGGTCATTTGGTCATTATTGGTCTGTAAGATATAATATGCACACCAAGCCAGAAAAATATAATAAAAAGGGCGTAGCGGTAATAAAAAATTCTATGGTAGAGTTGAATAAAATAATATTGAGTTCGTTTTTAAAACATGATCTAAATCCTTACTGCCTTCCTCCAACTGATTTTATGTTTGGAGACAAGCCTGATCTTAAGAAAATAAAAGAAATTGTAAAAATTGCTAAAGATGGACTTGTACCGGTATCACATGGGGATGTTTTATGGCATGGTAAAAACAAGTTCTATATTTTATCAGGAGATAGGATAATTGGAATTTTAGCAAAGGTCCTAAAACCTAGGCTTGTAATTTTTGTATTGAATGTAGATGGAGTATACTCCGACATGAAATCAAAAAAGCTTCTTTACGAGATAAAGGGCCAAAAGACATCCATCTCGAAGGTTGGAATGGATGTAACTGGCGGCATGACCCGTAAGATAAAAGAATCAACAATGATCTCAAAAAGTGGCATTGACGTATTTTTGGTAAATGGTAATAAACCTGAAAGAATTGTAAACGCTATAAAAGGTAAAAAATTTGAAGGAACTTTATTCAGAGGATAAAAAAGAGAGACATGGAATATTTGATTCTGGTAGATAGTAATGACAACCCCATAGGAACTGAGGAAAAGGTAAAGTGTCATTTGCCAAATGGTAAATTGCATAGAGCTTTTACAATTCTTTTGTTTAACAGGGAAGGAAAGCTGCTTTTGACGCAGCGTAGTGTTGACAAGATGTTATGGCCAGGTGATTGGGATGGAACAGTTGCAAGTCATCCTAGACAATCAGAAACATACGTTTCTTCTGCAGAAAGAAGATTGCCAGAAGAATTAGGCGTTTCATGCAAACTTGATTATTTGTTCAAATTTGAATATCACGTTCCGTACAAGAACATTGGATCTGAAAATGAAATATGTGGAACTTTGATTGGCATAGTGGAGGAACCTGGAAAAATAAAATTGGTAAAAGAGGAGATCAACGATATAAAATGGGTCGCTTTAGATGAGCTTTTAGATGATATAAAAAAATCTCCGCAAGTTTATTGCCCATGGATGATTGTTGCTTTGTACTTTTTATCAGAATCTAAAAAAGATATCCTTCCACAACATAGATCAATTTTGAACTTGTGGATAAGAAATGATGTTAAGCAAATTCTTGAAAAACCGCTCAAACATCATTTCCCTGATAACAAATGGGAGTTGAAAAATAATGTCTTTTAATTCAATATTAAAAACTTCAAAAAAAGTAAATTCATTTCTTCTCTCAAGACTTCATGGCAATCCATATGAGATCTATAGAGCTGCAGCATACCTCATTGAACATGGCGGAAAAAGATTACGACCATATATGGCCATAAAGAGCTGCGAAATTCTTGGTGGTTCTTTAAAACAAGCATTACCTGCAGCTGCTGCAATAGAAATGGTTCATAATTTCACATTAATCCATGATGACATCATGGACAATGATGAAATGCGACATGGGGTACCTACCACACATACTAAATTTGGAATTCCAGTAGGAATTTTAGCGGGGGATGTTTTGTTCTCAAAAGCATTTGAAACCATTGCACATGGAGAACCAAAGATGCCAAAGGATGTACGCCTTGCACTTGTATCAAATCTTGCAAAGGCATGTAGTGATGTCTGTGAAGGTCAGGCACTTGACATAATGATGGCCCAATCTCAAAAGCTGCCAACAGAAAGACAATATATTGTAATGATAGAAAAAAAGACATCGGCATTATTTGCAGCTTCATGTGCTATGGGAGCAATAAGTGCAAATACGAAAAGTGAAGATGTTTCAAATCTTTCATCTTTTGGAAAAAACTTGGGTATTGCATTTCAAATAGTAGACGATTTGATTGGCATAATCGGAGATTCAAAAATTACAAAAAAACCTGTAGGAAATGATTTGCGCGAAGGTAAAAAATCACTCCCAATTCTGCTTGCTATAAACAAAGCAAGAGGTCAAAAAAAAGAAATAATTCTTAATGCTTTTGGAAATTCTTCCATATCAAAAGAAGAAATTGAGACTGTAGTTAAGACAATTTCATCAATGGGGATAGAAAAAACGGTTAGGAAACAAGCTATGCAATATTCCAATGCTGCAAAGAAGTCATTATCAAGTTATGATGGTTCAGCAAAAAAAGAACTCTTATCGCTTTTAGATTTTGTAGTAGAGAGGAGTCAGTAGTTGGAGGATGATCTAAGGAAGGCTATCAGAGGAATAGCTTTACAAAACGCCTCCGAACATGAAGGCAAAACTCGCAACGATGCAGTAATATCAAAGATACTTGGTGCAAGACCTGACCTGAGAAGCAAAGCAAAGGAAATAATGCCTTTAATTTCAGAAGTTGTTGCAGACATAAACAAAATTTCCTTGACTGAACAAAAGTCTGAGCTTGAAAACAACTTTCCAGAATTACTCGTAGTCAAACCAAAACAAGAAAGAATCGGTCTTCCACCACTTGAAGGAGCAGAACATGGTAAAGTTGTAACAAGGTTTCCACCAGAACCAAATGGTTATCCACATATTGGTCATGCAAAAGCAGCAATTATCGATGAAGAATATGCAAGGATGTATGGTGGAAAACTAATACTACGATTTGATGATACTAATCCTGAAAATGAGAGACTGGAATATTATGCGGCAATAAAAGTTGGTCTTGATTGGCTTGGAGTAAAATATGATCGCATGAAGAATACGTCTGACGACATGGAATTAATCTATGAAAAAGGAGAGGAAATAATCGAGTTAGATAATGCATATGTTTGTACATGTGATAAAGAAACAATAAGCAAAAACAGAAGGGAAATGCAAGCTTGCAAATGTCGCTCAGTGGATCTTGATCAAAATATCAAACGATGGCACAGTATGTTTGAAAAATACAAGCCAGGAGAAGCAGTTGTAAGATTCCGTGGTGATATGAAATCTGAAAACACAGTGATGAGAGACCCAACCTTGTTTAGAATAATAGATGAAAATCATCCCTTGCTTATAGATAAGTATAGAGTCTGGCCAAATTATGACTTTGCTGTTGCCATAGAGGACAGCATAGATGGTGTAACTCACGCATTTAGAACAAAAGAGTATGAGCTTAGAAATGAGCTCTACTATTCTATTTTAGACAAGCTAGGAATGAGAAAACCAAAGATGCTTGAATTTTCAAGATTAGAATTTGAAGGAATGCCTGTCTCAAAAAGAATTCTAAAACCATTAGTTCAAGATGGGAAAGTGTCAGGGTACGATGATCCAAGATTGCCTACTCTTGAAGCATTGCGCCGAAGAGGGATTGTGCCTGACGCAATTAGAAAGTTTGTACTCTCACTTAGCTTTACAAAATCAGATACCCTTGCTCCATTTGATGCACTAGAATCCTTTAACCGAAAAATAATTGATGTAACAAGCATCAGATTGTTTATGGTTACTGAACCAGTCAAAATTACAATAATAAATAACAAACTTTCAGAAATTGAACTTCCTAATCACCCTCAAAGGGACATGGGAAAGCGACGAGTGGAACTTGACGGTAATTTTTATATCTCTGGAGAAGATGCAAAAGATTTCAAAGTTGGAGATCAGGTTAGACTAATCGAACTTTATAATGTAAAAATTACGAAAATAGGATCAGAAATAGAGGCAGAATATTCTGGAAATGATTTCAGAGCAGAATTCCCTAAGATTCAATGGATTCCACAAAAAAATGCTGTAAAACTAAATATTTTGATACCAAAAACTCTTTTTGTAGATGAGAAATTTAACGAGAATAGTCTTGAAACCAGACAAGCTTATACTGAAAACCACTACTTAGAATTAAATGAGGGTGCAGAAATTCAATTTGTCAGATTTGGATATTGCAGAAAAGATTCTGCAATGCAAGCAATCTATACTCACAAGTGAAAAAAAATGAAAATTGCAAGATTATTGGCAAACAATATGGAAACATATGGTTTTGTAAATGGCAAGAGTGTAATTACAAAAGAAGGAATTACATCTCAGACAGGAATTCCTATACCACAAAATATCAAAGATTTTCTTTTTGATGGATGGTATGAAGAAGTAAAACCCAAAGTATCAAATTTAAATTTCACTCAAAATCTATCAGATTTTAAATTTCTTGCACCAATACCAAATCCTTCTAAGATTATTTGTTTAGCATTCAACTACAAAGATCATGCAAAGGAACAAAACCTGATACCTCCAGATGAACCAGCCATCATAATAAAACCAAGATCTACACTAAATGGAGCAACGTCAGAAATAATTTGTCCCTCGTTTGTGTCAAAGCTTGATTATGAAATAGAGTTGGCTTTAGTTATTGGAAAAAATTGTAAAAACATTACAGAAAAAGATGCCAAGGATGCAATTTTTGGATATATGATTCTAAATGACACTTCTGCTAGGGACATTCAAGCAAAAGATAAGCAATTTACCCGTGCAAAAGGATTTGATACATTTGCACCTTGTGGTCCATGGATCACCACTGCAGACGAAATTCCTGATCCTCAAAATCTGAAAATGGTAACAAAGGTAAATGGTATTGTTAGACAAAATTCTATAACTTCAAACATGTTCTTGAAAGTTTATTCTATAGTTTCCATGCTAAGTAAAGTTATGACCCTAGAGAAAGGGGACATTATATCCACTGGAACGCCAGCAGGAGTTATGTTAAACAAACCAGATGCAATATTTCTGAAAGATGGAGACAAGATAGAAATGGAAATAGAGGGTCTTGGGAAGCTGGAAAACACGGTCAAGTTTGTGTAGAAACCCAATCAAGGCACAAAAAACATTAATTATTGATTTTAAATTCAGAACACTAATGGGAAAAATAATAGTCGGTAGAACCGTTGATATTCCAGCTGGCCAGATGAAAAAGATCACTGCAGATGGAAAAGAGATACTTGTTGTAAACGCAGATGGGCATTTTTATGCTATGGATGACACTTGCACACATGCTGGTGCAAGTCTTTCAGAAGGAACTTGTGAAGGCCCCATTTTGACATGTGGCTGGCATGGTGCAAAGTTTGATTGTAAGACTGGAAAGCTTCATGCCTTCCCAGCAAAGATAAAAGATTTGAATTCATACAAAGTGATCGTAGAATCTGAAAATGTGTTTTTAGAACTCTAAGTGCAAACTTTATAAAATCAGGTCAATTAGGTTAGCGTTGATGATACAATGGTCGACAAAAAATCCCAAAACACAGAGACTCTCAATGCGGCCATTACCACGCTTGAGGAAATAGCTTCAAATCCTTCTACTCCAAAAAATATTAAGAAGAGCATATCTGACTTGATAGTGGAGCTTAAAAAACAGGATTATCCTGTTTCTGTGAGGGCTGCTAATGCGACAAGCACTCTTGATGATATAACACAAGATCCTAACATGCCTTCCTATGTACGGGTCACGTTATGGCAAGCTGTATCTGCTCTTGAAAGAATAAGGGAATAAATTTAGTAGTTTAATTCAATCAATTGTGAAGATAGAGGAATATCTAGCATCGTTACCGCAATCAATTATCTCAGGTCAAGATGTGCAGCTTCCAGATAATGCCTTCAGAGAAATATTTCGATTTGCTCAATTAAACAAAAATGATATGTTTTATCACCTAGGATGCGGAAATGGAAAGGGAATAGCAATAGCTTTAGAAGAATTTGGCGTAAAAAAAGCTGTAGGAATAGACAACGATAAAGAAAAAATTTCTTTGGCAAAAAAATTGCTAGAAGAAAAGAAAATCTCAAATGGAATTTTACAATGTGAGGATATTTTAGAGTCAAATATCAGTGATGCTACTGTAATTCTTTTTTGGTTTTCAGATCAAAATATAATTGAGAAAATGATGCCAAAATTTTGCAATCTAAAACAAGGATGCAAAATAATATCTATATGGGGACCGCTTCCAGACTCTCTGCCAGACAAGGTAGATTTTCCTTACATCTTGAATGTGATACCTCTTAAGAAAGCGTCTAGCTTGCAAGAACAGCTTCTTGCTGTATTTGGAACAGATTGTGTGGATTTTGTAGTTGCGTGGGAGTTTGCAGAAAGATATACCAAGGCAGTAGGCTCATCAGATGCTGGAAACGATCGCTTTCTTACCATATTACAGTCTCTTGTCATCTGGATTAATGCAAAAAATCTTGGAGTTGCGTGTGGACATGAAATACCACAACCCATAAAAAACTACATCAGTATACTAAGGACTTACTTTAACATAGATGTGGAATATTTGTTAAATGAAGACCAAGTATAGATGAACAAATAATCAGTCAAGCTTTTATTTGGAATTGACGTATGGATAAGTTGTTGGACGAGAGAATAAACATCAATGTATCTGCAATTGATTACGATAACACGAGCAAGGCAATAATTTCTACCCTGAGTAATTTGGAACAAATGGTTCATGGAGAAAATGAGTTTATTGTCACAGACTCGGAATTTGCCTTTGGCTGGCATTTTTATGTTGTATGCGTCAACAAGTCGCTAGTCAAAAGACTTTCAGACCAGATGGGTCCTGATTTTGATAGAATCAAAGGAAATGGCCTTGAAAAGAAATTTTTGGCTTGGCTTACAGAGAAGATTACACAAAAGAATCTAAAAATCAAGCTAGCCATCAAAGAAGAGATGGAATCAAGCAAATTCGGAATATTTTAAAAAAGGCCCTTGAGGGGAATCGAACCCCTGTCCGGGGATCCACAGTCCCCTATACTGGCCACTGTACTACAAGGGCCACCAAGGACGATCCTTTTCAGTCCAGTATTAATCTTAACTGATTTAGTTAGAATTTGTCTGTTACGTAAGAATCAAAATGATTGAAAATCAGGGATTAATTATTCCTCTACCTATTATCTTACCAGATTTTAGCATTGACAATGCTTCTGTGGCTTGATTAAGCTTGAATCGATTTGAAATCAGCGGTTTAATCACACCTCTATTTGCAAGAGAAATTAATTCAATCATGTCAGTCATTGAGCCCGTGTAGGAGCCAATCAGCTTGTATGCTCTAGTTGGCATTGTAACCAAGTTTAGCTGTAATGCGCCACCAAAAAGTCCCACAAGAACCACTCTAGCTCTTCTTCGAAGTATTTGCATGTCAATTTCCACAGTGTTGGTTGCATTAACAAAATCAATTACTGCATCAGCACCAAGATTTCCAGTTAATTCCATTACAGCTTTTGCTGCATCTTCTTTCTTTGAATTAATAATAAGATCTGCGCCACTTTGTTTTGCAACTTGTAACTTATCATCATTTACATCCATAGCAATAATCCTTGCACCAGTGACTGCTTTTGCAAGCTGCATTGCCATCAAACCCAATCCCCCGGCACCAACGATAACGACATTATCTGATGGTTTTATACAAGTGTTCTTCACTGCGCCATATGCTGTGAGTGCCGAGCATGACAAGGGCGCGCTGGTATCAGTATCCATATCTCCAATTCTTGCAAGATATTTGTAACTTGGAACAAGTACGTATTCTGCATACCCACCGTCATTGTAAACTCCAAGCGACCTAGGTTTATCACATAAATTTTCTTCTCCAACTCTACAGGCAGGACATAGACCTTCTCCTATCCAAGGAAAAACTAGAACTTTTTCATTTTTTGCAAATCCCTCTACTTCTTCCCCCATACTATCTACAACTCCTGCAATCTCGTGTCCAGGAGTCAGTGGATATTTTACTCCTCTATCAGTGGTTTTCATAAATTGGCCTGCAGGACCCTGATATCCTCCTTCCCAGAGATGAATATCGCTATGACAAACACCTGCAGATTGAACTTTGATTAAAACTTGGGAGCCTTTGGGTTTTGGGGTTTCAAGTTTTTGAATTTCCAGTGGTTCATTAACTTTAACTATTCTTGCCGCTTCCATGTCTAGAAGTATTTACCTGTAATATAAGATAGTTTTGCAAATAGTTTCTTCGTACAATTAGTTTTATTAGAAAATAATTCTGAATTCATTATATTATTGACAAATGTCAGAAAGATAGCAATAACAGAATTTGTCAGTCAAAGTTGTAAGAATTTTGATATTCAATCAAACTTGACAATTAGCTGTAGGTTTATTTATGACTGGAAAAATATTTCAAATTATGCTAAAAGGTGTAAAATGGTATGTTGCAATGGGAATAAGTTCTGCACTAGTTTTTTATGGCATGCTTTATTTGCAAAGAATTCTATGTATCCCAGTAGAAAACAATTCGTGCCTGTAAAACCAATACACTTGATAAAAAATTTCAAGCGTTATCTGTAGATTTAATTAAAACTACGAGGGAGGAAAACTATGAGTTGCTCTGGTGAAACTGTTGAATCTGATAATGAAATTATACAAATAAGACCCAAACTTGTAAGCCAACTAAAAAAGGCAAAGTATGGAGTTTCTGACCATTCTACAGTAGAGTTGTGTCATTGGACAAAAAAATCATTCAAAGGTGAGGGGGATTGCTATAAAATGAAATTTTATGGCATTACAACCCACAGATGTATGGAGTTCTCGCCAGCTGGAATGTACTGTGAAAATAGATGCGTATACTGTTGGAGACCTATGGAATTTTATAATTCTATGGAAATGCCCCCAGACAAAGTAGCAATGCCAGAAGAGATTGTTGCCAATTTAATGAAGGAGCGAAGGAAGTTAATCATGGGGCATTATGGGGATCCTAGGCAGGACAAGAAAAAGCTTGACGAGTCATTGCTTCCAAGTCACTATGCCATTTCCCTGTCTGGAGAACCCATGATGTATCCACAGCTTCCTCAGCTCATAAAATATCTAAAGACTTTTCTGGAAACTAAATCAATTTTTCTTGTAACAAATGGCCAAGAACCAGATATGATACAGAGATTACAAGATGAGGATGCCTTACCCACCCAGCTGTATCTTTCTACAAATGCACCAGATAAGGAAACATTCCAACTAGTAAACAAACCAAGATACAAAGATGCATGGGAGAGATGGAATACTAGCCTTGAAATGCTTTCAAAGCTAAACACAAGGACAGTAATCAGAATTACTTTGATTAAAGATTATAACACTAATGACGAATTAATTCCAAAGTTTGCCCAGATGCTTAAACATGCCAATGTTCATTTTATTGAAGCAAAATCCTACATGCATGTGGGACGATCCACTAACAGACTAGAGTATTCAAACACGTTAGAAATGTCAGAAGTAAGAAATTTCGCAGATGAGGTTGTAAAACAAAGTGAAATCTATTCAGTAATGGATGAAAGTACTATTTCTAGAATAGTAGTGTTACAGAATCAGAAAAGATTCATTGACCGCTTGATTCCCGCCTATGCAGATGCCACATAGCAAATTTTCTAAGTGAAAGATATCTATGTGAGACCAAATTTTTGTCTCTTAATTGAGCATACGTTTTGTTTTGACCATCTGGGATGAAGATTGGATCATAGCCCCATTTGATTCCCGCCAGTTTTCTTGAAATCTTTCCATCTACTGTTGCTTTGAACAACATCACATCATTGTTTTTTTCACAATACGCTATAACAGATTGAAATTTTGCCTTTCTTTTTGCTTTTAATAATTGTAAAATTCCCTTGTTTCCAATCGTCTTAAATGCAAAAGCTGAGTAAGGACCAGGAAAACCATTGAGTGAGTCTATGAAAAGCCCGTCATCTTCGACTATTACGGGTTTTGAACATTGTGAAAACGCTTGAGTGATTTTGTGCAATGCTATTTCTTCTAAGGTATCTGCCTGAATTTCTTCAAGATGAGACTTTAAAAAGTCTAGGTTTATCTTAAATTTTGATAGAATTGCTTTTGCTTCTTTGTACTTGTTTTCATTTGAAGAAGCGAATAAAACATTAGACAACGTTAGCGTATCTTCCTCTACTTTCTATGACTGCTACCTGTATTAGAATTCGATTATGTTTTGAAACGCCTACTATTTTCTTATACCCTTTAAGAAACAAAGTCCAAGCTTTTTCCATAATATGGGCATGTGCGCTGTTTAGAATTTCTTTGAATAATCTAAGATCTATAGCATGATCTTCAATCTTATCTGTTCTTTGTGCAAGCCCAAAATCAATGACAAAAACCTTACATTTTTGTACGATAAAGTTTGATGTGGTAAGATCTCCATGCATGATTCCATTTTTATGAATCAACCCCACGATTTTTCCTATTTCTTCACATGTTTTAATTATTTTAGGATTTGAGAGATCTTTTACTGGAGTACCATTAATATATTGAATATAGATCTCACATTTTTTTGGATCAACAAAATACACAAGTGGCGAGCTGACTCCAAATGACTTGATGTCAGAAATTATTTCAGACTCGCGTACTGTCCTTTGCATTCGTATTCTTTTGTCAAGAATCTCATTGCGATAATCTTTTTTTTGTCTAATTTTTAAAATTGCTTTTTTCCCACCCCATGATGTGAGATAAATGTCAGCCTCCGCGCCTTTTTTTAGTAATTTCAATAGTGTGTAGCTAACTTAAAACGTAATTTAAATGACAATACCTTCTCATTGAAGAAAATAGAGTTATAACATGTAAATATAGATCATGACATCATGGAAGAATCAGAAAAAAGAATAATGCAGGAAGATTGTTCTGAGGATTCACTAGGTATTGGAGTTTTGACGTTAACAAATATGCGAATTGCCTTTGATAAAACAAAAGGTAGGATAGCAGATTTTTCAAAAAAAATTGGAGATACTGTTCTTGATGTCAAGCTAAACCAGATTGTCGAGGTTGGCAAGGAAGGGTGGCTGATAAAAAAAGTTAGAATCAAAGTGAAAACAGATGAGGGCGAAAAGACCTACAAATTCGGTGTATTCAACACAGGCAAATGGCTCAAGGCTATAGAGGATGCTATAGTATCACAAAAAAGCTAGTACGTTATCTCTATAGTGTCTAGTCTCCAAGATTGTCTCACAAAAGTATCCTCTAGTGGAACACCTTGTTTAGTGGAGGATTCTAGCAAACCTGTCCAAGAAATTTGAGAACCACAGTCACCTGCATATTCTTTTGGCGAAACAAAAAACTTGCAGTTGTGCCTTTTGCAAATACTTAGTAGAATTTCTGACAGCCTTTTGTTTGCAGCAACACCACCTACTATCAACAATTCCTTTTTGCCAGTAAATGAAAGAGCTCGTTCTGTAGCTTCGCCAATCATTGCAAATGCAGTTTCTTGTAATGAAAAGCAAGCATCCTCTAGTCCTTTTGGAATTACCTGTTTTGTTGCAGAGAGAAGACCAGAAAATGAAACGTCATTCCCTTTGACCACATAGGGAAGATTGACATAATTATTTGATTTTGACGCAAGCTTTTCAATTTTTGTTCCACATGGAGATGCAAACCCAGCTGATCTTCCAATTTGATCTAAGAGTTGTCCTAGTGTAATGTCTAATGTTTCTCCAAAGACTCGCCATTTTTTTGATAAGAACGCAAGTATCATGGTATGCCCACCAGAAACCAGCAACACCAATGGATCTTTTGCACCAGTTAGCATCTTTCCAAGCTCAATGTGGCCTAATGCATGATTTACCGGATAGACTGGGATTTTATAATATGATGCCAATGATCTTGCCACAACCGCACCAATTCGCAGACAGGGTCCAAGGCCAGGTCCTGCAGCATATGAAATAATATCAAGATCATTCATTTTTAATCCTGCTTTTTGCAAGCACTCTGAGAGAACTTCGGGTGAATTTTCAGCATGATGGCGTGAAGCTTCCCGAGGATGAATTCCTTCACCATCAGGAGGTCGATAGATTTTTCTAATGTCTGAAAGAATTTTCCCTTTCTTTCCTTTTTTTTCTAGTATGGCACATGAAAATGTATGTGCTGTGCTTTCAATACCAAGACCTAACATTTTATCCCCTGCTCAAAGTTGATATTATTTTTATGACATCGCCGTTTTTTAATTGATGTTGTGCGCCTATCCTTTGTTTTGTTTTAGCATCTACTGCGTGCAAAAAGCCCTTTGCCAAGTCTGCATGTACCATTTGGGCCAAATCCTTTGCCGTAGAATTTGGAAATAGAAGTCTTGCATCTGGCAAGACTTCTCCGTTTTTGTTTGATAGCTTTGTTTCATCCTCAACAGGATACACAGTAATTAGTTTGAGAAGATCAAAACACGCAGTATTTAAGATCTGTTGTACTCCGGTTGATCCAATTTTAGCAATCACCTTGTTTGCAAGATCAAGCGCCTTTTGTTGTTGCGGATTTAGATTAATTCCATCTTTAATTTTGAAACTTTTTTCTCCAGGAGAATAATCAACAAGTCCACTTTTTGACGCCTTTCTTAGAAGTAGCTCTGTCTCTGCGCTACATGCAATTACAGGTGCATGCGTTTTTAGCTTATCAACAACAGTAAGATCATGACACAGATCTGCCTTGTTTGCAGCTATTATCATTGGTCTTGTTTTTTTTCTTAATTCTTTTACAAATGTATGTAGATCATTTTCAGTCCAGTCAGCAGGTTTTTTTGTTTGTAAGTTTAGATGTTGAATTAAAATTTCGATGTCGTATTCTTTTATTCCGAGTCCACTAAATCTTTGCGCAATTCCTTGTACAAGTTTTGCACCCTTGCTTTCCATTTCTCGTGTTAGCTTTTGCCATTCACGTTGCAAGATTTGCTTCATCCACTGATCAAACTCCTCTTCAACAAACCTTGCATCATCAAGTGGATCATGTGTTCCCACAGGAACTGGGTGACCCTGAATATCAGTAGAACCAGAAGCATCAACTACATGGATTAAAACTTCAGCTTGTCTTGCATCATCTAAAAATTTGTTGCCAAGTCCCTTGCCCTCATGTGCTCCAGGCACAAGACCAGCTACATCAATTAATTTGACTGGAATAAATCTGGTTCCTTTCACACAAAGAGGATGTTTATGATCAATTCCAAAGTGTTTACATGCACACTCTGTTTTCACATATGCAATTCCTACATTTGGTTCTATAGTGGTAAATGGATAATTTCCTATTTGTGCTGTAGTCTCTGTAGAAGCCGAGAAAAAGGTAGATTTTCCAACGTTCGTTTTTCCTAGTAATCCAATTTGCATGGCAACCCTTCCAGTACTTACTCTTATTAGTATTACAGAAATCGTTTAATCTAATTTGTTTTGACGGTATGTGTTGTCAAAAGTAATAACCGGGAACCCTGGAGTAGGAAAGCATACAGTTGCAAAATATATTGCAAGAAACCTCAACCTTGACCTCATTGATATAAACAAGATAGCAATAGAGAGTGGTACATTCATACGAGGAAAAGAAACGCTTGAGATCAATACAAAAGCTTTGCAAAAAGTTCTAGCTAGAAAAATTTCTAATGATTCCCTAATAGTAGGACACTTGGCGTCATATGTAATACCAAGAAATAAAGTCAAGACTGTCATAGTTCTAAGGAAAAGCCCATACAAACTGATTCCAGTTTATAAAAAAAGAAAATATTCCAAGCAAAAAACAACAGAAAATTTGGGCAGCGAAATTTTAGGAGTCACATTTTATGATGCGTTAAAAAATTTTGGTTCAAATAAAACATATCAAGTCGATACCAGTCATAGCTCAATCTCCAAAGTTGTTAAAAAAATTGAAAGGCTTTTTGAAAAAGGCAAGATTCAAGAAGATCCCGTTGACTGGCTTGGCTTGATTTCAAAGAAAGGAGATTTGAAGATGTTCTTTCCCTACTAACTTCAAATAATGCTCTCCAGATGATATAAGAAATGTTTGAGATTAAAAAGAGCGATCTTGCTGCAAGAATAGGAATATTACACACAAACCATGGCAAAGTTGAGACACCGGCATACGTTCCGGTGATTCATCCCGTAAAGCAAACAATTCCACCTAAAAAAATCAGAGAGATGGGTTTTGATCTTGTTATAACAAATGCTTACATCACATTGAACAATCATGGAGATGAAGCAGTAAGACGCGGTATTCACGATATCATTGATTACGACGGTGCAATTATGACAGATTCTGGGGGCTACCAAGTATTAGAGTACGGAAAAGTTGATGTCGATTCCAAAGACATGGCAACGTTTGAGCAAAAAATTGGAACTGATTTTGCAATTCCACTTGACAGACCAACAGGATTTGGTCTTTCGAAAAAAAAGGCCAAGTTCTATGTTGATCATACACTAAAAGTATCCAAAGAAACTCTGAATAATTCTGAAAAAAACGGTCAGATCTGGTTAGGCCCAATTCAAGGTGGAGAGCATTTTGATCTGGTAAAGAGGTCAACGAAGGCTCTAGTTGATTATGGATTTGAAATGTTGGCTTTGGGCAGTCCTGTTGAGTTTATGGAGTCATATGAGTACAAACTTCTTGCAAATATGATAATTACAGCTAAAAAACAAATTCCAGATTCTGTTCCTTTACATCTTTTTGGTGCAGGGCATCCACTAACAATTCCATTTGCAGTTGCTCTGGGGTGCGATACTTTTGATTCTGCATCATACATGCTATATGCAAAACATGGTAGGTACATCATGGAGGACAGCACCATGAGACTAGACGACATGGCATATTTTTCTTGTAATTGCGAAGTATGTTCAAAACATACTCCAAAAGAGATCCAATCGCTTGAAAACGCAGAAAGAATAAACCAAATTGCCCTGCACAACCTATACGCAATAAAAGCCGAAGTAGATAGAGTAAGGGAATCAATCCATGAAGGAAGACTATGGGAATATGTTCTCAAAAAGGCAAGATCACACCCCAAGCTTTTCGAAACCATAGAGGTCTTTACTAAAAATCACGAATACTTTATGGATACGACCCCTAAGTTCAAGGAAAAAGCCGTCTTTTTATATTCAAAAGAAGATCAATACCGTCCTGAAATAACAGCATTTCATAAAATAGTTCGTAATTTCAAATCAGACAAGAATACCATAGTAGTAATACCAGACGGTACAATGCGACCGTTTTATCTTTCAGAAGAATACCATAAGCTAAGAAAAAAGTTTGCCAAAAATTATGAAGACGCTCAGTTCTGTCAATTCAATCCCTTCCTAGGAATAATCCCACTTGAAATATCTGACATTTATCCAGCTGCACATTATGTTATGCCAAGAGCGTCATTTAGTGAAGAGGAATTTCCAGAGTTTACAGAGACCTGGAAGAAATTTTTTACAAACAATCGCTTTAAAACAGCATACATTGCAAATGACAAAGTTCTAAAACACTATTCAAAAATGCTTCCAAAAAAGATCAAAATAAAATTCATTAATCGCATCTAAAAATAATAAAAAAGAGTGTAAGAACAGATTCCGCTTATAGTGCGGCGTCTTCTGCCCAGCCTTTTACGAAAACTCCGTTCTTGTGGAGAGGAACTGGTTGACCAGCAGTGTAGTTCATTGGTCTCATCCAAAAGATTGCCTTTGTTGGGCAAACTCCTATACATGCACCGTCTGAGATACATCTTTCTGGATAAAAGACAAATGCTTTTCCTCTCTTCCAACCCTCTACGGGTTTGACACGGAGTACGTCTGGACCAAGAGAAGTACAGATCTCTACGCAAAGCGCACAGCCTATACATCTTTGTTCATCTATGTCTGGAATGATTGCTATTGGCATTCTAATTCTGATCATTCACAGTTTGCTATTTAAACCATCTGCAAAATCCATAACAGAGTTATAGAAATTTTTCACAATTGTATATAGAAAATAAAAAACAAAAAGAAAGTATAATGATTATTTTACTTCTTGCTTTGACGCATTGCGTCAATTTGACCGCTTGTTACCCAGTCAAGTAATTCTGCGGCTGAAGGATTTAGATCACCCTTTTGATTCATCATATTATGTACCCAAATCCAATTTATCTGGTTTAGTAATGGTTTGTTTCCCTCATCTCCCTTTCGAACTTTGTCGCGAAGGTCTTTTGGGATGGTATTCCACCATTGTTCAAAGGTTCTACCCATGGTCAGATCATCTTTATTTGATCTAATTAAGTCTTTTGTAAATTATGCAAATATTATAATCAAGTGTCTTGAAAAACGCTAAAGGTTTAAAGGTCCTTAGAGAAGACTTTGAATTCTTGCAAGTTAAAGTCCTTGGGGCTGCCCAAGAGGTAGGCCGATCGGCGTTCCAAGTTAATTGTGACGGTGCCAATTTCCTTTTAGATTATGGCGTCTCTTTGGGAAAAGAATCAGCGTATCCAATGCATGTAAAGCCTAAAGACATCAACGCAGTCATTGTAACACATGCGCACCTTGACCATTCTGGCAATGTACCATCACTTTTTGTAAATGGAGGCACAGATGTTTATGCAACAGCGCCCACGCTGGATCTCTCTAGGCTTTTAATTGAAGATATGGTAAGGCTAGAAAAAAATTTCCTTCCTTTTGAAATGCCTGAAGTTGTCAATATGATCATGCATTCTAAAGAGATAGAGTATAAACAAAAAATCACTCGTGGTAATGCATCGTTTGAGCTACGCGAATCAGGACATGTTGTAGGTGGCGGTGCAGTAATAGTGGAATCATCTAAAAAAAGACTCTTCTATACGGGAGATATCAATCCCAAGGGATCTCGTATGTTGCGCGAAGCAGACCTGGATATTGGGGAAATTGATTTAATGATTACAGAAAGTACCTACTCTCAGACTGATCAGATGCCACGAGAAGAGGCTGAGCAGAAATTCATAGAGTTCGCATATGAGGTTTTAGATAGGAAAGGTTCTCTTTTCGTGCCTTCATTCTCAGTTGAAAGATCACAAGAAATTGCATGTGTCCTAAAAAATGCCAAATTCAAGCACAAAGTAATCATGGATGGGATGGCGGTCAAGGTAAATGAGATAATGCTTCGATATCCAGAATACCTACGAGATCCAAAGGTATTTGCTGATTCAATCCACCAAGCTGAATGGATAAGAGGAGAACGAGAAAGAAAAAATGCTCTAAAGGAGCCCTGCCTAGTAATTTCTCCAGCAGGAATGTTAGTTGGCGGTTCTGCAGTTTACTATTTGCAACAGCTTGCACTTGATAAAAAGAATGGCATAGCTCTTGTATCATATCAAGGAGAAGGTACACCTGGCAGAAAATTACTAGAAACTGGAAAGGTAAGTATTAGGGGCAAGGATGTAAAAGCTGAATCAGAAGTAAGACAATTCGAATTTTCTGGACATGTTGATAGAACAGGTCTTTTTGATATGATGAAGAGAATAAAAGGAAATCCAAAAGTTCTGACAGTTCATGGAGATAGCGATTCATGTACTAAATTTGCAGAAGAGATTCATGAGAAGTTTGGGTTTGATGCAATCGCACCAAGAATAGGCGATGAAATTACCATTTGAGATGCAAGAATTTACAAGAATAGATCTGGATACCACTATCAATAGTGGTCAAGTTTTTCTCTGGGACAAGATTGATGGAGTATGGTATGGAGTAAATGGTGGGGAGATTTTGGGGATAAGGCAAAATCCGTTTGAGATAATTTCATCACAAAAAAAACCTAGTGATTTTTTCAGACAAGATGACGACATAAAAAAAATTCTAAATGAAATAAGCAAAGACAGTCTTGTGAGATCTGCTATAAAACGTTTCCCAGGTCTGAGATTACTCAGACAAGATCCATTTCAATGCTATATCTCTTTTATTTGTTCATCAAATTCATCCATCCAAAACATCAAACAAATGTTAAAACGACTTTGCTATAAGTTTGGCAAGAAAAGAGATTTTGATGGTCATGAATTTTTTGCTTTTCCTGCTGTTGAGAAGATTGCAGAGGCCAATCTGAAAGATTTACTTTCGTGTGGTCTTGGGTTTAGGGCAAAATACGTAAAGGCAGCAGCAATGAGTGTACATTCTGGTGCCTTAAAATTTGGTTTTTTAAAAAAAATGGACTATAAGCCTGCAAAAGATGATCTAAAAAATATTTATGGAGTTGGGAACA
>Ga0210384_10001102_pt1 | contig 38025 bp, 25 predicted proteins | sample IncBWH2MmetaG_FD_160574 | JGI IMG/M metagenome (GOLD analysis project Ga0210384, IMG submission 160574) | Forest soil microbial communities from Barre Woods Harvard Forest LTER site, Petersham, Massachusetts, United States - Inc-BW-H-2-M | ecosystem: Environmental > Terrestrial > Soil >...
TTACCCGATCATTCACATTGAGCTGTTCGCCAACAAGGTGTTCACCTGGGCCAACATCGCCGGCTTCTTCTCGTCGATGTCCTTCCTCAGCGTCGTGGCATTTCTGCCCTTGTTCATGCAGCTCGGACAGGGCGTGCAGGCGACGACCAGCGGATTGTCGACGTTGCCGCTGATGATAGGCTTGATCGTCGCCGCAACGGTGAGCGGCCGGCTCGTGACCCGAACCGGCCGCTACAAGCCATTCATGCTGGCCGGAATGCTGGTGCTGCTGGTTGCGACGTTCTTCATGAGTCAGATGACCTACCACACGACCCGGCTCGACCTGGGCTGGCGCATGGCAATTCTCGGCGTGGGCTTGGGTCCGCTGCAGAGCCTGTACAGCGTCGCCATTCAAAACGCCGTTCCGGTGAATCGCATCGGCGTCGTGACCAGCGCGAATCAGTTCTTTCGCCAAATCGGCTCCACCGTGGGCGTCGCAATCTTTGGCACGCTCCTGACCAACGATCTCAATTCCAAGCTCGCCGCTTGGGCGGCGTCCATGGGACTGCCGTCCATGAACCTGTCCAAGTTGCGCAGCCTGTCGATCGATGCGCAGATTCATTCGGGCTTGATGGACCTTCCCGCGGCGATTCGCGTTCTGATCGCGGATTCGGTGACCCACGTGATTCTGCTGAGCATCATCGTGGTCGTCATCGCGCTCACCGCGACATTGATGATCCCCGAGCTGCCCATGCGCGAACGCCCCAAGATCCCGCCGAAGGATGCCGTGCCCGCCGAAGCGCACGTGTAAGAACTTTCAACGCCGGGCGCTCCTCCAGACTCCTAGCGCGCGGCGGCCATCATTGCCTGGAAGTTGTCGCAGTAGAACTTGGCTTTCGCTTCCTCGGAAATGCCCTTGAAGGTGCGCTCGAAACGGCCGATCGGATCGTCGGTGCCTTCCGGATGGGGATAATCGCTGGAAAACATGAACAGTTCGGGACCGGCATCCCTGATCAGACGGCCGACATCTTCTCCGGGAAAGGGCGTGAATTTCACCGCGCGGCGAATGTACTCGGATGCCCTCAAGGGCAACGCTTCCACGGAGGGGTCGGTCCGCTTGAAGATCTTTTGGCTAAGATCGAGCGTGCGCAGATACTCGGGCACCCAACCGGCACCGAGCTCGATGACACCGCCCCGCAGTCGAGGAAACCGCACAAACACACCGTCGAAAACCAGCGCGGTGAGAAACTGCTGAGGCCCGACGGATAGCAGCATGAAATCGCGCACGCGCAGGTTCTCGCCGCCCTCGGCGCCCGTGATGTCCCTCGGACGCGGCTGGCCGTTGTTTTCATAGGCGGCAATCTTGGTCGGACTGTTGGGGCCGACATGCAGCAGGAACGGCACGTTCAAATCGCAGAACGCCTGCCACACCACGTCGAACTCAGGATGACCCGGCGACTTGTCGCCGACCGGCATTCCGGGAATCCAGAATGCGCCGCATCCCAGGCGTACGCCCTCTGACATTTCCAATACGCAACGCGCAGGGTCCGCCAAGGACACCTGGCCGGCCGCGATGAGACGCGAGTCCCGGCTGCAGAACGCCGCCATGGCGCGATTGTGAGCCCGGATCCCGCCGTAGCGCACGTCCGGATCCTCGTGATGCAGGTATTGCGAGGCGGAAAAGGTCGAGAACACGAGCTGCCGCTTGAAGCCCAGATCGTCCAGTGCCGCCTTTCTTTCCGCCGCGTCGAACGCACCCGGCGCATTCCATCCCTTGAGCCCCTTTACGACGTCGACGGCCGCGGCGCCGCGCGCAATGCGCTGCTTCTGCTTTTCCACCGCTTCGTTGATCAACTCGAAGCTCTTGGTCCCCGACTTCAACAGGCTCATTTCAGGAAGCTTGCCGCGAATCTCCGGATCGGTGAAGTTGGCAATCCAGTCGCGGGTTTCCATGATGTGGCTGTCGGCATCGCAGTAGGGGCGATCTGTCGCATAAGTCATGAGCGCTCTCCGCACGAGGCTTTATTAGACTTAAGTTATAATTAAGTGCCGCGCAAGTCAAATGTGCCCGCAACTCAAGAATTCGGTCTTTTCTTGCGTCCTTTGTGCCTGCCGTATTTCGCCTGCAAGGCATTGTTGCCGCCGATGATGAAATCGCTCCAAATCTCGGCGGCGCGGTGCGCGGCGATGCCCTTGCTGCGCAGAGCGCGGGCCGAGAGGATCGGCGCATTGACCGTCATGACCGAGCAGACACGCGCGACATCGCGCGGAAAGTCATAGACTTCCATGCAGCGCTTCGTGAAATAGTCGATCATGATGCCGCGCTCATCCCGGTCCTGGCGCTTTGCCAGACCTGCAATCGAGCGGTCGCTGGCGAGCAAGCGCATGATCGGTCCGCGCTCGTACAGATATTCCATCGATCGCAGATTGGAGCGGTGGATGACTTCCTCATACGGAACATTTCTTGGCAGGACCCCGAGGTCGCGGCCGCGCAGGAATCGATATTCGCGCTCCACCAGCGCCTTGAAGAGATCCGCGAGACGCGGAAAATATTTATAGATGAGCGGCTTGCTGATGCGCGCTTCCGCCGCCACGACCTCGAGCGTGCAACTCGACAGTCCGCGGTTGACGATGAGCGCCACGGCGCTGTCCAAAATCTGCTCGCGCCGCTTCTCCGGCGGCATGCGCTGCGCGCGCTTTCTGACGGGCATGGACTTGAAGGTCTCCACTGTGATGTGACAAAGAGCCATTCTACGCCAGAATGGCCGGTCGCCGGCCGCACGTCGCCGGCCGCATTCGCTGACGTATACTTCGCGGACCTTTAAGCCACCGTTGGACGGAGATCTTGAAAACCAAAACTGCATCGATTGCAAGTGTAAGTCTGCTGGCGATCACGGTCTGCGGCGCCGCCGGTTCCGCCGATTTCGGACCGTCCAATCCGTTTTACTCAGCCAGCAAGCTGCCGTTCGGCGCGCCGCCGTTCGACAGGATCAAGGACGAGGATTATCAGCCGGCGATCGAGGCCGGCATGGCGCAGCAGCTCGCCGAGATCGGCAAAATCGCCGACAACCCGGCTGCGCCGACCTTTGAGAACACGCTGGTCGCGATGGAGCGCAGCGGGCGCCTGCGGGCGCGCGCCTCGGCCGCCTTCAACGGCGTGAGTGAGGCAAACACGAATCCGCTGCTGCAGCAGGCGAAGACCGCGCTCGCGCCGCAGATCGCCGCGCATCAGGATGCGATCCACCTGAATAAAAAGCTGTTTGAGCGCATAGCCGCGATTTATAAGAAGCGCGCGGCGCTCAAGCTCGACCCTGAATCGTTGCGCCTGGTGGAAAGAGAATACGACGAGTTTGTCCATTCCGGCGCCAACCTATCCGACAACGACAAGGAACAGCTCAAGCAACTCAACAAGGAGATCTCGTCCTTGTCGGACGCATTTTCCAAGAAGTTGCTCGAGGCGACCAAGGCCGGGGCCTATGCGACGCAGGACAAATCCGCGTTGGCCGATCTCACCGATGCGCAGCTCGCGGCAGCGGCGCAGACTGCGAAAAATCGCGGCGTCCCAGGCTATGTGATCCCCTTGCAGAACACCACGCAGCAGCCGGTGCTTGCGTCGTTGCGCGATCGTACATCGCGCGAGGTTATTTTCGGTGAATCATGGAACCGGGCTGAACGGGGCGATGCGAACGATACGCGGGACATTGTCGCGCGGATTGCGCGGTTGCGTGCGCAACGGGCGCGGCTGCTTGGCTTCACGAGTCACGCTGCCTGGAAGATCGAGGATCAGATGGCGAAGACCCCCGAAACCGCCCTGCAGTTCATGGATGCGCTGGTGCCGTTGGCGACCGCCAAGGCGGCCAGCGAAGCGAAGGACATTCAGGGCGTGATCGACGCGCAGAAAGCCGGGTTTGCGCTGCAGCCGTGGGATTGGGATTTCTACGGAGAACAAGTACGCAAGGCAAAATACGCTCTCGACGACGCCGAGATCAAGCCGTACTTCGAACTGAACAATGTGCTCGAGAACGGCGTGTTCTTTGCGGCCAACCAGCTGTACGGCATTACCTTCAAGGAACGGCAGGACATTCCGGTCTACGAACCGGATGTGCGCGTGTTCGAAGTGCGCGACGTCGACGGCAAACCGCTGGCGCTGTTCTATTGCGACTACTTCAAAAGGGACAACAAGAATGGCGGCGCCTGGATGTCGGAATTTGTCCATCAATCGAAGTTGCTGGGCACCTTGCCGGTCATCTACAACGTGGCCAATCTGCCGAAGCCGGCACCCGGCCAGCCGGCATTGATCAGTTTCACCGATGTAACCACCATGTTTCACGAGTTCGGCCACGCGCTGCACGGCATGTTTGCCGACACGCGCTACCCGACGCTCTCCGGCACCTCGACCGCGCGCGATTTTGTGGAATTTCCGTCCCAGTTCAATGAGCACTGGGCGATCTACCCGGCCGTGTTCAGTCACTATGCCAAACACTATCAAAGCGGCGCGCCGATGCCCGATGCCTTGGTCGAAAGGCTGAAAAGGGCGAAGAATTTCGCGGAAGGCTACCAACTGACCGAGTTATTGGCGGCTGCCGAACTCGATATGCAGTGGCACGCATTGACGGCCGATGCGCCGCTGCAGGATCCCGATGCGTTTGAAGCGCAGGCGCTGACGAAATCCCATTTGAACCTGCCGGCGGTGCCGCCGCGCTACCGGTCCAGCTACTTCAGCCATATCTGGGCCAGCGGCTATTCAGCCGGCTACTACGCCTATTTGTGGACGCAGATGCTCGACGATGATGCCTATCAATGGTTCGATGATCACGGGGGCCTGAATCGCGCGAATGGCGACCGGTTCAGGCGCATGATTCTATCGCGCGGCAACACTCAAGATCTCGCGGCCATGTATGTCGCATGGCGCGGCAAAGCGCCGAGCATCGATGCCATGATGAAGTATCGGGAACTCGGTCCTTCTCGCTAGTATCGCGCGCCGGTGATTTTGACCGGCTGATAGCGCTCGGCAGGGAGGGTAAGGAGAGTCAAGGCACGAAGGCGGCAGTGCCTTGACTCTCCTTACCCTTCCTGACGAGAACTACGCCGATCCAAATCACAGCCGACGATACGGGCGCGAGTGGAAGGGGGCGACAGACACTCGTCCACCGGCACCGTGAGATTGAGCGTCGCGCCTGAAAGGCCTAGTGGGATAGGAAGCTTCAAGGCACTGCGTCTTCCGTGCCTTGAAGCTTCCTATCCCACAGGCCATACGGGCCCGCTCAAATTCACAGTGCCGAGCTAGAGCCTCATTGCCCCACGCTGCTGAAGCCCTTGCCCTCGGCGACCAGCTTCTCGAGCAGCGGCGAAACCTTGAGCCACGTGCCGCCGGTGGCGGTGCTGTATTTCTTGAGTTTCTCCAACGCGGTCTTCAAGCCGACGGCGTTTTCCACCCAAAACATCGGGCCGCCGCGATAGGCGGGGAAGCCATAGCCATACAAGTAAACGATGTCGATGTCGCTGGAGCGATACGCCACGCCTTCGCTCAACACGTCGCAGCCCACGTTCATCAGCGCGAGAAAACAGCGTTCGACGATCTCTTCATCCGTGAATTTGCGCCGCGCGATGCCGTATTCCCGCGAGACTTTCTCGAGGATTTCCGCCACCACGGGTGATGGCCGCGGCGTTCGATCGCCCGGCGCATAGTCGTAGTATCCGGCCTGCGTTTTTTGCCCGAGGCGGCCCATTTCCACCAACAGATCGGCAGAGCGCGACACGCGGCCGTCGAAACTTGCCGGATCCCGATCCTTGCGCGACTTGTATCCCACGTCGAGGCCGGCCAAGTCGCTCATTTGCAGAACGCCCATCGGCATGCCGAAATCGCGCAGCGCCGCGTCGACCTGCTCCGGCATGGCGCCTTCCAGCACCATCAGCGAGGCCTGATAAGCGTATCCGCCGAGCATGCGGTTGCCGATGAAGCCGTCCCGATTTCCGCACACCACGCCGACTTTGTTGATTCGTTTCGCGAGGTCGACGATGGTGAGCAGCACATCTTGCGCGGTCTTCGCGCCGCGAACGATTTCCAACAGCCGCATGACGTTGGCGGGGGAGAAGAAATGCATGCCGACGACATCGCCGGGCCGCGAGGTCGAAGCGGCGATTTCGTCAATGGAGAGGTAGGAAGTATTCGAGGCGAGAATCGCGCCTTGCTTGGCCGCTTTATCGAGCTTGGCGAACACATCCTTCTTGATGGCCATTGTTTCGAACACCGCCTCGATGATCAGGTCGGCTTCCCGCACGTCGTCGTAGGAAAGCGTGGGTCTGAGCAGTCCCATGCGTTGCTGAACCTGCTCCATCGTCAGCTTGCCCTTGGATGCGGTGTTCTCGTAATTCTTGCGAATCACGCCGACACCCCGATCCAGTGCCTCCTGCTGCATTTCAAGCAGCGTGACCGGAACACCGACATTCAGGAAATTCATCGCGATGCCGCCGCCCATCGTGCCCGCGCCGATGATGGCGACGGACTTGATGTCCCGCTTGGTGACGTTTTTATCGAGGTTCGGCACACTGGCCGCCTTGCGCTCGGCGAAAAACACATGCTGCAAGGCCTTCGACTGGCTGTTTTGCGCACATTGCAGGAACAGCTCGCGCTCGCGCGCCATGCCCTTATCGAAGGGTAGAGTGGCCGCCGCTTCCAAGGCGTCGACGATGCGCTGAGGCGCGAACAGATTTTTCCTTTCCTTCGCAACGCGCTTGCGCGCTTCCTCGAAGAATCCCGGTGGAATGTTGCCGGCGCCGACATTGAGCTCGCGCACCTTGCGCAGCGGGGCCTTGCGCTCAGCGAGACCGCGAGCGTAATCCATGGCGCCCTCGAGCAGGTCACCGTCAATGATCTTGTCGATGACGCCGGCCTTGGCCGCCTGAGTGGCCGGAACCGGATCGCCCGAGACGATGATGCCGAGCGCAGCTTCAACCCCGATCAAGCGCGGCAATCGCTGGGTGCCGCCGGCGCCCGGGAGCAGCCCGAGCTTGACCTCGGGCAAGCCGATTTTGGCGCCGGCGACGGCGACCCGGTAGTGGCAGCCGAGCGCGACTTCCAGGCCGCCGCCGAACGCCGTGCCGTGAATCGCGGCGACGATGGGCTTCACGGAACTCTCGACGGCATGGATGGCTTCGTGCAGTCCGGGCGACAGCGGCGGCTTGCCAAATTCTGTGATGTCGGCGCCTGCCATGAAAGTGCGGCCTTCGCAAGCCAGAATACCGACGCTGATTTCCGCGTCCTGCGCAAGCTTTGCGACACCGTCGATGATGGCGGCTCGCACACCGACGCTGATCGCATTGACGGGCGGATTGTTGATCCAGATGATGCCCACGTTGCCGCGCTTTTCGAATCGACCTTGCATGATTTACTCCCGCTTCTTTAACATCCGGCCCGTCGGCCACCGTCGACCAGGTGCACCTCGCCCGTGGTCTTCGACGCCACGGCACCCAGGTAATAAATTGTCTCGGCCACATCCTCAGGCTGCACCAGGCTACGGAGCGCCGATGCCGACTCGTAGTTGCCGCGCATGGCCGCAAAGCGCTCCGGCCCCAAGCCGTTCCTGAGCCACGGAGAATCAACCATGCCGGGAGCGACCACATTCACCCGAATCCGCGGACCCAAGACCCTTGCCAATACCAAGCTCAGGGCATTGAGCGCGCCTTTCGATGCGATATAGGCAACGCTCGAGCCGCCGCCGATCAAAGGGGCAATCGAGGACACGTTGACCACCGCGGCGCTCGCGCTGCTCTCGAGCAGCGGTGCGAATGCGCGAATCATTTGAAAGGGACCAACGACGTTGACTCCGTAAATCCTTTGAAAATCGGCCGCGTCGAGTCCATTCAGATCCTTGAGGTCGACGAACTTGGTCGTCCCGGCGTTGTTGACGAGCGTATCGCAGCGTCCAAAATGCGCCTGGACGCGCCTTGCCAGCTCGATGCATTGCGCATCATCGGCGACATCGGCGCGTTCGATCAAGACATCGGCACCGTGATCCCTGCAGGTTGCCGCGACTTTCTCCGCGGGTTTGGGGTCCCGCGAATAGTTCACGCAAACATCCCATCCGCGCTGCGCGAACATGATCGCGCTCGCGGCACCGATGCCGGACGATGATCCGGTGACCACACAGACCTTTTTGTTCATGATTGTCCTCGGCGCTAAGGCTTGGAAACTCGCCGCCCGCGAGCCGAGCCAATATTGGCATGCCTCGCGGCGCGGGTATACGAAGGCCGATTGTGAGAGCCGTTTGACTGGATCACGCCGCACGCCCCACACTTGCGGTCCGCGTAAGCCCACACAAGGGCTAAGCATCAGGGAGAAATCATGAAGTTGTCTTTCCGTCCGGCGCTCATCGCGGCAGCCGCCTTCGGGGCGCTGGCCTTCTCGAGTCTGTCGTGGGCACAAGCGCAAACGGCACCCAAGCCGGCTCAGGCGCGGCCGCGGTTCATGCCGCAGCTGACTCCCGAGCAGATCGCCGCCCTGCCCAAGTGGACGGAAATGAGCATGATCACCCGCGATGGCGTCAAGCTCGCGGCAAATGTCTTTTTGCCCGCAGGATCCGGGCCTTTTCCCGTGGTGCTGTCGCGCACGCCGTATCTTAAGGACGCGCTGGGCGACTTGGCCGGCTACTCGGCGCAAAAATATACCGACTCAGGCTTCGCCTTCGTGATGCAGGATGTGCGCGGCAAAGGTCATTCCGAGGGGTTCTACGAGGCGTTCATTCCCGACCTCGAGGATGGCTATGACACCGTTGAATGGGTCGCCAAGCAGCCCTGGTCGAACGGCAAGGTCGGCATGGTCGGCGCCTCGGCGCTGGGAATCACCACCAACCTGGCTGCCATGGCGGCGCCCCCGCACCTGGTGGCTGCCTATGTCATCGTCGCGCCGTACGATCAGCTGCTCAATACCTTTCCCGGCGGTGTCCTGAAGGACGAGGACACGCTTGGTTGGTTGAAAGGGCAGGGCGAAACTCAGGCGCAATTGGACGTGGTCAGGGGCAGCGCCGCCAATTCTGCATTCTGGAACGAGCATGCGATGAGCACGCAGCGCAGATTCATTCGCATCCCCATGTACAACCAGGGGGCGTGGTACGACATTTTCAATGACGGCAATGTCGAGAATTTCCGTTGGTTGCAAAATTACGGTTCCAAGGGTGCGCGCGGCAACCAGAAGCTGTACATGGTGCCGGCGGGACATGGCGGTCTGGGGGGCGACAAGAGCGACATCGAATACAACCAGCCCGGGGCGCTGGTGCCGCCCAGCGAAGAGATGCGCTGGTGGGAATATTGGCTGAAGGGCACCGACAACGGCATCATGAAGGAACCGCCCGTGACTCTTTTCATGATGGCCTCGGGGCGCAAGGGCCATCCATCGACGGCAAGTCATGTGTTCAAGTCGCCGAATTGGCCGCCCGCCAACCACCCGACCGCGTACTACCTGACGGGCGACATGCATCTCTCGACCAAGGCGCCGACGGCATCCGATGCGAAGCTCAGCTACAAGTTTGACCCGGCGAGTCCGGTGAAGACTTACGGCGGCTCGAACCTGCTGCAGACCGCCGGCCCCCTCGATCAGCGGCCGATTGGCCGGCGCCTGGATTACTTGCGATTCGAATCGCCGGTTCTTGAAAAGAACCTGGCGATCGCCGGCCATGTCGACATGACCCTATGGGCGGCGACCGATGGGCGCGACACGGATTTCATGGTGAAGCTCGTGGATGTCTATCCCGACGGCTACGAGCAGATCATTCTCGACAATCCGATCCGAACACGCTACCGGCATGGACGCGATCCTGACGATGTGATGCTGATGACGCCGGGTAAGCCCGAAGAGTTGCACATCGACCTGTGGAACACCGCGTTTACTTTCGAAAAAGGACACAAGATCCAAGTAACGGTGACCTCGTCGAACTCGACCAAGTTCGAGATCAATCCGAACACGGGCGAGCCCTTTGGCGGGCCGACCTCGAGCGAGCCGCGGGTGGCGACAAATACCATCTATTTCGACAGGCGCCACCCCTCGGCCATGATCTTGCCGGTGCTCAGCGCCGCGCCATAGCCTTTGGCGCGCCGGCGCCGGCGGGCTCGACGATGCGAGGATCCGCGCGCTCCGCGTACAGCAGCGCCACCTCGCTCGCGCGGCGCTGCATGGCGAGCCGCTGGTTGATGGAGCGCTTGTCGGTGATTTCACCGGATTCGGGCGACGGCGGGTCCTTCAGGACCAATAATCGCGCAATGGTGTCGGCGCTGCCCTGGCGGGCTTGATTGAATGCCGCGAGTTTTTGCGCAAGCCCCGCTCGCAGCCGTGCATCGTCGGGCATGGCCAGCCAGACCAGCGCACCCAGCCAAGGATGATCGGGCGCGCAAATCACGGCATCGCTCACATAGGGCTGCAACGCCTCGACCAGATCGCGGCGCACGATGCTGGCTTGAACCCATGTTCCGGACAGCAACTTGAAGTCCTCCGCGATGCGGCCGGCAAATTCGAGCCCCTCGATGGGCCGTGCCGGATCCACCCAGCGCACCGCGTCGCCGGTTCGAAAGTAGCCCTCGTCATCGAACGCCGCCGCGTTGAGTGCATCCGCCTTGTAGTAGCCGCTCATGATGTGAGGACCCTTGATCCGAAGTTCCATCCGGTCGCCGGTGGGCACCAATTTGAGCGTCGCGCCCGGTTGGGGCAGCCCGAGCAGGCCGGTACGCTCGGTGTTCCAGTACACCGCGACCCCGGTCGCGGTGGTTTCCGTCATGCCCCATCCAGTGCCGAAAGGCAGCTGCTCGCCAATTTCCTGTACCGCCACACGCTGCATCCGCTCCCAGATCGGTTGCGGCAGCAGCGCGCCGCCATAGCCCAGGGCGCGCATGTTCTTGAAAAATTTCTGTCGCAGGTCCGCATCTTTTTCCAGCGCGGCGGCGAGCATGCCGAAGGCCGCCGGCACGCAGCCGAAACTGGTCGGAGAAATTTCTCGAAGGTTTTCGATGGTCGCATCGAACAGCCCGGGAACCGGCCGCCCGGTATCGATATAGAGCGTTCCCGCCAGCGAAAGCACGCCGTTGAACTGAGCGTTGCCGCCGAAGGCGTGATGCCAGGGCAGCCAATCAACGATGGTGTTGACGCGTTCCGGCTCGAAGGGTTCGCTGATCAGGCGCACCATTTGGATGGAGCCGCCAATATTGCCGTGAGTGTTGATGACGCCTTTCGGGCGGCCGGTCGAACCGGAGGTCAGCAGAATTTTGGCAATGGTGTCATCCGTGATCAGCCGCCGCCGCGCCGTCACCGCCGCCGCATCGACGGTTTGCAACAGCCTGGAGAATTCATCGCCGGCGACGGCGACGATGCCGGGCAGGCGCGCCTTGACATATTCGAGCGCCGGCGCATATCGAAGGGCGTCGCCGGCGTATACGAGCGAGGGCTGCGTGAGGTCCAAGGCGTAGCCCAACCGGCCCAGGTCATGGCCGAAGGAATAGGTCGGCGATACAGGAACCACCGCCACACCCGCACGCATCGCGCCGAGCATCAATAGCGCATGTTCGATGCTGTTTTCCGACAAGATCATCACGGGCGCACTGGCGGGCCCGAATCCTTCGCGAATGAGCCAGGTTGCAACCCCCGCCGTATCGCGCCAGGCCGCCGCATAGGTCAGCCGGCGCCATTGTTTGGCGCTGTCGCGTTCTGCCAGGAATGTGGTGTTCGGACGCAGCTCAGCAGCCCGAGCCAAATAGTCGATGAGGGAAGGCAGGCCGGGCTCGTACGGCAGACCACAGCTCAAGTACACGACGCCGTTGTCGGCGCGATGCGTCGCGACGCAGGGCGCAGGGCGATTGAGCGTGCGCATCGGATAGTCATGCAAGGGTCTGCTCAGCATCTTAAGCCCCCAATCCTATGAGTCGATCGGCAAGCCGAAGTTTCGGCCGAACGCCCTCAGAATGGAAGCGGCTTGGATTGTGTCGACAATTGCGACGGGCGCCGCTAGGATCGACCGCAGCCTCGGGGGATCGCAAATGCAGTGGACCAGAAGTCAAAAAAATGTCGTCGTGGCGGCTTACCTGGGCTGGACCCTGGACGCCTTCGATTTCTTCCTCATGGTGTTCATGTTCAAGGACATTGCGTCGACGTTTCACGTCGATGTCAAAAGCGTGGTGGAAGCGACGTTTTTAACCCTGGCGGCCCGTCCCATCGGCGCCTTCGTCTTTGGCAGACTGGCTGACCGGTTTGGCCGCAAGCCGACGCTAATGTGGAACATTTTGGCTTTTTCCGTGCTGGAAGGCGCTTCCGGATTCGCCCCGTCGCTTACGAGCTTTTTGGCGTTGCGTTTCTTATTCGGCATTGCCATGGGAGGAGAGTGGGGCATCGGATCCGCCCTGACGTTTGAGACCATCCCGACGCGTGCGCGCGGCGTCGTCTCCGGTCTTTTGCAGGCCGGCTATCCCAGCGGTTATTTCGTGGCCTCGATCGCAACCTACTTCTTTTACGATAGTCTCGGCTGGCGCTACATGTTCCTGCTCGGAGTCGCGCCCGCGATTCTCGTGTTTTTCGTGCGCATGGGAGTCGATGAGTCTCCCGCCTTCCTCGAGAAGCGCATCAGGAAGGAACGGAGCAACCTGTTCGAGGTGGTCGGCCGCAACTGGAAGATCGCCATATACGCCGTCATTCTCATGACGGCTTTCAATTTCTTCAGCCACGGCTCGCAGGACGCGTATGCGAACCTGTTCCTCAAGGTGCAGCATCGGTTCGATACGCACGCCGCGGCGACCATGACCGCCATCATGAACATCGGCGCAATCCTGGGCGGCATCAGCTTTGGATTTCTGTCCGAGCGCATCGGCAGGCGTCGCGCGATAATCCTGGCGTCTTTGTTGGCACTGCCCGTCATTCCTTTCTGGGCGTTTGGCTCGACGCCCCTCGTCCTGGGAATAGGCGCCTTTCTCATGCAAGTCTCGGTACAGGGCGCGTGGGGAATTATCCCGGTGCATCTCAACGAGCTCTCTCCGCCCGAGATTCGCGCGACTTTCCCGGGTTTTGTCTATCAGCTTGGCAATCTCATCGCATCGAGGAACCTTCCCATCCAAGTCGCGATCGCCGAGGCGTACGGCAACAACTACGGACTTGCCATGGCCGGTGTCATCGGTACGGTGGTCGTGGTCATCATATTGTTGGTGCTATGGGGCCCGGAGCGCCGCGGCGTTGCGATGGCCGACGCGCAGCGCGAAGCTGCGCCTGCGTAGGGGGTTAAATGGCAACGCAGTCCCAGTCCGTCGAAGCGGCGGCCAGCAGCGATTCGTCTTCCTATCCTTCATCGTTCGCCGCGTGGTACAGCGTCGCCGTTCTGATGCTGATGTACATTTTCTCGTTCATCGATCGCACGACCATTTCCTTGATCGTCGAGCCGATGAAGCGCGATCTGCAAATCAGCGATACCCAGATTGGCATGCTGCAAGGACTGGCGTTCGCGCTGCTCTATACCTTTCTTGGCTTGCCGATCGCGCGATTGTCGGATCGTCACAGTCGGCGCGGCATCATTGCGGCCGGGGTTTTCATCTGGTCGATCATGGCGACCCTTTGCGGCGTGGCGCGCACGGCGATGCAATTGTTCATTGCGCGCATCGGCGTCGGCGTGGGCGAAGCGGCCCTGTCGCCGGCCGCCTATTCCATGATTACGGACAGCTTCCCGCGCTCCAAGCTGGGCAGCGCGTTCGGATTTTATAATATAGGCATCACCATCGGAGCAGGGATCGCTTTCCTGGTCGGCGGCATCGTCGTTGCCGCGGTGTCGCACGCGGGCGCCAGCTACACGCTGCCGCTGCTGGGCGAAGTCCGCGCCTGGCAAATGGTGTTCATCGTGACGGGTGCGCCGGGCATTCTATTGCCGCTGTTGCTGCTGACCTTTCGCGAACCGGCGCGCCGCGGAATTCTGCGCACATCGCCGGCCGACCTGGCAGCCGCATTGCCCAGGCCTCCCCTAAAAGAAGTTCTCGGCTATGTTTGGCTGAATAGAAAATTCTACTACCTGCATTTCGTTGCGCTGGCGCTGCTGGCGATGTGCGGTTACGCCGTCGCGGCGTGGCTTCCCACCGCGCTGATTCGCGCCTATGGGGTGAGCTACGGCCAGGTGGGCAAGATCTTGGGCGTGTCCACGATTTTGATGAACTCGACCGGAATGCTGTTGGCGGGCATTTTGTGCGATCGCCTGACACGCACGGGCAGCAAGGATGCGCCCATCGTGGTGGCGTTGATTTCCGCCTGCGGCATCGCCGTCTTCGCCTGTCTGCCGTACATCATGCCCACCGTGCCGCTGGTTTGGGTGGCGATATTCGTGGCCGGCATCACTTTCAACGCCTACAACGGCGTCGGACCCATGGCCGTCAACCAAGTCACGCCCAACCAGTATCGCGCGCAGGTGTCGGCGGTCTACTTGTTTGTGGTCAATGCCTTGGGGCTGGGGGTCGGACCGACTCTGGTGCCGCTGCTGAATGATCATCTGTTCCACGACCCGCTGAAAATTCGCTTCAGCCTGATTATCGTGGTGTTCTGCACGGCGCTGACCGCCATCGTTCTGTTGTGGATTGTCAGACCCATCTATCGGCAAAAATTGGCAGAAGCGGCGCGGTGGCAATAGTAGTATGAGATTATATTAACTATACTCCGGCGAAAGCAGTCGAACGGGGGAGCCGGCCGATGAAACTGTTGCGACCATCCATGATGCGTGCGTTGATGAGCTTGAGTGTCTTCGCCGCGGCATCCGCCATGGCGCAGCCGGCGCACACGCTGCTGGGCGTGAATTGCGCGGCACCGCCGGCCTATCATTGTCCTGATGTCGACTGCCCCGGCCCAACGGTGACCCAACCCGGCGATTCGGTCGAATTGAAGACCCGACGCACATTTTTTCTTGATTGCCCCGCCGACTACAAACCGGGCGACAAGGTCAACATCCTATTGAGCCTGCACGGATTCGGGTCATATGCCAATTGGCAGCGAAACTATTTTCCGGCGATGGACGTCAAGGACAAGTACAAGCTCATCGTGATTACCCCGGGCTCCCCGGTGCGCTTTTGGAGCGATGCCGACGATGAGTACTTGCACAACATCGTCGACCTGGTGGTTGCAACGGTCGGCAAGGAGAATGTGCAGCATTTCATTCTTGCGGGCCACAGCCAAGGCGGTCTGACCTCCAGCCGCTTGGTGTGCACCGATTATTTCAAGGATAAAGTCGATGTGCGCATCAGCCTGTCGGGCGGACGCGTAGGCCCCGTGACGCGAGCGGAGCGCGGTTTTTTCGGCGGCACGCCGGTTTACAAGAGCGGCGGCGCGGCCACCCCGCCGCCGCCTCCGCGGCTGCCGCCGACTCCGGCCGGGCCGCCGGGCGGGGCCTGCGACTACTCGTTCATTTTCTCAAATGGCGAGTATGAATCGATTCCGGCGGACACTTCGCCGCTGGCCGAGAAATTCGGCTGCGGCAAACGGGAGGAGTTGCCCGAAGTGCCCGATCCGAAGCCGGGCTATGTATGGGACCCGACCCGGCAGGATCCGGGTTCCGATGGCTGGGGCCGCTATCCTAAATCGGGCCGTGCCTCGGTCTATGTGTTTCCGAATTGCCGGGATGGACGCGTCGTCGCGGACGTCGTAAAAATGCAAAAAGGCCACACCGAGGGCTACGAACCCAACATCACCGACAAGATCGTTGAGCTGGCGGTATCCGCCAAGGGCGGCAAAATTGCGACGGGCGCCTGGAACCCGCCGCCGCCACCGCCGCCGCCGCGCGGACCCTTCGGCTAGCGTACAGGCTCCTCAAGCGGCGCTTAAACTTCGGGGTTTTCGCAAATCCCGGGGCAGGCCCTCGCCCATGAGATCGACGAAGTTCTCGCAATAGAAGCGCTCCACGGCTGAAGCTTCGGTGTGCGCCAGCGAATCGTTGAAGCGCTTCAAGGGATTGCGTCCACCCTCGACATGCGGATAGTCCGAGGAGAACAAGCACACTTCCTCGCCCGAATTGGCAATGATCCAGCCGGCATCCTCGTGGGGGTAGGGTGTCACGCGAACCTGACGCCGCACGAACTCACTGGGCTTCAGGGATAGCTTTTGCAGGCGCGGCTCGTTCTTGATGAAAGCCGCGGCGGCGGAGTCCATGAATCGCATCCAGCTCGGCACCCAAGATGCGCCGAGTTCTATCGCACCGAACTTTAAATTCGGGTGCCGATCCAGCACCCCATCGATGATCAACGCCGCAAGGGTGATTTGCACCGAATGCGGAATCGGCATGAAGCTCAAGGAGGTGAAATTCTCCTCCCCGCCGTGAAAGTCCTTCACCCTGGGCAGGCCATTGTTGAAATAGTCGGGTTGGAGTTTCTCCTCGCCGCCCACATGAAACACGATCGGCAATCGCGCTTCCTGCGCGAGCGACCATAGCGGCTCGAAGCCGACATGGCTGGGCGAAATCCCCGGCGGACAACGGGAGGGAATGAGCAGGGCCTTGCAGCCCAAGTCAATGGCCTCGTTCGCCGTCGCAAGCGCTTGATCAAAATTCACCAGCGGCACGTAGCCGGTACCGAGGAAGCGCCGATCAACGGAGCAGAAGCTGCTCATCATGCGATTGTGAGCGCGCGCAACGGCGTAGCACAGGTCCGCCTCCCCCGATTGATCCAGATCGAAATTACCGAGACACCATGTCGTGAAGACCAGCTGACTGGCAAAGCCGAGCTGATCGAGGGCGCGCGGACGGTCGTCGCGCTTGAATGATCCCAGCGCCTCATAGTTCTTGCGCAGCAGGATGTTTTCCGCGGCGGTGTCGCGAAACAGCGGATCGTCCTGTTTGGCGCGCGCCAGCCGGGCGAAGTCGGCGTCGCGCGGCTGTTTTTTGAGCTTCGGCAGCGCATCGTAGCGTGCGCGAAATCCGGCCTCGAGAAACTCATCGAGCGAATCGGGCAATTCCATGAGATGCGAATCCGCATCGTGCACGACGCGATTTTCCACGTATGGCATAGTCCCTCCCAGGCACGCGAAGCCTCCCACCCAAGCAGGCTACGCCGCAATCGGCGGTGACGGAAGCCGCCGCGCTTGGAAGCCGCCGCGCCGGCGCCGCTCAAGCGCTGAATGCCGCCCTCAGGCCCGCGTAAGGCCAACGCAGCTTGGCAATCCGGCTGGTTGCCGAGAGCGTCACCCACACGTCGCGCATATCCCTGCCGCCAAAGGCGAGGTTGGTGAGCATCGGATCCGCAAATTGGATGAATTCAGTGGCGCCCGCGGCATCGATGATGCTGATGCCCCCCGCCAGCAGGGTACAGACGCAGACCTTGCCGTCAGCCTGTACCTTGAGGCTGTCGGCAATGGATCGCTCGCGCAACGTGCCGTGCTCGGCTTGCGGGTAGGAGGTGCTGGGCGCCAATCGCCCGGGACCGGCGATATCGAAGGTCCAGAGCCGGCGCGCTTCGCTGACATGCAGTTGCTTGCCGTTGGGAGAAAGGCCTATGCCGTTGGGCGCGTTCATGCCGTCCTTGACGCATTGGATGTCCTTCCCGTCGGGCAGCGCGTAGTAAATTCCCGCATCTCCCTTGAGCTTGCCGATATCGCTGATCCACATGCCGCCCAGATGATCGAACACCAGATCATCCGGCGCGACCAGGCGCTTGCCGTTGCAACTCTCATACAAAGTGTCGAGCGCGCCGCTCTTTAAATCCAACCGTTGGATCGATCCACCGACATGATCCGCCGGCGCCGCGCCCGGAAAGTTGTATCCGCCTCTTTCCGCAAAGCTGAAGCGGCCGCCGTCATTGGCGATGTACAGCGCCTTGTCCGGTCCCATGGCAAGACCATTCGGTCCGCCCTCCAATTGCTTTACCAACGTCACTTTCCCGTCGGGCGTGAGCCGGCTGATTTGCTTGCTCTGAATCTGCACGAACAATACGGAGCCATCGTTCATGACGACAGGCGCTTCGGGAAACTTCAAGCCTTCGGCCAGGATCGTGCTCGGCAGCGTCGCGGGCGGGAAATCGAACATCGGGCGCGCCGGTGGCGCGGTCTCCTGTGCCCGCGCGAGACCCACGGCGCCCAGAAAGGGGAGGCCAGCGAGCAGTGTGCGACGATCCATGGTGAATCCCCGTTTGTCGGCGGTGTCTTTGAGGACGCCGCGAAGCATTACCAAGCATCGATCCAGCGCAGTTTTTTCTCAAGCCGCGTCGGCGCCGGCGGCAAGGAACGCATTCCCGCCACGATCCAGCGCCGCGTGTCGGCCGGATCGATCACTTCGTCGATATGATAAGTCGACGCCTGGTTCAATGCCTTGCCGTGTTCGTAGGCCGCGGCGACCATCTCGTCGAACTTGGCCCGACGCGCCTCAGGATCGCTGATCGCCGCCAATTCGTTGCGATAGCCGAGCTTGACCGCACCTTCCAGACCCATGCCCCCAAACTCTGCCGTGGGCCAGGCTACGGCAAACACCGAGGCCGGATAGCTGCCGCCGGTCATGGCGAGTGCACCCAAGCCATAGCTCTTACGCAGCACGACGCTGAACATGGGCACGGTCAAATTCGCGCCAATGATGAAAAGGCGCGAACAATGGCGGACCAGCGCGGTTTTCTCGACCTCGGGTCCGACCATCATGCCCGGCGTATCGGAAAGGGACAGAACCGGGATGTCAAAGGCCTCGCAGACTTGCAGAAAGCGCGCTGCCTTGTCCGAACCGTCCGAATCGATCGCTCCACCCAAAACTCTCGGATTGTTGGCGATGACACCCATGGGCCGACCTTCGATGCGGATCAGCGCGGCAACCATGCTGGCGCCGAATTTGGCCCGCAGCTCCAGCACCGAGCCGGTATCCGCCAGCGTCCCGATGAGCTGCCGGATGTCATAGACCCGCACGCGGTTTTCGGGGATGACCTGCCGCAGCAGCCGTTGATCGGCGCAGGTCCAATCAGTCACGGTCCCCTGAAAATACGACAGATACTGCTTGGCGATGCGAACCGCATCCGCCTCGTCCTCGGCGAGAATGTCGATCACGCCATTGGGTTCCTGCACCTCGACCGGACCGATTTCCTCGGGTTTGAAAATTCCGAGACCGCCGCCCTCGATCATCGCCGGGCCGCCCATGCCGATATTCGAACCCTTGGTCGCAATGATCACATCGCAGCATCCGAGCACCGAGGCGTTGCCCGCGAAACAGCGGCCCGAGGTAATGCCGATCATGGGCGCGACCGCAGACATGCGGGCCCAGAGCTCGAAGCCGCGCACATAGCCGCCGCCTTCGGTATCGCCCGGGCGGCCGCCGCCGCCCTCGCAAAAGAAAACCGTGGGCAGGCGCCACCGTCCGGCGGTCTCGATCAGGCGATCCATCTTGCGGTGGTTGTACGCGCCCTGCGTCCCGGCCAGCACCGTATAGTCGTAGGCCATCACCGCGCATCGGGCGGCATCGTCGCCAAAGCGCGCGCCATTCACCCGGCCTAAGCCCATGACCATGCCGTCAGCGGGCGTCTGCCCAATCAGTTCCTCCAGCGAATGGCGCTTGCGGCGCGCAGCCACCACCAAACCGCCGTACTCGATGAAGGATCCGGGATCGAGCAAGTCGCCGATATTTTCACGCGCCGTGCGCTGCACGGTCTTGCGGCGCCGTGCCACCGCGTCAGGGCGGCCCGCATCCAGCGTGCCGCGATGCCGCTCGATGACGGCGGCAAGATCGGGGCGTATGAAATCAAGATCGATTTGCGGCGCGGCAGCCTGTTGCACATCCGCCAGGTCCGCCGGTTCGATGAATGCCAGCGCGTGACCCTCAGCTACCGTATCGCCGCGCGTCACGCCTATGGCACGCACCACGCCGCTCACCGGCGCACCGATCACGTGCTCCATTTTCATGGATTCCATGATCACAACCGGATCGCCGACCCGCAGCACGTTGCCGACGGCGGCGGCGATACTGATGATGGTTCCCTGCAGGGGCGCGGGGACGAGGATGGCGCCCTCGGGCCCTGCGATGCCGCCGGCGGTGCGCCGCTGTCTGTCGACCGGCGCCAGCTCGGCGGCGTCCACGTATAGCGCCGCGGCATGTTCCTCGATGAATCGCGTATGCACCGCGCCGGCGGCAAAGGCCGGATTTCTCAGCAGCGCACGCAAGAAGGGGATGTTGGTCGAAACGCCGGCGATGCGAAATTCCGACAGGGCTCGATCTGCCTTGCGTGCCGCCGCGGCCAGATCGCCGTCCGCGGTGTGCACGATCACTTTTGCCAAGAGCGAATCGAACCTGCCGCTGGTGCGATAACCGGCATAGCCAAAACCATCCACGCGAATGCCAGGACCGGATGCAGGTTCGTACAGCAATACGGTGCCGCCCGTCGGCCGGGCGGAGCCGTCCGGATTCATGGTCTCCAGATTCACGCGAGCCTGAATCGCCACGCCGCGCGGCGGCGGAATGGCGAATTGGCGCAGCCCCATCTTTGCCAGTGAACCGCCCGCGGCGAGCTGCAGCTGGATGCGAACCAGATCAAGACCGGTGATGGCTTCGGTCACGGTGTGTTCGACCTGCAGGCGGGGATTGGCCTCGATGAAGGCGAATGGCGCCGCGCTGCCGCCAAGCGCAGCCGTGCTGCCGGCGTCTTCGATGAGAAATTCGATCGTTCCCAGGCCGCGGTAATTCACCGCCTTGCCCAATGCGACTGACAGATCCAGAAGCTTCGCGCGCAAGTCGGCTGTCAAACCTGTGGCGGGTGCGGTCTCGATCAGTTTTTGACGTTGGCGCTGCGCGCTGCATTCACGGTCCCACAAATGCGCCACTTCCGTGCCGTCGCCCACGATTTGCACTTCGACATGCCGCGCGCGCGGCATGATCTGCTCGACATACAAATCGCCGTTGCCAAATGCCTGCTGCGCCTCGGAGCGGCAGCGCTCATAGGCACCGGCCATGTCCGCGAGTACATGCACTGCACGCATGCCGCGCCCGCCGCCGCCGGCGACGGCCTTCAACATCACGGCGCTTCCCGGGTTGAAGCTGCTGAAAAAGCGCTCGGCCTCTTCCAGCGTCGCGGCGCCGATCGATCCAGGCAGCACCGGCGCGCCGATGCGCTTGGCCAATGCACGGGCTTGTACCTTGTCGCCGAACAGGACGAGAGCCTCGGGGGAGGGCCCCACGAAAACGACTCCGGCGTTGTTGCACAGGCGCGCAAAAGCGGAGTTCTCGCTCAAGAATCCGTAACCCGGATGAATCGCCTCGCAGCGCGCCTCGAGCGCCAGGCGCAGTATCTGAGGTCCGTCCAGATAGGCAGCCGGGCCCTCTCCGGTCAGGGCTACGGCCTCATTGCCCACTCGCACATGCAAGGATGCGGCGTCATCCTGCGAATGGACCATGACGCTCGCGATATCGAGGTCCGCGGCCGTACGCGCGATGCGAATGGCGATTTCGCCGCGGTTGGCGATGAGCAGCCTTTTAAACATCGGTCGCCCCTCGCGAGGTCTCAAGTGCCTGGTTGCGGACGCTCAAAGAATTGCGCAATTCGGCCGCCGTCGACGACCAGGTCGTGCGAGTTGATGAAACTGCCTTCATCGCTCGCCAGGAACACCGCGGCGTAGGCAATGTCGTTCGCGACGCCGGAACGGGGCAGAGGCGTGGCTTTGGCCAAGTTTCCCTCGAGCTTCGCAAGCTTGCGGGCGTTATCCTCGGCGCTCATGGTTTGTGCCTTGGCGGAGCCGCCCCAGAAGATAGGCGTGGCAATCGCGCCGGGAGAGATTGAATTCACCCGAATGCCGTTGGGACCGAGTTTCGCCCCGGCAATGCGCGTGATGTGGCTCACGGCGGCTTTCGCCGCGGAATACAGCGTGCCGCCTTGACCCAGACGATGCGCCGCGATGCTCGAATTGTTGATGATGGAGCCGCCGGCGCCCATGACGCGCGCGGCGTGCTTGATGCCGAACATGACGCTGCCCACCAGCAACTTCATGCCGTAGTCGAATTGCTCCTCGGTGATGCTGTCTAGTTCACCCGGGGTTGAGGCGCCGGCGTTGTTGAACAGACAGTCGAGTTTTCCAAAGCGGCTGACCGCCGCGTCGATGACGGCAGCGATCTCGGCCTCGTGCATCACGTCGGCCCGATGGAAAATCGCGCGCTCGCCGAGCTCGCCCGCCAGATGCCGGCCGCGTTCTTCCGACCGTCCGGCGATGACGACGCAGGCTCCTTCGGCCACGAACCGCCGGGCAGTCGCTTCCCCGATGCCGCTGGTCGCGCCCGTGATGACGGCTACTTTCCCGTCCAGTCTCCCCGGCATTCCCGCTCCTTCGATTCCACACACCGATGGGACAAGAATATCACTCTCGTTGGAGGCGTATCACGTCCGCAGCGTGTGATCTGCCGTGTGATGGAAAGATTCGACGACGTTGTTCCACATCAGCGTCAAGTTTTGAGCGAAGTGCCGAAAGAATTCATGTACCTCCGGTACGTGCGTGTAGGCGAACCAGCAGATCAGGATCAGTACGGCGGTCGAGAAAATCTCATACCAGGCGGCGAACCAAAAGTAGTTGTAGCCGCTCGTGTTCCAGTAGATTGCGCGGCGCGCGTGGCGCAGCGGCCGCGAAATCATGCTGTAGAAGAACATCAGGATCAGGATGGACACCCACAGGGGAATCGAGCCGCCGACCGCCCAACCGAAAATTGCACCGGTCGTGGCGAGCGACACAATCGCGGCGATCCACACGCAAAACAGAACGGCATTGAAGACGGCAAGAACCGGAATGATCAGCGTCGCGCCAAGCTGGCCGCCATAGCCCGCGCTGGTGCTGAACTGGTGCACATTGCGCTGTAAATTGTGGCCCCACCAATACGCGTTCTCGTGCCATCGGCGGCGCCATTCACGCCGCTGCTGACGCCAGTGGCGGCGCCATTCCTTGCTGTCTTTGAATTCTGCGTAGTGTTTCTTGGCCCGATCGATCACTTCCTGCGCATTGAACGGTGCGCCGGCGGCCGCGGCGTGCTCTTCGCCGGTATTCGCGTAGGGAACCACCAGCATCATGACCAGGTAGACCAGGATCCAGATCCCCGTCGTCAAGAGGGTCAACAGCACGAAGGCGATGCGCACGATGGTGACGTCGATGTTGAGATAGGCCGCCAGGCCGGCGCAAACACCGCTGATGATCGCGCCTTCGCGAATTTGATAGAGCCGCTTGGGCGCGGCACCCGCGGCGCCACTCGGGGACGCCGCGTTTGGCGGGTTGCTCGCGCCGGCGGCCGCGTCCGCGGCGCCCTCGCTTTGCACCGGGCCCATTTCCTTCAAGACCTCGTCGATCTCCGCGGCGCTCAGCACGTTCTTGTGCGGCCGCAGGAAACGTCCGCACTTATCCGCGATCGCCTGCTCCAGGTCGGCCATGATTTCCGTCTTGTCGGGGTTGTCTTTGAGCTGCGCTTGTGCCCGCTCCAGATACGCACGCAGGCTTTGGAATCCCGGTTCCTCGAGATGGAACGCGTTTCCATTGAGATTGATGATGATGACGGTGTTCATGCTCAGCGACCTAATTGGTTGATTGTGGTGTTCAGATATGCCCAATAGTCCTTGAACTCCGCCAATTGGGATTTGCCCTTGGCGGTCAACTTGTAGTACTTGCGGGGCGGTCCGGACTCGGACTCCTGCCATTCATAGTCGACGAATTCTTCGCGCCGCATTTTGCTCAGCAGCGGATACAGCGTGCCTTCCTGGGTTGCGAAGTCCGTTTCCTGCAGGCGTTTCATCATGTCGGCGACGTAGACCTTGTCCGCCGAGATGATCTGCAGGATGAGGAACTCCAGCAGTCCTTTGCGGATGGGGTTGAATTTTGCGTCAGCCGTCATTTGAATAAAGCTACCTTGTATTGACAAGGTACCAACATGAGAAAAGGATGTCAAGAAGCGCGGTTTTGGTGCTCTCGATGCCTTTGGGGGAGTTCTTAAGACGAGGGTGGCGGGAACAGCAACTTGTAGCTGCGCAAGTCTTCTTGAAACGCATTGCATCGAGCGAGCGATTCTCGCAATTGCGCTCGTGGTACGGAGTAGTCAAAGGCCGCCGACCAGCGCTGCGCGCGGCTTAGCGCACTGATCACGGGTGCGGCAATCCTGTTGTGGGACAACGCCTTTAAGGGCAACAGGTAGTCCTCTCGGTACACGGTTGGAACAATGATTCGGCTCAGGCCTTGCGCGCTTAACATGCAATTCATGGCGAGCCGTGCCGTCCGTCCATTTCCGTCGCTGAACGGATGCACTTCGGAAACTACAAACATGATCATGATGGCCTGCGCCAGCGGGTGGCTCAAGGCGCGAATCCGTTCGAATCCTTCCCGCAAACTGCCGACGACGAGTTCCGGAACGACGAAGTAGGTGCTGCCCGCCTGGTTGGCTCTTTCTTTCCACTCGCCGGGCTTCTTGTCCGCTCGCTTTTGCATCACGAGTGCATTGACATTTTGTAGCCAGACAAGGAAATCCTCGGCACTTCGCGGCGGACGATCTCGCCAGGGCGCGGTCGTTGCCGCTTGAAAGGTTCCCAAAATGTCATGCGAGTCTTCATTGCGGTTTTCGATGATCTTGCCCTCGAAGATGATGGCCTCGGCTTCCTCGACTTCGAAGGTCGTGCCTTCGATGTAGTTGGAGAAATACGCTTCGAAGAAGGCAAAATCCTCGCGAGCGACGCCTGTGGGCGCACGATCTTCGATGTTTTCCAACGATGCTTGATTGAGCGCGGTGAACAGCGAGTCGAAGATTTCCAATCGGTGAGGATCGTACGGACGGCCTGCGGCACGAGCGAGGGCTTGCTTGGCGGTAAGAACTTTTGCCTCGTGAGTCCCGAGTAACGCGCCGATGAGGCTGTTCAGACGTTTGAACTGCGCTTGGAATCCTAAAGATGGTGCGATCTCGCGCGCCTGATCGCGCAATTGGCTTAGGCGCTTGGGACCGCCCGCCATCAGAATGCGGTCGAGCGCCGCTTCGAGCGCCTCTTGCGGCAACACTCGGTGATTCCAGCCACGACCGCGCGTGAGATTCTCCAAAAATCGCCGCGGATCATTCGCGAGATACAGTGCCCCGAAGCGCGAATCCGGCGCGGGGGGTAAAAGCCTGGGTCCGGGTCCCGGTACGATGTGGACGGTGAGCCCGGGCAATCGCAAGTCCCGGCGGGTCTTGCCGCGAGTGATGGATAGGTTCCCCTCATGGGGCCGGCTGTCAAAAGCCGATCGATGCGAGATCACGCCTTCAGGTAGGAGGTGCCCCACGATTGCCAGCCAATGTCGCAAAACGACCGATTCCGGCGGGCTGTCTACATTTGAGGTGTAGATTCCCGGGTATAACCGTCGCAAGGTGCCCTGCGCGGCTAGTCGTCGCGCGCGTCGGGCGACCGCCGCATTGGTCTCGGCGACGAGGACAAGTTCGGGCATTGTGTCCGTCATGAAGGCTATTCTGGTGCTCGGACTGGTAGGAATGTCCGTATTCTACCTTATTCAAGGTATTTTTGTCCGTGAAATACCGAATAGTTGAGCTCTTGGCGTGCGGCCGAATTGGCACTCAAGTTAAGTCGGGCGACCCCAAGCGCATCAAGCGTTGCTATCCAAGCCTGCCGCGTACGAGTTCGAACACCGCTTCGCTCTCGCGCCCGCAACGATCCAGCAACTGTTCTATTTCGGCCGTTGCGGCCGCCGCGTAAGCACGATCCTTGAGCGCAGGCGCATTGATATAGACATTGAGCGCCGCGCTGCGCAGCGCGCTGTTCGCCGCCAGCACCCCCACCCCGGCGTCGCTGACGACCCCTGCAAAGCCTTTTTCAGCCGCGCGCCTCGAGAGAGCGACGACCGCCGCGCAGGCGCGGGCGCACGCCAGCGGGGTCTCGGTGGCGGCTCGCAAATTCGATTGGATCGCCTCGGCTCGCCGGGACTTTTCTTCCTCGCTCGCCTTTGGCAGCCGATAGGCCGACATCAGTCCATCGAAAGCCGCAATGTCGTCCGCGACCATCGCAGTCAAGCGCGCGCGCAGCCTCTCGGACTCGTCGCGCACGGCTTTCATGTCGGCCTCGACCGCTTCGTGGCCTTTTTTGCCGATGGTGACATTGCAGACCATGGACAGCAGAGCCGCGCCCATGGCGCCGATGACGGCCGCGGCGCTGCCGCCCCCGGGCGTCGGCGCACCGCTGGCCAAATCATTCAGAAACCCGTCCAGCGGACGCTGCGTGATCATCCTATTTCCCTGCGAGCGTCAAGTGACAACCATCCCCTTGGCGATGCCATAGATCTCCTCAGCGTCCAGCAGCAAGTCATTTTGCTCGAACAGGCGCGCGATGCAGGCGCGGTGCAGCGCAAGTTTGAGCGCGCCAAACCCTAATGCTCCAAACACGATTTTGCCGTGATTCGAGGCGCCGCGATCGCTCAATCCCACACCCTCAATACCGGCGGGCGGTGAGGCATTGGCATCGGCTACCAGTTCCAGCGAGCCGTTCTCCTGCCAGCTCTTCGCGTCCAACAGCGTTACCCCCGACGCGCCGGTCGCGAGCACCACTTGCGCACCGTCGAGAGCGGCGGCTCGTTCCGCGTTGGTGGGGGCTTCGATGGCCTGCACTTCGATTCCAAAGCGCTTTTCCAGCGCATCGCAAGCCGCCTGCACGACTTCGCGCTTGCGGCCGGTTACCGCGACTTGCGCGCCTTCGCGGGCCAGCAACACCGCCGCACGCTGACCCACCGGACCCGAGCCGGCGAGCACGACGGCGCGCTTGCCGCGCAAGCTGCGGCCGTGGGCCAGCCACGCCACCGCCGCGGCAGCCGTGGTATTCGACCCATTGCTGTCGAACATGATTGACACGCGAAATTTGGCGAAGAATTTTGCCAAGGTCGCCGCCAGCACGGCTTCGCCTTGCGGCAAATTGGAGCCGCCGATGAAGATCGCGGTGTTTTTCTTGTCCTTCGGCGCGCGCGTAAAGATCGCCCCTTCGACCAGGCCGCCTACATTGCCGGCGTTCACGCCGCCGTAGGCCGATATGTGGTCGGCGCCGCCGTCGTAGCCGACGACGTTGTCAAATACAGAGGGGTGGGGGTCGGTGTCGAACTGGTATAGGAGTTTTTTCATTCTCGCCGCGGATTGTAGCAAGCCGCGGAGCATATCAAGGCGCGGAGCATATCAAGCCGCCGAGCGTATCAAGCCTCGGTGGTCACCAAATGCTGCGGCTTGCCTGATACCCATGCGTCTATGTTGTCGACGAGCTGGTCGGCCAGAAATTGCATGGCGCCGTCCGATGCCCACGCCACATGCGGCGTCAAGATGAAGTTCGGGCGCCGCACATCGAGCAGCGGATGCCCATTCTTTGGCGGCTCCACCGTGAGCACGTCGAAGCCGGCGCCGGCGATCAATCCTTCGTCGAGCGCCCGAATCAACGCCGTTTCGTCCACCAACCCGCCGCGCGCGGTGTTGATCAGCAGTGCATTGCGCTTCATCTTGCGAAACGCCTGTATGTCGATCAAGTTGCGGGTCGCCGGCAGCAGCGGGCAATGCAGCGAGATGACATCGGATTGAGCCAACACCTCGTCCAAGGGCGTGAACTCCACACCCTGCATTTTCGGCGGCGGATGATCGGCAAACAGCACGCGCATGCCGAAAGCGCGCCCGATCGCAGCGGTGCCCTGGCCGATTGCGCCCTCGCCGATGATGCCGAGCGTGGCACCGTGCAAGTCCCCGATGTCGTGGGTGAAGAAACAGAACTGCTCGGACCGGTTCCAGACACCGGCTTCGACATCCTGCCGGTAGCTCAGCAGATTGCGCCGCAACGCGAGAATCATCGCGAAGGCGTGTTCCGGAACGGTGTGCACCGCATAATTGCGAATATTGGCAACGGCAATGCCATGCTCGTTGCAGTAGGGAATATCCACCACGTCATAGCCGGTGGCGGCCACCGCGATCATCTTGAGTTGCGGAAGCTGCCTCAATGTCTCGGCACGCATCGGGACTTTGTTGATGATGGCAATCTGCGCGCCGGCCAGGCGCGCTACGATTTGCCCGGGGTCGGTTTTTTGGTGCTCCACGTATTCGGCCGGAAACGCAAATTCATGCAGCTTCGCCTTGAGCGAGGCTCGATCCAGAAACACCACGCGCATCGTCAATGTTTTCGCCAGTAGTTTTGCGCAGCGGCCACGCCGCTTCCCGGTTCAATGTTCATTCCCATGTCCAGCATCGCCATCTCTGATCCGGCGATCGCGCCAAGCAACATGAGTTCGTTGAGATCGCCAACGTGGCCGATGCGGAACAACTTCCCGGCCACTTTCGAGAGTCCCGCGCCCAGCGACAAATTGTAGCGCTTGTAGGCACGAGCGATGACGGCAGCCGCATCGATGCCCGCGGGAACCATGACGGCGGAGACCGTATCCGAATACCACTTGGGCGCAACCGCACAGAGGTTCAGCTTCCAGCCCTGCATGACGGCGGCGCGCGTGCCGCCGGCAAGATAGCTGTGCCGCTTGAAAACGTTGTCCAAGCCTTCCTCCGCCAGCATCCGGAGCGCTTCGCGCAAGGCGCACATCATCTGCAGGGACGGCGTATAGGGAAAATAGCCGGAGGCATTGGACTTCACCATATCGCCATAATCGAAGTAGCAACGCCGCGAGGTCGTGCGCTGCGCGGTTTCGAGGGCCTTCTGGCTGATGCAAGTAATCCCCAAACCGGCGGGCAGCATGAGCCCCTTCTGGGAACCACTGATGCAAACATCCACGCCCCATTCGTCCATGCGAAAGTCGATGCTGGCGAGCGCGCTCACCGCATCCACCATGAGCAGCGCAGGGTGTTTGACGCTGTCCATCGCGCGGCGAATCGCGGCCACATCGCTGGTCACACCGGTAGCGGTTTCGTTTTGGCACACGAGAACTGCTTTGATGCTGTGGTTTCGATCGGACTGAAGCGCCGCCAGGTACGCTTCAACGGGCGCGCCTTCGCCCCAGGGTGTCTCCAACAATTCGACTTCAAGCCCCAGTCGGCGGCACATATCGGCCCACAAGTGGCTGAATTGACCGAAGCGCGCGATGAGCACCTTCGCGCCGGGGTCGAGGCAGTTGGTCAGGGCCGCCTCCCAGCACCCCGTACCGGAGGACGGGAACAGGATGGGGTGGCCGGTCACCGTCTTGAAAATGGGTTTTAGCCCGTCAAGGCAGGCACGCGCGAGGGCAGGGAAGTCCGGCGAGCGATGATCCTCCGAGGCTACGGACAGGGCCCGCAAAATGCGGTCGGGAACATTGGTCGGCCCCGGAACAAACAAGAAATTTCGGCCTGGCATCGCGATCTCCTCTGATTGTGCGTCGATCATGCTGCTATCTAGAAGCTCGATGAGGCATCGATGTAATTGCCGATACCGAGTATCCTAAAGGCTAAAAGGCAACTCAAATAACAGCGTCTTTCGCACGAATTGTACGCCAAAATGATGATATATGAGATATCAGGAGCGGGATGATGCGCATAGCCATCGTGGGGCAAAGGGACTTCGGCAAGGCGGCGATGGACGCCTTCGTCAAGCGGGGCCACACCGTTGCCGGCGTCTTTTGCGCTCCTGAGAAGCCTGGTGCGCCACCCGACCCCCTGCGGCAGGGCGCCGGGCAGCTCGGCATCCCTGTTTACGCGTTGCCCTCCCTGAGGGTCGAGGAAGCCCGGCAAGCGCTGCAAGCGCTCAACGTGGATCTCGCCGTCTTGGCCTATGTGCTGCAGTTCGTGCCGCAGGATTTCGCCACGATCCCGACGCATGGAACGATTCAATTTCATCCCTCGCTGTTGCCGCGCTATCGCGGGCCCAGTTCCATCAATTGGCCGATCATCTTGGGCGATTCCCGCACCGGCCTCAGCATTTTTCGGCCCGTGGACGGGCTCGATGAAGGGCCGATCATCCTGCAGAAAGAGACGCCGATCGGCCCCGACGAAAGCGTCGGCAAAGTCTACTTTGGAAGGCTGTTTCCGATGGGCGTCGAGGCGCTGCTGGACGCGGCGGACTTGGTGGCGAGCGGGAGCGCGCAGGCCACGCCGCAGGATGAGTCCTGCGCCAGTTACGAGGGCTGGTGCCGCGAGGCGGAAGCGCGCATCAATTGGCACACCCACGTGGATCAGACCTACAACTTGATCCGAGGCTGCGATCCGGCGCCGGGCGCATGGACACTGTTCAATCAGAAGCGCCTGCAGTTGTACGACGCCCGCAAACACGCGGCGCGCACCTTCTCGCAGGTCAAGGGCCGAATCGGCGCGGTCACCGACATCGACGAGCACAGCCTCAAGATTTCAGCCCAGGGCGGGCAGATCGAGGTGTTCAAGCTCAGATACGACGGCGGCAAGAAGTTGCCCGCGCCGCAAGTTTGCGCCGAAGTTGGCTTGAGTTTGGGCTCCATCCTCGGTTAATCCTTCGACAGTCGGCGCGGCCTGGCGCGCCTAGACAGTCAGCACGATCTTGCCGATGTGATTCGACGATTCCATGAGTCGATGCGCCTCGCTGGCCTCGGCGAGCGGAAAGGTTTTGAAAATCACGGGCCGTACTTTGCCGGACTCGATCAGCGGCCAGATGTTTTGGCGCACGGCATCGGCGACCGCCGCCTTCTGCGCAACCGTCCGAGATCTCAAGGTTGAGCCTGTCAGTGTCAGCCGCTTGGTCAGAATCATGCCGACGTTGATTTCGGCGCGCGAGCCGCCCAGCAGTGAAATGGTGACGACGCGCCCCTCGAGGGCTGCGATGTCCAAATTGCGTTGCACGTAGCTGCCGGCGACCATATCGAGCGTGATGTCGATGCCGTAGCCTTTGGTCTCCCGGCGGATGACCTCGACGAAATCCTCGCTCTTATAGTCGATCCCGCGCACCGCGCCCAGCGCCTCGCAGGCGCGCGCCTTCGCTTCAGATCCCGCGGTCGCAAACACCCGGGCACCCCAAGCCTTGGCGAGTTGAATGGCGGTGGTGCCGATGCCGCTGGTGCCGCCGTGAATCAGAACGATATCGCCGGCCTTGCATCGGCCGCGCTCGAACAGGTTGGTCCACACCGTCAAAAACGTTTCCGGTATCGCCGCCGCCTCCACCATGCTCAAGCCCTTGGGTATGGGCATCGCCAAGGGCGCCGCCGCGATGGCATAGCCGGCGTAGCCGCCGCCCGGCAGCAAGGAGGTCACCTTGTCGCCGAGCGACAGGCCTCTGACCTTCGGCCCCAGCGCCACGATCTCGCCTGCGATCTCCATGCCCGGCAGGTCGGACGCGCCCGGCGGCGGCGGATAGCGGCCTTGGCGCTGCATCACATCCGGCCGGTTCACGCCGGCGGCCTCCACTCGGACCAGCACTTCATCCTCGCCGGGCTCGGGCATTGGCCTCACCGCGGTCTTCAACTGCTCAGGTCCGCCGGGCGCCGCGATTTCCACCACCGTCATTTCACGAGGCAAGCTCATTGCATCTCTCCGCGCTTCGGCAAATTTCAAAAGGGCGGCCAATCTAGACGCTCCGCAATATTTGGGCAAGATTCCGCGGTTTTGCGGCAAGATGGTCCCATGTTCATCCGTCAGCTTGACTATCTCGTGACGCTCGCGCGCGAAAAACATTTCGCCAAGGCGGCGGAAGCCTGCCATGTTTCGCAGCCCGCGCTGTCCTCGGGGATCCGCAGCCTGGAAAAGGAACTTGGCATCATGATCGTGCAGCGCGGCCGCCGTTTCATGGGATTGACCGCCGAGGGCGAACGAGTGCTGGTATGGGCGCAGCAGACGCTCACATCGCTGTCGCACATGCGGGAGGATGCATCCGTCGCCAAGTCCAGCATGGCGGGCACGCTGCGAGTCGGCGCGATTCCGACCACCATGACCGTCACGGCGTTCATCATGGCGCCGTGCCGCGCGCTCTATCCGAATATTCGCTATGCCATTTCATCGCTGAGCACCGAAGAGATTGCCGGCCAGCTGGATCGGTTCGAATTGGATCTTGGCCTGACCTATCTGAACGAAAAGACGCTCGACGGCTTCGAATCGCTGCACCTCTTCGATGAGCGCTATGTTTTGTTATCCAGCCGCAACGCCGAGCTTCCGCCCACCTTGACTTGGGAACAAGCGGGGCGCTTGCCGCTGTGTCTGCTGACCGGAAAGATGCGCAACCGTCAAGTGATCGACGCGGCGTTTCGACGCGCGGGCGCGAAAGCCGACGTGATCCTCGAAACCGATTCCATTTTCTCGCTGTACGCTCATGTGAACGAGGCCGGGCTGTTCAGCATCGTGCCGCATAGCCTGCTGAATTTTTTCGACATGGCGAAGGTGCGCACGACGCCGGTGTCGCCGCACCTCACGCGTGCGATCGGCCTGATCGCACGCAATCAACCCGCGCTGGCGCCGATTACCGCCGCGGTATGGCAGATTGCGCGCGGCCTCGATCTACAGAGGCGCTTCGATCTCGCGCTGGTCTAAACGGCGCTTGATTAGTCTCAGCTATCGTCTGATCAATTGAAACGATTGGACGCCCACGTCGCTTGATTCCACACTCCCCTCTCGCTTGATTCAACCCTGAAAGCCTCCATTTCAGTGCTTGGCGCGGCCATTTACGGCGGCGCCGCGAGAGGAAATCCATGGACCAGAAAGTTGATCTCAAACACTACGAGCTGTTCATCGACGGCAGGCCCGTAGCGCCGAGCACCGGCGAGTACACCATCGACCTTGATCCTGCGACCGAGGAGCCGATTGCCGAAGTTGCGCAGGGCGGCGCGGCCGACGTCGACAAGGCGGTCAGTTCAGCGCGAGCCGCCTTGAAGGTCTGGGGCGGAATGCGTGCAGCCGACCGGGGCCGCGTCCTGCAGCGCGCGGCGGCGCTGCTGGAACAGCATCAAGAGGAACTGATTGAAATCGAGAGCTTGGATGCCGGCAAGCCGCTTGCGGCGGTTCGGCGCCAGGACATGGCGGCGGTCATCGACACGGTGCGCTACTACGCCGGTTGGTGCGACAAGATCACGGGGCAGGTGATACCGGCGCGCCCCGATGCGCTGACTTACACCGTGCGCGAACCGGTCGGCGTCGTCGCCGCCATCGTGCCTTGGAATTTCCCGCTCATGATCGGCATGTGGAAAATCGCGCCGGCGTTGGCCTGCGGCTGCACAGTCGTGGTCAAGCCGGCGGAACTGACGCCGCTGTCGATGCTGCGCGTGGCCGAGCTGTTCCTCGAAGCCGGCTTGCCGCCGGGCGCTCTCAACGTGGTGTGCGGCAAGGGCAGCGTGGTCGGCGAAGCGCTGGTGCGGCACCCGGGCGTCGACAAGGTGACCTTCACCGGTTCACCCAAGGTCGGCCGCGGCATCATGCAAGGCGCGGCAAGCAATTTCAAAAAGGTGACCTTGGAGCTCGGCGGGAAATCCGCCAACTTGATCTTCGCCGATGCGAATCTGGATCGAGCGGTGCGCGCCGCCTCATCGGGAATCTTTTTCAATGCCGGCCAGGTGTGTTCCGCGGGGTCTCGCGTCTTGGTGGAGCGCCCGGCATATGACGAGGTCGTGCAGCGATTGGCCGAACGGGCGCGATCCATCCGCGTCGGCGATCCGACGGATCCGAAGACCACGATGGGGCCGGTCATTTCGGCAGGACAAATGCGCACCGTGCTCGACTATATCGACATCGGCAGGGCGGAAGGCGCCTCGCTGGTCACGGGCGGCTCGCGTCTCGGCGATCAGGGTTACTTCGTCGAGCCGACCGTGTTTGCGAATGTCCAACACGAGATGCGGATTTCCCAGGAAGAAATTTTCGGACCGGTACTCTCGGTCATTCCGTTCGAGGACGAGCACGATGCGCTGCGGATTGCCAACGGCACCGCGTATAGTTTGGCGGCCGGCGTTTGGAGCGCCGATATTGGACGCGTGCATCGCATCGCGGCCGGGCTCAAAGCCGGCACGGTGTGGATCAATACCTATGGCTACACCGACGTGCGGCTGCCGTGGGGCGGTTCCGGCGAGTCGGGGTTGGGCCGTGAGCATGGCGATGCGGCCATTGAGAATTTCACGCAGCCAAAAGCGATCTGGCTGGCGCTCGATCATAAGTAAAAATGGGTTGGCGCTCGCGCCCGGCGAGCGCCAACAGCCCTCCCGGGGCTGTTTCTCGCGCGCCAATCGCGCCGCGCCAAGTGTCGGAATTTTCCTACAGGAAATTCGGATTCGCATCACTTAGGATACTTGGACTTTCGCCGATTCCTTTGCGAAGCTTTCGCGCCATGCGCTCCATAAGAGCCGGGCCAACGGCTGAAGTACGAGCTGATTTCCGAACATTTTGTTGGCCTTGATGGGATGAAATAGACGCTGGCTCGCGGCGGGCTTGAAGCGCCTGGAGACCGATCATGGATCAGAATTCGCCCGCCACCGCCGGGAATGGCGGCAGGGCTCGAAATGCCGCCGCCAAGGCACGCGCTGCATTGGCGAAAACGCGAAACGGAGCCGGCAAGAGGGAAAACGGCGCCGCCAAGAAGGGCTCACGCAAGGCGGCCGTCAACGGCCGTGCGAGCACCCCCGAGCTCAATCAGCATGAATTGCTCAATGCGCTGCATGCCATGCAGGCCGGCGACTTTTCGGTGCGGCTGCCCGGCCATCAGATCGGCGTCGCGGGAAAGATCTGCGATGCCTTCAACACCATCGTCGCCGCGAACCGACGCATCGCGCAGCAGCTCGAGCATGTGGGCGAGGTGGTGGGACAGCAAGGCAAGACGCGCACCCGCGTCCGATTCGGACTGTCCGATGGTGCCTGGGCGGACATGGAAGGCTCCGTCAATGCCTTGATCGACGATTTACTGTGGCCGACCACCGCCGTGACGCGCACCATCACCGCCGTCGCGCGCGGCGATCTGTTGCAGACCGTGCCGCTGGATGTGGACGGCCGGCCCTTGAAGGGCGAGTTCCTGCGCTCGGCGAACATCGTCAACACGATGATCAAGCAGCTGAGTGTTTTCACCTCCGAAGTGACGCGTGTGGCGCGCGAAGTCGGCACCGACGGCAAGCTCGGCGGCCAGGCACAGGTGCGCGAAGTCACCGGCGTCTGGAAGGACTTGACGGAAAGCGTGAACTCCATGGCGTCGAATCTGACGGCGCAGGTCCGCAATCTCGCGGAAGTCACGATTGCCGTGGCCAACGGCGATCTGTCGAAGAAAATCACCGTGGACGTGCGCGGCGAGATTCTGCAGCTGAAGGAAGCCATCAATACCATGGTGGACCAGCTGCGTTCCTTCGCCTCCGAGGTGACCCGCGTGGCGCGCGAGGTGGGCACCGAAGGCAAGCTGGGCGGCCAGGCGTTGGTGCCGGGAGTCGCCGGCACGTGGAAGGACTTGACCGACTCGGTCAACGCCATGTGCGGCAATCTCACCGCACAGGTCAGGAACATCGCCCAGGTCACCACCGCGGTGGCGCGCGGCGACCTGTCGCGCAAGATCACCGTCGACGTGTCGGGCGAGATCCTCGAGCTCAAGGAAACCATCAACACCATGGTGGACCAGCTCAACGCCTTCGCAGGCGAAGTCACGCGCGTCGCGCGCGAGGTGGGCACCGAGGGACGCCTCGGCGGCCAGGCGCAAGTGCCGGGTGTTGCCGGCACATGGAAGGACCTGACCGACAACGTGAATTCCATGGCGTCCAATCTGACTGCCCAGGTGCGCAATATCGCCGAGGTGTCGACGGCGATTGCCAGCGGCAATCTGGCGAAGAAAATCACGGTGACCGTGTCGGGCGAAATCCTCGAGCTCAAGGAAACCATCAATACGATGGTGGATCAACTCAACGCGTTTGCTTCCGAAGTGACGCGCGTCGCGCGCGAGGTGGGCACCGAGGGGCGCCTCGGCGGACAGGCGAACGTGCTCGGCGTCGCCGGAACCTGGAAGGACCTCACCGAGAACGTCAATTCGATGGCCTCGAATCTGACCGGCCAGGTGCGCAACATCGCGGAGGTGACCACGGCCGTCGCCAACGGCGACCTGTCGAAGAAAATCACCGTCGACGTGAAGGGCGAGATCCTGGAGCTCAAGGACACCATCAACACGATGGTGGACCAATTGAATGCGTTCGCGGGTGAAGTGACGCGCGTTGCCCGCGAAGTGGGTACCGAGGGCAAGCTCGGCGGTCAGGCGCAATTGAAGGGCGTGGCCGGCACCTGGAAGGACCTGACCGATTCGGTCAATTCCATGGCCTCGAATCTGACCGGCCAGGTGCGCAACATCGCCGAGGTCGCCACCGCCGTGGCCCAGGGGGACCTGTCCAAGAAAATCACGGTGACGGTGTCGGGCGAAATCCTGTTGCTCAAGGAAACCTTGAACACCATGGTGGATCAGTTGCGTTCCTTCGCGGGCGAAGTGACGCGCGTGGCCCGCGAAGTGGGCACCGAAGGACGCCTGGGCGGCCAGGCGCAGGTTCCGGGCGTGGCGGGAACCTGGAAGGATCTCACCGACTCGGTCAATTCCATGGCGGGAAATCTCACGGCGCAGGTGCGCAACATCGCGGAAGTTTCGACCGCCATCGCGAACGGCGATCTGTCGCGCAAAATCACCGTGGATGTGAAGGGCGAAATCCTGCAGCTGAAGGAAACGCTCAACACCATGGTGGACCAGCTGAACCGATTTGCCTCGGAAGTGACGCGGGTGGCGCGCGAAGTCGGTACCGAGGGCAAGTTGGGCGGCCAGGCCAACGTGCCGGGCGTGGCCGGTACCTGGAAGGACCTGACCCAGAACGTCAATTCCATGGCGTCGAATTTGACCGGTCAGGTGCGAAACATCGCCGAAGTGACCACGGCCGTGGCGCGCGGCGACTTGTCGCGCAAGATCACCGTCGACGTGAAGGGTGAAATTCTCGAGCTGAAAAATACCATCAACACCATGGTGGATCAGCTCAACGCCTTCGCCGGTGAAGTAACCCGCGTGGCGCGCGAAGTCGGCACGGCGGGCAAGCTCGGCGGCCAGGCGCGGGTGCCGGGTGTCGCCGGCACCTGGAAGGATCTGACCGACAACGTCAATTCCATGGCGGGAAATCTCACCGCGCAGGTGCGCAACATCGCCGAGGTCGCGACCGCCATCGCCACCGGCGACCTGTCGAGAAAGATCACGGTGGACGTGCGCGGCGAGATTCTGCTGCTCAAGGAAACACTCAACACCATGGTCGATCAGCTGCGCTCATTCGCCGGCGAGGTGACGCGCGTCGCGCGCGAGGTCGGCACCGACGGCCGCTTGGGCGGCCAGGCCGTGGTGCCGGGCGTCGCCGGCACGTGGAAGGACTTGACCGACAACGTGAACCTGCTCGCCGCGAACCTGACCACGCAGGTGCGCAACATCGCGGAGGTGACCACGGCCGTGGCGCGCGGCGACTTGTCCCGCAAAATTACCGTCGACGTCAAGGGCGAGATCCTCGAGCTCAAGAACACCATCAACACCATGGTGGATCAGCTCAACGGCTTCGCCGGCGAGGTGACGCGCGTGGCGCGCGAAGTCGGCACCGAGGGGCGCCTTGGCGGCCAGGCGCAGGTGCCGGGCGTCGCGGGCACCTGGAAGGACCTGACCGACACCGTCAATGTCATGGCAGCGAACCTGACCGAGCAAGTCCGCGGCATCGTCAAGGTCGTGACCGCGGTGGCGAATGGCGACTTGAAGCAGAATCTCACCGTTGCCTCCAAAGGTGAAGTGGCGGCGTTGGCCGAGACCATCAACAACATGACGAACACGCTGGCCACCTTCGCCGATCAAGTCACCACGGTGGCCCGCGAGGTCGGCGTCGAGGGCCGCTTGGGCGGCCAGGCGAACGTGCCCGGCGCGGCGGGCACCTGGAAGGACCTGACCGGCAACGTGAATTTGCTGGCGGCCAATCTCACCACGCAGGTGCGCGCCATCGCCGAAGTGGCCACCGCCGTCACCAAGGGCGACCTGACGCGATCGGTGCAGGTCGAAGCGCGCGGCGAAGTGGCGGAGCTCAAGGACAACATCAATACGATGATCGGCAACCTGCGCCTGACCACCGATCGCAACACCGAGCAGGACTGGCTCAAAACCAACCTGGCGCGCTTCACCAACATGCTGCAGGGTCAGCGCGACCTCACCACGGTCGGCCGCCTGCTGCTGTCGGAACTCGCTCCCTTGGTCGGC
>Ga0210384_10001103_pt1 | contig 37982 bp, 34 predicted proteins | sample IncBWH2MmetaG_FD_160574 | JGI IMG/M metagenome (GOLD analysis project Ga0210384, IMG submission 160574) | Forest soil microbial communities from Barre Woods Harvard Forest LTER site, Petersham, Massachusetts, United States - Inc-BW-H-2-M | ecosystem: Environmental > Terrestrial > Soil >...
TTTTTGTGTACCGCTCAAAACCATTCATCGTCGCCAGACTCCTCTGTTGTTTGGTCGTCGATCTCATCTGGCGCAACCTACTCTATCTTCCTGTGGAAAGGGAGACCTTATTCAGACTCTCCTTAGCTCTAATGTCGGTGTCAAAAGGTTCGGTTCGCCGCTGAGTCAGCCATCGACTTGGCAGCTTCGCTTTTAGTGACTACCCGTCCGTCAAACAAATGAATGCCACGTTCGGCATGCTGTGCGAAGCGGGGATCGTGAGTGACCATGCATATGGTGGCGCCTTCACGATGCAATTCGCCCAACAACTCCATCACGGCGTTCGCATTCTGCGAATCGAGATTTCCGGTCGGCTCATCTGCCAGCAAGATCGATGGATTTCCCGCCAAAGCTCGGGCTACTGCCACGCGCTGCTGCTGGCCGCCTGAAAGTTGTGAGGGATAGTGCCTGGTGCGGTGGCTAATCCCCACCCGCTCTAGGGCCTGTTGCACGCGCTGCTTGCGCTCCGATCCGCTCATGGCACGATAAGTCAGCGGTAATTCCACGTTTTCGTACACCGTCAGATCGCCGATGAGGTTAAAGCTCTGGAAGATGAATCCAATTTCACGGTTGCGGATAACCGCTCGCTGCGAAATATTCAGGGTCTCGACCGCTTCGCGCTTGAACAAATATTGTCCATCGCTAGGAGAATCGAGCAGCCCGATGATGGACAACAGCGTCGACTTTCCGGAACCTGAGGGGCCCTCAATGGAGACGTATTCGCCTTTGCGAATCTCAAGGTCAACATCTGAGAGAGCATGGGTTTCGACTTCATCGGTATAAAACACTCTCTCGATATCTTTCATCGAAATCAGAACGTCACCTGCTGCGGTCATCTCGCCTCTCTTTGTGTTTCTATCTCTGCTGTCGAGTCTCAAAGTCTTCCTTGGCATTTCCGAGTCCTATTAGCTTGGTAAATTAATCCAGCCGGACCCGGTCATACTCCTCCCAACGCGACATGTCGGACAGGATCACTTGATCGCCGTCCTTCAGCCCGCCCAGGATCTCGACCGTGTTCACAGAACTGCGGCCCAGCCTTACCTGCACCCGAGACGCCGTCTTGCCATCGCCTTCCAGCTTGAACATGCCAATCGTGCTCTTCTCCTGACCGTAGGTTGGACGTCCGGCGAAGAGCACATTCGCTATGCGCTCCAAGTCAATCGTGCCATCTACGCTCAAGTCCGGCACCGCCCCCTGGGGCAGCTCGCCATTCAGGGCCACGTCAACCGTACGCGTGCCGTTCTGCACTGACGGGTCGATTCGTATAACTTTGCCTTCGATAAGGCCGTTATGTGTGTCCACCTGCGCCGGCTGGCCAAGTTGGACATCCTTAGTCTGTGTCTCAGGAATTTTGAGTTCTGCCTTAAGGCGATTCGGGTTTGCGACTTTGGCGATTGTCGTCCCTGCCGGCACCTGCTGTCCTTCCTGCAATGTGTTGCCGTTGAGAGTCAGCTCCTGCAGAATGCCGTCCATGCCCGCGCGCACCTTCAGCATGTTTTTCTGCTTTAGCTGGAGGTCATAGATCGCTCGAGCTTCCTCCACTTTTGCTCTTTCTGCGGCAAGTTGCGCTTCCAGCTGCTTCTGCGCGTTGGTGTAGCGCTGCTCCTCGATGTCGGCGCGGATCGAAAGCTGCCGCGAACTCCCGGTGGAGAGTTTGCGCGCCTGGTCTGAGAGCACGCCCAGCTTCTCTAGCTCCTGGTCAGTCTCCGCTTTCATCCGGGCATCTTCGGCATCTTGTTCGGCTTTTGCCGTATTTGCCTTTTGGTCCAGCACCTGGCTTTGTAGGGTGACTTCCAGATTGTGGTATTGAGCCTCTTCGGCGCGAAGCTTCCACTCCGCGTCAAAAGCCTGTTGCTCCACCGTGGGGTTGCTCAGGATCACGACCACCGTATCCGCCTTCACTGGCGTGCCTGGGCGTACGAGAATCTTCTCCACGCGCCCGTCGGTGATGGTGGGGATCCAGCGGATCTCCTCGGGGTTGAGCGTACCGAGACCATGAACCTGCCTAACCATAGGCCCGCGCTTGACCGTGTCGATCCAGAGACCCGAACGGTCCACGGCCGGAGCGGCTGGCTTGAGTTTCGAAACACCCATTGTGATCCCGGTAATCAGAATCACACCTATCCCGGCATAAATGATCTGGCGCCGCCTGCGAGCCTTGCCTGCGAATGGTCGTTGAACATCCATAAGTGGTCCTGATCGGCTAATCCCGTAAAGCCTGCAGTGGATCTGTCCTTGTTGCGCGCCAGGCGGGCAAGAAGCATGCGGCCAGCGATGCGACCATGATGACCACGAATGCCGAGCCAAACGACATAGGGTCGCGCGGGCTCACGTTGTAGAGCAGGTATCCAAGCAGCCGTGTCGACGCGAGCGCCGCCGCTGTGCCCCCAACAATTCCGGCCGCCGTCAACGCAAGACCACGCGACATCACCAGCCGCAAAAGGTGAGATGGGGTCGCGCCTAGAGCCATACGCAACCCTAACTCGCGCGTGCTCTGCGACACCGCATACGACATCACGCCATACAATCCGATAGCAGCGAGTAGCAGCGCCAATCCGCTTAATACACCCACTAAAGTTACGGCCACGAGTTGCGGCGACGTCGACCGATCCACTTGTTCTTGCAGCGTGATTACCTCGAACAGGGCCAGGTTTCGGTCAATCGCATGCACTTCGCGGGTCAGGGCCGCCGTCATTGCTTCTGGACTCAGCCGCGTCCGGATGTTCAAGCCGGGTCCTCTGGCGAAATTCTGGCGCAGAGGTACGTAGAAAAAGGGTTTCGGCGTCTCTCGAACGCTCTGGTATTTGGAGTTCTTCGCCACCCCAACCACCTGCATCCATCGTCCCTTGACCTGAACCCGCTCGCCAATCGGATTCCTGCCGCCCCAATACTTCGCGGCCATGGTTTCGTTGACGATCGCAACCAGAACAGACTTTTCGTCGTCTGCGCGGCTGAATTCGCGGCCCGACACCAAAGGGATGCCCATAGTCACGAAATAGTCCGGACCGACTTCGTTGTACTGGACGATGGGCTGCTCATCAGGCGGAGATTGATAGCCATCTACTGCAATCGGGGTCGAGGAAAAGCTTCCGTAGCTCAGCGGCGTCATTCGCGCAAAAGCTGCGGACTCTACGCCGGGTAGCGCCTTTACGCGATCGAGGAGTTCGTCCTGGAAATTTTGGGCCCGCTGCGGATCATATCCCGCTGCTACCAAATTGACGGTAGTATCCAGCACCTCGTGCGTCGAAAAACCCGGGCTGCTATTTCTTATCCTCTGCAGACTCTGCAGCAAGAGCCCCGCTCCAACTATCAAAACGAAACTCAGTGACACCTGCATCACCACCAGACCGGAGCGGATCCACGCTCTCCGGCCGCTCCCGACAACGCCCGCCGATTCAGCCTTCAACGCGCCGGCCACATCAAGGTCGCGAGTTTGCAGTGCAGGAACCAGGCCGAGTAGGAGTGTCGCAATCAGGCAAACCCCGGCGCTGAGCGCCAGCACGCGCCAATCGATTTCGCCCGCCAGGTGCATCGCCACGCCCCCGCGGGCGGGGAGGAGCAGCACTAGGGCGTGACGCCACCAGTGCGCAACCAGCAGTCCACCGGCTGCGCCAAAGGCCGCGAGGATCAGCCCTTCCGTCACCAGTTGCCTCACCAAGCGGCCGCGACGTGCGCCGATGGCCAGCCGAACAGTCATTTCGTGACGTCGCGCGAAGGACCTGACCAGCAGGAGATTGCCAACGTTGGCGCACGCGATGAGCAGGACAAAAACGACCACCGCGAGCATGATTTCCAGCGTGGAGAGCAGAGTCTTGGCATTGTTGAACGGTGTTTGCCATAAGGGCCACAGCTTGATGCTGCGGCCGCGGTTCGTATCCGGATAGTCCTTCTCCAATCGTCTCGCCACTGCGGCAATCTCTTGCTGCGCTTGCTCGCGGGTCACGCCGGGTTTCAGCCGCGCGTAGGCTTCGATCCAACGTGCGCCGCGATCCTCCAGTTTGTACCCGCCCGCTTCGAAGATCTCTTCCATGGACGCCGGCACCCAGAACTGCATCGCCCAGCCGACGAAGGTGCCGTAGAAACCCTTTGGCGCAACGCCAACAATCGTGTGCAGCACACCATTGAGCCGCTGTGTCTTGCCAATGATCTGAGGGTCACCCTTGAATCGTCCTTGCCATAGCTGGTAACTGATCACCGTCAGCGGGTGAGCGCTGCGTCCGGAGTCCTCGCCCGGCTCGAATCCGCGGCCAAGAATTGGACGGACCCCGATGGCATCAAAGTAGTTCGCCGATACGATGCTCCCAGTAGTGACCTCAGCGCGGTCCCCGATACTCAGAGTGGTGCCGGTGATTTTGGTCACAATAAATGAGTCAACCAGCGTGCAACTCCTCTGCAAATCGAGGAAATCTGGCCACGAAAGGTCGGTATCGTCCGGGTCGCCGCGTGCCGTTCCAGTAAGAGCGAACAGCCGCTCCTGGTGAGCTACCGCTGGGTAGGGACGGAACAAGATCCCTTCAATCCAACTGAAAACCGCGGCATTGGCGCCGATTCCCAGGGTCAAGCAAAGAATCGCCAGGATGGAAAAACCCGGACTGCGCCAGAGCATGCGGAAGCCGAAGCGGAGGTCAGCGAAGAAGCTGTGTATGCCATGAAAGCTTCGGGTCTCGCGGCACTGTTCTTTGTAGTTCTCGATTCCACCGAACTCGAGCTGTGCCCGTCGCTCGGCTTCCGCTATAGGCACGCCTGAGCGCTGCAGGTCGGCGGCACGTTCCGCCATATGAAACCGCAGTTCCTCTTCCATGGAGTGATCAAGGCGCTCGCGGCGGAACAGCCGATCGAGGACGAACCGCATCGGCATGGATCAGACCTCCTCCGGACGCGCATCCAGCACCGTAGCCATCGCCGAAGCAAGCCGGTTCCAGGTATCGGTTTGCTCGCGCAGGCGCTTTTCACCCTTCCGCGTCAGTCGGTAATACTTGGCTCGCCGATTGTTTTCGGAAACGCCCCATTCCGATGTCAGCATGCCCTTTTCTTCCAGCCGGTAAAGCGCCGGGTATAGAGCACCCTGTTCCACCTCGAACGCGCCTCGGGAAATTTGCTGAATGCGGAGCATCACTCCGAATCCATGCAACGATCCCAATGATGCTGCCTTTAGGATCAACAGGTCGAGCGTGCCCGGGAGAATGTCAGAAGAGTTGGTCATTGGCCTCCCTAAGTGACTTAGGGAAGCTACCATGCGCTCCCCTAAGCTGTCAAGGGGAGTCCAACAATGATTTAATTTCACCGAGGACTGACTTGCGAACGAAGTACACTCCTCCCCAGGGCACGATGAAATCCAGAATCGCAACGCGGAAATGTATTTTCCCCCGCGAAGTCTCCGTCGGGCGAATTGCAAAACGTGAACAGTACGCAGGCAGACCCGGCTTTACGGGTGGCCCATTGCAAGGTTATGATTTTGAAGGGTAGGGCGTAGTTGGTTGGAGCGCTATCTTGACACGGAGCCCTGTGGGCCTTGCGAGCGATTAGAATTTTGGGGTCTAATCGTTTGAGTCGGAAATGTTGCCCCATTCGCTATAGGCCCGTAGCTCAGTTGGTTAGAGCGCTTCCTTGACACGGAAGAGGTCGATGGTTCGAGTCCATTCGGGCCTACCATTTTCAAGTCGCCGCGCCATTTTCTACCTGGAATTCCCTGCCTGTGTTGCCGCCGCAACAGTATAAAGTTGAATTCTAAAAGAGTTCCTTGCCGTTTCAATGAATGAGCGCCATAGCAATCCGGCATCGCCTGTGTACGATCGGGCGCTGCTCTTGCACGGCTCCAAACGCAATGAAATGCTGACTCTTGCGGAAATTGAGCAGTACGGACTCGATAGCTTCGCCCACGCCGACTACATCAGCATCTACGGAATGCCGCCGCGAGAATGGTACCGCCACGGCATCCGTCTGCTCGGGCGCACGGCGGTAGAGTGCACACGTGAAGCGCTCGGCGAACGAATTGGTCTCGATGTTGCCTCAGTGGCCGCACGTATGCCATCGAATCAATTGGTGGTAATCGATCCCTTCGCAGGCTCCTGCAACACGCTGTTTTGGATTTTGCGCCACCTGCCGAATTCAGAGGGCGTCGCCTTCGAATCCGACCCGCAGGTCTTCGAACTCACGCTGCGCAACCTCGCGGCCCTTGATCTAAGGATCGAACTTGTCCACGGCGACTATGTAAGGCTCGTTGAGAGCGCCGCGTGCCGGAGGATCGAGGCATTGTCGCCTTCGTCGCACCTCCATGGGGCACCGCCCTAGATGAAGTGCAAGGCTTGGACCTTGGCCGCACTACACCTCCAATCAGCGAAGTTATCGAGCAAAATTGCGCGTCAATTCCCGAAGCAAAACATCCTTTTTGCGACGCAGATTTACGAGAAGGTCAGCGCCCCTTCATTGACTCAGTTTCAAACGCGGCTCGATTGGACCGAACTGCGCATCTACGACATCAACGAGAAAGGCCGGAACCACGGTATTCTTCTGGGAACGAAAGGTTGGGCGCCTCGGTAGAAGGTACACGCGCGAAACATATCAGCTAATAATGCACCGTGGGCACTAGGCGACTCCACAATCAACACATCGCGCTAACCTAGGAGGCGCATGAGAGTTCTGTTCCTACTCTTGCTTTCAATCACAAGCGCCGTGACTTTCGCACAAGACTATCCAACGAAGCCCGTGCGCATGATCGAGCCGTTCGGGGCGGGCGGTGGACCCGATCTGTTGGGCCGTGCCCTCGCCCAAAAGCTCGCTGAGCTTTGGGGCCTGCCCGTGACAGTCGAGAACCACCCCGGCGAGGGAAGTACCGCAGCCCCCGCCTTGGTCGCGAAGTCGCCCGCCGATGGTTACACGCTGCTCATAAGCACCAGCGCTCAGGCATACAGCGCCGCGCTTTTGAAGAATCTGCCGTATGACCCGTTGAAGGATTTCATCCCGGTTACTCCGCTCACCAGCCAGCCCTACGTGTTAGTTGCAGGCAAGCTGGCTGGCATCACCACCATCGGCGAGCTTGTCGCGGCGGCGAAGGCGAAGCCGCGTGTGCTGAAGTTTGGCTCTTCTGGCTTGGGCACCGGCACGCACTTGGGCGTCCTGAAATTCAATCAAGCGGCGGGCATTAAGGCGGTACACGTGCCCGCCCAAATGGGCGACGCGATCACCGACACAATCGCCAATACGGTCGCAGGGCGTACTGATTACCTGCTGGCACCCATTCCGCTCGCCCTTCCCGACGTCCGTGCGGGCAGGCTCCGCGCGCTAGGCGTGACCACTGCGCGGCGCTCGGCCCTGTTACCGGAGGTGCCGACAATCGCGGAGGCGGGCGTTGCCGGATTCGACTTCCCAATTTGGTATGGAATATGGGTCCCGGCTGGCACTCCGGCAGGAGTAGTGGACAAGCTTGCGAAGGGCATCGGGCGCATGCTCGCCGGGCCCGATCTACGCGAATGGGTTGCTAAGCACGGGGGCGAGCCGATGAGCATGACGCAGCTTGAGTTCGCGCGCTTCGTGCTGAGCGAGAGTGAAAGCGCGGCGCGTATCATCGAAGCTGCTGGGATCAAACCTCAATAAGCGCGACGCTACATTTCCCAGCGGGCCAGTTACGTATGCGCGTTGAAGCTACCCGCGATTCCTATCTGTGATGCTTACCTGTGATCGCAGTGTAACGATTATAGAGAGTATGCTCGATACGGTCTAAGTTGTTATCTTTCCTGTCGGTGGTAGGTTGACACGGAAGAGGTCGATGGTTCGAGTCCATTCGGCCTACCACTTCAAGTCGCCGCCCCATGTTCTACCCAGAATCTCCTGGCTAGCCGACACCCTTGTGCGCTCCCTGCTGACTTCGGGAAGACACGAATCCGGTTCGGAACTTAGCCAGTGAAACGCGCGATTCATCAACGGGGGCATGTTTGACGCCGCCGAGATCTTTCCAGATTTCGCTGTCGTCCGAACCCGGCTAGAAGTGCAGCACAATTCCGGTGGAGAACCTGAAGTCATCCTGAGTGTTACCGAAGAAGCGCGTCTGCAAGGCATCACCCTGGAACCTCCATCCAATTCCATGAAAAAGGCGATAATCGATGCCACCACCCAAGGCATCGGAAAAAGAAGTATCCGAAGAGGAATTGGAACTGAAGTGTCCCACGCCAAGCAAAGCATGAGCGAAGGGCGTGAACTTTCCGACCGTAACCGAAACTCGCGGGCCAAAGATCACGTTATACACGCTGTCGCCCGAACCGTAGTGACCGCTGATATCGGCCACAAGGCCGACCCAAGGGAGGAATTTGCCCTCCAGAGATCCCTCCCAACCGTTCAGATTGGAATGACCAGCCGCATTGAAGTCTGCCCGGTTGTAGGAATAACCGAAAAAAATGTTGCCCTTTGTTGGAATCTGGGCTGATGCGGCTGCTGACAGCATCAAGAGAGTAAACGCAATCGTGCTGAATTTGCGCACGGAACGATCCTCCTCGTTACTTAAGTTCGTGAACAATCCGCTCAGAAACACGTTAGATGCGAGATCATTGGAGTTGGTCGTGGAATTTATTCCCATCCTGAGCCAGGTCAAATATTTCATCAATTTTTCACAGCCTTGAAATACCGCACGTGCGTCGAACAATTAAGATGGAAGAGATGAAAAAACGTCGAACTGCGCCTTGTGAAGTGCAAATGCAATCTTTCCCACAACATGATGAGGAGTCGAACGTGAAGTTGAAAATGGATGTTTGCGAAATCGAAGACGTAACCGTAATTCGCTGCCAAGGGCGTATCGCCTATCGTGACGAGGCCTTAGCACTGTCCGAGAAAGTGACCGAACTTCTGCCCGATACCCATCAGCTCGTGCTCGAACTCAGTGGGGTGGAAATGATCGACAGTGCCGGTTTGGGCGAATTAGTCGTAGTCTTGATGTGGGCGCAAGCCAACAACTGCTCGATCAAGCTAGCCGCTCCACGCAAGACCGTCGGTGAGTTGCTGCAACTGACCAACCTGGCTTCGGTTTTCGAAATTTATCCCACCGTGGACGATGCCGTGCTCGCGTCGCGCGGCCAACTGGCGTAAGAACCGTCGCAAAGGCTTAACGCTCCCGTTGAAAGCGATAGCGGTCGCCGTGCGTCACAGCGGCGGCCTCCGCTACCTTGAGAAAAGCTCGCGCCGCGTGGGACAGGCTGGCTGACTTGCGATAGATCAGTCGCAGCTTGCGGTGCAAACGCAACTCCCGCACCGGAATCCGTACCAGCTCCCCGCGCGCGAGTTCGGTTTCCACGCTGATCTCCGGCACCAGCGCTACTCCATTCCCCATGGCGACGAAGCGCTTGATTGCTTGTAGGGTCGGTAGTTCGATGTCCATGTGCAGAGGTGTCTTGTGCCGCTTGAACGCCTGAATGACTTTCTCGCGATAGGGAGACGAAACGATGTGAGCAACGAACGATTCCGCGCCCAGTTGACGAATACTCACCTGGCGCTCGCTGGCCAAGGGATGCCGTGGCGGAACCACGAAGATCAATTCATCCAAATAGACAATGACGGAATGCAACTGCGCTTCCTCGGGATCGTACGTCAGCACTCCCAGTTCCGAGCTGTGGCGCATTACATCATCGGGAATGTGGCTGCCCAGAGCGCGCTGCACCGTGATTTTGATCATGGGATGCAGCCGGCGGAATTCGGCCAACACAGGAAGCAGATATAGCGCGGTGAACTCGTTGGCTGCGATTACGAGCTTGCCCTTCTGTAACTCGCGCAGCTCCACCAGCGCTTCCTGAGCGTCATTGCGCAGGTTGAGCAAGCGCTCGGCATACTCGAGCAGCGTCCGTCCAGCGTCGGTCAGCAGTCCGTCGCGCGACGAGCGGTCAAAAAGTGGTTCTCCAACATCTTCTTCTAGCTTGCGAATCGACTGGCTCACCGCTGACTGAGTGCGGTATAGCTTGACCGCCGCCCGGGAGAATCGCCCTTCACGCGCCACCGTCAGAAAGACCTCAAGTTGGGCCAAGTCCATACTTTGTCTTAATGGGACTTCAAGATCTATTAGTATAACTTATCATTTAAGCAATTCTAATAGTAATACAAGGATTTATAAGCTTTGCTTTAAGCCCCGCTCTGCGTACGATAAAAGCTCCTGTACTTCGAGGAGGCTTTGAGAATGCAACGCGCGCACATCACGATTTTTGATACCACTCTCCGGGACGGCGAGCAGTCCCCTGGTTGTAGCATGAACGTTCAGGAGAAGTTGCGTCTGGCGCACCAGCTCGACCTTCTGGGCGTGGATGTTATCGAGGCCGGGTTCCCCATTGCGTCGGAAGGCGATTTCAACGCCGTGCAAGCGATTGCCGCTGCCATCCGCCGGCCGACTATCGCCGGACTGGCGCGCGCTTGCGCTCCCGATATCGACCGCGCCTGGCAAGCGCTCAAGGACGCCGCGCATCCTCGTATCCACGTATTCCTTGCCACCTCCGACATCCACTTGCAATACAAACTCAAGATCTCGCGGCAGCAGTGCCTGGAGCAAGCCCGCGATGCTGTGCGCCACGCGAAATCGTTCTGCGAAGACGTCGAATTCTCGCCCGAGGACGCCACCCGCACAGATCCCGAATTCCTCTACCAACTCCTGGAAGCGATGATCGAGGCGGGCGCTACCACGTTGAACATTCCGGATACCGTTGGTTACTGCACGCCTGCCGACTTTGGTCAGTTCATCCAAAATATCGGGCAGCGAGTGCGAGGCATCGAGAAAGTAACAATCTCGGCGCACTGCCACAACGATCTTGGTCTGGCGGTTGCAAACACGCTGGCCGCGATCGTCGCCGGAGCACGCCAAGTCGAATGCGCCATCAATGGGATTGGCGAACGGGCCGGCAACGCGGCGCTGGAAGAGATTGTGGTTACTTTGCGTGTCCGATCCGACCAGTATCCTTACGAGACCAGCGTATTCAGCGAGCACCTTTTCGCCACTAGCCAGCTATTGAGTGAGACCACCGGCGTGTCCGTTCAACCCAACAAAGCTATCATCGGGCGCAATGCCTTCGCCCACGCTGCCGGAATCCATCAGGATGGCATGATCAAGAATCCGTTGACCTACGAAATCATGACACCGCAATCCGTAGGTGTGCCTGACTCGACTCTGGTGCTCGGCAAGCACTCCGGGCGCCATGCTCTCAGCCTGCGCTGCGAGCAGCTCGGCCATCAGTTCGACCGCCGCGAACTGGATGAAATCTACCGCCGGTTCGTTGTGCTGGCGGACAAGATCAAGACTGTGACCGACCAGCACTTACAGGAACTCATCCGCGAGACACGCGGTGCCGGGCATCGTATTCCGCCAGCTCACGTCGAAGCACATCCTCCAGCAGCAGCCTCGGCAGCCGTTGGACAGAACGTGGGATACTTTCAGAAATCGGTCCCTGCCTCTGCTGGTGAGCTGCACAGCTCTACGCTGTCCTTGACCCCCGTTTCCGAACATCACGGTGAGCAGGAAGACTATCTGTGGGGTGTGTAGCACGGGTCTGACGCAAAAGGACAAGCACGGTTCAGCATGTCGCCGACCAGTAATCAGCTCTCTCCAACTGGGTTCTACTTATTGAAGATTCTCCACAACTTACCCATGCAATTAGGATAGTGCTGGAGACACCGTGTTTCGCACGCGCAAGGCTCGAATCTGGCTGACTGTGTTAGGAGCGTTCCTGTTTTATTTGATGGGGGTAGTCGTGCGGTCGAAATATGGGCTACACGTTGTGGTTAGAAACGAGAGCGGGGAAGTTTTGCATGAAGTAAGTTTGAAAGTCGAGTATCGAGGCAAACTATATGAACTTCCCAACCTTGCTCCCGGCGAAAGAGCCGGCGCGTTTGTCAATCCGGTGGGAAAATCCCATGTCAATTTGGGATTTACGGACCCGCGTAATGTGCGACACGTTGAGACAGTGGTCGGATACATTTCCGACAACTGCGGTCGTGTGACAGCTACCATCAATCCAGGGAACAAGGTGGACTCAACCGACTCCAACGCTGCCTTATCATTAGTTTGCTGGAAAAGCTGGTTTGGTTTCGTCTGAAAGAAGTACCTCCGTTCGATTGAGACCGTGACAAACAAAGGCAGTCAGGTCTGGTGAAACCCCTGATCAGCTAGAATTAGGCCCGCCATGCTCCTCAAACTCACCGTCCTTCCAGGCGATGGCATCGGCCCGGAAGTAACCGATGAAGCAATTCGTGTCCTGGAGAGTATCGCTGACGTCTTCCATCATCAGCTAAGCGTGAGCCGCAAAGATGTCGGCGGCGCCGCGTTTCTGTCCAGCAAAGACCCTCTGCCGAGCGATACCCTGCAAGCTTGCTTGTCGTCCGACGCCGTGCTGCTGGGTGCTGTTGGGGGACCGTCATTCGATAGCTTTCCCAGCCATCTGCGCCCGGAAAGTGGCTTGCTGCGGCTTCGCCGCGAGCTGGGATCCTTTGCCAATCTGCGCCCCGCCGTTTGTTTCCCTACGCTTGAGGATTGTTCTCCGCTTCGCCCCGAGACGGTGCGGGGAATGGACGTGATGATTGTTCGTGAGCTGTTGGGTGGAATTTACTTCGGCGAGCCTCGCATCACCGAAGGACCAGCCGGCAACCGTACCGCCACGGATACCATGCGCTATAGTGAACCCGAAATCGAACGCATCGCGCATGTCGGTTTTCAACTGGCCCGCACCCGCCGGGGCAAGGTGACTTCGGTCGACAAAGCAAATGTCCTCGATTGTTCCAGGCTGTGGCGGGACGTGGTCAACCACGTGGCCGACCAATATCCAGAGGTCAAGCTGTCGCACATGTACGTGGACTCCTCTGCCATGGCATTGGTATCGAATCCATCTGCTTTCGATGTCCTGCTCACGGAGAATATGTTCGGAGACATTCTTTCCGACCAGGCGGGAGGAATCGTGGGGTCACTGGGAATGCTGCCTTCCGCGAGTATCGGTGGGCGCGTGGCTCTCTACGAACCAGTACATGGCTCCGCCCCGGATATCGCTGGGAAAGGCCTAGCTAACCCGCTTGGCGCAATCCTTTCAGGAGCAATGCTGTTACGCCATTCTTTCCAACTGGAAAAGGAAGCCATATGTATAGAGTCGGCGGTCTCGACGGTTCTAACCGCCGGTTATCGCAGCCGCGACTTGGCCAAGCCGGGGGCTCCCACTCTCACCACTAGCGAAATGGGGCGCAAAGTCGCAGACGCAGTTCGAGCAGACGCCAGCCGTGCCAGCCAGCTGGCCGCAAGCTAGGTCGGAGTTCCATTTCTGTCTTCCCCAAGATTTCCACAGGTTTTGCACTGCACTCTCCTCCCGCTGCGAGAGTAGAATTTCAGTTCTTCAAGATTTTCTCCCGTCCGTCGGGAGGCAAAAATGGTCTCGAGGTGTGCCAACCCGGGCTGCGCTGCCCCTTTTCTCTATCTCCATCAGGGTAAGCTGTTTCGCATGGAAAGCGAAGCCCGCTTCGTCAGCACAACACCTGCGAGCACTGACCCGGACAGCAAAAAACCCGCCCGTCGAGTGGAATACTTTTGGCTTTGCAGAGACTGCGCCGCGGAAATGACGCTCGTGTTCAAGAAGGGGGTTGGAGTCACTACAAAATCGTTAGCTCCCGCACAACCCGCGGCCTCGTAGCCTGCATTTTTCGCCTTGGGAAAGGTACGGCTCGTCTTGGAAAAGGCGCGGCGTGGGAAGGGCACGGCTTCAGCCGTGCCACCCAAGTTGCATAGAAGACGGGGCTTTAGCCCCTGAGGGCTGTTCCCGTCATGAGGCCGTTCTCACCGTTCCGCAGTTGCGTACTTCCCACTCAGCGCGTTCCAGCGAATTTTCAGTATTTCTCCGAACATGCGGATGCCATCGCGCAATGGGTTGATGCGCGTGCCTTCCCGATGCGCCCATGCCACAGGGACCTCCGTGACTCTAAAACCAAACTTCCGCGCCAGGAAAAGCAGTTCGGGGTCGAATCCCCAGCGCTCAATCTGCTGCCGCGGAAAAATCATCTGTGCCGAGCGCCGGGTGAACGCTTTAAAACCACACTGAGTGTCTTTGAATCTGAGCCCCAGAATCATCCGCAGTAGCAGATTGAATACCCGCCCGAGAAGTTGGCGATAAAGGGGCTGCTTTTGAGTCTGCAATTCGCTTTGCAGCCAGCGTGAGCCGAGCGCAATATCGGAACCGGCCGCAATGGCAGCGAACAACTTGCTCGCCTCTTCGATCGGCGAGGAAAGGTCGGCGTCGCTGAACAGCAGAGTTTCACCCGCTGCGTGCAGCATTCCGTTGCGCACGCTGTATCCTTTCCCCCGGTTGCCAGGATTCTCCAGTAATCGCACGCCAGGGTTCTGCGCTGCACATTCGCGAACGATCTCAACGGTGTTGTCGTACGAGCCGTCGTTGACCACGATGATTTCCGCGTCTCCCCATCCCCGTTGCGCCAAGTAAGCGAGAATCTTGTCGAGGGTGGCGCCGATGCGTGCGCCTTCGTTATAAGCGGGAATAATGATGCTGATCAAGATCGGTCGTTCGTTGTGGCTGGGTCGTCGCTAGTCAAAAACACACATACCGGTGTCATAATTGACTGGCAAGCATAACAAGTGATTTGAGATTCCGAAGCAGAAATAGAGAATGGACCGAAGAAGATGCCAGCGGCGAACGACGAACGACCAACGACCGCTATGCCACCTGTTTCTGCTTTTCCAGCATGGCGAAGAACTCCCTCACTAGTTCTTCATCCCAAAATCCATTACGGGCTTCCTCTCGCATGGTAACTGCGGCGTGCTCATGGCCAAGGGCAGGCTTGTAAGGGCGTGCCGTGCGCAGGGCGTCATACACGTCAACCACCTGCAGGACCCGCGCAAGCAAAGGGATCTCGGCTTTGCGTAGACCGTCGGGATAACCGCTGCCATCGGAGTGCTCGTGATGATTGCGGATGATGGGCAGCACCAGCCGCAGCGACTTGAGAGGCCTACAGATATTTTCCCCAGTGATGGGGTGCTGCTTCATCACTGTCCACTCCTCAGGAGTGAGGTTTGTTCCCTTTCTGAGGATCTCGTCCGGAACGGCAATTTTTCCTAAGTCGTGCAGATAGCCACCTCGCCGCAGGGCTATGATGGCTTCGTCCTCCAATCCCAGATGGCGGCCGAGATTGCTGGCATTCCGCGCCAGTCTTTCGCAGTGACCTTCAGTGTACGGATCACGGCTTTCGACGCTCAGGCCGAGAGTGCAGAGCACCGATTCCGCTGTCTCCAGTTCGTCAGTGAATTCTTTGAGCTTGAGCAACGACTTGACCCGGGCAAACATCTCCTCAGGGAAAATTGGCTTGTTCAGAAAATCGTCGGCGCCGGCCTCAATCCCGCGCAGCTTATCCTCGCGATCGGTAAGACCCGTAATCAGGACGAACGGAATCAACCGAGTGGAGGAATTATTTTTGAGTTCGTGGCAAAGCTCATAGCCCGACTTGCCGGGCATGATCACGTCGGAAAGGACCAGGTCCGGCGGTTGCCTGCGGATCTCGACTTCTGCGTGGGCGGCATCCGGAACGCCGACTACCTCGTAGCCGCGACTGGAGAGCAGATCCTGCATCAACTTCAGGATGGTTGGATTGTCATCTACTACCAACACCCGCGAGAGGCGCCGGTGCGGCAAAACTTCGCCCATGCGTAGATAAGAATGAGAGCGGGAGGAAATAGTTGTCCCGAATTTGTGAGGGGGATCCGTCATCTGAATCGGGAGTCGTTAAAAATTCGCGTCCGCTGCGTTCATTGTAACGGATTTCGGGTCTCGCCTCCCCTATTCCCACTTAGGAACTCGGTCGCGTGGAATGTATCGACCGCCCTTGCGTTCCTCAGGGCCCGGTGCTTAGCGTTGCAGTATGCGCTTTTGTCTGCACGTCTGGCTAATCGTTACCTTGTTGATCGCGTCTGCGGCGGCAGCCACAAAGCCCCACGTCATCACATTTGGTAAATGGACAAACATTAAGTGGTTCGTCGGTAAGGATGAGAGCAAAGACCTGAGTCTAAGAATGCGCGCCTTGTACGTCGACGGTCACCTGAAGGAATTTATTCTCGACATTCCTCACGAGGTGACCGACCGGCTGCTGGTAGCACGCCGCGTCTTCCGCGTAAACGACGTTTTACCGGAAGAATCGAGCGCTGTGCCGCGCTGGCGCTGGCAACGTGGCGGCTGGCTGCTCGTCGACCGCGTAACGGGTCATATTACTCAGATAAATCTCCCAGAATTCGATGCCTACTATTCCCTGGCTAATTGGTATCGCGACTACGTGGCTTATTGCGGTGTGTCTGACGATGGCAAAAAACTCTACACCATCGTGGCCCAACTCGGGCGCCGCAAACCGATTCTAAAGAAGCCTCTAGGTGAGGCCACCGCCAGTGATCCTCCGGACTCCGAATGCCCCGCGCCGGCATGGCAACGTCAGCCCGCAAGGGTCACTTTCGAATGGAAAGAAAATCAGAGGTCAACCTACGCGATCCGTGGACGTGCAGTAGATCTGGTCAATGACAACGAAGAAGCGGAAGAGGCGTCTAAGTAGCGAGGTCACGGGAAAGTGGTCTCTTCAACAGCACGATCACAGGGGCCGGGTCTTCAGGGCGTCAATCCCTTGAATCCGCTCGCGTGCTTCACAAAGGTAAACAGGCTAAACAGAGCAAGCGTCGCCGCGACGAATATCCACATTCGCCATTGATTCCTGATTTCGGATGGTTCCGTCAAATGCTTTGCCAGGAGCGCCCCCAGAGCCAACCCAGTGACCAGCCCTCCAATATGCGCCGAATTATCGATGCCCGGTACGACCGCCCCGAAAAACAGGTTGTATCCCGCAAAAGCAACAAGGCTTTTCAGAGTGCCCCGCAGGGCTTGTTTAGGGATCGGAAGCCGGCCCAGATAAAGGGCTGCGATCGATGCCCCCGCCATACCGAAGATGGCTCCCGAAGCCCCCACGCCTACGACTTGCGGATGCAACCATAGACTGGCCAGACTGCCGGCCAATCCGCAAGCTGTATAGGTGAGCAGGTAAGTCCAGCGATCGAAAATTCGTTCCGCCAGGTAGCCGAGGTTCCACAAGCACCACATGTTGAGCGCAATGTGGATGATTCCCCCATGGACGTAATTGGACGTCAGTATCCGCCACGGTTGGGGCCCCAGCGATAAAGGTCCCCAGTTCGCGCCCCACTTCAGCAGTTGTTGGATCGTCGGTGCAGCCGGGGATGCGCCCGTGAGCACCATCGCTGCGAACACCGCGACATTGATTCCGACCAGAGCAGTTGTCACCGGAGGCTTGGTGCGAGCGACGACAGCCGGGCGCGAGGGCACGGGGGTTGGGGTCGAGAAGCCTGGATCGTCCGCTCGATTAGAAATCATAGACGTGAATATTAGCAGTCAGCGCAGAACTCTGGAGCCGTGGTGCGCGGAGCGTGAGGGTTGACACCCGCTTTCAATCTCCCACCGTTTCCACCGTCGGCATCTCCTCCGGGACACTTTTCTTCGTGACTTGGGCGCTGGTCACCAGCACCACCGATGCCACCACGACTGCACTGCCGGCGAGGATGTACCCATCTACCCTTTCATGCAGCACTAGCCATCCCAGGAACACGGCCACTACGGGATTCACGTACGCATAGGTAGAGACCTTCGACGTAGGGGCATGTCCCAGCAGCCAGATATAGGCGGTGTATCCGATCCACGATCCACAAACCACCAGATACGTCACTGCTCCAATTCCGCGGGCAGTCCACACCGCGCGCGAGAAATCCCGCAAACCAGCGGCAAAGATGAGATTTGCCATGCCTGCGAAAATCATCTGCCATGCTGTGGCCGAGAATGGATCCACGTCGGGTGATTTCCACTTTTTCGCCAGTACCGAACCCAAAGCCCAACTGAACGATCCACCTAGCAGACTGAGCGATGCCCACAGCTGCACGCGTCCGAATGAACTAGTTGTCGATAGGTCTGGCCACAGCAATACGACCAACCCGGCGATTCCCAGGGCCAGGCCAAATTTGCCTCGCAGGGAAATATGATGATCGCCCAGCAAAAGCGAATCGAGCACCAGAAACCAAAGCGGAACCGCCGCCACGATCAGCGCCGCCAGACCCGACGCTATATGGGTCTCCGCGTATGAGAGCGTCAGGTTCCCTCCCATCAGCAGCAGCACGCCCACCACCGCCATTTCTGCCAATTGCCGTGCGTCATAGCGAATATTTCTTCCGCGCAGCCAGCAAAAGGCCAGCATGAACGCGCCCGCAATAGTGAACCGCGTCCCGCACATCAGTGCCGGCGGAATCTGCTCGACCGCAATATCGATCGCCAGGTAAGTTGATCCCCAAAAGAAATAAACCAACCCGAAGGCAAGGATCACCGCAAACCGCTGCTGGCGCTGAGCTGAAGTCATGGAAAAAGGAGAGACTAACTATCAGACGAGAGGGATGACCCGGGCGATTCCGAGAATTTGCAGGCAACCGGGCGGGCTGGAACCTGACTAGTGTTAGCGGCTTCTGCTCACAAACTATGTTGCAGAAGTCCGGTTCCGACGCCCGCGCAAATTCCCAGCAACATAACACCCCCGAACAGTGTGACGGCGGTGCGCCAGGAGATGGTGCGGCCCAGAATGAGCATCGGGTAGATGCTGAAAGCACCCAGCGTGCATAAGAGCGTCACGACGTAGGGCATGGGAACCCCCCGTGCCATGAGGATAAACGCCGCGGCCACGTCGAAGGCCATCGGCACAGGCAAGAACGTACCCACCAGAGCGACCAGAATAATCCCCACCACACTGACTTTAGCGGGAACGTCCTGAGCTGGCGCCAGTTCGGCCACGACGGCACCTAGGGCAGCAGCGAGGATCATCAGCGGAATCGTGTTTGCCGCCAGCCGCGCCACATGCCTGAAGTAATTTTTCAATGTCTCGCCAACGGGCTGTAACCACCTTTCGGCCCCGCGAACCGACGCGAAGCTGTGAGCCGAAGGCGCGGTTTGACGCACGATCAGAGGAACCAAAGCGATCAGCACCAGCGGAACCGCCAGCCGGACCAGCGCGATCTTCAACGGGAATAGAGTGAAGGCCATCGCCAGGACCACAACATTCAGCATCGGAGAGCTAATCATGGTTGCGAGGACCGTATTTGAACTCGCGCCCGCGACGAACAATCCTCGACCAATGGGCGCAACACAATTGGCACAGACGCCCAGCGGTACACCGACAACAGCTCCCAAAGCAGTATTTCCCGCCGCGCTCTTCAACCGAATCTGTGGCAGGGTCGACAGCAGCGTGAGCAAAGCCGCGCCGAAACAAATTCCGAACGACATGCCAATGCGGTTGGTCCACATCCAATTCACCGTGGTGCGCTCGATCCGGGTCATCACAGGCATCGAGGGAGTGACCGGCAGGAGCGCATCAAAACTGAGCACGCCACTGACGTGGATCGCTTGGCCGCTGTGCAGCTTCTTGAGCAACGCAGGATAGCGTGAATCAATCCAGAAGTAGAGTCCGATCGCGAGGCTCAGCAGAAGTGCGGCGCTGGTTTGTAGCAGTAGAGTTTTTCGAGCAGCGGCGGGCGAAGCTAAGGGCAGGCTAGCGGCGGCGGAAGTCATCAGATCTCAAATCCTCATTCGGCAATTAGCAACTTGGCCGCGAATTATCCGTGACCGGCCCGCAACCAGCAATAGTAGGTTTCCACTAGTTCTAAGCGTCAGTCTGCCGCTGCCGGCGTGATCAACGACGAACGGCCTGCGACCAACGACTGCTTTGGGGGTTACGCCGCCAGAGCTATCACGCTATAATCATTTGGGAATGTGTACCGATGCGCCACCAGAAACCCAATTCGCACCTGCCCGCTTGCTGGCTGCACTTTCTCGTATGCCCGCGCCGTCATCTGGCAGTGTTGCCGTCTCAGGCTCGTCCCAGCCTCTTCGGTAGCGACTAACCTTCGATCCTCGCAAGTCTGATGTCCTTAGGGCCGAAGTCCGCACCTACCCGCGGATCCAGTGGCCCAACGACCAAAGACCAACGGCGAACCGCCAACGACTCTTTTTCGGGAGGATCCATGACGACCAAGACATTGACCGGTCCCAAACTCAAGACTGCGCTGCCTGGCCCCAACGCTAAGCGCGTTCTCGATGGCGACAACAAATACATTTCGCCGTCCTACACCCGTTCCTATCCTTTGGTGGCCAAGCATGGCCGTGGGCTTGTCATCACCGACGTGGATGGCAATGAATTCCTCGATTTCTCCGCCGGTATTGCCGTGACTTCCACCGGCCACTGCCATCCTGATGTGGTCGCCGCCATCCAGAAGCAGGCAGGCGAGCTTATCCACATGTCAGGCACCGATTTCTATTACGAGAGCATGGTGACGCTGGCCGAGCGGCTTTCGAAGATTGCTCCCATGCCCGGTCCGCACAAGATCTATTACGGCAATTCAGGTGCAGAGGCCATTGAGGCCGCGCTCAAGCTGGCGCGCTATCACACCAAGCGGCAAAACGTGATCGCTTTCTTCGGCGCGTTCCACGGGCGCACCATGGGAGCGCTCTCCTTGACCGCTTCCAAGCCGCAACAGAAGCGCCGTTTCGCCCCGCTCGTTCCCGGCGTCACCCATGTGCGCTATCCTGACGTTTATCGCGGTTGTGAAGGAGGCGCACAGGATGCTGAAAAATTCGCCCTGGGCTGCGCCCGCTTCATCGAGGACAAGCTCTTCAAGACCATCCTGGCACCGGAAGAAGTGGCGGCCATCTTCGTCGAGCCCGTTCAGGGCGAAGGCGGTTACGTCATCGCCCCTACAATTTTCATGCAGGAACTGCGCCGCATCTGCGACAAGCATGGAATCTTGCTGGTAGCGGACGAAGTGCAAAGTGGCGCCGGCCGGACCGGCAAGTGGTGGGCGATCGAACACACCGGCGTCCAGCCCGACATCGTCTGCATCGCGAAGGGAATCGCATCCGGTATGCCGCTCGGCATCACCCTGAGCAAAGCTGAAATTATGGATTGGGTCCCCGGCTCACATGCATCGACTTTCGGTGGGAATCCCGTCTGCATCGCTGCCGCGCTGGCCACGCTTGATGTCATCGAGCGCGAAAACCTGTTGCGGAACTCAACCGAAGTCGGCAACCACATGCTCAGGCGCATGGCCGACTGGCCGAACAAGCACAAGCTGGTGGGCGATGTCCGCGGTCGCGGCCTGATGATTGGCGTCGAAATTGTGAAGGACAAGAAGACGAAAGAGTATGGCGCCGCCGAACGGGATCGCATCATCGAGTTGGCCTTTGAGCGTGGAATTCTGTTCCTGGGTTGTGGCCCGAGCACGATCCGCATTGCCCCGCCGCTCGTCGTCACCAAAGACGAAGCAGAAGTCGCGGTCGAAGCCCTCGAGGAGTGCATCTCTATCGTCGGCAAGGGCGCGTAGCCCGGCAATATTTGCGCGGGGCGGGTCGGAGCTTGCCCTGACCGAAGTCGAAGGGGCCCGCCCGGCGAGGCGCAACTCAGCAGGACATCTAGGAGAACAAACGATGATCAAGGGTGCGGTGGAATCGATTCATATAGCCTCCGCCGCCAAGGTCCCGATGTGTGCCGTTGATCAGGCGCAGGCGACTCCGGGAGTCGGGTTGGAAGGAGATCGCTATGCCTTAGGGCAGGGAACCTTCTTCAAGCCGCAACCAGACGTGGAGTTAACCCTGATTGAAGCGGAAGCAATTGAGGCGCTGCAAAGCGATTACCAGGTAGAACTCGCTCCCGGTGAGGCGCGCCGCAATGTTGTCACTCGCGGGGTGGCGCTCAATCATCTCGTCGGCCGGGAATTCCGTATTGGCGAGGTAAAGATTCGCGGCATTCGGCTGTGCGAACCTTGCAGCCACTTGCAGGCGCTCTCCGGACGTCCGGTAATCAAAGGGCTGATCCACCGTGGCGGCCTGCGCGCCCAGGTCCTCAGCTCCGGCACGATCCGCGTCGGCGACACCGTTAGCGAGTAAGCCAGCGGATTTGCCTGGCCGGGGCTTTCAACGGCTCGATCGCTGTATTTTCTGTGACTTTCGGAGTAGAACCTTCGTCCCGGCTTTCTTCTTGACACCCTATCTCACCGGAGCGAAACTCCGCTCAGAGCACTTGCAAATTTGCATGGATCATTACTCCATCCTGGACCATAGTCCGCCCCAGGCACCACGGGAAACCATCCTGCCTGAGAGCAAATCCAAGCGATTTCCTTCGCCGCGCGAAGTCTCGCCAGATCGCCTGCGTTTTCCCGGCGATGACGGCGGCAAATCGCTCAATCACATGGCTCAGCGCGACCTCGATGCTGCCCTGCAATTGCTGGCGGAGCGCGCTCAATACATCACTGGAGCCTCCGGCGCAGCCATTGCGTTGCGACAAGGCGACAAAATGATTTGTCGCGCCCGTTCGGGGGAATCCGCACCCGAGCTGGGCGCACACCTGCAGGTTGATTCGGGACTCTCGGCTGAGGCGGTCCGCACTCGCAAGATTCTCCGCTGCGATGATGCCGACACCGATCCGCGTGTGAATCGGGAGAGTTGCCGGTCGCTGGGGATCGCGTCGGTAGCGGTGATGCCCCTGGTCCGCGAGCAGGAGGTCAATGGAATATTTGAACTCTTGTCCGGTAGGGCCCGCGCATTTGAGGAACGAGACGTCGCCGCTTTGGAGCGGCTGGCCGAGATGATCCAGACCGCACTGGATCATGCCGACGCCGCGAAACGGGCGGAAAATGAAATGACGGTTTCAGCCAATACTGTGGCAGCCGGGCCGGGTAAGGTTGAATCCAAAGACAAGGTCGAATCGAATCCGCTGATGCGGCCAGCGCTTGAAAAAGAATCGGACATCACGCCAACTACAGAGGGCCTGGCCAACCCACAAGCACCCTCGGCGATCATGGATTCGTCGCTTGCGGAAGTGCCAGAAGATGGCGCCGATTCGCTAGTGACTTTGCTGAGCGAGCGGGGCAACATTGGGACCTGTCAGGCATGCGGATTCCCCGTCTCCGAGGGACGGAAGTTGTGCCTTGATTGCGAAGCCGATCAGATTCCGGAAACTGCCTCGATTGCGAGTCCAGCAATCCCGGCCAGCGACGGCGCTCCGGAGTTTCTTGCCAATCTAGCTGCTCCTGAAGTCAAGAGCTGGTGGCAGTCTCATTCGTATGTGGTCGTTACCATCCTGCTGGTAGCGGCCACGGTGATTTTGATCCTCTGGCGCAACCTGTAATCACGTGCAGATTTTATCCGGCAAGAGAAAAGTGCTTTTCGCGAGGTCGGAAGCGAGTGTTCCGTTGCAGTAGTATTTCTTCAGAACGTTGTCTTTCCAGCTCAATAGGTCACGGTTAGCAGCCGCGAACTCGGCCCAGGTTTGGTGGTACCCGGCCCGAACCATTCGTTCCCGAATCAAAAACACGAAAGCCCACGTTATGGTCTCGTTATAGAGGCCGGGTTTGCCCTTAGCTGCAGCGAATTTCGCCAGCGAAGCCGAAAAGCGGTGGAGGGCTTCCAGGGCCGGATACCGGCTCAGATACAGAAAAGTCATCTTGACGTGGTCGAGGTGGTGAAAAGACTCACTGGGCAAGGTGCCATCCTCGAACTTCGCCATGAACTCATCATCGGTCACAGATCACCTCCCAACCGTAGAATCCGGCGGCGGCTTCCAGGAGTGGCAATGCTTTCACCCGCCGATTCATTCCGAATGGGTCGCACCTGCTTCACTGAGGCGGTGGCTTGCGCGGGAGTCCAAATCGAGACCATAGAACTTTTTCAACTCCTTGATCCGGCGCAAACTGGTTTGGTTAAAGGGACACTTTCCATCAAAAGCATGCAGAACAATGCCTTCGAGCAGATCACCGAGAGTCATATCGTGGTAGTCGGCAAAGGCCCTAAGTACCTTCAGCAGTCGCTTTTCCAGGCGGACTCCCGTTTGCACGCGATCGATCAGGTGTTTGTTATCTGGCATTGCATGTACCTTGGTACCAATATACCATAACCCGCGGGAATGGGACTGCAGGATTCATCGCGTGCCCTGTCCACCGGCTGCTGTCTGAGGCCGGCAAGCCAACACGAGTAGGGCTCTGCGTTGACTTGGGTCGCCTGCGCAGCCTACCATCGGAAAATCTCCTGGGAGCTGGTTCATGATTAGCGAGACCATTTCTCACTACCGCGTCCTGCACCAGCTCGGCGGCGGGGGGATGGGTGTGGTTTACGAGGCGGAGGACCTCAACCTCGGCCGCCATGTTGCGCTCAAGTTTCTGCCGGAGGAACTGGAAAAGGACCAAGCGTCTCTTGAGCGCTTCCAGCGCGAGGCACGGGCGGCGTCGGCTTTGAATCATCCCAACATCTGCACCATTTACGAAATTGGACAGGTCGAAGGCCGTTACTTCATTGCCATGGAACTGCTGGAAGGGCAGACCCTCAAGCAGCGCATCGGAAAGCAGCCCATGGAGATGGACGTCCTCCTGAAGCTGGCCATCCAGATCGCCGACGCTCTTGACGCCGCTCACGCCAAAGGCATCATTCATCGCGACATTAAGCCAGCAAACATCTTTGTTACTACTCGCAACCAGGCCAAGGTGTTGGATTTTGGCCTCGCTAAGCAAACCCTCAAGTCAGAAGCCTTGTTGGGTGGCCCGACCCTCGGTTCGGCGGCGACTGTAGACACGGTAGGCGGAGATATGCTGACTAGTCCCGGATCCACCGTCGGCACCGTCGCATACATGTCTCCGGAGCAGGCACGAGGCAAGGAGCTGGATCCGCGCACCGATCTATTTTCCTTCGGTGCCGTGCTCTATGAGATGGCGACCGGCGCGTTACCCTTCCGTGGCGACACATCGCCCGTTATCTTCGACGCCATCCTGAACCGGCCGGCAGTGGCGCCAGTGCGGCTGAACCCTGACGTCCCCTTACAACTGGAAGACATCATCACCAAGCTCTTGGAGAAAGATCGCGATCTCCGCTACCAGAGTGCGGCTGAGGTACGTGCCGACCTGAAGCGCTTGAAACGTGACACCGAGTCAGGCGTGACCTCCGCGGCTACGACTTCGTCGAGTGCTGCGCGGGCGAGGGTGGCGCATCCGGCGGGCCGTCGAAATCTTTGGAACTACGTCGTGATGGCCGTGGTCGTCGTCTCCGTCATTGGTTTAGCGATGACGTTTTTCGCTCGCCGTGGCCGCGCCGTAATGACTGAGAAGGACGCGATCCTGCTCACCGATTTCGTGAATACCACAGCCGATCCGGTGTTCGATGGGGCGCTCAAGAAGGCGTTGGCGGTCGATCTCGAGCAGTCTCCCTATCTCAATGTCTTCCCCGAACAGAAGGTGCGACAGACCTTGCAGTTCATGGGTCGCGCACCTGATACGCGCATCACGACGGAGGTCGGACGGGAGGTGTGCCAACGGGACGCCATCAAAGCGATGCTGAATGGCTCGATCGCCAACATGGGAAGCCAGTACGTGATCAGCCTGGACGCTGTGAACGCAGCTACCGGGGACTCGCTGGCCAGAGAAGAGGTGCAGGCAGCAAGAAAAGAAGATGTACTGAACTCTCTCCACCAGGCCGGCTCCGACTTGCGAAGAAAGCTGGGAGAGTCTCTGGGCTCGGTACAGAAATACGACAAGCCTTTGTCCGAGGCCACCACCTCATCGTTGGAAGCGCTCAAGGCCCTCAGCCTGGGAGACGCGAAACACCAGGTGGGGGATGAACTGGCCGCGCTGCCACTTTATCAGCGAGCCGTGGAACTGGACCCGAACTTTGCCATGGCCTACGCGCGCATTGGCGCGGTGTACAACAACCTGGGCCAGACTGAAATCTCGGAACAAAATCGGCAAAAGGCGTTTGAGTTGCGCGACCGGGCCAGCGAACACGAAAAGCTCTACATCATGTCGCACTACTTCGCCGATTCGGGACAACTGGATAAAGGAATCACTGCCCTAGAACTGTACAAGCAGACTTATCCCAGAGATTCGATTCCCTATAACAATCTGGCCAACATTTATTGCCAACTGGGCCAGTTTGAGAATTGCTTGGACAACGCCCGGCAGTCAGTCGAACTGGATCCCGGAAGCCTGAGCGGTTACTCCAACGTGGCGAATGCTTATGTCGGGCTCAACCGTCTGGATGAGGCCAAAGCCACACTTAACCAGGCTTTGCAGCGTAACCTTGCCGGATTTACATCTCACTTGCAGTTGGCCGGAATTGCCTGGGTGCAGAATGATATCCCGACCATGGAGCGTGAACTCGATTTGGCGGCCAAATCTGGACCGGCGGGCGAAGCCACCTCGCTGGGATTTAGGTCAGGAGTCGCCGCCGCCCGAGGACAGGCGCGGCAGGCGGCCGATTTCGGTCAGAAAACCAGAGAAGCTGCCCAACGTCTGGGCCTGAAAGAGGCAATCGCTAACGAATATTCACAAGAAGCCATGGCCGAAGCCATCTTTCTATATAAGTCTCGCGCCCAGGACAGTGCGGCACAAGCTTTGAAGATATCGCAGTCGCCGAACGTGACGCTAAGCTCAGCCTTAGCGCTGGCCCTCAATGGCGACGACCAGAAAGCGGGCAAGTTGGCGGACGACATTGCCCACAAGCGTCCCTACGATACTTTGGCGCAGTTTGTCTTCGTACCCCTGGTGAAAGCCCAGACCGAAATCAATCGTGGCAATCCTGCGAAGGCGATCGATCTGCTGGATAACGCCATGGTCTACGCTCGCGTAAATTCCAACGTACTGTACGTTCGCGGAAATGCCTACCTGAAAGCCGGGCGCGCTGCCGATGCTGTCCAGGCATATCAGCGACTACTGGAAATGAAGAGCTATATCGGTGTGGATCCCTTGGTCCCGTTAACTCATCTCGGACTGGCCCGCGCCTACGCGCAGCAAGGGGACAAGGCCAATAGCCGCCTCGCCTACCAGGACTTCTTCGGCCTGTGGAAGGACGCCGACCCCGACATCCCCCTCCTGCATCAGGCCAAAGCCGAGTACGTCAAAGTTCAGTAAAGCCTCGCCATTTCTGATCTATGCTTGCGCCGAGTGAATAAGGCTGTCCTCGCTCGCGCTTTTCGCCAAAGGTGGGTAGCAAGACGTCAGTATGGCATGTCCGAGGTAAAAGAAAGCTAATTGCAATCGCCTTGTCATGTCACTGCTGCAGGCCGTACACTCCGTTTTCACTTTTCGCGAACCGTTGCAAACATGCAGGATGAAATCAATTTCGGCGGCACCGGTAATTTTCCGGCCACGCGCTGGTCACTCATTCTCGCGGCGCGCAGTGGTCAGGCAGACGAACGAGAGCGGGCTCTCAATACGTTGATTGCCGCGTACTGGAAGCCGGTTTACAAATACATCCGCCTGGGTTGGAGGAAGGACAATGAGCAAGCTCAGGACCTAACCCAGGAGTTTTTCACGCGCTTGCTCGAAAAAGATTTCCTCGAAAGCTACGACCCCAGCCGGGCACGATTACGAACATTTCTGCGGGTATGCATCGATCGCTTTGTCGCAAACGAGGAAAAAGCTGCCCACCGCTTAAAGCGCGGCGGCGCCGTCCAGTTTCTCGCCCTCGATTTCGAGTCGGCTGAGGGCGAATTGCGGCAAATCGAAATACCATCGCCCGAAACGATGGATGACTTTTTCGCGCGAGAGTGGGTACGCAGCGTCTTCAGCCTCGCCTTGGGGCGGTTGCGTCAGGAGTGTGAAGTGCATGGAAAGCAGATGCAGTTTCGCTTGCTGGAACTCTACGACATCGACGAGGGCAGCAAAGGGTTGACTTACGAACAGGTGGCAGCTCAGTTTGGATTGAAGCCTTCTGACGTGACCAACTATCTCGCGTACGCGCGCCGGGAGTTTCGCCGAATCGTCCTGGAGCAACTGCGGGAGATGACCGCCAGCGACGACGAATTCCGGCGCGAGGCGCGAGCCCTGTTAGGTATGGATATGCCATGAACACGGTTGCCCCGCTAAAGTGGCTCTCCGATTCCGCACTTGACCGTTTGCGTGCCGCGGTGGACATCCCCGATCTGAGCGGCACTCGTTACCTGTTGCTGGATAAGCTCGGCCAGGGCGGAATGAGCAGTGTGTATCGAGCCGAGGACACTGTACTGGGCCGACACGTGGCACTCAAGGTCATCGGGTTCGCAGATGCCAGTGGTGAACTCGCCGCGCGGCTGCTTCACGAGGCCAAGGTGATCGCGCAGCTGGAGCATCCTGGGATTGTCCCGGTGCACGATGTGGGGACTCTCCCCGACGGCCGACTCTTCTACACCATGAAACTGGTGCAGGGCCAGCGATTAGACCAGCGTGTGGCGAAATTTGGAGGATTGCCGGAGCGCTTGCGGATGTTCCAGAGAATCTGTGAAGCCGTGTCCTTCGCTCACGCGCACGGCGTGTTGCATCGCGACCTCAAACCCCAAAATGTCATGGTCGGACCGTTTGGTGAGGTCCTGGTGATGGACTGGGGTCTCTCGAAGTTCTTGTGCGCGAAAAATGATGTGGTCACAGAAGAGCTGCGCCCGAGCTCACCGTCAGCAAAGCAGACTCTTGCAACAGGCACCTCTCATGGCACGATTCTGGGCACGCCGGGCTATATGGCACCGGAACAAGCCCGCGGAGACGTCACGACGCTCGATCAAAGAGCGGATATTTATTCCCTCGGGGAAGTATTGAAGTTCCTGTTAGAGGGCGCTTTTCGGGATCCTATACCGAAGGCATTGACAGCGATCTGCGGTAAGGCGTCAGCCGCCGAGCCGCAACAGCGGTACGACTCGGCACAAGAATTGGCGAGCGATGTAGCCCATTATCTCGATGGGCTGCCCGTCAAAGCCTATCCCGAGCGTCCATTCGCCCGCCTGTGGCGCTGGACGGCCAAAAACAGCGCATGGCTACTGCTGATCCTCGCCTACATCTTGATGCGGGCTTTGTTGATCCTATGGCGAATACGACAGTGTTTCTGAAGCAGGAACCACAGCCTAAAGAATTTCTCCCTGACGTTGAATAGAACGTCAGCGGACAAGAAGTCCGCTAGGAGATCACATGAACAAAATAGTGCTGGGGCTGTTGCTGGGCGGATTTCTCGGAATTTTCGATGGCCTGACTGCATGGTTCACTCCCGAGGTGCGATCGCAACTGCTGGGCATCGTCATCGGATCCACCTTCAAAGGCCTGATCACGGGCGTGCTCATCGGCTACTTCGCTAAGAAGGTGAATTCTCTGCCGCTGGGGATCATCTTTGGGCTGGCCGTCGGCTTGATTCTTGCTTTCCTCGTGGCAGTAATGCCGAATCCGGCCGGCAAACACTATTATTTCGAAATCATGTTGCCGGGCGGCATTCTGGGGATGATTGTCGGTTATGCCACTCAGCGCTTTGGTCAGGCAAGCCAAGCGGCCAGGAGTTGATCGCGCAGTCTGCCGTTGTTCGCGAAAACGCGAAGAAGAGCCACATATCCGTCCCTTCGTTCTGGACGACAGCAGTTGGTGTGCTGGTCAAGAACGCGATAGAGTAGGCGGTCGCGACAATTGCGATCACTCGGCATGGCCAACGACAATGAAAAAGAAGCCGCAGCGAGCGCCAGCCTGCGCTTTGTTCGCGACGGAGATATCGTCGGTCTGGGGACGGGCTCGACCGCTGTGCATGCCGTTCGGCTTCTCGGCGAACAGGTACGCGCTGGACTCAAGATTCGCGGAATTCCCACTTCCGCTGCCACCCAGGAACTGGCTGCCAGCGTCGGCATCCCTCTGACCACACTCGATGAGTTTCAACAGATTGATGTGACCATCGACGGTGCCGACGAAGTTGATCCCAACCTGCGACTGATCAAAGGAGGTGGGGGCGCGCTGCTGCATGAAAAAATCGTTGCGTCGGCCTCGCAAAAGTGCGTAATCATAGTGGACTCCAGCAAACAAGTTTCGATGCTGGGTAAATTTCCGCTGCCGGTCGAGATAGTTCCTTTCGCACGGGCGTTGCTGGCAAAGAATATTGCCGCGCTCGGCGCGTCGGTCAGCTTGCGCATGAATCCTTCGGGCAAGCCGTTCATTACCGACGAAGGTCACTACATTTTGGACTGCACCTTCGGCCAGATCTCCGATCCGGAGAGTTTGGCTCGGGCACTGGAGGAAATGCCCGGCATCGTGGAGCACGGCTTGTTTATTGGGATGGCTGACGTGGTCCTGGTTGGCAAAGGTGACAAAGTATTAGAAATTGCGTAAGCGAAGGAGCAACGGAATATCTCTCCTTGCTACCTCTTTCTTCATTCTGCGCCCCAAACTTCTCCCAGTACCCGATAGAAGTTCTTACCTAAAACTTTTTCGATCACGTCAGACGAGTAGCCCAGCTTGCTCAAACCCGTAGCGATGATTTCCAGGCGATCGGTTCGATCCAAATCGGGCGAGTACGGTGGGCGGTCTTCTTCGGGAGCGGCGACCCCGGACTTTTTCCGGCTGGCAATGTGCTCCTGGAACGCCTTGCGCTGCTCCGGCGTATCCGGGTAGGTGTCCAGGATGCCGTCACTGCCAATTCCCACGTGGTCGGTACCACAGACTTTGAGGGCGTGGTCCAGATGCTGTAGGGCGTGATCGCGAGTCGGAGAAATAGGGCTGGCAACCAGGTACGGCATAAAGTAAATACCGGCAACGCCGCCACGATCCGCCAGGGATCGCAGTTCGCGATCTTCCTTGTTGCGCGGATGCGGATGCACTGCATAGCAACCGATATGGGTAAAAAGCACAGGTTTGCTGGAGGCCTCGATAGCCTCATCGCTGGTGCGCTGCCCGCAGTGGCTCAGGTCGACGGCGATGCCCCGGTCATTCATCTTGGTGATAGCCGCGCGTCCCAGCTTGCTGAGTCCAGCGTTGCCCGGCTCGAGGCAGCCATCACCGTACAGTCCGCGGTTGTTGTAAGTGAGCTGAATGATGCGAACCCCGAGCCGCCGGAACACCTCGATACGATCCAAATTCGATCCCAGGCACTGGGGTTCCTGGAATCCCAACATAATGCCGATTTTTTGCTCGCGTTTGGCCCGGTCGAGGTCGGAATGGCGGCGAACCACCAACCAGTGCCCAGGATCACTTTCAGCAAGCCCGTTGACGAACGCAATGTACGAAACCGTGTCTTCGAACTCCGGCAGCGAGACCGTCCAGTTGATCGCACTCACTCCCGCTTCAAGAGCCTGTTTTGTGATCTCACGTTTAAGTGGCAGATCGAAGGAGTCGGCTCGTATGGCGGCGCACGCATCAATGACCAAGGTCCTGTGATAAAGAGCAGCGATCGCCGGAGTAATGCCGGCCTCCTGCGCGAGCAGGCTGGCCGGAGCCAGTTTTAATAGACAGGCAATTTGCGCGGAGTTGGCCAGGAAAACCCGGCGATTCATGAGCCATTCTCCCTTTCAACGCGTCCTCTTCAACCCATCATGTTGGCATGTTCAGGCTGGATCTTGTACACCACCCGCACTTCTCCCGCTTGGCGATATGGATATTTGTCCACCCCGAGGTATTTCTTGGCCAGCTTGTCGATGTGAGCATCGGCACCTTGCTCGGTGATTTCCACTACACGCCCGCGGATTTCTAGATAGCGGTAGGGATTGTCGGGATCGATGATCGCCAGTGCGACGCGCGGATCGCGGCGTATATTGCGGTCTTTCTGGCGACCCTTGGCAGAATTGAAAACCACGTGGTCGCCTTCCAAATCGCACCATACCGGCGTTACTTGGGGGCTGCCGTCCGGCATCAGTGTGCCCAGACTGGCAAACGCGCGCTTGCTGAACAGATCACGATACTTTTCGGGAATGGACTGAGACATGACACCTCCTGAGAGAACGATGGTGAAGCTGTCGCCAAGGGATTATAGACGGGCTGCCAAACTGGCGTCACACTCCCGGACACGGGCCCGACGTTCGTAGCAATTTCCAGTTCGCGCGTCCAGCGTTTACAATGTCTGACCTTACTCGAATTGCATAGACTTTGGCGGTGAAAGCGTGAGATGGGTATCCCCCATTAAACGAGTCGACTTTATGAAGCACAAATGCTCAATGGTTCGATTTGGATGCCACCCATCGCTCTCGGCAGTGGCGGCGTTTCTTTTTCTCCTGCTTGGGAGCGGAAAGGCATCACTGGTCGCGCAGTCAACGGCAAATCCTCGGCCCACGATTGTTTTCATGACTGATTTTGGCACGGTGGATGATTCCGTCCCTATTTGTAAAGGCGTCATGTATTCGATAGCTCCCGACGTACGCATTGTGGATCTGACTCACCAGGTCACGCCGTTTTCCATCCTTGACGGAGCTCGCTTTCTCTATGGTGCAAGCGCTTACTTTCCGCCGCGAACAGTTTTTGTCGTGGTCGTCGATCCGGGAGTAGGTAGTCCCCGCAAAGCCGTAGTGGTGAAATCGAAGCGCGGGCAATATTTTGTTCTTCCCGACAACGGTCTGGTGACCCTGGTTCAGGATCGCGATGGAATCGAAGGCGCCCGCGAGATCACAAGTCGTGACTGGATGATCGGCGCGGCGTTGTCGTCCACGTTCCACGGACGCGATATTTTTTCCCCGACAGGTGCGCATCTTGCCCACGGTGAAGACTGGACACAGGTTGGTCCGGAACTCGACGTCAGCAAGCTGGTTCGGCTCGACCTTGTGCCCGCGAACCTGGATGAACGTGGTTTGACCGGTGAGATCATCGCCACGGATGGCCCCTTCGGAAACCTGGTCACCAATATCAGTGGAGAAGACTTTCTCAAGCTGGGCTACGGGCGGGGCCAAAACGTACGCATGACTATCGGCAACGCCGAAATGAATATGCCCTTCGTTCGCACCTTCAGCGATGTGCCCCTGAAGAAACCGCTTTTGTATATTGACTCGCGCGGACATCTTGGGCTCGCAGCAAACCAGGGCAGCTTTACGGCGATTTACGGGATCAAGCCGCCGGTGCGGATTTTCATCCCTAGGGCGAAAAACTGAAAACCGAATTGTGAAGCGGAAGTCGAATATCGATAGTGACCAAGTCAACCAATTGTAGGGGAAGCAGGAGAAAGAAGACATGAGCCAGCAACTGGCAGCCAATGCAAAATTTGAAGTTAAGCGTTCAATACTTAGTCGCCTGATCGCTCTGGCTGTGGTGCTGCTGATTCCATGTCTCCTTCTGGCGCAAAGCTATCGTGGATCCATTCGCGGCCACGTGTCCGATCCCGGCGGAGCTCTTGTGGCCGGCGCCAAGGTCACCGCAAAGAACAGCGACACGGGCGTTACCCGTGAAACAGTCACTGGGGTCGACGGTGGTTACGTTCTGGCGGAATTGCCCGCGGGCCGATACGTGGTCATGGCGCAAGCTGCCAACTTCAATCCCGTGGCACAAAACGTCATCGTGAGCATCGGTCTGGATACCTCCGCGAACTTCGACCTGACGCAACTAGAAAGACGGCAGGAGTTGGTGACAGTTACCGAGGAGACTCCGCTCGTGGACAGTACGCGCGACGTGTTGGGCGAGGTTGTGAACCAGCAACTGGTAACCGATTTGCCGTTGAATGGCCGTGATTTTGGCAAACTTGTGGCTTTGGTGCCAGGCGCAACGGTGGAGCCCTCCGGTGTGGCTGCCATCCAAAGCGGATTTGGACAGTTTTCGATCAATGGGAACCGAGACCGCTCGAACAACTACGCCTTGGATGGCACCGACAACAACGATCCTTTCTTCAACAATTCAGCCTTTAACCAGACCGGCATCGGCGGGGCGCCGGCTTCGGTACTGCCGATTGATGCTATCCAGGAATTCAATTTGCAATCTCAGTTCGGCGCTGAATATGGCCGCAACAGCGGCTCGGTCGTCAACATCATCACCAAATCGGGGACGAATCACCTTCACGGTTCCGCATTCGAATTCCTGCGTAACGACGCTCTTGACGCGAGAAACTTTTTCAACCGCGATCCCGCGCACAAAAGTGCTTTCCGTAACAACCAGTTTGGCGCCTCATTAGGCGGACCGATCATCCGAGACAGGACTTTCTTCTTCGGCGCATATGAAGGCCAGCGCGAGCGTGTCACCTCAGACTTCAGCCTACAGGTGCCAACGCAGGTTCAAATTACCCAGGCGCAGCAGTTGGTTGCTGGCAACGGCATGGCTCCGAGCCAGGCGCTCACCAACATGCTTGCCTTGTTCCCGGCCTCCACTACCGGAGCTGCGCCCGGAAGCGTGGAGGACAAAAACGATGTGGACAGCTTTATTGTGAAGGTTGACCACCAGCTCACTTCGACCGAGTCGATTACAGGACGTTACGCTTTTGCCCGCAGCCAACAGGTTTTTCCATTGGGAGGGTTGGGATTTGGCGCGGGGTCGCGTCTACCTCAGTTTGCCCAGACTTCACCGACGCGGGTACAACTGGTATCGGCCAGCCTGCTTTCTACTCTCGGCTACGGGAAAATCAACGAAATCCGCTTCGGATACAGCCGGTACCGCACGTCTTTCAGTTCGCTCGATGCCAACTTCGATCCGGCGAGTCTCGGTACTCCGACTTCGCCATTCAATCTCGGCACCGGGAAGCTTGGCCTGCCTGAGGTCGATTTCGGTGGAGTTTTCGAGAACCTCGGCGCCAGCGCCTTCAGCATCCCTCGCGGACGCACCAGTCAGAGCTTCCAGATTCTCGACAATTTCACCTGGATTATCGGACGCCACACGATAAAATTCGGCGGCGAATACCGGAGAGCCGTGATCGACAGCTTCAACGACAACTTGGAGCGCGGGCTGTTCTCCTTCAGCGCAGATCCAACCTCTCTGATCGTGTGTGGAGGAAAGACTCCGCCTGCGTCGTGCAACGATTCGGGAGCGCTTGTTCTCGCCAACTTTTATCTTGGGAATACCTTTCCTTCGGCGGACGCGGGCAATACGCACCGCAACACTTTCAACAACGGCATGAGTTTCTTCGTTCAGGATGACCTCCGCCTGCGCCCCACCTTTACCCTCAACTTCGGTCTGCGCTGGGAATATTTCGGTCCACTCGGCGAAAGCCACAACCTGCTTTCCAACCTGGGACGCGATGGCAATCTGGCCCTGGTCGGTAGCGATGGCCTAGACGGCGCTTACCAGCGCGATATCAACAACTTTGGTCCACGCATCGGCTTCGCCTGGAATGCGCTGCACAAAACGATCATTCGCGGAGGGTACGGGGTCTACTTCGATTACATTCCGCAAGATCTTCTGATTGCGAACTTCACAAATTCCGCCGGACTTGCTACCAACCCGATTGGTCCGCAGGCGGTGGTGTCTCTCGCCAACAACTACGATTCCACCGCTTTCAATGGCACCAATCCTGGAGCACCCATCTTCTCTACGCCGACCCCGCCGTTTCCGGCTCCAGGGGCGGATATTTTCTTCACTCCTCGCAACCTTCTCACTCCGTATGTGCAGAGCTGGAACTTAAATATCCAGCAGGATCTGGCCGGCACTGTTGCGTTCCAGTTGGGTTACGTGGGCAGCAAGGGGACCAAATTGGTTCGCTTACGAGACGCTAACCAACCCGATGTTAACGGCAACCGCCCCAATCCGAATTACGGCTTCATGGATGAATTCGCCACGATCAGCTCATCCACTTACCATGCTCTGCAGGCTACATTGCGCAGCCGTGACTGGCACGGTCTCTCCGGATTCACCGGCTACACCTGGTCAAAGTCTCTCGACGATGCATCCGATGGCATTGACTTCAATTTCGCCACCGTAGCCATTCCGCAGGATTCGAACAACCTCCGCGCCGAGCATGGACCGTCAAACTTTGATACTCGTCACCGTTTCACCGCGGCATTCAGCTACAGTTTGCCCAATTTTGGCGGCCCCAAGCGCCTGACTCAAGGCTGGGAGTTCAATACCATCGTCACCGCGCAGAGCGGGCGGCCAGTTCCGATCGTTAACTCTAACGATACCAGCGGCACAAGTTTTCCGACGCCTTCCAACTTCCATCAACGGCCCAACGTGGTGCCCGGTGTCAATCCCATTAACTCCAACTGGGAGTCAGGCCCGGACACTATCGGCTATTTGAACGGCAATGCTTTCGTAAATCCTCCATCTGGCACGTTCGGCGATCTCGGCCGTAACGAAATTTACGGCCCGCATTTCTGGGATGTGGATTTCGCGGTCGTTAAGAACACGAGGCTTTTCGAGCGCGTGAATCTGCAGTTGCGGGCAGAGTTCTTCAACATCTTCAATCATCCCAATTTCGCGCTGCCGAATTTCTTCGTCAACCCTGGTTCCGCGAATCAGGGACTGATCACGCAAACTCCCGACCAGGCCCAAACCAACCCTGGCCTCGGCGGGGGCGGACCGCGAGTGATTCAGTTGGCGGCAAAGTTTACTTTCTGAGCGAAATCACCGCGTGCAGCGGGCGCCCTCGCTGCGCTTGCTTTTCGAAGGGAACCGCGCCCGATATTCGTGTGGTTTAACGGAAGAATTTAGGACTACGCTTCCACATCCTGCGCAATCGCCGGCAGCACCGCGCGCAGCAGAGCCACGAAATCTCCCTGTACTCGCTTAGTGGTTTCAAGAACTTCTTCGTGATTGAGCACTTGGTCAAGGATTCCAGCCGCCATATTGGTTACGCAGGAGACTGCCAGCACCTTCATTCCCATGTGACGGGCTGCGATCACTTCAGAAATCGTGGACATGCCGACCAGATCCGCGCCGATCGTGCGCAGATAACGAATCTCTGCCGGAGTCTCGTAGCTTGGACCGGCCAGCGCGGCGTACACGCCTTGATAGACCGTCTTCCCCAACTTCCTAGCGGCTTGCAGAGCAATTTCGCGATAAGGTTTCCAATACGCCCGCGTCACGTCAGGAAAACGCGGGCCAAAACGGTCATCGTTTGGTCCGATGAGAGGATTCTGACCCTGCAGGTTAATGTGGTCGGTAATGATGACTAGCGCACCCTGCTTATATTCCAGACTGACGCCGCCGGCTGCGTTGGTCAGGACGACCGCTCGAATGCCCATGCGGCCAAACACGCGCATCGGGAAAGCGACTTCTTGGGGCGAATAACCCTCGTAAAGATGGACGCGCCCCTGCATCGTTGCAACAGGAATACCGTCCGCCTTGCCGATCACCATCTGGCCGGCGTGTCCAACGGCGGTCGAGAGCGGAAAAAACGGAATGTTAGTGTAGGGAATCCGCGTCTGATCAGACAGTTCGTCAGCAAAATCACCTAAGCCGGAGCCAAGAACGAGTCCAATCCTGGGACAGAGTGGAGTCTGCGAGAGCAGGAAGTGCGCGGCCGCTTCAGCGTTACTGAAATCGTCTGACATAAACCAGCTGTTGGCCCTGGGCCGTTCGCTTTAGCTCGATCTTCAGATGTACGTGTAACTGGAAGACTCGACCGGCTCAATCCTACACGCGTCCAAATTCGCACCTGATATTACGCTACGCAGCTCTATGTCTAAAAGGCATGGCCCGATGCAGATCGCAAATGTCGATGCAGGCATGCGTGATGTGTGACGCGAGGAGCGTGCACTTTCACCGCACAGGCTCAACATCGGTTCATGAAGACCGCATCCGGCGCGGTTTTCGCTGAGATTTTCACAATCGTGAAACAGCAATGCAATCTTGCATCCCCTTAAAGCGGGCCGCATGAATGCTCGCCAAAACTTGTCACCGTGGAATCATTGTCAATCCGCGATCCGCGGCTTGCACAATTCTTGCTGCACATGGCTGTGGATGCCACGCATCTGATTGCAAACAAATAAGATACAGCGCTTTGTTTTTTGTTGACTCCAAAAATGAGAAGAGTAAAAAGATACTCGTTCTTTGACAGCTTCTGAAGTTTACCCGGTTGGTGCGGCGTCCGGGGCTCAAGCGAAGTCACTCTCTACATTGCAAAATGATTGAGAGAAGGCTAGCGAGGGTCTATAGCAAAGCGCTGGTCGAGGCGAACAAGAAGATATGTTGAAGGCAAGATAGAGTCCCGAGGCGTCAGACTGGTTTATCCGGTTGGCGGTAAGCCCGGAGCCCAAGTAATGATCGC
>Ga0210384_10001104_pt1 | contig 37974 bp, 30 predicted proteins | sample IncBWH2MmetaG_FD_160574 | JGI IMG/M metagenome (GOLD analysis project Ga0210384, IMG submission 160574) | Forest soil microbial communities from Barre Woods Harvard Forest LTER site, Petersham, Massachusetts, United States - Inc-BW-H-2-M | ecosystem: Environmental > Terrestrial > Soil >...
AAGAACAGAACGAACTCGCGCGCAATTTCCTGAGAAATTCTACTTCCGCAATCCTCCTCAACCCAACCAAGTGCCAGATCGATTCCTGCCGAGATTCCAGCGGAAGTGTAGATGTTTCCATCTTTCACCCAGATCGGATCGAATTCCACCTTGAGCCGGGGATAGCGGCTTGCCAGTTCACGCCCGAACTTCCAGTGGGTGGTCGCTCTCTTCCCATTCAGCAGACCCGCCTCAGCCAATAGAAATGACCCAACGCACACCGCCCCTAGTCGGCGGACAGCAGGGGCCATCTTTCTCAACCATGCGAAAAGGGCCGGATCACGCGCCGTACGCGTCCCCAGCCCGCAGACGAGAAGCAGCGAGTCGACCTTCCCCTTAACATCCTGGAAACGCCCTTGTGCAGCAAAAGAAAGCAGTCCTCCTTCGCCCTGAACTTTCAGTTCTCTTGCATTGGTCACGATCTCGACTTCGTAGACCGTCCTGCCAAAAAGGCGATTCGCGGCACTGAAAGCTTGGATAGGGCCAACGAGATCAAGTTCATCGATAGGAGGCACGACGACAACAACGATTCGCCGCCGCTTGAGACGCGCGCTTCCACGCGAGCTTGTGGTTGATGCGGTCTTCGACATCTCGAGGTCAATATGCAATAGGAACGGCTTCCCAGCAAGCAGAACGTGATGTTTTGGCGGAAAACGTCCGACTTCTGTCGCTAAACGGCGGTTCATGGTCATTAGAATCCAGCGCTTGAGAATGGCATTCCGATCGCGAGGATGCTGCGACGGGCCGAGAGGTCTCGGAAACATGATCGTTTTTCTCGGAGGGAGAAGCTATGAAGATGCCTGAAATAACTCTCGACTTCTCGCTACTTTCGAGATCTCGTGAGGCGAAGTCGCGAGCCAGGGTCGAAAATCAGTTAGGGTGAACACCGAAACAGTTTACTCGGTCCGTCGCGAGGCCGGCGTCGTTATGGCCTCCATCGGCAGCTGGAATACTCATGAATTAATTCACTTGGTCTTGCCCGGCCCCCAGAGGGCACGGCCGGGTTTGCCGCCGGTGTGTTCGCCGTCTTTGAGAACCTGAACGCCGTTGACGAAAACATGGCTAACGCCGATGGCATATTGGTGAGGCTGCTCGAAGGTAGCACGGTCGGCGATCGTTTGCGGATCGAAAACCACTACGTCTGCAAACATGCCTTCCTTAATGAATCCGCGGTGATCGAGCCCGAGGTTTGTAGCGGGCAATCCCGAAAGCCGGTGTACGGCTTCCGCAAGGGGAATGATTTTTTCTTCACGGACATATTTGCCGAGCAAACGGGCGAAGTTGCCATAGGCGCGTGGATGCGAGGAAGATTTGAGGAACACGCCTTCCGGTGCCATCGACGCTGCATCTGAGCCGAATGAGACCCACGGCTGGCGAATTTGTTTCCTGACGTTTTGCTCGTCCATCATGAAATAGACCGTGCCGATGCGCGAATGGTCTTCTAAGACCAGATCCATGATTGTCTCGATGGGATCTTTGCCGCGAAGGCGCGCAACTTCGGCTAGCGTCTTCCCCGTTAGCGGCTTGAGCGCATCTGATTTGAACGCGACGAGCAGGATTTGGTCGGGCGAGCCGGCCAGCATATATAGGTTTTCCCAATCGTTTGACGGCGTGCGCATGGCGTCGGCTATTTTCTTTCGAGTTTCCGGGTCTTTCAGGCGCTGGTAAGCAGCCTCGGCACCCCCGTCGTAAACCCACGGTGGCATACACGAATTGAGCCCCGTCGCGCCGGCGGTGTAGGTATACATGTCGGCAGTGATCTTCAGTCCCTGGCGACGGGCATCTTCAATCATGGTGATTACTTGATTGAGCTTGGGCCAGTTCGCCTGCCCGGAAGCCTTCAAGTGGTAGATTTCGGCCGGAAGACGTGCTTCGCGGCTGACGCGAATGGTTTCTTCGACCGCTTCGGTGAGCTGATTGGCTTCGCTGCGAATGTGCGCGATGTACTTACCTTGGTACTTGGCTGCAACCTTTGACAGCTCGATCAATTCATCGGTCTTGGCGAACGTCGCAGGCGGATAGATGAGAGCTGTGGTCACACCGAGAGCCCCGGCTTCCATTTCCTGACGTACCAGCTCGCGCATTTTGTCGAGCTGCCCAGGGGTCGGAGGCTTATCTTCGAGTCCGATCACGTGTTCGCGGATAGTGGACGCGCCGATGAACGACGCGAAATTTTGGGACACGCCGCGCTTTTCGAGATAGGTGAGGTACTCAGCCAGAGTTGTCCAAGTAATTTCGTACTTTATGTCGCCCTGCTGGTCCAGGCGGCGCTTTTTCATCTCATCGGTGAGCGGCCCCATTGAACTTTCGCCGAAGATTTGTGTGGTAACCCCTTGCTTGAGTTCACCCATCGAGCGACCATCGGCAATCAGAGACACCTCGGAGTGAGAGAGCATGTTGATAAAGCCAGGAGCGACGGCAAGGCCAGTTGCATCAATGACGGATTTGGCGTGCGCACTCTCCAGGCGACCGATCGCCACAATCCGATCACCCCGAATGCCGACGTCGTCGCGGCGTGGTGACTGGCCCGTGCCGTCGTAGACTATGCCGCCTTTGACGAGGACATCGAAAGAATCGGCCAGCGGTGATGTTTGTGCCGCACAAATACATGATGCGATATGTACCGCGGTGACGATCAGGGCCGCCGCTAAGGCAAAGAATCTATATCGAGTCATCCTGTTTGTACTCCCCTTCCCTGGTCGCCTACTGGATTCCACAAAACCGAAATTTCCACGCGAGCGAGAGTCCTGTCAAGCTTTATCCGACGCGCGTTTCCTCGAAGGAGTCGGTTGACTGTCGGGAGTACTGACACTTAGTGTCACTGCACATCGTTTGCTCCACGGTGTCCAATGATTGTGGCCGTCAGATGTTCTCTGTAACGCCAATCGTTTCTGGGACAGGGGAAGTTAAATCAAGAGATAATACATCATGGAGAGAGGTTCCTGTGGGGGACGATGCCCGCGAAACACTCCGATACACGTTCGATCAAATCGCTACGCTCTACGATCATGCTCGCCCGAATTATCCCGAGCAACTCTTCGACGATCTATTTGCACTCGGGAGTCTCGGGCCGCGGACAAGCGTGTTGGAGATCGGATGTGGAACGGGACAGGCCACTCGCCCTCTTGCCCGGCGAGGCTGTCGGCTCGTGTGCGTCGAACTCGGCGAAAAGCTGGCTGAGATAGCGCGCCTCAATCTTGCGGTTTTTCCGCTGGTAAAGGTGGCCACTGCTTCCTTCGATACGTGGGAGCCGCCGGGAGTTCACTTTGACTTGGTGTTTGCCGCGTGCGCATGGCATTGGCTCGATCCGTCTGTGCGCTACGACAAGGCCGCCCGCCTTCTTAAGCCCGGCGGCCTACTGGCTCTAGTAACCGGCGGCCACGCCTTCCCTAAAGGCTTCGATCCATTGTTCACAGATATACAGAGATGCTATGACGAAATTGGGGAGGGCTTTGGCACATGGCCACCGCCAACCCCGGAGGAAATTCCAGACGAGCGTCGGGCAATCGAGGGCAGCGGTATGTTTGAGGACGTTCACGTCAGGCGCTACTTATGGACAGTCGACTATACTTCTGACAGCTACATCGATCTGCTCAACACGTACTCTCGCCACATTGCCATGAACAAATCGAAGCGCGATCTACTGTATGCCGAGATCAGACAGCGAATCAGAGCACGGCCAAGTGGCCAGGTCCGCAAACACTACCTGTCAATCCTGCACATGGCCAGACTCAGGGGTTAACAAACGGCGGTGCTATCCGCCACGCCCATCTTGAACACAGAGACGCTGCGCTATGAGTTCGCGCTCAGATGAGCGAACCACTTCGCTACTTCTTGCTTGGTACGACGGTAGGAACCCTCATACCACAGAACTTGGATGCACTCGTGCGGTTCGACCACTTGCTGAAACCGTAGGTGACGAAATTGACGATATGCGATCCGCAAAAGAATGCCTTCCATGAGGGAAGGCAACCAGAGTGACAAGATCGACGCCCGCGGGTTGGCCGCACGGGGCAGGACACGTTGAATTGGCTAATCGACCGGTGACGAGTCCCGATAAATCGCTTCCTCGGACATTACGCTGCGGCCACAAAAGTGGCCGCCCTACTCCGCGGAATGGAAATCGAGCTACTCCCTGCTACGTTCGTTCACGCCTTTCACAACGCCAAGAATCAGGTTGTACGCTGCTTGCCGGGAAATCCCGGTTTTGTCCTGCTCGTCGAACGGCATCGCGGCCACCCCAAAGGCCGCCATTTTCTGGTACTTGAAAATCTCCGTGAGCGCCGCTGCCAGCTCTGCACTGCTTGGGCCGTTCGGTACGGGAAGCGCGACCCCGGGCACTTCGCTGGGATCGAGCCCGTCCATATCCACATGCACGTAAATTAAGTCGGTGAGTTCCGAGAGCCGCTTCATCTCCCGGTGCAGGTTCGCCGAGCGTGTGCGCACATCCTCCAGCGTGAGTTGTTGAATCTCCGAGCGGTCCAGCAATTCCTGTTCCAGCGGATCCGTGTCCCGCACGCACATTTCCACGATGTGTCGCGTCGGTACGGCAGGTTCCAGACCTGCTTTCATCCGCATGCGCGTCAGGCATTGGCCGGCCGCGATCGCCACCGGCATTCCACCGAGCATACCGCTCAGCGTCGTCTCCGGTGTATTGAAATCGCCATGCGCATCGATGAACACCATTCCCACGCGCAGCAGTTTCGCGCCCGTCCCAGAATGTTGCAGCCCGCTGAGCATCCCCAAAAGCCCGTTGCAGTTCGCCAGGAATCCGATCGGCAAGTATCCCGCGCGACGTTCCTCCGCGACCAGCTTGGACATATCGCCCGCCGCCAGCGCCAGGCGGTTCCAGGAGCCGTAAGCCTTCGCTTCCTCCGCAGTGAGCGCCACTGTATCGGTGGCCTTGACCTGCACGCCTTGCTGCTCAAGCAGCTTTCGGATGCCACCTTCCTCCAGGTAGTCCGGCCCGCGCGACCTGTCCGGGACATTTCGTTCGCCGACGTACGGCATCTTCACAAGCGCGACGTGCAGTGTAGTTCCAGCGCCACCTTGGCCCTGCGCCAAGCAAACTGTGACCAGCTCCAAAAACAGCATCACCATCCAACGTTTCATAGTGTTTCTCCGCGTGCTCTTTGCATCCTTACTTCCATTGCTTCCTCTACCCGCTGCGTGTCCCCTGTGTTACGTCTTCTCTTCGCCGGACCTCTTCTGACACGGAAACGGTCATGATTCTACCCTCCAACGGGGCAGCACCGTGAGACATGGCACATCGACTCGTGCCCACAGTATGCAGCCTCAGTGGTTTAGGCATCGCGAACCTGGGTAGAGCCCAGAATCGAGCTAGTGCGAGGCTTTGCGGCGGGGCCTCTGTTTTTTCGAGATGGATCGAATGATTAGCTTGCCTTTGCCGCTCCCAGGCAACGGCCTCTTAGCCTGCGCGATGGCAGCGGCGACGAGTTCCTCAACCTCTGGACGCGTCAGCGTCGCCACCGACTCGATCCTGATAAAACGGTTTTGGCGGCCGCTGCCGAGGAGCATTTTACGCGGATCGGGAAGCGTGGCGCCGTAATAGAAGGACAACCCAACTCCGTTCGCGCCTGCGGCAACGGAGAGGATGCAATCCGATGGTCGCTCGGTCGAGCAGTATCCAATCACGAAAAAGTTGTAGTTGTCGTAAACCAGTTCATTGGCAGTGGGCAGACGCTTGCGCAATACTTTGCGCACTGAACGTATCAGGGCTGCGTTTTTCGAGTCAAATTTCTTGATAAAGCCCGCAAGTTGCTGCTCGCCCGAAGCGGCGGCTTGCGAAGTAATTCGTTCAGTGGTCTTCATTGATGGCGTCCGCCTGCTTAGGCCAAATGGACGGTTAGTATAGCGCGAACGCGTTGCGTTGCTTTTCGTTGAGCGAACTCACCTACATCGTCCGGGAATTCGAAAACGATCCAAATCCCCGATAAGCGCCAGTGCTTACCAGTTACGGACTACGGGGCTCCCCTTGATGCGGCCCGCCTACGATGATATTTTTCGCGAATGCCGAAAAGCGCAAGTCACGCGTCGTTTGAGAATTCTAGGGTGATGTCGCTCGTTCGGGCAATAGTCCAAGACGATGCACCCGAGGTCGCAAAGCTACTCGGAAGATCGCCAATCCTTGCACGAGAGTGCCTTGCTGTCGGCGCCACGCGCGAAACAGCGACCGATTTTTACTTTGATGAAATCGATCACTATTTGATTGCTGGTGACACGCCACTGCATGCTGCTGCGGCTGGGTATCGAAAAGGGATCGCACATGCGCTTATCAAAACCGGGACGGTCGTCACCGCGGAAAACAGAAGAGGGGCCGGCCCCCTGCACTATGCGGCTGACGGCGGACCGGTCTCGCCCAGATGGAATCCTCAGGCACAGGCTGAAATAATCGCCTTTCTGATAAAACACGGAGCCCACCCGAATGCGGTAGACAGGAGTGGCGTAGCCCCTCTGCACAGGGCAGCGCGTCAACGGTGTCCAAGGGCCGTGGATTCACTGTTACGCAACGGCGCTACTGTTCGACTCAAAAACAGGAGCGGATCAACGCCTTTACACCTCGCCGTGCAAAATACCGGCAGGGGCGGAACGGGATCGTCGGAGTCCAAGGCCTTCCAAAAGAAAATCATCGAGCTGCTGCTCAAAGCCGGTGCGGACCCGAAAGACCGAGACGCGCGAGGCGATACGGTCAATCAGTGTGCGCGGAGCGATTGGATACGCACATTGCTGTAGGTGGCTTGACGAACCGAAGTACGATATCGGAGCGTATCCACACCGACTGTATTGCCCTGGGGGATGGAAGTAGTAGTCGTGGACAGGCGGCCAACTCCTGGTCGGGTTCGCGGAGGAGTAGTTCCTTCCGGTTTCATCCAGCGCCAAAGCTCTGGACATAGCTTTGAGCGACGCGCATGGCGCGAAGACCTGCACGATACGCTTCTGCAAAGTTTCCACGCACTGGGAATTCAAGCGGCTCGCAACAGGCTTCGCGGCGCCCCGAAGAAGCAGTCCAAGCTCTCAATGGCACTCTCGTTAGGGACGAGGAGACCATCGCCGTGAGCCGGGATGCGATTCAGGACTTATGCTCCTAGCAGGCCGCACAGAGCCATCTGGCACACTTCCTTTCGGCAATGGGTAAAGAACTGGCGAACTCTCACGATGGGAAAAGCGATGCGCCCAGTTTCAGCGTGACGATAGTGGGGAAGCGACTGGCCTTGTCCGACCCTCCAAGACTGTCAACCGCCGACGCGCGACATTCCGTCCAGGGCGCCACGGGTAAGTACTCCTGTCCTTAAACTAACCCTCCGGACAGCTGGCAGCTTGCTTCCCGAAGCTTAGCCTGCTATCAGCTCTATCTGTCATGTACAGCTTAGGAGACATTATGCGTTCCCTGAAAATCTTGCTTATGGCCCTGTCGGTCGGTGCGATCCCCCTGACTGCAGCTCCGCAGCAGCAGCCGACTCTGACTGAAGTCGTGGACAAGATCGTGGCGCAAGAGCAGGCGGAGGTGCAATCGCTTCGCCAATACTCACCCATTGTGGAAACGTATATCCAGATTCTCCGTCCCAACAAGGATCTCGGCGCGGTGCCGAGCGGCGACAAGTATTTTCTCGGGCGCGCGGAGCTCGCGAAGGGCGTGGAGCTCGAGCCGCTTATCAGCGGCACTCGTATCAAACACAATAGGATCGGCGGCCTGGGGAGCATGTTCTCGATGGAATTTCTCCCGCGCGGGTTTCTTCAAATGATCTACCTGGACACAAACGGCTTCGACCGCGAGCATTACAAGTTCGCCTATGTCGGCCGCGAGTTCTTGGGTGAAGTTCGGTGTCTGGTTTTCGATCTCGATCCGTCCTCGAAGGGAGACAAAGGGCGCTTTGTCGGCCGCATCTGGGTGGAAGATCAGGAATACCACATCGTGCGGTTCAACGGTCGATACAGTGGCCGGTCCAAGACCAGCTACTACTTCAATTTTGACAGCTGGCGCACGAACACAGGAAAAAACGAGTGGCTGCCAGTTCTCATTTACAGCGAAGAACTCGACAGCATGGCGGTCCCGTCATTCAGGGCGCAGACGCGGCTTTGGAGCTATGCCCCTAGCCAGGTTCGGGAAGAGCAAGAGCTAAGCAAGGTTCTGGTGGAAACGCCAGGGCTAGTGAAGGATCAGAGTGAAATCGCTAACGATTACTCTCCGCTTGAGGCGAAACGCGCCTGGGGACGTCAGGCGGAAGACAACGTCGCAGCCAAGATGGAACAGCTGGGCTTGATGGCGCCTTCTGGGGATGTAGACAAAGTGCTGGAGACGGTAGTCAACAACCTCGAGGTCACAAATAGCCTCGATATCCAGCCAGCCGTCCGTTGCCGCGTTCTGATGACCTCAACACTGGAGTCCTTCACCATGGGCCACACCATCGTCCTGAGTCGCGGCTTGGTGGATGTGCTTCCTGACGAAGCCAGCCTTGCGGTCATCCTCGCGCACGAGCTCGGTCATGTCGTCCTTGGACATCGTATGGGCACGCAATATGCGTTTTTCAATCGCATGCGATTCGACGAAAAAGAGACATTCCATCACTTCGGCTTTACTCACACACCGGAAGAGGAACAGGCGGCGACCCACGAGGGGATCGAATTATTGAAGAAGTCGCCATACCAGGATCATCTCGGAAACGCGCAACTCTTCCTCCAAGCGTTGAATGACCGTTCGAAGGAGATTCCCAATCTGGTTAGTCCGCACCTGGGCAACAGAGTAGCGACGGGCTTGACCAGCACTACCGCAGCGCCGACGGCGCAAGCGCCGGCGGCAAAGCCAGCGGACAACGTTATCGCTGCCCTGCCGCTCGGCGGACGCATCAAGATCGAACCCTGGAACAATCAGCTGCACATGCTCAAGTCCAAGCCGGTAGGCACGGTGACCGAAAATGAGGTGACGCCCTTCGAACTCACTCCGTTCGTCCTCTATCTCACTCGCCAGGGGGATAGCGCATCGGCACAACTTCCAAACGCAGTATCCGTGAAGTCAGCCACAGATGCGAATATACCGGACATCAAACCGTGAATGACTCGAGAGAGTTTCCTCGAACCGAGGGGCCAAGGTTGGAGCGTTCCCGCCGTCACGCCGATCCGATTCCGGTAACTTCTACAGCACCGCACTGCTTTGGCACCGCGCGGACCGGACTGCCAAGAGCATCCCTCGTCTCTATCTCCCCTGACCCCGCCCCGCATCGGCCCTCTGTCCGTGGGCCAGGGTTACCGCTTGCGACAGAACCATGTTAAGTTCCGAACCCGTTGCCATGTAGAAATGGTGGCTCCGTGCAAGCAGCACAAGCGAGACAATGCTCCCGGCGGCAAGCCCTACCATGCTGCCGATAGCTATGCCTTTCGGCGTGCTCGTACTCATCGTCATCCCAGCGAAGTTTGTCGTTTGCGTGGTGTGTGCGGCGGCCCCGATCGCCGCGCCGAGACCCAAGCCAACAAGGGGCGCGGCGACCACGCCGGCTTTCGTGCTTGTACCCGGATTGATCCACGCTGTGCCTTCTTCGCTTTCGATGGTCATCGGGCCGCCGATGTTGGCGACGTACCCGTCGGGGAAGATGATCGATAAGGACCGCATCACCATCTCCGCCCGGCTACCGTGCCGCGTCAGCTTTTCCACCTTCCCCTGCACAAACGTTCCTGCGGGCATGACGACACGATTGTCGAGGGTTACCGGGGCCGTGATCTCGGAATAGATTTCGTCGCCGCGGTGCGTGGTCCTGCTGTCCACTGGATGAGTCAGGATCAATACAATTCGCGTACCGGCGGGAAGCCTAGCGCTCGCTTCGTCAGGTGCTGAATTTTCGGCCGGACCCTGAGAAGGCGACCGCACTCCAGCCTGGGACTCGGCTCCAGTTGTTACTTGTGGCCTTTCCTGCGCCATGCTTGGTTTGGCCAGAAGGAAGACCCCCAGGATCGGCCAAAGCGATTGCCGTTTTGGCAAAATAAGAGGAAAAGAAAACAAGGAAGCCAAACTGCGAGCGAGTGTGTTCATCGAGACCTCTTGCGCGAAGGCGGCGAACTGCTCCGGCCTTCTGGGGCGCGAACGGGGGAATCGCCCCGAAACATGGGACGCTAGACCATACATGGCTGGGTACGCGGGAAAGTCGCCGACAGTCGAATCGTAAACCTTCGTGGAGCCCACTCAGCCCGGATAACTGCACAAAATGGGGTACCAGGACTTCTCTGTGTTTATCGGGCAATAGAACGGCTGTCAGATCAACTTCGAAGACCCCGAGCTTCAGGACCTGTGGGTGGCTGGGCGCGGTGTCCATTGCCCCGCTCCGTTCCAAATGAAGCGCATTCTGTCCCAGTTCGCTACTGACCTGGATAGGATCTCCGCGGGAACCTGCGACAATTAGACGCCGAGAATCAACAACTTGCGATGGAACCAACAAACCACCGGGATGGTTCTTGATGGTTTGCCGCACTTCAGGGAGTGTGTGCCTCGAGCGCAGCCGAACGGCCTGTTCTTTCGGAAAAGCGAGGACCCACGGCCGCTGGCCGGATCTCGGCGCGCCAAGGAAAGAAGGAGGCTGTCATGACAGTTAAAAGGATCACCCGCATTTCATTCCTGGTTTCCATCGCGGTTTTGCTCTCCGGTTTTATTGCCAGCAGCGGAGGACACCGGGCTGCAGCTCAACCACAGTCGGAACGTTCCGAACCTCACTGCGCGCCGGTTGGCGGCATGATTTTGACCAACTTCGGCGCCATCGACCAAAACACCACGATGGGCGTGGCAACGGGAGACTTGCGGGGCGCCGTGAGTGGAACTCTCCTGGGTACACCTCAGCAGGGCGTAGGTAACACTCTGTTATTTCATGTCCAGCATCACTGGGTCACCGAATCGGGAGACACGCTCTCCTTTGATCCGGCGACCGCCACGACCGTTCCGCTCTCGCAAACCCTGTTCGCCATTGTGACTTATCCCCTTCACCTGACGGGCGGCACCGGCCGGTTCGCCGGAGCCACGGGAGACATGAACGCCATCGGTGAGGTCGATCTCAGCAACGGGACGGTATTCCGCTACCGCGGACAGATCTGCTTCTCGGCGCCGGACAAAGATTGATTCATTTGTCGTGGGCCAGTTTGTTTTTTGCCGGCCGTAATGGAAGCAAAGCGGAATGGAAAAACCGCCGTGAAAACGGCCACACCCTTCGAGGACCGACAGGGACAGGTGTTCAGCTTCCTGCAGATGTGACGATGCGCGTTGCGCAGAGTCCAACCCAAGATGGCGACCCACGGCCAGGCTTGTTCGTGCGGGACGCCAGACAAGCTGTTTCTAAGTTTTTAGAAGGGGGTCTGACCCTCTTGGAGTCGCTCTCATCTCCGAGCGGCGCGGGCGGCTTTGGACCGATCGAACGTGGCCTCGCCACGTTGTTGGGCACAGATGCGCAAACCCGACGTCCGACTCTTGAAATTCCCCTACCCGAGTCCATTACTGCCGATCGTCTCGCGCGGGTGATCACCGGATTTCTCGGCAAATATGACCAGACCGCAGCGATCAGGGAATGGGGCCCAGTATGGCGCATTGCTTTGGCCGTCCGTGGCTCGGGAATGTGAACTGGGCGCAGGCTCTACTGATGCTTTGTCTAAAAGTTCTACGACCACTGGCATGAACTCTCCAGGTTCCACAACCTCTGGCATCGACTCGGTGCGCTGGGTAAGGCTTTAGTAACAATCCAGCCTGTAGCGATCACAGCCCGAAAAAATGACGTTTCAGCCTGTCCCTTTTTCTGAGGAACATTTTTTCGGGGAAGCAAGCCTATACTAAAACACTTCTGGCGCGCGGTTCAGCCCATGGGACCTGAACTGCGGGCACGAGCCTCCGGAAGAGGCGATGTGAGTAAGGGAAACGAAACGCGGGTGTTTTCTTAGGGTTGAGCTGGACCGTCGACCAAGAATTGCTTCCAACTCATGGCCAGCAGGCCGTGTCGGCTGGCCAGTGGCTCGTCCCCAGGCGCAGTTCGACCAGCGATCGCCGAGGTCCACACCAATGGTGAGCTTGTGTCCTTCGAGAATCATGTTTCCATTTACGCGAACAGCGCTAGTCTTCTTCATAGCCGGTCGACCTTTCTTCGCGCTGTCGAGCGCGTCGATCCTGGGGAGCTTATCGCATCCCGCGGAGACCGGCCTTCTCATTCCATCTGGGTCGGCCAATCGGTACGGTAACGGCGTCCACCAGGCAGTGACTTAGACGCGCTCCGCGCTGTACACTTCGGTTGTCTGTCGTCGGAGGTGCGGATGCGAGTCTCCGAACATGTCCGAATCATTTTCGTTCTCACGGGTTTGCTAGTCTCAAATCCTGCCGCCGCTCAGAAGCAACTGGCTCGATCCCCGAGAATCCTGTCGGCGAAATCCGTTTACTTTAGCAATCAAACTGGTTCCTACGCAGTCGGGAAAAATGCACTAACCCAGCTGAAGAAATGGGGGAAATTTCAACTTATAGCCAACCCCAAGGAGGCCGATTTAATATTTCTTCTCTCCGCCGACGCCTACAAAGGCGGCAACATTATCTTCGCGAGTGGCCAGACGGGCAGCATTAGCAATGGTCGCATTACCGAAGACCCCACACCGAATTACAACAAGCAGTCACCCACCAGGTACGCATATCTCACGGTGATTGACCCCAAAACTGGAGACAATCTCTGGAGTGACAAGCACGTGTGGGGCGGTCTCCTCACCGGTTTCAATAGCGTCGGGGAACGTCTTGTTAAGGAACTGGAAAACCAAAGTAAGAAATAACCAGAAAGCTCACCCATCATGGTGTGACACGATAAGGGCGCAGCGTTTACCGGGCACTTCACTCAGACGCAGCTGGCCGTTCTCACGCGTGCCAGCCGCATTTTCACAAGTAAAGGCATTTCGCGGACCGAACCTGGCGTGTGAAAACTCCTTCACAAATACTTGCCTCGTTGAGCACGCTTACGTGGTTCTGCGATTGACTTACCTGGGTTCGAGGTTTCGCAATCTTGCTCGACATTGCTAGAAAGACCATTTGTCGTCGCGGGGCAGTCCGCCCCAAAAAGCTGAAATGTGTACACCAGGGAGTACGGGGTTGCCTCCTCAGTGCATCCTCGACACTCGAACCGCGAGCGTTGGCGCTCTCTGATGCGGCCTGTTGCAGAGAGGGATGACCGCTACCTATCAGTAAGTCACGGTCTCAGCTTTTTGGTGGGCAACAGGTAGCAACGAGTTTGCCTCTAAGGAGCCAATTGCAGTTCTGAGGAGGCGCTTGTGCAACCGGTCCGTCGAATCAACAGCCTGGGTCTTTGCCTACTCCTTGTATTGGCAACTTTGAATCCGCCTCCTATGGCGTCCAGCCCTGATGAGCAGTCAGAGGCAGCACCCAGCCTCACGATTTACAACCAGCAGTTTGCCGTCGTGCGTCAGAAGCTGCCCCTCGATTTGCGCTCAGGTGTTAACCACCTTCAGGTCACCGATATCACCGCTCACCTCGAGCCCGATTCCGTGATCCTGCGCTCGCTAGACCCTGGCCGTCATCTTCAGATTCTCGAGCAGAACTATCGCAATGATCCCGTCTCGCAGCAGGTGCTCCTTTCCCTCTATGAGGGCAAGACCATTGATTTCCTCCAGACCGACAAGGATGGCACTGCGCGGACCGTGCAGGGCAAAGTCATTCGCAGCGGCTACGTGCCCCATTACGCCGCGTTCCAAACGTACGGCCCACAATATGCCGCACAGCAGGCTGCGGTGGCCCAGGGCAGCGAGCAACCGGTAATTGAAGTCAACGGCAAGCTGCAATTCTCCCTGCCCGGCCAGCCCCTGTTCCCTGCGCTGGCAGACGATACTGTGCTCAAGCCCACGCTCTCTTGGGAACTGCTAAGCGACAAGCCGGGCGCCATCTCGACGGAGTTCAGCTATGTGACCGGCGGAATGAACTGGGAGGCGAGCTACAACGTGATTGCGCCGCCGAAATCCAACGTGCTCGAGCTCGTCGGCTGGGTAACCCTCGACAATCAGAGCGGCAAGACCTTTCGCGATGCACGCCTCAAGTTGATGGCAGGCGATGTGAACAAAGTCCCGCCCCCAGGGTTAGTCGCGATGGTCAGCGCGGGTAGGGCACAGTCTGGCATAGGTGGGGGTCAATTCGGTCCACCGGTGACAGAAAAAACTTTCGACGAATATCATCTCTATACTCTTGAGCACGCCACCACTCTCCATGATCGAGAAACCAAGCAGGTGGAAATGGTCCGCGCCGCCGGGATTCAGTCCAAGGCTCTCTATGTCTATGATGGATTTAAAGTCGAACAAAATTATCAGAATTGGCCAATGGAGAGCATCCGCCAGCAGGAAAGCTATGGCGTCCTCTCCAACCCCAAAGTTTGGGTCATGCAGGAGTTCAAGAACGGCTCCGAGAATCATCTTGGCATGCCGCTTCCAAAAGGACGTGTGCGTTTCTATCGGCGCGACGATGACGGTCAACTCGAATTCACCGGCGAGAACGACATCGATCACACCCCAAAGGACGAGACCATCCGCCTCTATACCGGTAACGCCTTCGACATGACTGGGGAGCGAACGCGCACCGAATACCGCGCAGATTTCAATGCGCGCTGGCTCGACGAATCGTTCGAAATCAAGGTGCGCAATCACAAGAGCGAGCCTGTCGAAGTGCGCTTAGTTGAGCACCTCTACCGCTGGACGAATTGGGATATCCTCAAGAATTCTGACCCTTTCAAAAAGCTCGATAGCCGCAGCGTGGAATTCCTTGTGCAGATTCCCCCTGGCGGAGAGAAAACGGCGAGCTACAAGGTCCACTATAGTTGGTGAATGGTGGAATCTGCCGCGAAAGCGTGCCGGGACTTGTCCGATTTCCCGACCATACGTCCACTGGGCCAGAAGCCTCTAGGAAGCGGTTTCCCTCAGATATCATCTTGGGGTCAACTCCGTTAGCATAGGGCAATTGTAATTGTGGCAGCTGTTCAGTCGGGACAAGGACACCAAGAGCGTGCAGCAGAGGTAATCGCGTGATCAGCTATGTATTGCGAGGGCTTACTGGAAAATCTGCACTGAGGAAGGCTCTGCAGAAACATTTTGAAGGTTTGCAGCTCGGGGAGCTGGTAACGGCAGCCCGAGAATTTCCAATCATCTCTCGCGTCGATCTTCAGATGGCCCTCGATCAAATGTTCGAGAACCGCCCTGCTTCACGACTCTTTGGAATTCATGCGCAGATGGGGCATGAAACTCCGACTCTGGCGCATTTGTTTGCCGCCGGGCCCTTTCCAATGGACATTGGCCCGTTGCAATACGACGAAGTTGACATAGGTGATCCGGTGCCCGTTCGTTGTCTGAAAAATGGCCTATAGCTGTCGAAGGATCATTCCCTGCCGTTCGCCGTGCTCTTGGCACCTTCGATGAGGTTCGGCATAGTCGGCGGAGTGCACGTCGAGATTGCCGTCTCCAAGGGTGAACAAGGAGCGCAATTCTCACAAGAGTTCTTCCGCGATCTCGAGCTTCGAGTCGGGGCTGGACGCACCTATCGCGGGCGCGTGATCTCACTGGAGAGTCAGCACGATTACTTGGGTCGGGGCGGTGGTGTAAAGGTTCATCGGCTGCGCGAGGTCAAGCGTGAAGATGTCATCCTGCCCCTGAAGACATTGAAGTTGCTCGATCGAAACGTTGGTGGCTTCGTCGCAGCGCGGGAGCGAATCAAAGCGTTGCACTTCACAGCCAAGAAAGGGCTCTTGTTTTATGGCCCGCCGGGAACAGGCAAAACACACACCATCCACTATCTCGCGTCGCAGCTGCCTCAACACACCACCTTGCTTATCACAGCAGAACAGGTCGGACTGATTGGAGAGTACTTCCGGCTCGCGCGCTTCTTGCAGCCAGCGATGATGGTGATCGAAGACGTCGACCTCATCGCCCGTGAGCGCACGCAGATGCACAACCCGGGTCAGGAAGCGCTGCTCAACAAGCTCCTGAACGAAATGGATGGACTCCGGGAAGATGCCGACGTGATTTTCATCCTGACGACCAATCGTCCGGACCACCTCGAACCAGCGCTTGCATCGCGGCCGGGTCGTATCGACCAGGCCATCGAGTTTCCCTTGCCCGATGAGGAGGGTCGAAGAAAGCTCGTTCAGCTCTACGCGGGTGGGCTGGAAGTATCACCTTCCGTCATGGATTTACTCGTGCGGCGCACCGAGAGGGCAAGTCCGGCATTCATTAAGGAATTGATGCGTCGAGCCGCTCAGCTCCAAATTGAGCTAGGCACGGACAGCATTCTGCTTCAGTCCGCGGTCGACGCCGCAATCGAGGAGATGCTGTTCACTGGTGGAGCACTGAACCTCAAGCTCCTTGGTGGGCCAACCGCTGAGCCAACCACGAACGCAGATGGATAGGTCGGACAAATCGTTCCCACCTGAGGGATCGCGTGTGAGTCGATTTCTGGGCATCTGTTGGGAGCTCCGCCACCGCTAATGCATTGCTCGCTTACTGGAATGCCGGTGAGGGTTGCGCTTGTCCGAGTACCCGACCAACCAACAAGTTAACGGAGAGCGCTTTCTCGGCGCTCTGCAGCGCGGGAGATTTCGCAAGCCGCTGATTTCTTGCTGGTTCCTATAGGGAAACCGATGCTTGCTCTGCCGCCCCCATTCCGGGGTAACCTGTCGTCCCCCACGCAGCCGAGGCCGCGGACGCCGCGATTCTCAACTTCCTCGGCGCGCAGCTCGCCGCGCGCCTCTGCCCTGCCCCGGTGCGAGACCAAATTGTCCCTTCTCCTTAGCTCCCTACCGGACTATCGTCTTCGTTCATCCGCGCGATTACAATGGTGACCTATGGATCCCCTCCTCCAGCAATGGCGTGACGACACGCCCGGTTGCACCAACCAAATCCATTTGAATAGTGCCGGCGCCGGTCTGATGCCGCTTCCGGTGCTCGATGCCATCGTGGGCCATTTGAACCGCGAGGCTAAGTTTGGCGGTTACGAAAGCGCGGACGATGCCGAGGCCGCTGTTAGCGAAGCCTATGACAATGTCTCCAAACTCTTGGGCGCGCAACCCCGCAACGTCGCAATCGTTGAAAATTCCACAGTGGCATTTTTCCAGGCACTCTCGGCCTTCGATTTCAAGCCGGGCGATGTCATCGTCACCACCCGCAACGACTACATCTCCAATCAGCTCGCATATCTATCGCTGGCACGCCGCCATGGAGTGGAGGTGCGTCGCGCCGCGGACCTTGCCACCGGAGGCGCCGATCCGCAGTCGGTGCAGGACTTGCTTCGCGAAAAGCGTGTCTGCTTGCTCGCGGTCACCTGGGTGCCTACCAACTCCGGTCTGATGCAGCCAGTGGAAGCGTTGGGACAGATTGCGGAAGCCTCCGGCGTGCCTTATCTGGTGGATGCCTGCCAGGCCATCGGGCAAATCCCTGTCGATGTGTCCAAATTAAAATGTGATTTTCTCTCTGCCACCGCGCGAAAGTTTCTGCGCGGCCCCCGCGGCATCGGATTCCTGTATGTTTCCGATCGGGCTCTGAAGCGCGGAGATTTTCCGCTGTATATCGACATGCGTGGAGCGGACTGGGTATCGGCGGACAACTTCCAGCCTGCCCCCGATGCGCGGCGTTTCGAAAATTGGGAATTCCCGTACAGCCTCGTGCTCGGTCTCGGCGAAGCTGCGCGCTATGCCCTCGCCGTTGGCATCGAGCGTGGCGGCGGCCGCGCGCGTCAGCTCGCGGCGGAGGTGCGCGACAAGCTAAAAACAGTGCCCGGCATACGCGTCCTGGACCGCGGCAATCAACTTGCCGCCATCGTCACCATCGAGGTCGCCGGCTGGGACGCCACCGATCTCTGCAAGTTGCTGCGCAAACGGGGCATCAACACTTCCGCCTCCCTCCGCGCATACGCGGTGATCGACATGGACGAGAAACGCGCCGCCTCGGCCCTCCGGCTCTCCCCCCATTATTACAATACGGAAGACGAGCTCGCCTCCGTGGTCGAAGCGCTTCGCTCCGCTACGGCTCGCGTCGGTGCTGCTTCCTGATGCAAAGAGGATTCGTGGGACCTAGCGCAGTGCGGCGGCTGTGGTCATTCATCGATATGTAGTCTGCACTTCAGACCTCAACATCAGCGTCGTGCTGTCCATCGCCGCCAACGCCACGGATGCGCTTGTTTATGGAAACTCGCTGAGGGGATGCCTAGAAAAGGAATTTCTCAGAGACTGAGTCTGACGGCAGTTGACCAATAAAGAGTGGCCAGCGCAACCGAAACCGGAAAAGTGCCACAGCCCAGCCTTTTCTTCTGACCGCGACGGAGCTTCAGAGAACAACGACTACGTTTGGTATAGATCTCCAGCCAGATATTTGAAACCGGTATCTACCGCCACTGTGGCGACGGTGCTGCCGCGCCCGAGCTCCTGTGCCAGTTGCAGCGCGGCGGTGACGTTGAGGCCGGAAGACGTGCCCGCGAATATTCCTTCCTCCTTTGCCAGGCGTCGCGCCATCTCGCGAGCGGCCGGTTCCTCGACCGTGCGCACTTCGTCGCATTCGCTGGGCTTCAGGTGCGGCGGCCGGAATCCGACGGCGATCCCTTCGACGCGGTGCGGCCCTCCTTTCCCGGTGGTGAGCACCGGCGAGGTTGCCGGCTCGAGCGCCACGATGCGCGCTTTGCATCCGGCTTCCTTCAGCGCACGCGACACGCCGACGATCATCCCGGCCGTGCCCACTCCGCCGCAAAACGCCGCCAGACCGGTGCCCGCCTGTTCGACCAGCTCTGTGCCGATTCCCATGTACGCACGAATCGCGTCCGCGTTATGAAACTGGTCTGCGTAGAACGTGTCCGGCTGTTGCGCCAATTCCTCCGCGCGGATCTTCATTCTCTGGTAAAGCTCCGGTACAAGCTTGCCGCCTTCGGCCGGAAAAATCTCCAGGTCCGCACCAAAAAGACGCATGGTCTGCAGCTTTTCTTTGGCAAATCCGTCCGAAGAAATGGGCGTGAAGTGGTATCCTTTGATCGCGCAGATCATCGCTAGAGATGATCCCGTGCTTCCTCCCGTCCACTCAACCACGCGCATCCCCGCGCGCAGCTCGCCGCGCGCCTCCGCCCCTTCAATCATCGCCAGCGCCATGCGATCTTTATAAGAGCCGGTAGGACTGTAGTACTCCAGCTTTACTAGAACGTCGGCCATGGAGGACGTCACCACTCTCCTCAGCCTCACCACAGGCGTATTTCCGATCGCCTGCAAAACCGAATCTCGAATTGGATTGTTGTGCGCCATAGTCTACTTCCCACGCCCGGCCGCAGCTTACGCTTTTGGAATTGGATGCAGCAAGATCCACATTGGCACGCGCAGCTCGAAACTGGTCTCGCGGTGACGTAGTGCCTTCTCATCCCATCTGTCCTCTTAACGGTTAAGGGCTTTCGGCACGCGAAACCTTATGAAAAATAAAAATAAAAATGGCTCAGTGATCAGATCCCACTGTCTGGAGCGGCGAGATCATCCTCAAGCCAGGGAAGCACAGGCGTAGTTACAGCCGGCGCTTTCGCCGGACGGCCGGATGCTGGCAGCCGCGCTAGGTGACAATGGCCGCGTGGTCCTACGCTACTCCGGGACCGAACAGCTTGCATGAGTGATGGTCGAAGCCGAACACGAAGCCGACGTGCAGCGCTTCACCCAATCCCTCGCCAACGCCCTGCGTTCCTCCAATCGGCGCCTGATCTCCGTCTCTCTGCCATATCTCTCAGCCCTCAGCGTCTCTGGGTTATCTTTTCCCTGTCGCCAAAGTTTCTCCTAAGCGTGCTGCAAGAAATCGGGGCCTCCCCGTTCTAATTGTGAAGCGACAGGAGGCATTGCCATGGAAGACCGTCTGCGATCCATCGTCGTTCGAATCCGTGAAGCTTTTTCGGCCCGTCCCCGATTGGTGTTGGCGGCTTGCGTCGCCGCCGGAGTCTTCCTCCTATTCTTGTCCGTACCAAAGCAGAATGTTGCGCCCGCACACCAGAGTAGTGCTACTTCCGCGCTGGGTCGCGCGCCCACAAGCAGCGAATTCTCTCCGGCAGACGGACTTCGATCCCTGATTGACCACACAAAAGAACTCAACGCGGCTATGCCCGCTGGAGTGCCATCCAAACTCAATTCGTCGGCACCGCTAGATTCCGCGAGCGCGTACCGCGAGCCGCAGGTCGCCTATTCCGCGGAGTTAACTGTGGCGACGCGGGAGTTCGCGCATTCGCGCTCCAGCCTGGATGAAATTCTTGAGCGCCACCGTGGCTACGTGGCCAAACTACGCATGGTGGGGGAGCCGACGGGGAGCATCCTTTCCGCGACGCTGCGCGTCCCTTCGTCGGAATATCGCTCCGCTCTCACTGAACTGAAAGGGATCGGCCTGGTGGAACATGAGGAAGAAGCTGCCGACGAAATCACCCAGCAGCACAGCGAACTCGAAGCGCGCCTGGTGAACGCGCAGAACGAGGAGCAGCGCATCCAGCGAATCCTGCAGAATCGCGACGACAAATTCAGCGATTTTGGTTCCCTCGAACGCCAGGTAGCGACACTGCGCGGCGAAATTGAGCGCATCGAAGCGGAGCGCTCTGCATCCAGAAACCGCATTCCTTTCGCCAACGTTTTCTTGTCCCTGCGGGAGGAACGCACCTCGACTGCCGAGACGATTGGAGCGAAACTTCGCAGCGCCGCGGTCGGCGGTTTGAACGATGCTCTCGACAGCCTCTCCTCCATCCTATTGTTCATGGCAGGCCACGGCCCGCTCCTCGTTTTGTGGGTGGTGCTGATCTATTTCCCGGCGCGCTACTTCTGGCACCGCCGTTCGAAGTTGGCCTTCAGCGAGGCCCAAGCTCCCAAGTAAGCGTGGGGGCGGCAGCCATAAGAAAGACATTGTCGTTAACTGTACTTTCGCAGTTGAGCTGATCTGAGCCAGTTAAGTGCTTTGGAATTATCTGGGGCCTGATGCCGGTGATGGCGACAATGCTGGTTATACCCGGCCTGATCCTGATGCAGTTGGTGTCCACAAACGGACGTGTGGCTGGATGTACGTCTGAGGTGATGAAGACACCGGCCGTGTATCTTGGGCACATTGGGGATGAGGACAAGCCGATACGCACCATAGTCATTGCCGCTAGCCGACCGACCGAGCAAGAACTTGGCCGTGCGATGACTAGGGGGAGTGGAGGTCGGCGGGAGTCCTGTTGGTTAGGGTGGAAGAAGTCGCGCAAGTGAGCAAACTGTTGAAAGGGAGTAAGCCCAGCGGTGAAGGGACAGCACATCCGAGGGAGTTCCGATACCTTCTAGTTTCGAAACTCGGAACAGTAGAATCCGGGATGCTCGACGCAACGCAGTCCCACGAGATCTTCGTAGCCCTAGCGGCGTACTTTGACGGCCGCCGGACAGAATTGCACGAACATCTGACCAGTCGGAGGTTCTAAGTGGGGCTACAGAAATGGCGCTCTTTCTGTTAGAGCCTCGGGCCAACTCTGATAAGCGGACATGCGGAATTGTGGATAAGGACTTGTCCGGCTGCCGCGTTTGAAGAGAAGAAAGCACTTTGTGCTGATCTGAACGTATCATAGAATTCGCATTTGGGAACTGCGAGTGGATTTCTGATTATGGCGCGCGCATTTGGATTCATCTGCAGGGCTTCCCTGGCGGGCATGAGCCTCCTGTCCACACTTCCCGGTCAAACGGCTACGCGTCCAAACGAGTCTGCTAGCGGCCTCCTCGAGCAGTTCGAGAGCACGACGGTGTTCTGGGAACAATTTGAGGTCGCCAAGAAGATTGTCGCGCTCCATGACAAGAGTGTGCTTCCACGGCTCGAACCCTTGCTCCGATCTGAGGACATGCGCCGCAGAGGCAACGCGGCATTCATTTTCGCACGCCTCGGCGATGATCGCGGGTTCCAGGTTATCCAGGCTATTCTGCAGGACCGTTCGCCCAAACGGGCCGTGTTCGAGATCGACAGCGCGGGTCACCCGAGTCCACGGCAACAAATTCGTGCGGACCGTTACTACGGCGCGCACCTTTTTGGGGATCTGAAGGATGTCCGGGCAGTTCCCATTCTGGTTGCCTTGCTGAAGGACGAAGACGTCAAGGAGGTCGTTCCTTGGTCGTTGGGAGAAATTGGCGATACATCAGCTATCCGTGCGTTGAAGGAGGCGCTAGGTGACAGCAGTTTGACTATACGCGCCTCAGCACTCCTCGCTCTTGAGAAATTACAAGGCAAGGAAGCAGCTCCGTGAATTCCGTTTCACGCGATGAAGTCTGCTAAGCAGGCGCTAGTCAATCCAATCCAAACGATTGTTCTGAAGCGTGACTGAAAATCCAGAGACACCCCCGAAAACCCCTCATCGGAAAGGCACTCTCCGATCCTTCGCGCGCTGGGTTCTCATCGGACTGGCGCTTCTTTGGTCGCTTGCTGTGCTGATCCTTGTGGCTGCCCGGTGGATCGACCCGCCAACCACCGCGGTGCACATGGAGCGCCACTTGCAGGCATGGATTCACCACACGCCGTATCACGAACGATACGAATTCGTTCGGCTGAGCCAAATCTCGCCCGATCTCCAGCATGCTGTCATCGCCGCGGAAGACGCGCGCTTCTACCAGCATCATGGATTCGATTGGGATGCGATGGAAATCGCTGCTGAAGGCGATATGGAAGGCGGCCGCATTCGCGGTGGGTCCACCCTTACGCAGCAACTGGTAAAAAACCTGTTCTTCGGAACCGGCCGCTCCATCCTCCGCAAGGGCGCCGAGTTCACACTTGTCCCGGTGGCCGAATTGGTCCTCGGCAAGCAGCGCATTTTGGAACTCTACCTCAACGTGGTGGAATGGGGCCTTGGTGTATACGGTGCGGAGTCGGCGTGCCGTTACTACTACAGAACCTCAGCCAGGAGTATCGGCCGGCAACAAGCGGCCCAACTCGCCGCAATTCTACCGTTGCCCCTGAAGCGACGGCCCGATCACATGAATCACTATAGCGGACTCATCCTAGAGCGGATGCACCAAATGGGTTGGTAATCGCGCTTCACATCGTTGAGAACCTCGGAAGGCTTGTACCCATAACGCCGTTGCCGGAGAGGTCGAATTTATGATTGAGAGCCGTCAAGAACTATGCTGAGCGGGATTTTTTCCATTCTAGCGGCGGCAGTTCTGAGTGACCTGCATTATGAAGGTATGCCCGAGCATGTGCTGCAGCTCTGTCTTTTCCCTGTTCGATATCATCCACTGGCTCGGAGGGTGCGATCCAATTCTTCGCGATCACATTGTACACAGATGCCTGCATGCCCTGCGCATTGTGTTCCGAGAATAGTCGCAGGTGTTCGTCACCCACTCTGACTTCTGCCCAAACACCTTGATCCAACATCGAGGAACTCCGGAAAGACGAGATTTCGGCACATCCAGTCTACTAGTGACCGGTTTATTCCTAAAGCGCAGTTGTCCGGTAATGCGACTACTCAGGCACTGAGAGCAATGTCGCCGAGGGAGTTGCGAAGGGCGATGGATATATCTTCGTTGCGGCTTGCGAATGTCAGTAGGACAATTCCTGTGGGCACCAACGCGGCGCGGAGACTGGTCTAGTACACTCCTGCGCGGGTCGACAGTTCTCCCATAAGCGTCAATCAGGAATTAGCCACGTAGCCGGGGATTCGCTATTTGGTTGGCGAACCCGCAGTGTTGCCAGATTAGTCTCAATAAAACCGGCGAGTAGCCGATAAAACAAACAAGTCATAGTACGCTCAGCAAATGGGCATTCCCTTCAGCGTGATTTGGTTCCTTATCCTGTTCGCGATTGTCGTCTCAGGACTCCGGATTGCACGGGAGTACCAACGTGCTGTCGTATTTCGGTTGGGCCGCTACAACAGTCTGCGCGGACCAGGGCTGTTTTGGTTGATTCCACTCGGGATTGAAAACGAAACCCGTATCGATCTGCGCGTCGTCACCAATCCCATTGAGCAACAAGAGACCATCACGCGGGATAGCGTGACTGTGAAAGTAAATGCGGTACTTTGGTTTCGGGTCAGTGACCCCCAGAAGGCCGTTCTCACGGTTGAGAACTTTCGCGCGGCCGTGCAACAGGTGGCATTGACAAGCCTGCGCAACGTAATTGGACAGCACGATCTCGACGAAGTGTTGAAGGAGCGCGATAAGATCAATGCTTTGCTGAAAAGGAATGTTCTTGAGAATACTAACGCTTGGGGAGTAACTGTCGAATTGCTAGAAATGAAGGATGTGGAGATTCCACAGGATATGCAGCGGGTGATGGCAATGGAGGCTGAAGCGATGCGCGAGAAGCGTGCCCGAATCATCAAGGCGGAGGCCGAGTTGGAGGCGTCAAAGAAACTGGCCGACGCGGCACAGTTGATGGTGGGAAACCCGGCCGCACTGGAATTGCGGCGTATGCAGATGGTTGCTGAGGTGGGTGCGGAGAACAACAGCACCACGGTGATTATGATTCCGGCCGACTTTGTCCACTTTGCAGGCAGTTTGTCGAAGTTCCTTGAAGGCAAGAGCGGCGCTTAACTTCCACTGGCGATGGCGGGCTAACCCCCGACTCTCCGTAAACTTGCCGATAAGCCTTTTAGATCTACGCAAGTTTCTATAGTAAGCACCAGTGAGGCGTGGAAGACGCAGTCAGGGCTTATCGGGACTCGGGCAAATTCCTATACGCTGACCCGCTTACCGCGCGTTTATTGCTTCAGCAAGTTCGGGACTTAAGCGCCAAGCTGTCTCGGGCCGGCTTGTCATAAGTCAGGGCGGGCCAGAAACTCGATTCACGCCCGCCCTGGGTGTAGAATGACGTTGTTGTTGGACTGCGGAACGGAACCTGTCCGCTCCCCCGTTCGCCCCCGCAGGCAGTCCCGGATCGCCCGATCGGAGTGACTGAAATGACGAAAACCTTTTCCGCAGTTCTTCTCGCAATCCTCGCTCTTATCCTGTCCAGCACGCCGCAGCCTGCTTTCGCGCAGCGTGGAGGAGGATTTCATGGTGGAGGTGGATTTCACGGCGGCGGCGGCTTCCATGGTGGCGGCGGGTTTCACGGTGGAACCGCATTCCGTGGCGGATCTGCCATCCGCGGCGGAGTTGGGTTCCGCAACGGTAGCGCCTTCCATGGAGGCACCGGCTTTCGCGGCGGAGCCTTCCGCTCTGGCTTTCGTGGCGACGGCTTCCGCCGTGGTTGGGGCTGGCGCGGTTGGGGTTGGGGTGGCTGGGGTTGGGGAGGTTGGGGTTGGGGCTTCGGCTTTGGCTGGCCCTATTACTGGCCAAGCTATGCCTATCCGTATTCCTACCCATACTCGTACGGTCCCGGGTACGCTCCTCCCTACGACCCCAACTATGCCCCCTACGACGATCCGAACTTTGACCCTTACAGTCCTCCCCCCGCCAACCCATATGCTCCTGACAACCGCAACAGCAATCCCCCACAACCAAACGGTGCTCCCAAATCGAAAGACCAGCCCGCGCCGCCCCCGGCCAAAAACTCAGCAACTCCCTCGCCGGACCGTCCGAGGGACCCAACTGCTGTAACCGTTGCCACCGCAGCCTTTCAAACCACCGCGCCGTCCCGCGCAACCAACGAAGCAACCTCAAGCGCCGGCTTCAGCCCCAAAGCCTTCAGCGCTCTCTCTTCTCCGCCACGCCGCGAAGTCCTCAATGCCATGCGCGCTCTCCGCGAAATGCCGCCCTTCGCCCGCGAGCGCGAAATCGACCGCGGCCGCTACAGCCACTTCTCCCCCGAGGAGCGCGATCTTCTCAGGCACCTGGATCAATAACTACTGCTGTATAGAACGCGGTGGTTTACACAGCATGCGCCACGGTACGCGCAGTGCCTTGCCAGCTGACGGTGCAACCTCGGCTGTCGTGCAGAAAGCAATTACGGAACTCTGACCCACGCATCACGCTGGGAATCTACGGGCAGGTGATCGGTAACCAGCAGTGTGATGCAGTTGAGAATCGCTCAGCACGCATTGAACAGTTCGCGGTGAATTAACCCTACGGCGAGGCCGGGAACGACCCCTATGCTACCGTACTGCCTTCCGTCTCATCAGCGAATACCGAATAACCTAAGTTCAAAAGTGCCAAGCCCGACAGAGCCAATAATACTTTGCTGCGCATGGTTTCTCTCCTTACTTCAAGACTTCGGCAGCGAATCTCCAATCACGCCAAACCGCTGTGGCCATGAGCCAGGGTTCTCGAGAGCTTGCTGACTGAGCTGTCACACCTGCCCGCAGCGCGAAGAGAGATCAAGAACCTTACCGGTTGTTTGTTGGTTCCATCGCAAGTTGTAGATTCTCCATGCTTAACTCCGCATGGTTCTATGAGGCCATTTCTCCGCCTCGGAGCCGAAGCGTGGTAGACTGCGGTCAGTTGCAAGTAAAGTGGGCCAGGATCACCATGCCCAACCAGCCACAGGTGGTTAAGTTCGGGGTCTTCGAGGTTGACCTGCGAGCTGGTGAGCTTCGTAAGGCCGGCATGAGACAGAAGCTTACTGGCCAGCCTTTCCAAGTTCTCCAAGCGCTCCTGGAATGTCCGCAGGAGATCGTCACACGCGAGGAACTCCGCGAACGGCTTTGGCCGGGGAATACGTATGTTGACTACGAGCTGGGGCTCAAGAAGGCCGTGAACCGCCTCCGGGAAGTGCTGGGCGACTCTGCCGAGAGTCCGCACTTCATCGAGACCATCCCCAAGCGCGGCTACCGCTTTCTGGGCACGCTTGAAGCGGCCGAACAAACCGCGGCGGCTCCCGCGACCACACACCTTCCGACAAAAATGAAAACACCTAGGGCTCTGACCGTTGGTCTAGCCCTGGCGCTAATCGCCGCGCTGCTGATCGGACTTAATGTTGACAAGCTCCGCACGCGCATCTTTGCCAAGTCTCGCTCGCTCGACATTCGCTCCATTGCGGTACTTCCCCTGCAAAACCTCTCCAACGATCCGAACCAGGATTATTTCAGCGACGGAATCACCGATGCACTAACCACTGACCTTGCACAAATCGGCTCCTTGCGAGTGATTTCCAGAACCTCGGCGGTGCATTTCAAGGGCGCGAAAGAAACGTTGCCGGAAATTGGCCGCGACTTGAATGTTGACGCTATCGTCGAGGGCACCGTCGTCCGCTCGGAGAACCGCGTGCGCATCACCGCACAATTAATCGAGACCATCTCCGACCGCCACTTGTGGGCCAAGAGCTACGAACGCGACTTGAAGGATGTCTTGGCGTTGCAGGATGAAGTCGCTCGCGACATCGCCGAGGAAATCCGCATCAAGCTGAGTCCGGAGGAGCGCACGCGCCTGACAAACGCCAGGCCGATAAACCCCGAGGCTCACGAAGCGTACTTGCGCGGGCGTTTCCTTTGGAATCAGCGCACAGAGGACCAGCTGCATAAGGCCAAACAATATTTCGAGGAAGCCATCGCGAAGGATCCGGGTTATGCGCCGGCCTACTCCGGGCTTGCCGATACTTATTTTTACTTGTCCTACGGCTGGGGACACATTCCACCACGGGAGGGCATGCCGCTGGCCACAGCCGCAGCGCGAAAGTCCATCGAACTAGATCCCTCCGCAGCAGAGGGTCACGCCTCCCTCGGCAACGTGAATATGCTTTACGATTGGGATTTCCTCGGCGCGGAGCAAGAATTCAAACGCGCCATCGCTCTCAATCCGAACTATGAGGTCGGCCATCATGCCTATTGTGTCCTTCTCGGTGCAGAGCACCGCTACGAGGAATCCGTGTCCGAAGCCCGCAAGGCCGTCGAGGTCGATCCTCTTTCTGTGCCTGCGAACAATATCTTGTCCTCAGTGCTGGCAGCCGCCAATCGATGGGATGAGGCGTTCGCGCAGGATGAAAAGGCTTTGGAGCTGGACCCAAATCCAACTCACCTGATCATGTTTCGCAATCGAATTGCTGATTACTATCGACTTAAGGGAATGACAAAAGAGGCCATCGAGGAAGAACTTAAAGCGAGAGCTGCTAGAAGCGCAAGCCCGCAGCAACTGGAAGAAATCAGAACGATATATGCTCGTTCCGGCCGCAGGGGTGTTCTGCAAAGGGAAGTTAACCTGGCGTTGCAGCGCTGGGAAAAGAGTCATTGGCATAATGATGCATTTGTCGTCGCCCAGCTCTATGCCGAACTGGGCGACATGGACAGCTCCTTCAAGTGGATCGACAAATGTGTCGAGCTTCGCTCCACGGTTCTGATCTGGATTTATGTGGGCGACACCGCGTGGCGGAAGGATCCCCGCTTCGCTGAGGTCCAGCGAAAAATGGGCGTTCATTACTAAGTGTTGGGTAAGAACCGAAAGTGATACATGGCTTGGGCCAAGCCAGCGTACGTCTCACCATGGAGGACGACGTTGCAATCAACCGGCTCCTGAATGCGCACGTCGATCCCGCGATGGACTCACTGCGTTCGTCCCCAGGTTTCACAGAACTTGATTCGCCGTATCGGCCTGCCGGCCAACCAACCTTAAGCGATATAAGTGGGGAGAAATACACCATCCAGGCGGGACAAGTTTTCATTGGCTCGAAGTAATGCGGACCGACGAGAAATCGTAGCTCGCCCTCGTTACGTGGTATGAGCCTGGGGACCACCAAGAACCATCTGCAGTCTGGACCGCCCCGCTGGATTGCGGTTCCTCCCTTGGCAGATTTCCAAAAAAATGTCCTGGTAGCAGGATTTTTTCGTACATTTTCCGTTTTTGAGGCCTCTGAGTATATATGGGGGAGTACCTGTTCTCTTTTCGTACAGGGCAACACTTACCGGCACGAGCCCGAGCTGATCATCTGTCGCAGCCACAACAAACATCGGCGGCGCATCTACCGGAACGGCAGCTTCTTTGAATGTTGTCCCGGCCGCATAGTGCCGAGCAACCGGAAGAAGCTCAGGAATGATTGGCAAGATGTAGCCGGGTCGTTTTTCCAGCTTGTCCAAAACAAGAGCGACCAGCAAACAGGTTGTGCGCATGCGTATGGTCTAGGTCGGCCTGATAGTCTCCCCACTTCGATTTGTCGGAACTTGCATCACATTGTCCCCGGATGTTTCTGCATACGATTCTGCAATCTTTTGCCATCGCACGCCACCCTCGAATGCCCTCTGCAAGTTTTGGCGCGTAGTGCTTGATTAAACGCGGAAATGGGTAAAGTCAAATACAAGGAACCAAATTACCGATTTCCGGACTTACCGCTCCGTCATCTATTCGTATGAAATAACTGCGCGTGCTAGAGTTCCAGAAACTCCTGCATCCGCTGCAACGCCTCGTCCAGCGCCTGCCGAAAGGCCCTGCCGCGTGGCCGTAGACCGGCAAAGCCCAGTTCGTGCTGCAGCCGTCTATCGACCACCTTCAGATTGGCCCAGCCCAGCATTTGCTCGCCCCATAGGATGGGCATAGCGTAATGGCCCAGGCGGCGCTTGTGGGCTGGCACATAGGCCTCCAGCTTGTATTCCCAGCTCCAGAACAACCGGAAGCGCCGCCGGTCCCAGACAACGGGGTCGAAGGGCGTGAGGAAGCGCAGCCTGTCGTCGACCTGGTGCCGGACAGCCCCGGGGTTCTCGCCCTGCGGCCAGAACCACAGCCGGCCGTCTACCTGGGCATGGGGATAGCGAGATTTGGCGTGCTCCTGGAGCTGCCGTACCTCGGCAGCCAGGTGCGGCACTCCATAGCTTAGCAGTCTGCACACGTAGACCAGGCTGGCCGCAGGAAGCGGCGCGTAGAGTTGCACCACCATATCCAGCAAATGGCCGGCGCGTACGAGCCGCGCCTCGGGGCTGTCGTCGCGCGACGGGTGCTCGACCGTCTGGTACACCCGGGTGCCGCCCTCGCGCCGCGCCACGCGCAACAGCCCGCGATAGTGCAGCCCCTCCAGTAGATGATTGCTGACACTCAGGTCGGCGCCCCAGCGCCTAATTCGGCCATGGTCGAAATGCGCCTGCACGTCCTTGGGGTAGGTGGGGCCATGCTGGCACACAAAGGCCAGCACCTCCTGGGCGCGCGCCTGCATCTTTGCGTCCCATGCGTCCCAGGCGCGTGGCGCCCCGCGCGGATGCAGTAGGGACAGGATCTCGCTTGGCAGGAACCCGTAGTTGATGAAGAAGGCCTCTTCGATCGCCAGGCCTGGATAGCGGCGCTCCAGATCGCCGACGCGATAGTCTTTAACGCGGTGCGCGAGGATCAGATCCTGAGCGCGAGCGGGCGCGCGAATCGGGTCGGCCTGGACAAAGCCCAGGCGCGCAATGGCCCGCAGCAGGCTGGTGGGCTTGAAAAGGCTGCGCGCAATCATGTAGCGGCGAAGCTGCTGGAGACTGGGGACTTTGACAGAGCTCACGCGTGGCGTCCAGTAGGGGCAAGAATCATTACCCCCAATTCATATATCGCATAGTATTCATCGTTCGCCGATCCGAATTCAATGAAATCAAACCTTGAACATGAACTCCTCCTGCATCGAGGGCCCATGTCTATCTGCTCCGTAATCGTCATGTGACGTAACTGCGGGCACAAGACGCCACATCTGCGACCCTTCAACTCGTGCTAAACATGGTTTTCCTCAACACATAAACAAGCTGCCTGGCACTCTCAAACGCTCGAAGATAATAGGGCCAATACCCCAAGGCGTCGGCTCAGGTCAAATTTCGCGGTACGGACGGCAAGCTGACGTAACTTCACGAATGTAGACTCGAACGCCTGGCCCCTGCGGGGGCGTCGTTCGTGTGGAATTTCTTCGACTTCGTCGAGACCTCCCAGGATCCAGATGTTCACAGAACCACTTCTATGGTAACGGCGTTATTCGTCCAAGTAGGACGGCATTCTCTTGCTCAAACCTCACGTCGCAGGCGCATGCCCGAGCAACGCAGACATTTTTTCGTGGCAGATTTCTGGTTTTGGCAATTCGTGGACTTCGATGGTAACGTCGGCTTCCTATGCGCTTGGAGAAGCTTCTATGGCTGTTTCCGATTGCTCTCACCCTGCACAATTTGGAGGAAGCCATTTGGCTACCAGGCTGGTCAAAACATGCGGGCCTTTGGGAGTTACCGGTTGGTCCGACTGAGTTTCGAGTCGCAGCCGTACTTCTGGCGATTTTGGCTTACGCCGTAACGTATTGGAGCATTCGTAGAGGGAAGGAAGCCGTCGGAACCTATGTGATGGCCGGTTTTGTGTTTACGATGTTGCTGAACGTGATTTATCACGCGGCAGCGGCCCTCGGCCTTCGAGAATATGCCCCAGGCGTTGTAACTGCCGTGCTGATCAACACGCCCGTAATGGGGTACCTGCTTTGGCGGGTCTTCCAGGAACGATGGGTGACTTGGCCTAAAGCGCTGGTAGCATTCATTGCGGTTCCCTTGGCCATACTCCTTCTGATTCCAGTTCTGTTCTGGGTAGGCCGGTCTATCTAGATTTCCCCAGTTGAGAGCACAAAGAAGATTAACCTCTGTCCGGCTAGGTTGGCATACTCGTGAAGTTACGTTGGCTTGCCATCCGCACCGCGAAATTTGAGCCGGAAGCCGACTAGGCGACGTGGACAGTCAATGAAATACACAGTAAGGGAATCTCGGTGATCGAAAAAAACGAGGGGCCATTAGGGATTCCTTTGCATTCCCAATTGTTCCTTTTCAGCGTTCCCCTGCATTCCTTCCAAGTCCCTGAAATTCCGCCTGTAGTGTTTTCGATCCCCACTGTCCCTATCAACCGGGAGCCACGATCTTGGCGGAAACCCGATAGAGACGATAGTCCGTATAATGATGCACGTTTCGGAACTTCTCGTTTGAACGTCCTGGCAAAAACTGTCTGATTTTGGCGTATACGTTCACGTCGCGAGGCAGCCACAAAGGAGCTGGCACATCCCGTAGCTTAACTTCGCTGAAATCCACCTTCGTGGTTTGCTCCTCCAGGCCAATTTCCGGTTGCGGCGCAAGCAGATCGCTCCTCATTCGCACGATGTGGAAGCTCTCCTTATCGATCCAAGCAATACCCTGCGTCAGCATATGCGCCTCGCCCCCTCTGGCGCCGCGCAGCGTAACTTTGAGGGTCGCCTCACCGGGTAACTGGGCAAATGCCACAACGTGTGTATTTCGCGCGCCAACGTTTTGCTCGCCAAGGTAAAGGAATCTCGAGTTCCACTGAAGGGCCGTCGAGAAATGGACGCACATCAACGCGAATCCGGAAGTGACCAGGAACCCGTCGGTGAAACTGATCTGGTCCAGGCGATTTCCATTCGCGTCCATGCGAAATTCATCGAAGTCCGCCCGCGTGCTATTCCCGCGACGCAGGATGAGATGGCTGTCTCGCACAGACCGGCTGCCCCCAACCCCTCCGATCCTCTCCTGCTTGATTTGCTCCTGGGCCACTAGGCCGACCACGTTGTCGAAGAACTCATCGACTCCCGCGCCGGTCTTCCTCAGGATCATCGCGAGCGCCTCTCCGTTGGCTGCCGGACGAACCCCTTTCAACTCCGGTATGCGCTTGATGAGCTGTTCCAGCGGCTCCTCGAGGTAGGGATGTGCCTCCGCATCATTTTTCTGTGCACTTTCCATTAAGAACTGCCCTTCCCGCTCGCTTTCCTTCTGGTCGGCAATGCCACCGTCCAACCGTTCGAATTTGAGGGGCACTTTGATCCCGTACTGACCAAACGTCCCCGAGATGTTCTCACCGGAGAATGTGCCGGCGAAGTCGACTCCATATTTCGTTATGGTGAAATCCAGGTCTTGGTCCGTCAGGGTTATGCTGTTCAGCCGGTCTCCGTAGACACCCTGGTCGGGGCTATCGGCCATCGCGGAAAGGTTTTCGTTGCTGCCGTTTACATGCAGCACCATGTGCAATCTTGTCCCCAAAGGGAAGGCGATCAGTCCCTTCCACGTCCCGGCCACGCAAGTAGGGGCGCGGATGTCGGGATTCGCAGCCTCGCCACCTGCCTCTCTCTTGCTCAAGGTGAGTGGGGCGCTTGCTTTATGTTGCTTGAACACTCCAGAAATACTTCCATCGGAAAATGACGCGTCGAAGTCGACCTTTGATTTTGCGATTGTGAAATGAAGCCTCTCGCCCTCCAGGGTTATGCGCTCGACAGGCATGCCATACCTGCACTCGTCGGGGCTATCGGCCGTCGCCGAGAGCTTTTCGTTCGCGCCCCTTATATGCAGCACGAAACGCAGCGTTCTTTCCTGAATCGTCACGGCCCCATTCCAGGAGCCAGAAATCGTGTTTTGTGCCAAGACTGGAATTGCCGTGGCTAGAGCAACAACGAAACTGCAGACGGAACGCATGTGCACGTCCCCTAAAGATACGTTAGTTTGGGCAAACTCCCAAAACAAGTGCCAAACTATTTGAATCTCAAACCCCTGCCCAGCGCGCGCACTGAAGTGCATTGATCAATTTCACACCGAAGCTGACTATTCCGCAGCCACAACTCCTGATCAGTCGTACTCGGAAACTTGAAAATCCATGGACGGTAACCGCGCTTTCCAGATGGGATTTGTATTCGATACCGAGCGACTCAGAATGCCCGCGCATAAGCCAAAGACACTCGAAGATTTCCCCCAGCTCATTGTTTCCGCCGTGCGTCGTGGGAAGGCTTCAGCCGCCGGGTTTATGAGATTTGAACTCGACCGAAAGTTTGACCGAATCATTGCCGATATTGACCCGTACTGGTTCTGGCTTTTATTCGGTGCGAATGACAGCCTTTGCATGACCCTGCGCTTATTGGACAAAGGGAGCCGGACAGCCATCTGACGTGCGACGTAAGAATTGAACCAAGAGTCGTGGGCGAAACGCTTGCTTACCTAAGCCCGTATTGGCAGACGTACCACGGTTCGATGGTTCTTGGCCCCGCTTGGGGCTGGAACAGAAAACGATTTCAGGGAGCGGATGCGGTCGCCGAAGACTATGACGCGGGAGAGACATCAGTTGTTGAAGGCCGCAACATCAGAGTCTGGACGAAGCTGGAACTCGTTCGTGGGAGGGGGCGAGTCGGCACTATCCGGCGAGCGACCAGAGCCTGCCGCCCAACTCCGCGCGGCCGCCAGTTCCTGGCGGGTGGGGCCACGAGCACTGCGACTTGTGCAAACCACACATAGAAGCTCGGGATTTCGGACACTGCGACACTGGCGGGCGTTGGATGTGTGAGAAATGCTATGAGCATACTTTATGCGACGCGACCTTGCTTCGTGGACGAACTCTAGCGCGGAGTTTATTTGGTCGGGGCGTGAACTATCGTTCCACGCTTAAGCCAAGTGTAGTCGCAATCGGGAAATTGAAATCCACATCGACGCTTACGGCGTTATCGGGATTTGTCCATTTCATCCGTAACCATCTGACAATTCCCGCATGCTCACTGGTTTCCCCGTCCCCCGTCAAACAACGATATCCGATCGGCTTTTCCCTCAAAGAGCCTCAAAGGAGAAAGACAAGTTATGTCCATAAAACCCATTGCTCCCGCCATGCTCCTCCTGTCAGCCACTCTGGTTATCGGCCCACTGATCCACGCGCAATCTCCTGCAGCAACCATTTCCCTCGAAGACCGCGCATGGATGGCCACGCAAATCTACCACACCATCAGCACTTTCTTTCCCGGCCTGTCCAAGGAAAAATTCGACGCGGACTACGCCGAATACCTCCGCACGATCGTCCAGTCGGACGAACGGCGCAACTTCGATCTCGCTTCCATGGAATTCGTCGCCCGCCTCCACGACGGCCACTCCTGGTTTTACGACAACTGGCTCGACCACACCACCGCCCAGCCCAACGGCTTCATCGCTTATCCGTTGGCGGGTCAGTGGACCGTTGTTCGCAGCAATCTCGACTCCGTGAAGGCCGGCGATGTAATCACCGCCATCGATGCAGAGACAATCGAAGGTTTCTTCGCGCGCAACCGAAAATATGTCTCCGCCTCAAGCGATCGCGACGCGGGCGTGAGTTTCTTCGACACACCGGTGATCTTCCCGGAGAATTTCACACTCACCCTCGTCGACGGCCGCAGGATTCCAATTGACCGCAAGAACGACAGGAAGAATGCAGAGCCGCTACCCAAGACCGCAGGGCGTTGGCTTGTCGAGAAATCCGTCGCCTATATAAAAGTCCCAACCTTTCACGGCATCGAGACACAGGCCCAGGCCCTAACCTACCTCAAGGAATTCCACGATGCAAAAGCCGTCATCCTCGACGTCCGTGGCAACCCCGGCATGGGCGAGCCTATCGCCTTGCAATCGGCACTGATGGGCAAGCCTTATCAATCCTGGACGGATTCCAGTGCTCTCCATGGCGGCCCGCTTTTGCGCAGCTACGATGCCGCCTACCCAGAGCACTCGACGATTACCACCAGCGACGCCGTCGTCCACCCGTTCGATAGTGCCTACAGCGGCCGCCTGATCATCCTCACCGATCGCATGTGTTCCTGCGCCTGTGAAGATTTCGTCATGCCCTTCAAGTATTCCAAGCGCGCCACACTGGTCGGTGAAACCACCGCCGGCACATTTTCCTTCACCCGCTACATTCCCTTCCAGAACGGCATGATTCTCAATATCGCCGCCATCCATCACACCTTTCCAGACGGCTTACAATTTGAAGGAGTGGGCATCGCTGCAGATGTCCCGGTAGGCATCGTGCCCGACGACCTTCGCTCGGGGCGCGATGTTGTTTTGAAGACGGCGCTCGAGCTTGCCCAGCAGCCGTGAAGGCGATGGGGCCGACATTCTGATGCAGCCTTCGGGTCGAGCACCTTTGTCGCCCGACCAAGCTGCGCGGTTGAGAGTCATTGAGAAAAGGCTATTGGAATGGCGAAAACGAAAGCCGGCGAAGAACAAGGCTTAGAAGCCACTTTAGCGGTAATGGCGTTCAGGCATGTGGTTGTCCCTGGGCCGAAATCCAACCGGAGTAGGTGAAATGCATATTAGGCCGCATCGACTGCCATTGGTTTTCACGCGCAAAAGAAGCCATGCTAGAGCGAGGTAGCGACCTCACATGTCGAAGAAGAAGACGCCTAAGGAAAAGAAAGACGCAGCGTACGAGAGGAAGCATTACACATTTGCTTGGAACTCTCCGCAAGGATTCCAAAAGTCGTGGAAGAAGAAGAAAAATCGTGTCAATCGGGTCGTGCGGCGCAAGTCCAAAGCTCTTCTCCATTCGATAGAGGGACTAAGCTACACCGAACTCTCCCCGGAACAAGAGTCGTTTACCGACCAGCTTTTCCGAAAAGGCTTGAGTAAGAAAAAACTCCGTAAGATAGGAGTTGTGAGCTTACGGGAAAAGGTCGAGCAGAAAATCGCCGACCGAAAAAACCATTCGGGGTTCAACGTTCATAACAGAGCGCGACAAATCGAAGGATTTCGGGGGGTTCTGTTCTAACCTTGTGCAGGAAAAGAGCTACTCACAAGAAAAGCTGCTCACCTGAGTCGGCTCGCCCGCCTTCCAGATTTTCAGGAGTTTCTCCAATCTGAACCCGGTTGGGTGCCACGCTTGGAACAGTGGATTTTGAGTGCATCAAAAAGAATTTCATGGGAAAAGAAAAAGGAAGAACAACCCGTGAGTCCGCAAAAATCAACCCCAACTAGGGCTTAATTCTTTTCATGCCTGATCAGTCGCCTAATCGTACTTGTGCCCTCACGGTCCCGAAACAGCGTTCTTGGGAATGAAGCAATGCATTCGGATTCAATCGGAGCTCCCTCGATCTGGTTGCAATCCAGGACACAGATTCTGAGCGCTGGTCAGTCAATATCCGCTTTAGGACCAGGACTGGGGATAAGCGATTTGACGCTCAGTCTCCTTATGCAGGAATCTGCAAACCCCAATTTATACAACGTTGAGGTCACAGACATTCACGTCCTCTGACCAACTCAATCGGTGGTGACCAGTCTCTGGTGATCTGCCCCCTGCTCCGCGCACAGGACAGGGCCCTGGAACCAAAGGCTCTGCATATCCAGGCGTCATCGCTGTCTGCTGTGCTCCGAATTCCAAATTCCGAGTCGCTCTTGCCGAGAGGAACCACTCCACCTGTCTGATTTGCGAGAATGCGCCAAGGCTCCGTCCCTGTGTGAGAGTTCATCGCTCTCGCATAAATTTCGCCAGGGACGACAAGAGCTGCGTTGAAACTGGTAGTCGCATGATTGCTCCGCGAGAGCGCCCAAATACTGGGGGAGGGCACGATGATTGATGGCTTGCACCTGTACGGCTCGGTAGCTATTCTGAGAGCCTTCATGCGTACTAACCAACAGCTCGGCTTCCTCGAGGAATTCGAAACCTCGCGGCCGCCAAACCCTCTTTTCTGTCACCAAGAGTTTCTAGAAAAGCTCGCTGAGCATGGCAGGGATGCACTTGGGAGGCGGGCCGCCTTTCTGATGCAACGTTTGTCGGTCGACGCGCGCCGCCTGCACTACAAGGCGACTTCGGGTGTCAACCGGGGTTGGCGCCGATCACGGCTCTGTGGCAGCCAGGGCAGTCATTTCTACGCCTGGTGGGCTCCCAAAATTGCGCTTCCGCTGAAGGAGTCCGGCGAGTTTTCCGACGCCCCCGACGGGGCGCTCTTTCTGCGCGACATCCGCCATCATGATGATCATTCTCTGTTGACGCCGCAATCGTTCAATACCCACTACATGCCGGTGACCGTCCGAGATCTGCGGCGCGAGGAATACGCGCCCCTGCCCTGGACGCAGCCACAGGAGCGGTTTGCTTCGGCCCGCCAACCGGTGCGACTTCTCAAGGGTCATCCCGGTTCGGGCAAGACCAGCGCTCTTTGGCACGCAGCCGATTCGGCTACCATGGAACACGGTCTCTACGTAACGTATTCTCCGGATCTGGCTGCGCTAGCCCGCGAGTACTTTGACCGCTTCTGTTCCTCACACAAGCGCTTCGTCGTGGTTACGTTGCCCAATCTGGTCCGCCAGATATTCGGGTCGAACGCCCAAGTGGTTGCCGAATTCGAAGCCCGACAGCGGTTCGT
>Ga0210384_10001105_pt1 | contig 37970 bp, 27 predicted proteins | sample IncBWH2MmetaG_FD_160574 | JGI IMG/M metagenome (GOLD analysis project Ga0210384, IMG submission 160574) | Forest soil microbial communities from Barre Woods Harvard Forest LTER site, Petersham, Massachusetts, United States - Inc-BW-H-2-M | ecosystem: Environmental > Terrestrial > Soil >...
GAGCCTGCGCATGGGCCACCGGCCGATGAGCTTTCGCATCGTCGGCAAGACGCGCGAGCCGTTCGCCCCCGCCACGGCCTACATACCGCGCGCCCACCTCGATCAGCTCGGCGGCGGCATGCTCGCCGGAATGACGAACAGCGTGCGGCTCGCCATCGAGAAGGACCGCCAGGACCCCGACTCGATGACCGGGCTCAAGGCCAAGCTGGAAGAGAGCCTGCTCCAGGAGGGCCTTCGGGCCTCGAGCATCGCCAGCAAGGGGGAGCGGCGCGTGGGTTTCGACGAGCACATGCGGATGATCTACGTGTTTCTGGTCGTCGTGTCCTGCATCCTGGGTGGCGTCGGGGGCCTCGGTCTCATGACGACGATGAGCCTCAACGTCCTGGAGCGGCGCCGCGAGGTCGGGGTGTTGCGTGCGATTGGCGCTTCGCCCTCCGCCGTGTCGCTGATCGTGCTCACGGAGGCCGGCCTGATCGTGGTCTTGAGCTGGGCGCTCAGCGCCCTCGTCGCCTGGCCCGTCAGCAAGGGGCTCGGCGACCTGCTGATGACCGGGATGTTCGGGACGGGACTCGACTTCGTATTCGAGCCCCGCGGCCCGCTTGTGTGGCTCGGCGTCTGTCTGCTGTTGGCGGCGCTCGCCGGCGCTCTGCCGGCGTGGCGGGCCGCCCGGCTCTCGGTGCGGGAGGCACTCGCTCATGAGTAAGCGCGCGTCGATCGTCGTCGCAGTTCTCTGCCTAGTCGGTGTCGCCGTGGTCTTGGCCGGCGGAGGTTGGTTCTGGCAGGAGCTCGTCGCCCTACACGGAAGGCACTGATCGGGGGCTGGTGAACAACAATTGACGTGCATCGGGCTCCGGTGTCGAGCAGCACTAAACTCGGTTCCTGCGTTTCCTCGGTACAGCGGCAAGTGGATGAGAGCGTCACAACCGCACGCCCAGACATCGTTGAATCACCGCCTAACGTCCACGTCTTGTGGATCTTGCGGCGACCCGCCCCGGTATTTCTAGCACCGGGAATCCGTCAGATCCGAATTACCTGCAGGAGGGTGACAATGAAGCTGTGCGGGCCATGTGGGGGTCAAGCCGAGGAGGTTGCCGGGAGCGGATCGCGTCGATGAAGGGTCTGGGATGGATGAGATAGTCGAGTTGGGGCAATCCCCAAATTGCGTAACCAGGGTGCTTCATGAGACTTCGAATTGACACAGCCGCGGCCATTCTCGCGGTCCTGAGCGGGGGAACGAGGCAGGCAACAGGCCAGAGCGCCTCCGATCTCTGGCACGTGGCGACAACCCCAACCTCTCTCACAGAGGAAGTTCAATTCGCGAACGGTGACGTTCAGCTGAGAGGCACAGCCTATCTTCCCGCAACCGGCGATCGCCTCCCTGGGGTCGTGGTCTTGCATCACGCACAGCTGCCGATCCGGGATGCCAATCTCTACAGGCATCTGTGTGAGGGCCTACCCGCGATGGGGGTTGCGGTGCTGGTGTACGATCGTCGAGGCAGCGGTCAGTCTTCCGGGGACCCGAACAGAGCCGACTTTGGGACTCTCGCCGACGACGCCGTCGCCGGGCAGCACGCGCTGGCCAAGCTGTCACGAATCGATCCAAAGAAGATTGGATTCTGGGGGCTGAGCCAGGGCGGGTGGCTGGCCGTCTTAGCCGCGGGGCGAAGCAGAGATGCGGCTTTCGCCATCTCTATTTCCGCTCCCATGGTGACGGCAGATGAGCAGATGCAATTCGCAACTCGCAACTTGCTCGCGGTACGCGGCTATTCAGAGTCAGACGTTCGAGACATGCTCTCCGCTCGAAAGGCGTGGACTGGATATCTCCACGGAACCAGCTCGCGGGAGGAAGCCCTGGAGGCGTTGCGCAAAGCCGAGGCGAAGGCCTGGTTTGAAATCGCCTACCTGCCCAAACCCTCTCAGCTCACCAATGATCCAATGCACGATCCACACCGCAAGTCGCTGGACGATGATCCTCTTGCCGCGGTTCGACAGGCTCGAGTTCCGCTCTTGTTTCTATACGCGGACGCCGATCCCTGGGTGCCGGTCGGAGAGTCCGTGAAACGCCTGCAGTCGCTGGCCGTGGAGTTGCCGAACATCAAGTATGCGGTCATCGGCAATGCGAATCACGAGATGATGTTTCCAGGGAACGAATCGATGCCGGTCGATCAGGAAACGACCCGCAGAGAGGCGCCACAAGCGCCGGCCTATTTCATGCTCGTAGCCTCGTGGATCGCTCGACACGTGGGCTGAACCGCGAGAAGTCCCGGCCCTACAACCCGGAGGCCTAGTCGTTGTCCCCCTGATTGTCGCCGTCCGCCTTCTGGATCTGGACCTCCGTCGCCGTCACCGCGGCCGTGGTCGAGGTGCAGCTCATGAGCGTGCCCTTGACGTGAACCTTGGATCCAGTCTTGAGGGTCGCCGTACAGGTGGTCGATGGGGCGCTGTTGTCGTCGTCGCCACCGCACTTGAACTTCGTCGTTCCGCTCGTGGTCACGGTCACGGTGCCCGGGGAGCGGTCGTCGTCGGCTCCCACCTTGAGCATGAAGCTGGCGCTCGTACCCGAGGCCACCGTCCCTTCCACCTCGACCTTCTGACCCGTGCGTCCATCATCGATGATGCAGGCGGTGGGCGAGGCTGAAGGCTTGGGCGAGGGTGAAGGTGAGGGCTGGTTCTCGTTGTCGTCGTCATTTTCGCTGACCAGCGTGACCGAGTTCGTCGTCACCTCCACAACGAGGTGGACCGTGGTCGTGCCTTGGGCGGGAGTGACCGTGATCGTGCCCAGGTTCACGCCGTTAGCGGTAAAGACGAGGGTGAAGCCGGTCGGAGGGAGGCCGCTCAACTGGAAGGTGCCGTTGCTCGAGATTGTGGTGGAGATCGACGGATTAGCCTGCAGCGTGACCGTGATGTGGCCGCCGCCCGCGGCCATGGCCGCGACGCGCCCCGGCTGGGCGGAGGCGCTGGTTGCCCCAGGAAGCACGACTCCCTGCAGGCTAAGGCCCCCGCTCGGGGCGGAGGGTCCGGCGGGGTTGCTACCACCGCAGCTGATCATCGCGGCCGCCGTGACCAACCCCCACAATAACGTCCAAGAGATCTTGCGCATCATGGCTCCTTTACTTATGGCTTGCGACTGCCTCGCACTACGGCCCCGAGGCTAGCCAGCGGAAGCGTGCGTGGCAGTGACGGCTCTCACCTCAAGCCCATAACAGACCCCGCAATCAATCACTTGTAGGTCCTGGCCGGGTTATGCGCAGGGAGCTACTCGGAGGTGTCAGATCGCCCTGCTGCCAAACCTACCTGCAGGGCGGCAGCTACTGTCAGCACGCAAGACGAAGGGACGCCGGGGTGCCTTCCGACGAGCCCCGGGCCTCAAGGAGGCGGGTAGACTGAGCTTGCGGAGACTCTATTCTTCCGCCTCAGCTCCCAGATGGCTCGGCACGGGCTTGACCCGCCAGATCTCCTCGGCGTACTCGCGCGTGGTGCGGTCGCTCGAGAATTTCCCCATCCCCGCCACGTTGAGGATGGACCGCCGCCACCAGTCGTCCGGCCGGGCGTACATAGCCTCGGCCTGGCGCTGAGCCTCGGCGTAGGATGTGAAGTCTGCGCACAGGAAGTAGCGGTCCTCGCCTGTCAGCGCCTCCACGATGGGCCGGAAAAGGCCGGGACAGGCCTGCTCCAGAGCGCCCGTCGCGATGGTCTCGATGGCACGCCCGAGCTCCGGGTCCCGCTCGATCCACGTGCGGGGGGAATAGCCGGATGCGCGAAGCGCCGCAATCTCCTCGGAGCTGTGGCCGAAGATGAGTATGTTCTCCGCGCCCACTTCCTCGCGGATCTCGCGGTTGGCTCCGTCCTCGGTGCCGATGGTGAGCGCGCCGTTGAGGGCCGCCTTCATGTTTCCGGTGCCCGAGGCCTCGCTGCCGGCGGTGGAGATCTGCTCGGAGAGGTCGCAGGCGGGGAAGATCACTTCCGCGAGCGACACGGAGTAGTTGGGGAGGAAGGCCACTCGCAGCCGACCCTGCGTGGCGGAATCGCCGTTGACCAGGTCCGCCACCGCGTTGATCAGCTTGATGATCAGCTTGGCCATGGCGTAGCCGGGGGCCGCCTTTCCCCCGAAGATGACCGTGCGCGGGATGCCGGATTCTCCACCCTCGCGGATCCGGTGATAGAGGCAGATCACGTGCAGTGCGTTCAGCAACTGGCGCTTGTACTCGTGGATACGCTTCACCTGGCAGTCGAAGAGGGTCTCGGGGTCAATCTCCAGGCCTTGCAGCTTGCGCGCCCGGTCGGCGAGGATCGCCTTGTTCACGCCCTTTACGGCTGCCCATTCCTTTCGAAAGGTGGCGTCTTCGGAGAGCGGCGCCAGCGCGCGCAGCCGGTCCAGGTCGGTCACCCAGCCGTCGCCGATTGCCCCTGTGACCAGGGACGCGAGCGCGGGGTTGGCTTGGAGCAGCCAGCGACGGGGAGTGATGCCGTTCGTCTTGTTGTTGAGGCGTCCGGGAAAGAGGCGGTCGAGCTCGGCGAAGTTCCGCTCGCGCAGGATCTGGGTATGCATGGCGGCAACGCCGTTCACGGAGTGCGAACCCATGTAGGCGAGATGGGCCATGCGCAGGTTGCGTTGCTCGTCGAATATCGCGGTTCGCCCGAGGAGCCCCTCGCCGGCGCCCGGCACGGCGGCTACGCGGGCGCCGAAGCGACGGTCGACCTCCACGAGGATCTCGTAGTGCCGAGGCAGCAGGCGCTGAAAGAGATCGGAGGGCCACTTCTCCAGGGCCTCGGGCAAAATCGTGTGGTTGGTGTAGGCGAAGACCTGTTGCGTCAGCTCCCAGGCCAGCTCCCATTGGACGCGATGTTCGTCTACGAGGATCCTCATGAGCTCCGGTATCGCGAGCACGGGGTGGGTATCGTTGAGCTGGATCGCCACCTTGTCTGGCAGCTCCTCGAAGCGGCGGGCGCCGAACTTCAGGAAGCGTCGCAGCACATCCTGAAGGGTGGCGGAGGCGAAGAAATACTGCTGCCGGAGGCGGAGCTCCTTGCCCGCATACTGGTCGTCGGGGGGGTAGAGGACCTTGGCAATGTTCTCGCTGCGGGTCTTGTCCTCCACCGCCCGCACGTATTCGCCGGCGTTGAAGCTCTGCAGGTCGAACTCGCGGCTGGACTTGGCGGCCCAGAGGCGGAGGCTGTTCACAGTGTCGTTGCGGTAGCCTACGATCGGGGTGTCATAGGCCATGGCCCACACGTCCTGGGTATCCACCCAGCGTACGCGGAAGCCTCCGTTCTCGTCGCGGGTGTACTCTACGCGTCCGTAGAAGCGGACGGGGAAGATGACGTCCGGCCGGGGGATCTCCCAGGGGTTGCCGTAGCGGAGCCAGTGATCGGGGGCCTCCATCTGGAAGCCGTTCTCGAAGCGCTGCTGGAAGATCCCGTACTCGTAGCGGATGCCATAGCCGTAGAACGGCAAGCCCAGCGTGGCCGCCGAGTCCATGATGCAGGCAGCCAGGCGCCCGAGGCCCCCGTTGCCGAGGCCGGCGTCCCATTCCCGCTCCTGGAGGGCCTCGAGGTCGTAGCCCAGCTGAAGCATGGCGTCGGTGTAGGCGTCGAGGGCGCCGAGATTGATGACGTTCTGGACGAGCAGGCGACCGAGAAGGAACTCGAGGGAGAGGTAGTAGACGCGCTTGGCGTCCGCCTGATAGTACGCGCTCTGGGTCCGGAACCAGCGCTCCATCAGCCGGTCGCGCACCGCGTAGGCGAGAGCTTGGTAGACGTTGAAGTCCGTAGCCGTGTAGTGGTCTTTCGCCACGGAGTACATCATTCGGTGGGCAAACGCATCCACGATGCCCGCCTCGTCCAGAGTCCCGGGCGGAGGCTGCGGGATACGGTGACGGGGGCTCACTCAGCGTCCGATGTTAGCCCAGTTCGGGAAAGGTCCACGAGCCTGCCGGCTCCGGGGGGAAACTCGGCCAACCTCGGTGCACGGTTGTCGAGCTGTAGTCGACCCAGTTCTTCCGCGCTCTTCTGTGTTCGGGAACCTTCTCCAGCATGCGCTATTCCCTTGGGAGCAGGGGGTTTAAGGGAATGCGACCCCCGCTCCGAATGCTCCGACCACCCGCGGTGTCGGTTCACGACACGTCAGCCGACTCACCCCTTAGAGGGACCGCAGGAAGTTGATGATGTCTTGTTGCTCCTCAGTTTTCAGCCGATTGAAACGCTCGATGACCCTATTCGCTTCGCTACCGGGGCTCCGGTGGGCCTCGATAGCCTCCACGAGATTGCTTGTACGGCCGTCATGGAGGAAGAAGACGCGTTGCCCGACGCCCCAGAGCGGCGCTGTTCTGAATTCATCCGGGCCGGCGCCACCTTGCGTGATGTCGTCCGCAAGACCTCTGCCCATGTGATGGACGAGGAGATCGGAGAAGAGATTTGCCGTCTGGTTAGACAGCGCCGCGCTCGGCACCGTCGAGGAGCCACTGGCAATCATCTTGCCCGTCCTCAACGAAGGCGTGTGGCAGTGGACACAGCCCACGCTTGCGAAAGCGGCCCGTCCTTTCGCCGTAGACGGCGTGTCGGGCGCCTGGGTGGGCGGGGCCAGCATCCGCATGAAGTTGGCGAATGCCTCGATGTCCGAGATGACGGCCGGATTGGAGGTGGCGGTGCCCGTCGGCGTTGTCGTGAAGTTGAGTGTGTCGTTGGGCGTGGCATTGAAGAGGCAGCTGGCGGTCTCGTCGCGCTCCTGGGGGAACAACTGGTTCGAGATTCCCATCTCGACGTTGTAGGCCTCGCCCGCGAACATGAGCAGGGACTTGTTCTGTGCCTTCCAACCGAAGCGGGTAATTGTCCCGTCGTTTGCACTGCGGTTCGCATTGCCACTCAGGTGCGCGTTGGGGTGACCAGAGATGCCCAACGTCGCCTTCAGCGGAGCATTGGCCTGCATGTTCGCGAGGATTACCGAGTCGGGGATCGCTTCGATGAGGCCAGCCCCAAAGACAGGTGTCGGGATCCGGAAGATGATGTTCGGATTCCCCCCCTGGCCAGTGACCGGGTTTCCAGCAGGCAGGAAGTTGGGTTGGGCGATGTCGCAAGCCCCGGCATCACTGCGGCCGGTGATGACGAAGAGGTCGTGAACCCCGCCGTCGTTAGTTCCGTTCGGATTCCGCTTAAAGCGCGCTTCACGGATCGGACCATTTTTCGCAATGAACCATGGCACCATATTCTTTGCCCCATTGAGCGTGGCGATTTCGATCAAGGGGTTCTGCGCGGCGCTCGTTCCGCCGGGAGCCGGTTGCGAGTGGCAAGACAGGCATTGGTTTGAGTTGAAGCGCGGCCCGAGCCCGTTGTTGTTGCCTCCCGCCACGACCTCGACATCGGCGAACCGGCCGATCCCATCCTGGAAGAAGGCCTTCTCGTCCGCGGTAAGGTCATTCAGAGGATCGCCAGCACCTGACGGGCCGCCCCGCACGCCAGGATCTACTGGCCCTTTCACGATCTCATCTGATGAGCGAAGGTTCGGCATTACCAATGCTGCGGCAGCGAGTACGCCTACAACTTCTAAAGCAACTCTTCGTCGCCTTGTCATGACCAGTGCCTTTTATTGTGGAAACGGTCGCTATGATTAAGATCCTCGGGCGAACTCCCGAGCCCGCGACCACCCTAGGTCGGTCGGCGCCGCTGCCAAACCCGACCCCTCCGTGCTTAGCCCCGACGCACCGGAGCTGTTCACTACGCATACATAAGCCCGCGGGAACACAGTCGTCAAGGAGCCCCCGTGTCCGACAGGCACGCTGGCTGCCAACTCAGTCTACGACTTGGGGGTCTTCCCCACTTTCGCTGCAGGCGGAGGGCTACCGAGTAGTCGGCCGGGGTCCTGACGACAGGACCTGACTAGGGCATGGGGTTGGGTGGCTGGGGCAGGTCGGGGATCGCGGCCACCTGATCCGGTGGGGGGGGCTTTAGCCGGAGCTGATCAGCCAGAAAAGCGATGCGGTCGCGCCGCGCTTCGGCATTGAGCGCGTGGGGCGCCTCGTACATCTTGAACCGCTTGGGTTCGGTGACGATGGCGGCGTATTGCTGCGCGCGCGCCGGAGTCAGGAAGTCCTCCCTGGTTGCGTACTGTAGGAAGACGGTGGCGGGCGCGGCCCGGGAGACGAATTTACCAGGGTCAAGCCACTGATACTTAGCTGCATATTTATCAAACTTCTCGGGGCCCACTTTTTGGCGGTACTGCTTGTACTCGTCGGATTGCGCATTAACTTCGTCGGAGAGCGGGCCGGCCATTAGAACGAAGGCTTTGAAGCGCTTGTCGATTCCGCTCAGGAAGCCGCCGACTTCCGCGTTATAGCTGTGACCCACGTAGGCCAGACGCTGAGGATCGACGTCCTGGCGTTCCAGGAGGAGGTCGGCGCCTCGACGCATGTCCACGATGGCCTGGATGAGATCGGTAGCCTGTTGTTCGCTTAGAGGAGTCTTGTCGGTAACGTGGCCGGGGCGTGCGCCGGGGCCTGTGGTGAGGAGAGAAACGACCCCAGCATGGGCCAGCACCACAGCCTCATCGAGAAATTCCTTCCTATTGAAGAACTCGGAGTTGGACCAATACCAGTGTCCCCACAGGACCGCAGCGAAACGGCCCTTCCCATCCGGCACCACAAGGTAGGCGGGGACGCGGCCGCCCTTGGGGCTAGAGTAGCTAATGTCGTGGACGGCGACGAGGCCGCGATGCTCTACGCCCGCCTCCCGAATGTCGAGCGGCGCCTTAGCGTCATAGTCAAAAGCGTGCGTGTTGTCTTGGGCATAGATTGCGGTGGCGATTGGGAGCAGCAGGACAGTGGACAGGAGTCGCATCGGTACTCCTTCGCTAGGGAATAGACTGACGAAGCGGCGCAGGGTGGGCATGGCACTGGCCCCGGGCCGTTGTGACCCGAGCAGGCAAGGGATTGACCACCTCGCCTATCTGGAGCCGCAACTCAGGCGAGCAGCTCGGAGAGTGGGCAGCGAAATCCGGGGTGCACCTCTTTCCCCGTCAAGAATGCCGTCTGGCCCGATCTCGCGGACGTCGTCCGTTACCGCTCACTCAACGAGGGGCGACCCGTTGCCACGCTCGCCAGTATACGCGACCGCGACTATCCAGGCGATACGCGGCAACGGCAGGTGTGCGTGTGCTACTTCGGCGGCACGACTCGTTCCGATGGCGGTGGCAGACCCTTGCCGGGTTCCACGAAGATGCGCACCTGGCGCGGGCGGACGTACAGCCGCTCGCCGGTCGTCGGGCGGAGGAGCTCGTACTGCTCGCGGGTCGTCTCGACGTGTACGAGCCGGTCGTCCCCGGTGGCGAGCTCGAGCTTGACCACGGCGCCGGCCGTGTTGGCATAGCGCAGCGCAGCCCAGAATCCGCCCCCCCCACCCTCCGCACGGTCGACCTCTAGCTCGTGGGGCCGCGTGTAGCCCGCGGCGGGGAGAGACTCCGCGTGGGGGTGCTCGGGGTAGTCGAGATGGAGGGGGCCGAGGATCGCCCGCCCGCCCTCCACGCGCCCGCCAAAGATGTTCACGTTTCCCAGGAATCCCATGACAAAGGGGGTAGCGGGGTGATCGAAGACTTCTTGCGGCGTTCCGACCTGCTCCACGCGCCCGTGGTTCATGACCACCACCCGGTCGGCGACCTCGAGCGCCTCCTCTTGATCGTGGGTGACGAATACGCTGGTGAGGCGGATCTCGTCGTGGAGGCGGCGCAGCCACCGCCGGAGCTCCTGACGCACCTTGGCGTCCAGGGAACCAAAGGGCTCGTCGAGCAGGAGCACTCGCGGCTCCACCGCCAACGCACGGGCCAGGGCCACGCGCTGCCGCTGCCCGCCCGAGAGCTCGGAGGGGAGCCGATTCCCGAGCCAGTCAAGCTGGACCAGCTTGAGGAGGTCCATCACGCGGCGGCGGATCTCCTTCTCATCGGGGCGGCTGGCCCGGGGACGGACACGGAGGCCAAAGGCGACGTTCTCGAAGACGCTCATGTGGCGGAAGAGGGCGTAGTGCTGGAAGACGAACCCCACGGAGCGATGACGCACGTGGCGGGCCGTGGCGTCCTCGCCTTCGAAGAGCACCTGGCCCGCTTCCGCTTGCTCGAGGCCGGCGATGATCCGGAGCAGGCTCGTTTTCCCCGAACCCGAGGGGCCCAGGAGGGCCACCAGCTCACCGTTCGGGACGTGGAGGCTCACGTCGTTCACCGCGATGAAATCCCCGAATTTCTTCGTGACGTTCCGGACTTCGATGCTCATGCTCGCGGCTCCGACAGGACGTCCGTCCGCCGGCTGGACCGCCACTCGACCACGCTCTTGGCTACCAGGGTGAGGATGGCGACGAACGTCAGCAGGGAAGCGACGGCAAAAGCGGCCTGGAAGTTGTACTCGTTGTAAAGGATTTCAACGTGCAGGGGCAGGGTGTTGGTCTTGCCCCGGATGTGTCCGGACACGACCGAGACCGCGCCGAACTCGCCCAGGGCGCGGGCGTTGCAGAGGATCACGCCGAAGAGGAGCCCCCACTTCACGCTGGGGAGCGTCACGCGGTAAAAGGTGGTCCAGCCGCCGGCACCCAGCACCCGCGCCGCTTCCTCCTCCTCGGTTCCCCCCGCCTGCATCACCGGGATCAGTTCGCGGGCCACGAAGGGGAAGGTGACGAAGATCGTGGCCAGGACGAGCCCCGGCACCGCGAACACGACCTTTAGGTCGTGGGCCTGGAGCCAGGGTCCCAGGTATCCCTGGCGGCCGAAAAGGAGGATGAAGACCATTCCCGAGATGACCGGGGAGACCGCAAAGGGAAGGTCGATGAGCGTGATGAGCGCGTTCTTGCCCGGAAACTCGAACTTGGCGATCGCCCACGCCGCGGCGACGCCGAATACGAGATTCAGGGGTACCGCAATCGCGGCCGTGAGCAAGGTGAGCCACAGCGCGGAGAGAGCCATCGGCTCCCTCACGGCGTTCACATAGGCGGCCCAGCCCTTTTGCAAGGCCTCCGCGAAGACGGCGCCAAGGGGGACGACGAGGAAGACCAAGAGATAGGCGAGAGCCACCAGGGTGAGCACGACGCGAACGGCGAAGGGCTCGGTGAGGTTCCGGGGCCCCGCGGTTAGCCGATTCTGAACGCCGACGATGGTGGCCATGCGGTCGCTCCTCCTCAGTCCGACGTGAGGCGGATGCTCCACGACTGGAAGCGGTTGATGGCGAGGAGCAGCACGAAGGAGGCCACGAGCATGACCACCGCGATGGCCGTGGCCCCCGCGTAGTCGTACTGCTCCAGCTTGGTGATGATGAGGAGGGCGGAGATCTCCGTCCGCATCGGCATGTTCCCCGCGATGAAGACGACGGATCCGTACTCCCCGAGGGCCCGGGCAAAGGCGAGCGCGAAGCCCGTGATCCAGGCAGGGAGGATGGCGGGGAGGATTACCCGCCGGAAGATCTGCAGCCGGCTCGCCCCCAGGCTTGCCGCCGCCTCCTCAAATTCGGGCTCAAGGCTGTCGATCACCGGCTGCAGCGTGCGGACCACGAACGGGAGCCCGATGAAAGTGAGGGCCACGGCCACGCCCAGAGGCGTGAAGGCGACCTTGATTCCCGCCTGGGCCAGCGGCCGGCCCAGCCAGCCTGTCTCCGCGTAGAGGGTGGTCAGAACGATTCCGGCGACGGCCGTCGGGAGGGCAAACGGGAGGTCCACGAGCGCGTCCACCAGCCGATGGCCCGGGAAGCGATACCGCACGAGGACCCAGGCCACGATCAGGCCAAAAAAGGCATTGATGACGGCCCCCGCCAGCGAGGCGCCGAGGGTGAGCTTGTACGACGCCAGCACGCGCGGTGCGGTGACGGCGGCCCAAAAGCCGCTCATCCCGAGGGTTGCGCTCTTGAGAAACAGTGTCGAGAGCGGGATCAGGACGATCACACTCAAGTAGAAGAGCGTGTATCCGAGCGTCAGCCCGAAACCCGGCAGAACGCGCGGGCGCTTCCAGGGAACCCTCAAGATCGCACCCGTCTCCCTCCTCGGGCTTCCATGTCCCATCCCTGATCGCCCGCCCGGATGCGCCCGCTCGTATCCCTCATCTTGGCTGGTAGATCTGGTCGAAGACGCCGCCATCCGCGAAATGCGTTCTTTGGGCTTTCTGCCAGCCCCCAAAAATCTCATCGATCGTGGCGAGACTCACCTTGGGGAACGTCGACGCGTACTTCTTGGCCACGGCCTCGAGGCGCGGCCGGTAGTAGTTCTTGGCGGCGATCTCCTGCCCCTCGGGCGTGTACAGGTATTCCAGGTAGGCCTGGGCGACCGCCCGCGTCCCTCTCTTGTCAACCACCCGATCGACCAGGGCGACGGGAGGCTCAGCGAGGATGCTCTGGGACGGCACGACGATCTCCACCTTGTCCGGGCCCAGCTCCTTGATGGCAAGGAACGCCTCGTTCTCCCAGGCCAAGAGAACGTCCCCGATCCCGCGCTGAGCGAAGGTGGTGGCGGACCCGCGAGCGCCGGAGTCCAGCACGGGGACGTTCCGGTATAGCTGGGTGACGAAGTCCCGCGCCTTTGCCTCGGTTCCGCCGGGCTGCCTGAGGGCGTAGGCCCAGGCGGCCAGGTAGTTCCAGCGGGCGCCCCCCGAGGTCTTGGGATTGGGGGTGATGATCTGGATCCCCGGCCGGACGAGGCCGCTCCAGTCCTTGATCCCCTTCGGGTTCCCCTTGCGTACGACAAGAACGACGATCGAGGTGAAGGGAGAGCTGTTCTGGGGAAGGCGCTGCTGCCAGTCCTTGGCCAAGAGCCCGCTCTCGGCGACAGCATCGATGTCATAGGCCAGGGCCAGCGTCACGACATCGGCCTCGAGGCCGTCGATGACGGCCCGCGACTGCTTGCTGGAGCCGCCGTGGGATTGCTGGACCTCGACCGTCTTCCCGCTCCTCTGCCGCCAGTACTTCACGAATGCGGTGTTGAAGTCCTGGTACAGCTCTCGGGTGGGGTCGTATGACACGTTGAGAAGCGTCTGGTCGGCGGCCGCCGCCAAGGTCGCGAGGGCGCCTAGAACGAGCGTGACGAGGGCCTGCCGGGCGCGAGCGTTCATGGGAGCGACTGCCATGGCTAGAAGCTCACCTGTCACGGAAGAGGATCGCGTGCCCAAACCCAGGCCCTGGCGTTGCGGGCGGATCTAGCGGGGTCGGCCCTTGGCGACCATTATCTTGTATGTCTACTCTAGTACTAGACATAATGACCCTCGACACTCCTCGAGCACCCGCATTTAGACGGCGGGTTTCTTGGGACGGCCTTCCAGGATGCGGCTATTGCGCTCCACCAGGTCGGCGAGGCTCGTATGGTCGAGGATGGCAGCGGCGGCGTTGCGTACGTCCAGAAACAGGTCAAAGAGGCCGGCGTGGCGGGGCTCGGTTCTGACTCGATGGGCCAGCTCTACGGCGTCCCCGAACGGAGCCAACGGTCCGTCCACGACACGGATCACATCGCCCACCATGATTTCTCCGGGGGGTCGGCGAAGGCGATATCCCCCTTCGCGTCCGCGCTCGCTAGCGACGATCCGGGCGTTCTTGAGAGTCACTAGGATCCCTTCGAGGAACTTCTCCGGTATCGACTCAAGGTCGGCGATCCGATGGATCTTGACCAATCCCCCACCGTAGGCCTCGGCCAGGTGGGTAAGGGCCTTCATGGCATACAGTCCCCGGTGAGAGATCCTCAACACTATTCCTATCGAGTCAATAGATTATATAGTCTCAAGCCCGTTGTCAAGGCAGGCCTGACAGTATTTGCCTCCACAGCCGCCTGACGACCCCCCACCCTGTTGAGTAAAATCCACACGCGGGGAGAGCTATACCAAGTTCCGTGGGGTCCGCCACCGCGATTCCGTGGGAGGACCTGGTTGGGCGACACCTCCGTCTTTTGAGGGGTGTCGCTACCTGCCCTAGGGGGTTGAAATGCGGATTCACACCGTCAGGACCCTGTTTTTGCTTATCACAGGGGCGTTGGCCATCTCGGGATCCCAAGCGCAGACGACTGGAGCGAAGGGCGGCACGGCTCCGCAGCAGCCCGTCTCCCCCCGCGAGGCGCTCATCGCGCGAGCAAAATCCCTTGAACTCGACACCCCGTACGTGCCACCCCCAGGCGACCCGCTTGAGCATCACACCGCTGGCTACGCCAAGATCATGTGCTCGGCGCTTTTCATTACCGGGCTCGATCCCGAGTTCGTCGCTGAGAACGTCGGGTATTTCACCAGCCCCTACGCTGAGCGAGCGAAGGTGGGAAAACCCGTGATCGATCGGAGCGCGAAGACGGTGAGTGTGACGCTTCCCAATGGCGTGACGCGCACAGCCAAGTATCTGGGTGACCAAGGATGCGTGACGCTCCCAACTGGTAAGAGCTCCGTGAATTTCACACCTGTGGCGGTCAAGAGCCAACTCCCCGACCCTTCGACACAGCCCTGGCCGATGGGCGACGCACCCGCCAGGGACGCACCGCCGGCGGAGCTCGACACCGCCAAGGTCAGGCACGCCGTGGATGCAGCCTTCGACCCCGCCGAAGGCATGACGGCGGCCTTCGTCGTGACCTGGAGAGGGAGGCTCATTGGTGAGCGGTACGGCGAAGCCATCACGGAGCACACGCCGCTCGAGAGTTGGTCGATGGGCAAGAGCGTGACCGCCACGCTCATGGGCATCCTCATCAAGCAAGGGGTCTACGACCTGTGGCAGCGGGCCCCCATTCCCGAGTGGCAAGGGGAGGGCGATGCGCGCGCCAAGATCCGCATCGCCGACCTCCTGCGCATGTCGAGCGGGTTACGCATCAAGGCGCCCCAGGATCCAGACTACGATCCTTCAAGCACTTATCCCGACCACCTCTATCTCTACACGGGCGGCGTCGACTCTTTTCACTACGCGGCCACGCGCCCGTTGCAGTGGCCGCCCGGCATGGTGGGGCGCTACCACAACACCGACCCCGTTCTGATCAACTACCTCATTCGCCTGGCCGTGGAGAAACGGGGAGAAGAGTATCTCTCGTTCCCGCGGCGCGCTCTTTTCGACAAGCTCGGTATCCGAACCATGGTGATCGAAACGGATCCCTTCGGGAACTTCCTGACTCAGGGGTACGACTTCGCGTCGGGACGCGACTGGGCGCGTCTCGGCAACCTCTATCTTCAGGATGGCATGTGGAACGGCGAACGGATTCTTCCCGAGGGATACGCCAAGTTTGTGGCCACAATAGCGCCGGCGTGGGAGGCCGATAAGCGGCCCGTTTACGGCGGCTTCTTCTGGATCAACGGCGACAGTACGTTCCCGGTCCCCAAAGAGGCGTACTACATGTCCGGTGCCGGCGGGCAGACCACGCTGATCGTTCCTTCCCACGACCTCGTGGTCGTGCGGTTGGGCCACGACAAAGGCAGCACACCTGGAACGCAAGGCCTGCGAAAGGCTCTCGCCCTCTTGATGGAGGCGGTGCCACGCCGCCCCGGCGGCCACTGAGCGTCACAGGGAGCAAAGGCGTTCTCGATTGGCTGTCCCGAGGCTCATTGCAATCCGCCGCACACTGTAGTAGGATCTACGGGCCTAGTAGGAGACATGAGAAGAAGCCGCCTTTCGAAGGCCGAGACCCGGATCCTGGAGCAGTGCTGGAAGCTGGGCACCTGTTCCGTGCGCGAGATCCTCGACAGCCTGCCGGAGGACGAGCGCGTCGCTTACACAACCGTACAGACGCTCGTCTATAGGCTGGAGGAGAAGGGCGCGCTGCGCAAGGTCAAGAAGATCGGCAACGCGCAACTGTTCGAGCCGGCAATCGGCCAGGACGAGTTCCGCAGCGGGTTAGTCAGCGAGCTGCTGGAACTGTTCGGCGGGTCGCCGAGGCTGCTGGTCTCGGACCTGCTCGAGACGGGCACCCTCACTCTCAAGGACCTGAAGACCCTGCAAAGCGAGGCCGCCAAGGGCAGGGGCAGTCGTGGGGGGAAGTGACATGCATGTGCAGGTCGCCCGCGTGTTGTATTACTTCGAGGTCCACCTCCTGTACGCCACGATGGTGGGCCTCGCGGCGTGGGCGCTGACCTCAATCCGCCTGGGCAGCGCCACCACGAAGTACTGGATCTGGGTGGCGACCGCTCTCAACTTCATCGCGCCGCTGGGCGCGATCCTCGACAAGCTAGGGATGAAGTATCTCTCGTGGGCCAAGCCGCTCAACGTAATGGGCGAGCTGGGGTTTCGGATCGCGCAGAACGTACCCGTCGCTACCATGATCGGCACCGTGTGGTTGCTGGGCGCGAGCCTCATGTCCGCACGGCTCTGGCTGCGGCTACGGGCGGAAGGATCGGGCGTACGGGCTGATCGCACACCCGGGTTCCTAGTTCACGGCATGCCGGTTAGGTTCCAAGCGAGCGGGCGAGGTCCGGCCGTGGACGGGGTGCTGCGCCCGCAGATCTCGCTGCCCACGGGAATCGAGCGGGTCCTGAGCGAACGCGAACTCAACGCCGTCATCCTGCATGAGCTGACGCACGCCCGGAGGCGCGACAACCTGATCCGGCTGGTCTACGAATTGGTGCTTTCCGTGCTTTGGTTCCATCCCTTGGTGTGGGTCGCCGGCTCGCAGCTTTCATTGTACCGTGAGCTCTCCTGTGACGAGTCGGTGATCCAGAGGGCTCAGGGGCGGGAATTGGTATCGGCGCTTGCCAAGCTCGCGGCTCCGCGAGAGCCGCTGCTGCTGCAGGCCACGGCATCGTCATTCATCAGCCATCGTCTTGCACGGCTCGCGGCACGGCCTCAGCGGTTGTCCCGCGTAGGGAGCGCACTGCTCATCGCGGCATTTGGCGCTGCCCTCACCGGAGGCGTCCTGGGGACGGTGGCACACACCGCTTGTTGTTTTGTTGCCCGGAACTGACCCTCGGCGATCGGTATGAGAGGGAAGAGCTGGCGCATCCTGTGCGTAGCAGCGTTGCTGTGCCCTGAGTACGCGGCCGCGCAACGCGTCGACGCGCTCAAGCCGGGAGCGCGGAAGTACGTGAGCGTCGGCACGCCGAAGGTGGTCCTGGAGCACGTCGAGGTCATCGACGGCACGGGGGCGGCGGCGGTGAGGGACCAGAACATCACGCTGGAGGGCGGCAAGATTACGGCGATCTCAGCCGGTGCAGACGTACCCGCGAGCGAGGGGACGACGGTTCTCGACCTACGCGGTAAGGCCGTGATACCGGGCATCGTCGGGATGCACAACCACCTCTTCTATCTAGCCTTCCCCGGGCTCGCCGCCGACTACACCTTCGAGCGCCCCGCGCTTTTCCACGAGATGAGCTTTTCGGCGCCCCGCCTGTACCTAGCGAACGGCGTGACCACGATGCGGACGGCGGGCAGTGTCGATGCGTATACGGACGTGCGGCTCAAGCAGGCCATCGAGGCGGGCACGTTGCCCGGACCGCACCTGGACGTCACCGGTCCTTACCTGGAAGGCGTCAGTGACAACCAGAATCTCCAGATGCGCCAACTCACGGGGCCGGAGGACGCGCGTCAGACGGTGGCCTATTGGGCGGAGCGCGGCGTGACATCGTTCAAGGCGTACGCGCACATCACGCGAGAGGAAATGCGCGCCGCGGTGGAGGAGGCGCACAAACGCGGCCTGAAGGTCACGGGACATTTGTGCTCGGTCACTTACCTGGAGGCGGCGGAGATCGGGATCGACAACCTGGAGCACGGATTCTTCGGCAATACCGAGCTCGACCCCGGCAAGAAACCGGACATGTGCAGCGATAGCGCCGGCGACTACACCCTCGAGCATATGGCGCCTGGCAGCGCGGAAGCGGAGCGCCTGATCGGGACGCTGATCAGGCACCACGTGGCCATCACCTCGACGCTGCCGGGCACAGCCGCTTCCCTGCCGGACGAGGGAGCGCTCGGCGGCCGGCCCCCGGTGCGTCCGGCGGTGCTGGAAGCCATGTCGCCTGCCGCGCGCGAGGCGTATCTCGCCTGGAAGAATCGGCCCGCCAACAAGTCAGCGCAAGCCGCCACCGCCCTTCTGTTCCGCCGGGAAATGGAATTGGAGCGTGCCTTTGTGGCGGCGGGTGGGCTGCTGCTGGCGGGACCCGACCCGGTGGGGATAGGCGGCAATATCCCCGGCTTCGGCGACCAGCGCGAGATTGAATTGCTAGTGGCGGCGGGGTTCACGCCGGTGCAGGCGATCCGCATTGCGACCCTGAACGGCGCGACGTTCCTCGGCCGCCAGGACCACATCGGCTCTATCGCGGTCGGCAAGAACGCTGACCTCGTCGTCGTGAATGGCAACCCAGCTACAAACATCGCTGACATCGAGAACGTAGAGATCGTCTTCAAGGACGGCGTCGGATACGACACCAGGAAGCTGCTGGATTCAGTGAAGGGGCACTATGGAGAGTACTGACCGGCACACGTGGGTGGTGTTGGCGGCGCTCGTTGTCGCCCAAATGTCTACCGGCCAGCTTTTCGCGCAGGTCACGCTCCTGAAGGCCGGACGCCTGCTCGAGCCGAGGAACGGGAACGTATCTTCGCCGGCCGCGGTGCTGATCGAGAACGGAAAGATCAAGGAAGTGGGTTCGCCCGCCCAGATGCAGGCGAAAGCGCCCGCCGACGTCAAGATCATCGACCTGGGAAGCGCCACGCTGCTACCTGGGCTGATCGACAGTCACACGCATCTGCTTCTCGACGTGATTGTGCCGCCAGAAGCCGAGAGCGCGCGCCATGTTAACGGCGACTTTGCTCCGGGGTTATTGCTGGCGATCGTCGAGTCGCCCACAAAACGCGTGTTGCTGGGCGCGAGGCTGGCACGCGAAGCGTTGGAGAGTGGTTTCACAACCGTGCGCAATCTCGGGCACTCCGGCATTGATGGCGACGTTGCCCTCCGGGACGCCATCAATGCAGGCAACGTTCCCGGTCCAAGAATTCTGGCCTCCGGACGCAAGCTTACAGCGCCAGGTGCGTATGTCCAGAATCTCAATCCCGCTCTTGCCCAGGCAATTGTGGAACAGGAGTTTCACCAGATCGCGAACGTCGACCAAGCGCGCCAGGCAGTGCGCGAGAATATCTTCTACAACGTGGACGTCATCAAGGTCTCGATCGACGACAACATTACCCAGGCAGAAATGTCAGCCATTGTCGAGGAGGCACACCGCCAGCACCTGAAAGTTGCCGTCCACGCTTTCCCCCCGACGAGCATTCAGATGGCAATCGATGCCGGCGCGGATTCCATCGAGCATGGCAACGAGGTGACCGATGAGCAATTGAAGGCCATGCGCGACAAGGGGATCTTCCTCGTCATAACGCCAACCTTTTGGGGCGGTTTCTTTACAAAGATTGCCGAGCCGACCATAGTGATGTCCCCGGCGATGAGATCTGCCCTGGCCGCCTCCGATGACCGCAGACGGCCGAAGGCGGCCACTTTTACACAGCGGATATTGAAGTCGGGAGTGAAGTTTGCCGCCGGGTCAGACATGTGCTGGTTCTATCCCGGAAAGACGCGCGGCCAAGCCAGCGCGATGATGTTCACCGCTTTGCACGATGCGGGCATGCCCTCGCTCGACATCATCCGCGCCGTCACCACCAACGCCGCAGAAATGCTGGGCTGGCAGGACCGGGTCGGCGCTGTGGAACCCGGCAAATTCGCCGATCTCGTCGCCGTTGCCCGAGATCCCATCGCCGACGTTGCTGAACTGGAGCGTGTTCGCTTTGTCATGAAGGGCGGCCAGGTGGTGAGGAATGATCTTGGGTCGCATTAGCAACCTCCTGTCGAGCCGCAGTGAAGTGGTTGCCCGCTAGGGGCCCGAGGTTGCTGGACCAGACCCGAAAGTCGGTGTCGCCATGCACTTGATCTAGCTGCAGTCCGACCGCTTGACTCGCAAGCGCTCAGACGCGCGCGGGCGCTTCGGTCCTCGAACCCCGCCCGAGCTTTGCGTGCCCGGTCGGAGTTGGCGTCCTCGACGTGGCGTTCACGCTTCCCGCGGCGGCCGCCAAACTTCGGCGGGGGTCTTGACGCTCCACGTGCTTAACTTCCGGCCCTCCTGGCCGTAGCGCCCGTCATGTGGGCGAGTCAGGATGCCCACGGTACGACGACCGGACGCCGAGTCAGGTCCAATAGCGTTGGGCAGCCTCTGCTCGGTCGCAACCGGCCGCCGGAGGTCGCGCGTTCGGTCAAGCCTCCGAGGGTTCCGAGCCGCCGTGGGATGGCCTGCCCTCCCCGGGGGACACTGCCTACCGAGACCAGCCGTAACTCGTTGATTAGTAAAGAACCAGCCAGTCGGAGCGGCGGGCATACAGCTTGCTCAATGGTTGTGTGGGCGCCGGCGTTGAGGGTGCCTGGACGGAGTCGATCATGAATAAGCCAGTGCTCGTCCTCATAATGGCGGCGTTGGTGGTACCTGCGGTGGCCGACCAGGGGTACGACTCGGCGTATCGACGCGAGGACTCCTACGCTCCGACCGCCCGGATCCGTTATGTCGAGTCGTCGGTGACGCTGCAGAGGCACTCCGACGACGGCTCGCAAGACTCCTCGGAACAGGCTCAAGCCAATGTGCCGTTCCTGCCTGGCGACCGCATGTTGACCGACGACGCCGGAAGGGCGGAGCTGCAGTTGGCGGGGGGCGTGTTCATCCGCATGGACACCCAGAGCTCCCTGGAGTACGTCTCCGAGGGAGTCCAGCCAGCGTTCCGGCTTGACTCGGGCGGTTTGTACGTTCATGCGCTGCAGGGCGGCGGCCTGACCATAGAGACGCCCGGAGGGCTCGTAACCCTGCAGCGAAACGGCGTGTACCGCATCGACGCGGACTCGGCTGAGACGCGTCTGACCGTGTTGCAAGGAAGCGCGTCGCTCGACTCGGGAAATCGACAGGTCGACGTTCTAGGCGGGGAGCGAACGTACGCCCAAAAGGGGGAGCCCCCGGAGGATCCTCAGCGCTTCGACCGCGCGGACAGTGACAACTTCGCCTCGTGGGACCGCACCCGCGACAGCGGGGTCGCCTACGATGCGGGGGAGAGTCGCCAATACCTTCCGGCAGAGGTCGCCTCTTACGCCGGTGATCTGGACGCCAACGGCAGCTGGGCTTATGACGCCGAGGCCGGGCGCGTCTGGCGGCCAAACGTCGACGCAGATTGGTCTCCCTACTCCAACGGGCGCTGGACCTGGACCGCCTACGGCTGGACCTGGTGCCCCTACGAGACCTGGGGCTGGGCCCCCTTCCACTACGGTCGCTGGGGTTTCGGCGCGCGGCTCGGCTGGTACTGGATCCCCGGTTCGGTCTGGGGACCGGCCTGGGTCTCTTGGGCCCACGGCGGAGACTACGTGGGCTGGTGCCCCCTGGGCTTCCATGACCGGCCCGTCATCGGCATAGGCGTCGGTGGGGGGCGGTTCGGGGCGCGGGCTTGGTTCTATGCGCGCCGCGGCGACATCCTGGCGCCGCAAATCGCGCGGCACCGAATCTCAGCCAGTCCGGCGGTGGTCGGCGCAGTGAGGGTCTTGTCGTCCCCCGGTGCACAGCCGTCGCGGGACTTCCGCACCGTCCACACCGTCCACGCGATGCCCATGCCCACGGCACGGCTCCGCAGCCAGGGCGCGCCTCTCCCGTCACGGTCCGCGATCCGCCCGACGACTCCAAGGGAGGGGGCCCGCGTCAGGATCCCGGAACGGTCGCCAAACGCGCGTCCGCAGGGTGGGATCGGCCGCGCGACAGATCGGAATGGCCAGAGCACGTCCACCCCTCCTCGGCAGTTGTACAACGAGCGTCCGGTTCCTCGAAGCCAGCCCGGCCGCAGCACGGACAGCGGAGGGTTCAACAACGGCACGTCGGCTCGTCGCCGCCTCGACACCCCGCCACCCACGGATTTGCGGCAGCAGTACAACGAGCGTCCCGTCCCTCGGAGCCAGCCCGGCCGCACCACGGACAACGGAGGGTTCAACAGCGGCACGTCGGCTCGTCGCCGCGTCGACGCTCCGCCTCCGTCGGCTTCGCAGGGGCGGCAGAGCGACCCCCGTGGGCAAACAATCGTTTGGAATCGGCCTTCACTCCGCCAATCTGCGCCCCGCCCTGTAGAGAGGGTCACGACTCCTGCGGCCCGGCCGGTCCCGAGTCGATCCCGCGATTACGGGTCTGGGCTTGGAAATCGGTCCTTCCAGCCGGCTCGTCAGCAGCCTATGACCCATGCCCAGGTGTCCAGGCCACCCCGCGTGGACAGTGGCCCACGTTTCAGCCAACCGCACTCTGCACCTCCGCACGCCGAGTCGCGGCCAGCTCCAAGTCCGGCCCAGGCGAGCGGACGTGACCGGAACCCCCACGGCCGCTAACAGCCGGGACAGCGAGCCCCATTTTCGGAGCGTTGCCGGAGCCTTCCCGAGTTAACGCTGGTTGTACTGGGGCGCCGGTCGACGACCCGGACGCCCCACAGTCCCAGGCCCTCGCCGACTATTTCGCGTGCTTCCCGTGCAACTCGGCGCTATCCTCACGCTGAGGAGGGGCCTATGCACGGGATCATCTTCTCAGAGCTGAAGAAGTACGTAGACACGAAGCTGGGTGGCGACGCCTGGACCAAGCTGCTCCAGGAAGCCGGCCTCAAGATGAAGGTCTACATGCCGATTCACACCTACCCGGATCAGGATGCGGTGGCCCTTGTTACGACCGCCGCCAAGATCACAGGCCAACCCGTCGATAGCGTGCTCCAGAGCTTCGGTGAGTTCATCGCTCCTGACCTCCTGCGGATGTATGCAACGCTGCTGAAGAAGGAATGGAAGACCCTGGATATTCTCGAGCGCACGGAGGAAACGATTCATCGCGTGGTGCGGTCCCAGAACCCCGGAGCGGAACCGCCGCGATTGCAGTGCACACGCCTGAGCGCCACCACCCTCGTCATTGTCTACAGCTCGAGCCGAAGGATGTGCGGGGTGGCGAAGGGCATCGTTCGCGGCATCGCGGCCGAGCTCGGCGAGAAGGTGGTCGTGTCCGAGGCGACCTGCATGCTCAAGGGTGGAGCCCGGTGCGAGATCTCCGTTCGTCTGGAGTCGTGAAGGACGGTGCGGGGCTGATCCACCCGCCTCGGGTAGGCGCTTTGGGCAGCCACGGTGAATTCGAGTGAACCCGACTCCCCACCGGCCGTCACGGCTAAGCTGCTACCAAGGTAGTTGGTTCTGACTCGGCGTCCGGTCGTAGTACGATGATCAGGGCACGCGGAGTCTCGAGGAGCCCGCGGGTTGGCGGCGAGGCGCGAGCGGCATGTCGAGCACGCCGACAGAGGTCATGGCATGAGGCATAGGAAAGCGACCAAGAAGAGAGGCGGGAAGCGGGCGGACCTGAAGATGGCTGGGCCTCGACACAGCCGTCGAGCGACCAAGGGTCGTACGCCCGGAACAGGTGACCGGGACGAGGGCGTCATCGACCTTTTCGTGAGCACCTATCGATCCCTCGGCTAGGAAGGTCGTGGCTCTCCGAAGTCGGACCCGATTTGTGGCCGGCTTCCTAGGGGAGTTCCTCGAGACCCAGTTTGTCAGTGGTCAGCTCACGGCTGACGAGTACCACTCCCGCAAGCGAAAGTTGGAGACCGACGCACGGAAGTTGAGCGGTCATCTTTTCGCGAAGACCTCCACTGTCGACGATCCGGACCTTGGATCCCTGACGCTGAGGATGCTGCGGGAGCCCGATTTGAGGGAGTTCCCCTTCATCCAGGTCGTGCCACGCACGACAAACCGGCGGCGGATCCGGTGTTTCGTCGGGCACCGCTTCACGGTGAACATCGAGCGAAGCCTGCGCTACAACCTGCGCCATCTCCTCGAGCCGTATCGGATCGATCTCGAGTGGTCGGGCTACGACCTCAGCGCGCACGACGTCTTCGAGGACATCATCCGCCGCATCCGCACGGCAGAAATGTGCCTTTTCGACAACCTCGGGACACTCAACCGTCCGAATGTCTACGTCGAGGTGGGGATCGCGTACGCCCTCGAGCGGCCCCTCATCGTGTGCGAATACGTCGGGAAGCGCCGACCCCAGGCGGTGCCGGACACAGCGAGCGTACCCTCCGACCTGGCAGGGATCCTGACGGTGCGGTATCACACCTACGAGGAGCTTTGCCGGCAGCTCTACTTCAAGTTGCCCCTGTTCCTCAGCCGCCATCAGCTCGGAGGCTGACTCCACCCATCGGCGGACCGTCTCAGTTGACTCCGAGTTAACCGAGTTGTCAGTATGCCGCCAGACCGACAAGGCTAAGGCTCTTGCGATTTCCGGTAGACAGGCGGGTCCTCCGAAGTGACCGATTGTCAGCGTTTACACAACAGGACCCAACGTCAACTCTCGCCGAGCGTCGCCAGGGGTGGGCCGCTTTCGTCTCCCTAGCCGAAGCCGTGTCCCAGTTGCCTCTGAGTCGACCGAGCGGGCGGGGACTTCGTCTAACCGACTGCCGGTGCGCCGGCCGGGTGTCCAAAGAGTTGATCACCGGGGTTTCAGATGGGACTCTCTTGAGACGGGAGGGGCGAATGGTCTGTCCGTCGGTGAGGCACCCGAAGGGTCGAATCTCGGCTCAGGCGTCGTGGATTGGACTGCTCGCTTGCGTATTGGTTGCGGGAACGACCCGGGCCGGGGCTCGGAGCAGCGAGGACACGACGGAAGCGTCAGCGTCCGTGCGGCCCTTCGTGATCCGCAACGCACGGGTGTTCGATGGCCAGGGTTGGTTTCCGCCGAAGAGGTGTTGGTCGAAAACGGAAGGATTCGGGCCGTTGGGAAGGGCTTGACGACACCGCGGGGGACGGCAGAAATAGACGCCCGGGGGGAAACGCTTCTACCTGGCCTGATCGACTCCCACACCCACGATTGGGGCGATTCTGCGAAGCAGGCCGTCTTATTTGGTGTCACCACGGAGTTAAACATGGGCGCCCCGCCCAAGGTCATCGAGGATCTCAAGCGAACGGAAGCTGCGGGGAAGGCGTTCGACTCTGCCGACTTACTCTCTGCGTGCAATGTCGTTACGGCGCCCCAGGGTCATGGCACCGAATATGGCCTGCCCGTCCCGACACTCGCAAGCGCTCAGGAAGCGCAAGCATTCGTAGATGCGCGCATTGCCGAAGGCAGCGACTACATCAAGATCATCCTAGAGGATGGGCACGCCTGCCACCTCGAATTCGCGAGGCTGTCCGAAGAGGAACTCACCGCTTCGGTGGATGCGGCACACAAGCGTGGCAAGTTGGCAATCGTCCACATCAGCTCTCAAGAAGATGCACGCATGGCGATCTCTGCTCGGGCCGATGGCATCGCGCATCTGTTTGCCGATGGTCCCCCGCGGGCGGAAGTCATCTCCCTCATGCGCCGCGCTCATGCGTTTGCCATCACGACCCTCACCGCGATTCAATCTGGCCTTGGCACCGTGAGCGGCGCCTCGCTACTGGCGGATAAACGGCTGGGGACGTTTCTCTCCCCGGCTGCGCAGGCACACATGAAGGAGGCCATACCCTTCAGATGCACCGGAGACCTCGCAAATGCCTTTGCCGCGGCGAAGGAGCTACGGAAGGCCGGTGTTCCCCTCTTGGCCGGGACAGACGCGCCCGCTCCGGGGAGCTGGAATGGCGCGAGCTTGCACGGAGAGCTCGAGCTTCTCGTTAGGGCTGGTCTCTCGCCGTCGGACGCCCTGGCCGCCGCGACCTCTGTTCCGGCGAGTACATTTCATCTGATCGACCGTGGCCGCATTGCTCCGGGCCTCAGGGCAGATCTACTTCTGGTCCGCGGCGACCCGACCAGCGCGGTTACTTCTACGCGAGACATCGTCGCGGTGTGGAAGGCCGGCGTCCCCATAACCCGTAATCCAGTGGCTTTTCCACCGGCCACGCAGTAAAGAACGCCCTTTGGTTCGGCGTCCTTCAGACCGCCTGCGTATTCCGGAGCATCTTGCGTCAGCGCAGTTTGCGAGGACGCGGCGTGAAATGCGGCTCACCGGATCGCCCAGGAGCAACGCCACGGGGGGGTCGATACCTGGAGTACCCCCGCCGAAGTCTCGTCCGGCCTCCGGACCGTAGCTACAGAGAACGATTGAGTAAGTGCAGTGGAAGGCCCTTATGGTTTCGCGGACGGCGGCTCCCAAAGCTCAATCTTGTTCCCATCCAGGTCATAGATCCAGGCAAAGCGACCGTAGGATTCATTCATTCGCTTGGCGTCAACCTTTACTCCCTCTTGTTTTAAGCGGTCGAGCAAAGCATCCAGATCGTCCACGATGTAGTTGACCATGAACGGTGCGTGGCTGGGATCGAAATAGTCAGTGGAGGCGGCAAAAACAGTCCAAACTGTAACGTGTTCCTTTTGCGGGTCGTCGTGTTCGCGCCACGGAAGCATCGCGCCTTCGCCTTTGTCGGCCAGTCCAAGATGCTTCCAATACCATTCGCGCATCTGATCACGATTAGGCGATTTGAAGAAGACGCCGCCGATTCCAAGGATGCGCCCGCGCTGCTCCATTTTGACAGGCAGTTTCGACTTTTCAGGTTGCGGCGATTGCACTTCCTGTCCTCCTTTTGAGCTGGCCGAGATGAGCAACAGCGAGCCGAGCGCCATTGTGCTCCAGGGTAGTCCTTGCATGTGTGGCTTATACAAGTCTCGATTCGCTCTCGCCCCCAGCCCTACCCACCAAGGCTATCATTTCACTAGCATGGGGAGGTGGCTTCCAGTGTCACAAGTCCTTGTCCGTGATCTCAAGGCGGATGTCGTTGCTCCGCTGAAGGCGCGTGCAAAGCGACACGGTCATTCGCTTCAGACCGAGCTCAAGGAGATCCTGGAGACGGCCTCCCGGCATGGCGTTGTCGATGGCCGCGCCCTCGCCGATCAAAACCGTCGACAGCTTACCGGGCGTGCGCACACCGACAGCGTTGATCTGCTCGCCGAGGACCGGGCGCGTTGGGCCTGTATGTAGTCGACGAGCTTGTCCCGTCGCCCCCGGCCATGAGACAGTTCGAGGGGGAGGCCACTCCTCATGTCACGAGCGGCCGGCGGCGCGCCGATCTTGATCCTTTTGGCCTTGGGTCCAGGGTGCGGGAGCTCGAGCCCGTCCCCCTCGCCCTCCTCCTCCCCCTCCCCCTCCCCCACCCACAACAACCTGCTGCAGCACCACCACAGCGCCCGTCGGGACGGGGTCTACCTGCAGCCCACCCTGACGCGCGCCAAGGCCGCGACCCTGCAAATGGACACCTCATTCAATGCAAGCTTCGTGGGGAACGTCTACGCGCAGCCCCTCTATGTGGAGAACGGGCCGAATGGCAAGGGTGCCTTCTATGTCGTGACCGAAGGCGACGATGTCTCCGCCCTCGACGAGCAGACGGGGACCACGGTTTGGACCAAGTCCCTGGGCACGCCCGCGGGGGCTACGGGAGCCGGCTGCGGCGACATCTTCCCGCTGGGCATCACGGGCACGCCCTACATCGACCTCCCCAGCCGCACCCTCTTCGTGGATGCGGTCACCGGCAATCGGAACACCATCCTCCAACACCTGATTCATGCCCTCTCCATCGACGACGGCTCCGAGCGCTCCGGTTGGCCCTTCGATCCCTCGACCGTCCAGTTCAATGGCTTGGGTTTCGCTCCCGTGCTCCAGAATCAGCGGGGCGCCCTCATCGTGGTGGGGAGCACGCTCTACGTTCCCTACGGCGGGCATGCCGGCGACTGCGGCGACTATCATGGCTGGGTCATCGGAGTGCCCCTCGCGAACCCGGCGGGGGCCCAGGGCTGGGCCACGGCCGCGCAGGGAGGAGGGATCTGGGCGCCGGGGGGGCTGGCTAGCGACGGCTCCGCTGTCTTCGCCGCCACGGGGAATACCTTCCTCGCCCAGAACTGGGGAGGGGGCGAGGCCATCCTGCGCTTCCAAACGGGCCCCCAGTTTTCGGGACAGACCGTCGACTTCTTCGCCCCCTCCAACTGGCAGCGGCTCGACTTCGGCGACCTCGACATGGGAGGCTCGGGACCCCTCCTGGTCGATCTTCCGGGGGCTACCCCCTCTGCGCTCGTGGTCGCCCTAAGCAAGCTGGGCGTTGCCTACCTCCTGGACCGGTCGAACCTGGGCGGCTTTGGGAGGGGCAACGGCCGGGGGGGGGAGGGATTGTTCAGCCAGCAGGTGGCGGACGGCGAAATCATCAACGCCGCCACCGCCTACACCACGGCCAACGGGACCTTTGTCACCTTCCACGGATACGGAGGCGCTCTGGGCCTGGGCTGCCCAACCGGCCAAGTCGGGGACCTCGTGGCCCTGAAGCTCGCTCCCGCCGCCCCCCCTTCTTTCACCGTCGCCTGGTGCACGGGCAGCGGAGGGGAGGGATCACCGATCGTCACCACCACCGATGGGCATTCCGAGATGGTGGTCTGGGCGGCCGGGGCGGAGGGGACCGAGCGCCTCTACGGCTGGGATGCGGAAACGGGACAGCTCCTATTCGCGGGCGGCGGCCCCGGCGATCTCCTGAATCACGTGCGCCGTTTCTCGACTCCCATCGCGGTCAAGGGACGGATCCTGGTTGGGGCCGACAACCGGCTCTTCGCCTTCCGGACCGAGTAGCCTTTTTGGCCGCCCCCGGGCGGGGATGGTTGTTGAGACCCCGGCCCATCGTCGACGTCCCTGCCGACACCCCAAACGCTATTGCCGGGCTTCGGCGGCGGCCGATGACCAGCGTATCCCAAAAATGACAGTGGGCTTGTAGAACTCGCGTTGGTTCGGATAGATCGGGCTTCCGGTAAAGAATCCAAACACCTCGTTCGTGAGGTTCAAACCGGAAAGCACTAGTTGCAGTCCTCGGTACATGCGGAAGTTGGCCTGCATGTCGACCTGGGTGTGGGCGTAGAGGTATTGGTCTGCCAGCGGTCCCTTGAGCCCGAGAATGGGATCCTGGTCTACATTTGGGTTGGTCGGATCATGCACATAGCCGTAGGCAAAGATGTTGGCGTCATTGTGGCTTATGCCACACCGGTAGGAAAAGGGACCCTTGTCGTAGGTAAAGCCAAGGTTCCACGTGTTGGGCGCCTGTCTCTGCAAGGTGGGGTGATCGATTCTTCCCTGCCCTCCCGCCACGGTCGAGGAGAAGCCCACCGGGAAGGTTACTTGCGAACTGGTGTAGCTATAGTTGGCCGCGACACCAAACCCGCTCAAGAAGCCAGGAAGGAAGGACAACCGCTGCTGCCACGACGCCTCGAACCCCGAAATGTGGGCGCTCGGGCCATTGATGGACTGCTGCCGCAGGTACCCGGCGAAGTTGGGGTCGCTCGCGGGGACGAACGACACGGTGGGATATATGGGGTTGGTCAGCGCCTTGTAGAAAGCCCCTCCCTGGAGAATTCCCAAAGGTTGGAAATAGTGCTCGATCAGGATGTCGTAGTTATTCGCCCTGGTCGGCAGCAAGTTGGGATTTCCGACCTGCAGGCTCTTGGGGCTGGTGTTCGGATCAACTTGCACGGAAGGAACGATGTCCGAAAAGTTGGGCCTGGAGATGCCACTGCTGTACGAGAGGCGGAGCTTGGTATTCGGTTCGACCAAGTAGGTAGCCTGGATGCTCGGCAATACATTCACGTAGCTGGAACTACCCGAGACCGGGGTCGTCCCGGCGTACGCGCCGGCGTTCAGAGTGACCTTGTTCGCACTGAAGTCCGTGCTCGTGGCTTCGATGCGGACGCCCCCCACCAAGCGCCATTTGCTGAATGAGATCGAGTCCATCAGATAGGCTGCAAAGACCCGCTCGGTCGTGTCCCAAGTGGCGGGGTCAGACACGATGCGGTTCTTGTCCAGATTCGGCGAGAAGCCGGCCTGGAGCTGGCTGTTGATCAAATTCTGGATCTGGTTGTAGTTGCTCACCGGCCCATATGGGCCGAAGTACCCGTTGTAATAATTCGGATTCGCGACGCTTCCCAGGACCTGGTCCAACCCAAAGTTGCCGGTCGCGTTGAAGAATTGATCGTTTTCGCTCTGCGTCTTATGCGCGTTCCTGAATGTGACACCAGCCTCGAGGGCGCTGAAAGCCCTCCCAAGGTTGTAGGGCTTTGACACCGACGCGGATCCCTCGTAGTCGAGCTCGACGCTGCTGTACACGGGGAGCACCGTGCTCGAGATGGAATACGTCGTTGGGTCGTAGATGTTGGTGCCAACGGGCGCTAGCTTGGGCCGAAACGGATCACTCTCGTCCAGGTTGAACTGTACGTTGGATGGCCCGTTGAAGTAGGTCGTGGCGAAGTCCTGCCCGCCCGTATTGTGCCCTCGCGACACCGCGAACCGGTAGTTGAGCGCAGTGGCGTTGAGGTCATGGACGCCCCCGAACAAGAAGGTGTAGACGCCCTGGTCTGGACGGCGGATGTACTCGCGGTATTGCACGGTGCCCGTGTTGTCGAAGGTGGTTTGAGACCCGGCGTTCGTGAGCACGTTTCCCGCGACGGGCGTGTACACATAGGTACTCCCGAAGTCGTGGAAATCCGAGTAGAGGCCTTTGACGAAGATGGACGACCCGGGCCGGAAGCTGTAATCCAGGTCCACATCGAGGCCGTAACGGGAGCGATTGTACTGGTAAGTCCGAAAGTCTTCCGAGTTGATATAGGCAAAGGGTCGGCCGTTCACGTTCCCGATGGCCTGAGTGGGTTCGAGATCGTCGATGCCCCGATCATTGTGATCGTAGGTAAGGCCCAGCAGGAAACCCAGTTTCTTGCCTTCGCCAAGGCGCTGCCCGACGGTTGCGGTGAATGCGCTGAGCCAGCGGCCGTCTTGGATAGAGGTATGCCCCCCCTGAGCGGAAAAGTCGACGGTCGGCCTGTCTCCCGGCGTCTTGGTCACCAGGTTCACGGAGCCGCCAATCGCATCGGCCGCCTGGTTGGGCAAGAGGGTCTTGCTCACCTCAATCCGGTCGACAATGTCGGACGGAACGGCGTCCAGCTTGATGTTGCGGACACCCGCTTCCGGAGACGGGACATGCACGCCGTCGATGGTGACGTTGCTCAGGCGGGGCTCCGTGCCGCGAATCTGCACGTACTTGCCTTCGCCTTCGTCGCGTTCCAGGGTGACGCTGGGCAAGCGCCCTACGGCGTCCGCGATGTTCGTGTTCGGTAGACTGGTGATGACCGTGGACGGCAGAACCTGCACGATGTTGTCCGCGGTACGTTCGATGTTAATGGCCGCCGCCTCGCCTTGCGGACGCCCCGCTTCGACCAGTACGTGATCGCTCAGCGATGCCACCTGGACCATCGCATCCACGGTGACGGTCTGGCCGGCTGCTACCGTGACGCTCTTCGTGAAGGGTGTGAAGCCGACGTACGACGCGGTCACCGTGTACTCACCAGGGGCTACGGGCGCAATCTTGAATTTTCCCTTGTCGTCGGTCACAGCTCGCTTCCCGCCTGGACTGAGCTCCACGAGCGCACCCTGAAGTGGGGAACGGCTAGAGTCCACCGCGGTTCCAATGACCGTGCCCTCGCGCTCCTGCGCGTCGGCTGGAGGCAGCCACAGAAGGCCGGACATCAGACCCAGGAAAGCCATGGAGCACAGGGTGCTGCGCATCAGTCATCCTCCGTTCGTTGGTCCAGAACTGGACAGAACCCGTTTGTCTCGACGCGACTCCTCCCACTGGACCCTGAACTCCTCCGCGAGCCCGGACGCGGAAGGAGAGGCCTTGGCTGCCTATGCGAACGACCTGTCGCACGGCATCGCCCCATCGTGCGGGCGGCGAGCGTGGGATCTGCCCGGGGCACGCATCTTGAGTCGACGAACGGCGGATCCTAGTCTTGAGCGCGTGACCATAGAGTGACATCTCCATGAAGTCACAATGACACTGACGGCTCCCCCTCGCACGCGAAGAGCTTCCCCGGTTCCTGTCAGATGGGTTGGACGATGTAGGCCTGGAGTCCGGCCACGTTGACCACTCTCATACGTCCTCGTAACCCCTTGACTACAGAGGACGCGCCGCACCACTTTGCCTTTGGTTCCGCGAAGGTTGGTTCTACCCCTAGTAGGCCGAGAGGTGACGACACTCCGCACCAGGGCGTAGCTTTGACGAACGGGGAGGCTACTACCCTTGGACCTCTGACCACCTCTTGTGTGATGCGCACCGCGACAATCGGCAAATCAACGTTCAGGACCGTTCCCCCCATCCAGGCGTCGGACCCCATGCCGGCGCGGTGCTCACGAGCGATGGCTTGGGAATGCTAGGCTTGGCGTCGCTCGAAAGGAGCTCTCGGGAATGGCACTCGGCCTCGGTCCCTACGTCGCACTGGCTGCACTCATCGGCTCATGGCCCGCGGAGGCCACGCCTCCGGGGCCCAGGGCGCAGGTAGACCCAGCGCTCTTCCAGGAGTTGCACTGGCGGCTGGTCGGTCCCTTCCGGGGCGGGCGCGTGCTCACCGTCAGCGGCGTCCCCGGCCAGCCCACGCGCTTCTACTTTGGTAGCGTCAACGGTGGCGTCTGGGAGACGGGCAACGCCGGTCGGACCTGGCGGCCGGTCTTCGACGGCCAGCCGGTCGGCTCCATCGGCGCCCTGGCCGTAGCCCCCAGTAATCCCCGCGTGCTCTACGTGGGGAGTGGCGAAGCCGACATGCGCTCCGACATCGCCCAGGGCGACGGCGTCTACAAGACACTGGACGGCGGGAGCAGCTGGACGAAGCTCGGCCTGGCTGACACCCAGCAGATCGGTCGCATCATCGTTGACCCCCGCAACCAGGACCACGTGCTGGTGGCCGCGCTCGGTCATCCCTACGGCCCGAATCCAGAGCGCGGGGTGTTTGCCACCACCGACGGCGGGCGCAGCTGGCAGAAGGTTCTCTACAAGGACGTGGATACGGGTGCCATCGACGTAGCCTTCGAGCCCGGCAACCCAGACGTTGTCTACGCCGCGCTGTGGCAAACGCGTCGCCCGCCCTGGAGCGTGTACCCGCCGTCGAATGGACCCGGCAGCGGCGTCTACAAGTCGACGGACGGGGGTCGCACATGGACCTCGCTGGCGGGCCACGGGTTGCCCGCCCACCACGGGCGGGTGGGCTTCGGGCTATCCGCGAGCCGGCCCGAGCGCGTGTACGCAATCGTGGACGCGAGCCCGGGGGGCGGGCTCTACCGCTCGGACGACCGTGGAGAGAGCTGGACATTGGCGACCGGAGAGCGGCGCCTCTGGGGCCGCGGATGGTACTTCGGCGGGGTCACGGTGGAGCCGAAGGACCCGGACGTGGTCTTCATCTGCAACACTGCCCTCTACCGCTCCGCGGATGGCGGGCACACGTTCGTACCCGTCAAAGGCGCCCCCGGGGGCGACGACTACCACGAGCTATGGATAGACCCCCAGGATCCCGAGCGGCGAATCCTGGGCACCGACCAGGGCGCCGTGGTCTCGGTCGACGACGGCCAGACCTGGAGCTCCTGGTACAACCAGCCCACCGCGCAGATCTACCACGTGACGACCGACCAGCAGTTCCCCTACTGGCTCTACGGCGCGCAGCAGGACTCAGGGGCGCTGGCCTTGCCCAGTCGCACGAACCTGCGCGAAGGCGTCACAATCATGCAGTTCCGCGGGCTCACCGCGGGCGGTGAGAGCGACTACCTCGCGCCCGACCCCCGGGACCCCCGCTACGTCTGGGGCGGCCGTGTGGACGTGCTCGACCAGCTCACCTACCAGACCCGGTCCGTTGATCCCACACTTTCCCATCGAGAGATCGACCGCGGCACCTGGACGCTGGCTCTCGTCCGCTCGCCGCGCGACCAAAGGGTCTTGTACTTCGGGCGCGAGCGGCTATTCCGTACCGATGACGACGGGCGGCGCTGGTCCCTCATCAGCCCGGACCTCACGCGCGAGGATCCAGGGGTACCGCCAAACCTCGATTCACTCACCGCTGCCGACGCACCCCGCCCAGGGCGCCGCCACGGCGTGATCTATGCGATTGCGCCCTCGCGCCTGCGCGACCACGAGCTGTGGGTGGGCACGGACGACGGGCTCGTCTGGCGGAGCCGGGACGAGGGCGCGCACTGGTCGGACGTCACTCCCAGGGCGGTGGGCCCGTGGTCGAAGGTGGGCATGGTGGAGACATCGTTTTTCGACCCCGACACCGTTTACCTCGCCGTCGACCGCCACCGCCTCGACGACCGGCGGCCCTACGTGTACCGTACCCACGACGGCGGGCGGACATGGGAGCCTGCGACCGCGGGCATTCCCGAGGGCAGCTTCGTCAATGCTGTGCGCGAGGACCCCGTACGCAGGGGCTTGCTCTACGCGGGGACGGAGAGGGGCGTCTACGTGTCCTTCGATGAGGGAGACGGCTGGCAGCCGTTACAGCTGGACTTGCCGGTGACGTCCGTGCGCGACCTCGACGTGCACGGTCACGACCTCGTCATTGCCACCCATGGCCGCGGATTCTGGATTCTGGACGACGTCAGCCCCCTGCGGCAGCTGGGAACGGAGGTGGCCCAGGCCGGCGCCTGGCTATTCACGCCCGAGCCGGCGGCGCGACTGCGCCCCGCCGGCTTTACGGGCACGCCCTTACCCCTCGACGAGCCCATGGCCGCCAACCCGCCGGAGGGGGCGGTAATCGACTACGTGGTGGGATCCGGCGTGAGCGGGCCGGTGGAGATCGCGGTGCTCGACGGGCAGAGGGCGCTGGTGCGGCGATTCAGCAGTGGGCAGAGCCCTATTGCGCCAGACCTCAGCCGGATCCATGTCGCGCCGGAGTGGGTGCCGCAGGGGCCCGTCGTCTCCGGCGCGCCGGGACACCACCGACTGGTCTGGTCCCTGCGCTATCCCCCGCCCGCGGGGCTGGCCACCAGGGAGAACGACGTCGACGGCATCTGGGCGACCCCCGGTCCTTACACCGTCCAGCTAACGGTGGGTGAAACAACCGTGCGCCGTCCGCTGACGGTCCGCCCCGACCCGAGGATCGACTTGCCACCGGCGGTATACGCGCGGCAGTTCACGCTCGCCAAACGCCTGGAACCGCTGCGCGTGCGGGTGAGGGAGGCCATCGACGCTGCCGATGCACTGCAGCCAAAGCTCGCCGCCACGCAGGGGGCGGGGGAGCTCGAGCGCGAAGTGCAAGCGTTGGCCGGCCCCCAGTGGGGCGCAGCGTCGTTGACGGCACCCCCCGCTGGTCTCATCACCCTGCGCGGGTTGGAGAGCTGGCTGGACGCGCTCGACACGGCGGTAGAAGGCGCGGACGCCGACCCGGGCCCGGAGGTGGACGAGGGGATCGCCCTGGCTGAGCGGACCGCCCAGGCCGTGCTGTCGGCCTGGGACGCGCTCGCGGCCCGTGCGCACTACGTGCTCAACCGGTAGGCGCGAGTGGGAGTCGGCGTCCTCGACGGACCGTGCACGTTCCCGCAGCCTCCGCTAAAGGGAGGCGCCCCTCGGTCCTTTCGTAAGGCCTTCTCTTTTTCCTCACGCCTCAGATCCAGATCCTCTCGATCTCGTCAAGGATGACGTCGTGCCGGGTTGGCAGAAGGCGATGGTGCGCGGGGACTCGTGAGCGGCGATGTGATGGGCCGTGGTGAGTTTTCCTCCGATCTGGAGGGTGAAAATGCCCGTGGCGCGGAAAGTGTGGTAACAGATATAGTTCCAGAAGGAACGATTCGCTTGGAGTGAGCAGCCGCGAAGGCGTGATGCGTCGTGATTGCCATGAAGCACAGTAAGAAAGCAAGTTGGGGCGTTTCCGCGCTGGCCCTTCTAGGACTTCTCGGCGGAGCAGCGTGCGACGCTCGGCTCGTGGGGCTGCTGTTCCCGGGCTCGAGTGGGCCGACACCACCGCCTGCCAAGCCGATTCCACGAAACGCCCCCCTTTGGACCGACAAGAAGGACGAAATCGCGGCCCGTATGGCTTGGGGCCGTAAGCACGTTCTTTTGAGCTACGACAAAGTAGGCCTCCGGGATCCGAGATGGGACGACGCTGCGCGCCAGTTCATCGAGTCCTCACTCCCCACGATCATGGGCGGGGAAGGCATTGTGCCCGCCGAGCGGCGCATCGCGGCCGGGAGAGCGATCGTCGACGGCGGCTGCAAGGATCCCCTCGTGTTCTACCTTTTCGGCCGTGCGCTCTTCGATGGGACCTGGGACTCCCCGGAACCGGAGTATTTCTTCGCCCAGGCGGTCGAGGGGATGAAGACGGTGACCTATCCCCGCGCGGTGGTGCGGTGGGCGGTGTCCGCGCTCTACGGCCGATACGAGTGGCGGAGAGAGGGCGTCGGGCTGCGGGAGGCGCTGCGCCCGCTCGAACTTGAGTGGTTCGAGGAATCTCTAAAGGATGGAAGCTTCGAGCCCGGGGATTCTCTCGTGCTGCTCCATATGCTCAACGGCGGGACGGGACCTGACTTCCTCAAACGCTCTAGCGTTGGCGCAGAGGCGGCCCTGCGGAAAGCAACGTGGGTCGAACCGTGGACCCGCCTTTGCCTCTTGGGCACGATGCACCACTACCAGGCCTGGGCGGCGCGCGGCAACGCCTGGTCAAAGGATGTGCAGCCGGATGCCTGGAAGCAGTTCGAAAGCCTCAACGCACAGGCTCGTCAGGAGCTCGTCGAAGCCTGGAAGCAGCAGCCCGACCACTACGAGGCAGCCTATTGGATGATGCTGGTAAGCCGGGACGACCCCGTTCCGGATGAGAGCCCTCGCTTGTGGTTCGACCGCGCCATCGCGGCCCGGCTCGACGCCCTCGGCGCATATGAGGACATGCTCGGGGGGCAGCTCTTGCCACGCTGGGGGGGGAGCTACGAGGAGATTTTGGGTTTCGGACGGGAAGCTCTCGACACGGGGCGCTTCGATACCGAGGTGCCGCTCTACGCGCTGCGCGCGGTCACAAAGATCTACCTGGACCAGAAGGACATGGTGGGGGGCGCCGGCGGTACCCCGATCTACGAGTGGCCCGATACGTATCCCATGCTCGTTCGGCTCCTCGAGGGCTACCTAAAGGAACCGAAGCAGGCATGCTGCAAGGCACGTTTCGAATCGCTCTGGACGATCGTCGCCGACCACGCGGGCAAGCCCCAGGAGGCGCTCGCCCATCTCAAGGCGGCAGGCTTCCAGCTCACGTCCGAAGCCGCCAGCCATCTCGAGGGCGAGACCCGCGATGAGTTCATGGCTCGGATCGCGCTCGCGGCCGGGCACGGCGCCGCAGATGCCCGTCGCGGCGATTCCCTACGGCTGGCTTTCGAGAACGGGGGCGCCCTCGAAGCCTATCGGGCAGCGATGTCGAAGGACCCCTCGCCCCGCACCGCCCCCGCGCTCCGCCGCTGGGTGGCCGCCCTCGAGATGGAGGAGCGCCTGGGCCGCGGCGACTGGGTATCCATCCTTCCCCAATCGGACGCTCTCGAAGGGTGGCGTCCGCTTATGGGCACCTGGCATGTCGAAAGGGACGGCGCCGTCACCGGTACGGCGGGCGCCCGCGGGCTGCTCATGGTCTCGGATGCCCGGGTGGGGCCGAACTTCGAGATGAAGGGGAGGGTCGAGATGGCGGCGAGCACGAACGGCGCCTTTCAGGGTGGTTTCGCGTTCGGCCATCCGGCCTGGGAGAAGGACAACTGGTTCAGCTTCCGCGTCAAGCGCAACCCCCGCGAGGGCACGGTGGCGTACTTCGCGCAATATCTCTCGAGACCAGAGGGTGTCGCGCCGATGGTGGAGGTGCATGACGCCAACGACATCCTGATCCACGTCGAGGACGGCGTGATGGCCGCCTTCGTCAACGGAACGCAGGTCCAGCACCACTTCGTGCCTCCCGCCGGATGGGACAAGGCTGATCGCGGGGCGGTGGTTGGCTTTGCGGGCTATCCGGATGAGAACGTCTGGTCGGTGCGATTCCGCGGAGTGCAATTGCGGCGGCTAACGAAGTAGGCACGCCGCGCCCTCAAGCCCACTTCTCGCCTAACGGCCGTCGTCGGCTCACGCCTCTTCGGCAAAGACGTCGGCTAGTCGACGTCCGTACGGGAAGAACTTCTCCTTTTCGCCTCGCTCCCATGCGGCCTTCAACTCAGGTCGGCTGATATCCCAATCGGGACGACACTTCTGCAACACTGCGCGGAGATCCATGCGGAGCTCTTCAGCCGTGGGGC